>Ga0315273_10007342_pt1 | contig 13798 bp, 13 predicted proteins | sample YL17G02_0_MG_FD_205753 | JGI IMG/M metagenome (GOLD analysis project Ga0315273, IMG submission 205753) | Sediment microbial communities from Yellowstone Lake, YNP, Wyoming, USA - YL17G02_0 | ecosystem: Environmental > Aquatic > Freshwater > Lake > Sediment | place: USA: Wyoming | collected... | reverse complement strand
AATCGAAGATACCACCCTGGTGGCGGGCGACGGAGAGCCCCAGGCCAAGCGCCTGGGCACCCGGCGCATGCTGGAAGTGGATACGGTGGTGTTCTGTGTTGGCGATAAGGTGGATGAGAGCTTCGGCCTGCCGGTGCGCTGGAACGAATTCGTTAAAAATCCCTCTCCCAGGTTTCCAGTAGGAGGAATTTCATACGAGGCCTACGACCTAGACCTGGAGCGGCCAATCGACCGTGTCTTTGTGGCGGGCTGGTCGCGTGAGGCCAGTAGCGGTTTGGTGGGGTTGGCACGCAAGGATGGCGAAAACGGCGCTGCGTCTGTGCTGGAATATCTGAAAACCATGCCGCCCATGCAGGAGGCAGAGCGGGTGTGCTCTGATCTGGGACGGCGGTTGGCGGTCTCTGAGAAGGTGCTCATTACCAAAGCTGAGTTGGCGCGCCTGGAAGCCATTGAAAGCGCTGAGAAGGCAAAACAAGGGCTGGAGGATTTTAAATTCTCCACGAATGAGGAGATGTTTGCGGCCTTGGGATTAGCCTAGGGTTCTTGGGTATGGGGACGGAACGGGATAAGCAGGATGAAGCCGATGGCGACCACGATTTCGCCGATGAGCACGCCGATCATCTGCCAGTGGCCGAAATTTGGCACCATGGGCGGGGTTTCGCTGCCAAAGCCAAACACGTCGGCCATTCCACAGGCTACCGCGATCACGAAGCCGGTGCTGACGAGACGCAGGCCGATATCAGAAGAGATGGTCTTGGGTTTGCCGTTCCACAGCCCATCCAGCGCGGCATAGCCGCCGATGCAAATCACGCCCAGGCCGGTCAGGAATACGGCAATTTGAACGAAGCCAATCACCGGGCTGCGGTCCAGCCCAAAATATTCGGGCTTAGCACCCAGGACGAACAGGAAAAAACCGAATAAAATAACCAGCAGCCCAGCCCTGACGCGCAGGCGCTTGAGGGGTGGTTTCATCGTTGTGTTATTCATAGACCCTCCGGTAATAAATAGAGCAGGTGTCGCAGCCAATTCCCTCCCAGGATGGCTGTGATGTCATCAGGATTGTATCCCTTATCTGCCAGGAGCGGGACCAGCTTTTGCAAATCGGCGATGGTGTCGATCTCAGCCGGTACAACTTGCATGCCAAAGCCTCCATCGAAGTCGGTGCCCAGGCCAGCATGCCGGGCATCGCCAGCCATCTGGCAGATGTAATCGATCTGGTCGACCACATGCCGTAGGGTGATAGCCTGGCGCCCATCGCCGGGCTTCCAGCTTGCATCCAGGAAGGGGTTAAGGGGAACGATGCCGATGATGCCATCGCGTTCGATCAGGCTGCGGATCACCTCATCGGGCAGGTGCCGGTTGCCATCTACTCCCTTGATGCGCGCCGCGGCGTTGGCGTGGGAGGCAATGATGCCAGCAGGATAAACATTCAGGGCTTGCAAGGCGGCCTGTGCATCCATGTGGGTGATATCCAACGTGAAGCCGTGGTCAGCCATGGCTTCCAGCAGACGGTAACCCTCAGGGGTGAGGGGGCCGGGCTCGCGCGAGCCGCCGCAGAAGCGTGTCCCAGACCAGGCTGGGCCAATGATGCGCACCCCCAGCTCCCACCATTCTTCGACTTCCTCCGGCTGGCGCACACCCTCCGCTCCCTCCATCAGGATCACCAGACCCACGGGGTGCGTGGATTTTCCTGCCTCTTGCCAGTCATTCAAGATATCCTGCAGATTGCCCCGGGTTTGGAGCAAGCGGAAGCGGTCGGGATGCTCTTCAACCAGGCGGTAGTAGCAGTCGATTTGACGGCGGTAAAGTGTGTGGGCTTGTTCGGCGGTCTCGTAGTACAGGTTGTCCCACGGGCCAGCTTTATGGCGCAGAGGAATGTTGAACAACACCGAAAAGACTACCGCCACCCGGCCGCGTTGGTAATCGGGCCAGCCGAGCAAGGTGTCACCATTCCGGTTGGGCGTCTCGGTGTGCTGCTCGCGCTGGCGCGTCTCCTGCGCGGCCAGGCTGTAGTCGCGGCCAAAGGTCAGTATGTTCCAGGCCAGGTCCTCATGTGCGTCGACGATCAGGGGTGAGAATTGGGGTTCCGTCATGGGTTCACCAGCCTGGAGGCAATCTGCCGGTCGATTTTTCCCATCGGATAAGCCGTGAGATCGGCGGGACTGACCCAGCAGATCTCGCTGGCCTCGAGCGGCTTGGGTGTGCCATCCCGTAAAGTACACAGAAAAGCATGCAGGGTGACGCGAAAGTGGGTGTAGGCGTGCCGGTAAATGCCAAAAGGTTCGCCCACCCAGATGTCGACGCCCAGCTCTTCACAGATCTCCCGCCTCAGGCAGGCTGGCAGATCTTCGCCTTCCTGGAGCTTGCCGCCGGGGAATTCCCACAGCCCACCCAGCAAGCCATGCGATGGGCGGCGCGCCAGAAGCACCGGTACATACTGGGTGGCGGCATCCTTCTGGATGGATCCATCCTGTTGGATCGCAACGTCTTTTTGGATCACAGCCGCGGTGACAGTATAGTGGGGGATGGGCGGTTTCTTTTCCAGCACAGGGCGTTCTTCCTGAATACCCAAAGGGCGCGCCTGGCACATCTCCGCCAGGGGGCAGTGGGCGCAATCTGGCGCACGCGGTGTGCAGATCATGGCTCCCAGGTCCATCAGGGCCTGGTTGTAGTCCCCCGCCTTTCCGGTAGGCAGGTGGGCTTCGGCTAACTCCCACAGATGGCGCTCTCCGGCGGGTGAACGGGCTGGCTGGCGCACGTCAAACAGGCGCGCCAGCACCCGCCGGATGTTGCCGTCCAGGGCGGGTTCATCCATCCCAAAGGCGATGGAAGCGACCGCCGCTGCCGTATAACGCCCAAACCCCGGTAAGCGGCGCAGATGTTGCATATCCTGGGGAAGCTGACCGGCGAAATCTTTTACGATGGTTTGGGCCGCCTTAAGCAGGCTGCGGGCGCGGCTGTAGTACCCCAGGCCTTCCCAGGCCGAAAGCACTTGCTGCTCTGAGGCAGCCGCCAGAGCCTGGACGGTTGGGAAACGCTCGATCCAGCGCAGGTAATAGGGGATGACGGTCTCAACCCGGGTCTGCTGGAGCATGATTTCAGATACCCACACCCCGTATGGGTCTGCCGCACCGCGCCAGGGCAATTGGCGGGCGTGTTTCGAATACCAGTCCAGCAAGCACAGGGCAATATTTTCAGACATGCACAAGAGCCAGATGAGCGGTTTGGGTCATGCCCGGCTAAATCTGGAAGCCGGGGCGCGCCGACACAATCTTGAATTTGTATTCTTCAACATAATCGGATAGCTGCCGCACCAGGCTCTGCCATTCAGTTGAGGCCAGTGTGCGCTCCAGGGCAGATAGGCTGGGCATTTGGGCGCCAGTCATGATTTGCGGTTGTTCGCCGTACATGGTGAACCAGGCGTCGCTGGGTTCCAAGCCCAGGCGCTGCATTCCGGGAATGAAATCCCTGACGACAAATTCAAAGTAATCCTGTTCGCGCCCGGGGATGATATCCCATGTCATCAGCAGTTTAACGGCCACGTTCTTACTCCAATCTCTCGTCATGAACAAGAGTTATAGACATCTGTGTTCCACTCTAGTGCGTGTAGGATAGCACGACAATATGCGTTTCTTCAGGGATCGAGCCTTTTGTCACTTTCAAGCTCGGCTGCGGCTCGGCGGTATTCAGCCCCATTTCCTTCAGGAACTTGTTCAATGGGGCCAGCTTGAGTGCGCTGGCAGAAGTTCCATAGTGCATGGGAATGACGAACCCAGGCTCCAGCAGGCTGATCACCTCAGCAGCCTTGGCGGCGTTCAATCCGCCTCCGCTGCCGACCGGCACCAGGGCCACATTCACATTTTCCAAAGCCTCAATCTCGGTCTGGCTGGGAACGCGGCGCAGGTCGCCCAGGTGAGCGATGGTAACACCTTCATAATCAAAGACGTAGAGCGTGTTGCGTGGCTCTTCAGGGTTGCGCATTCCATATCCATTCGTCTGGATCCCGGTAATAAAAACACCACCGATTTCGTATTCGCCAGGGCCGGTGATCAGGTGGGAATAGCCTTTGACGCCCGTTGTGTAATTGTGACCGGGCGCCTCATGGCTGACGGTGACAATATCGGCTTTTAGTTTCAACGGCTCGTACCCGGCGATCTGGTTATCGAATGGATCGGTGACAATCGTGGCCAGGCCGCGCTCGGTCAGGCGAAAACAAGAAAGACCATACCAGCTAATTTCCATGATACCTCCATTACCAGTCCTGATTATACATCAAGTTGAATCCGCGAATCGACGCTAATCTCAGGGTCTCTAGGACTTCGCGTGGAAGGGACCGGATTTGGGGGAGTGGGCGTGGTATCATACCGGTGTGGACATGAAAGAGTTTGCTTTGCAGCCCAGGCTGAGCGGCGGAGGAAAGGCGACTCGGGTTGATGCGGAGACCTGGCGGCTCGAAATTCCAGCCGGCCCTAAGGGACACTACCGCCTGGCCCAGTTGGATGACTACACACGGCTGCCCAGGGGCGGATTCCTCTGGCGGCCGCCTTTCCAGATCTCCTGGCAGGCTCGCGCTTCGTCCAGAGAGATGCCAGGGACATGGGGATTCGGACTTTGGAACGATCCCTTCAGCGCCTCGCTGGGATTGGGAGGGGCTGACCGGCGTCTTCCGGCTTTACCTGAAGCGGCCTGGTTCTTCTTCGCCTCACCGCATAACTACCTGTCTTTCCGGGATGATCTGCCTGCGCAGGGTTTCCTGGCGGCTACTTTCCGGTCTGCTCCCATCTCGCCTGTGTGGCTGGCCCTTGGCTCCCCTTTTTTGGTCAGTTTACTCTTGCCTGGAGTCAGCCGCCTGGCGCGGCGCGTAGCGCGCCAGCTGGTCCGGCAGGACGCGGTTCTGGTGAGTGTAGATCCCACCGCTTGGCACAGGTATAGCCTGGAGTGGAAAGAAGATCAAGTGCGGTTGGGGGTGGATGGTCAAGCAATTCTAGATACGGCGGTTGCGCCCCGCGGGCAGTTGGGGCTGGTTTTGTGGATCGATAATCAATACGCAGCCTGGACTCCGGATGGGCGGATTCGTTTAGGAAGCCAGGCGAATGCTGAACCGGCCTGGATCGACTTAAAAATTTTCCCGCCTTTTCTTGACAATCCGGGTTCTAGTGGTAAAATATCACGGCACTTTAAGAATATGCCGAGATAGCTCAGTTGGTAGAGCACGCGACTGAAAATTGCGGTGTCGCCAGTTCGAGACTGGCTCTCGGCACTGAGGATGAGCTTAATCTTGAAGATGAAATTCATCCCTCGGCCGATCTTAGGGCCGTTACGCGGGCGTGGTTCAGTTGGTAGAATGTCTCCTTGCCAAGGAGAAGGTCATGGGTTCGAGTCCCATCGCCCGCTCTCATAATCAAATTTCGGCGTCGTGGCCAAGTGGCAAGGCAAGGGTCTGCAAAACCCTGATCAGGGGTTCAAATCCCCTCGACGCCTCAAGAAAAGCGAGCCGGAAGGCTCGTTTTTTCATTTACCCAAGAAAACCCTCGAAATTTTCCCGGTTGATAGTTTTCAGCTCTGACCCAGGATACGCATTGAGAAACTCGCTACGGGTTGCCCGGCGGATTTCCCCGCTTTGCCATTTGAATTCATAACCATACAATTTGCCGCCGTGTTCTTCGATGCAGTCAATTTCCTTTTGATCATAAGTGCGCCAGAAATAAGCATTGACTGTGCGTCCGGCTGCCTGGTTTGCTTTGCGGCGCTCCATGAGCAGATAATTTTCCCACAGCTGCCCAACATCATTGCGCAGAGCCAGGGGATTGAAATTCTGAATCAGGCTATTGCGGACTCCATTGTCGTAGAAGTAATACCTGGGGTTCTTGGTTACTTCCTTACGCAGATTGCGCGAAAAACCGCCAACCTTGAAAATTACAAAGACTTTTTCCAATAAGTCTAGGTAACGCTCAACGGTCTGACGGTTCAGCGCCAGACTGGCTGCCAGCTCAGCAAACGAGACTTCCTGACCAATCTGGAAGGCCAGCAGGCGCAGCAAATCTACGATTTTCTCCGCCCGGCGAATCCCTGCCAAATCCAGAATATCGCGGCCGTAAAAGGGTCTTCAAAACCTCTGATTGTCGATAAGTATGAAATGCAACATCCCCCACCTCATGGGATGGGGGATGTTCTTATTCCTCCAGGACAGGCTTTGCCAGCAGGATATTGCCTTATTCGGAGGTCTTATTAATCAGTTCAGCCAGAGACAGACTCGCCCAGGGTACATAGCGTTTCATATCCAGGCCCAGCTTCTTAGCAACGCCGATCCCATAGTCTGGGTCTGCTTTGTAGAAATGAACCAGTTGGCGGGCGACAATTCGTTCAGGCACACCCTGCATGGCTGCGGCAACGTTGCTGAAGAGCTGTTCTTTTTGGCTGGCGTTCATCAAGCGGAACAGGTCCCCGGGTTGCGTGTAATCGTCGTTGCCCAGGCGATGGTCATAGCGGTCGGCGTCTCCGGAGATCTTGAGCGGGGGTTCCAGGAATTTCTCGTCCTGCACCGGTCCGCCCATGCTGTTGGGCTCGTAGTTGACCGCGCCGCCATAATTACCATCGAAGCGCATATTGCCGTCACGATGGTAGTTCTGAACTTCATCGTGGGGGTGATTAACCGGCAAAGCAGCATAATTCACGCCGATGCGATAACGATGGGCATCGGCATAGGACATGATGCGCGCCTGGAGCATTTTGTCGGGCGAGAACCCGATGCCAGGGACGATGTTGGAAGGCTCAAAAGCGGCCTGTTCAATCTCAGCAAAGTAGTTTTCGGCGTTGCGATTGAGCTCCAGAATGCCGACATCAATCAAGGGGTAATCGGCGTGCGGCCAGACCTTGGTCAGGTCGAAGGGATTGATGGAATATGTCTCTGCCTCAACCTCGGGCATCACCTGTAACTGGAATTTCCACTTCGGGAAGTCGCCGCGCTCAATGGCCTCGAACAAGTCACGCTGCGAGCTTTCGCGATCCTTCCCGATGATTTCGGCAGCCTCGGCATTCGTCCAGGTCTTGATGCCTTGCACGACTTTGAAATGAAATTTGACCCAGAAACGCTCGTTTATGTCATTGATGAAGCTGTAGGTGTGGCTGCCATAACCGTTGACGAAACGATAGCCCTGGGGCAGGCCGCGGTCGCTGAACAGGATGGTGACCTGGTGTAGACTCTCGGGGGAGAGCGACCAGAAATCCCACATGGCGGTGTTAGAGCGCATATTGGTCTTTGGATCGCGCTTTTGGGTGTGGATGAAGTCGGAGAATTTGTAAGGGTCACGGACGAAGAAGACGGGGGTGTTGTTCCCTACCATGTCCCAATTGCCTTCTTCGGTATAGAACTTGATGGCGAACCCGCGCACATCACGCTCGGCATCCGCTGCGCCGCGTTCCCCGGCGACCGTGGAAAAGCGCAGCAGGCAGGGGGTTTGCTTGCCGACTTTGGAGAAAACCTTGGCCTTGGAATAGCGCGTGATGTCATTGGTAATCGTGAGCGTTCCAAAAGCACCTGAGCCTTTGGCGTGCACCACGCGCTCGGGGACGCGTTCGCGATTGAAAGTAGCCATTTTCTCCAGCAGTTGATAATCCTGCATCAGCAGGGGGCCGCGGGGGCCTGCGGTCAGCGAGTTCTGGTTATCGGCGATGGGGTGTCCGTGTGTAGTGGTTAGTTGTTTTTTCTTGGTCATCTGATTCTCCTTTTGAATTTAGTTGTTCTTTTGACAATCTGGGCATAATCCGTAAAAAATGAGCTGGTATTGCTCAATCCGAAACCCGGAAATTTGCTCCATCTCACCTACCAGCGTACGCGTCGCCGTGTCCGGTTCCCCGTCCATGATCTTCTGGCACTTCGTGCAGATCAGGTGGGGATGAGGGTAAGGCCGGTTGCCATCGTAATGGTTATCGTCGCGTAAACCAATTTCGAGCACCTCTCCCATTTGTTTCAACAAGTCGAGGGTTTTATAGACAGTTGCCAGGCTCATGGTGGGAAACTGAGTTTTGATCTGCTGATACAGCCGCGCTGCACTTGGATGTCCTTCGCTGGCGGCAATCAGACGAATGAGAGACATCCGCTGGGGGGTCATACGGTAGTCGTTTTGGCGAAGTTTGGCGAGAAGCTGTTCGTATCGGGCTTGTGGGTCAATCATGATCTAAGCGGTTAATGATAATGCTTCTTTGTAGAAAATTATTATTCATAAGGATTATACCACAATATATTTGTGAAATTTGGCATTTTTCATCCATCTTGAGTATAATAATGTTCAAGTTCCTATATGGAGAGGAGATAATAGAATGACTAAAAAGCATTTGGCAATACTACTGGGGATCATCGTCATCCTCAGCATGACCCTGGCGGCTTGCGGCGGGTCTTCTGCTCCTGCTGAACCAAAAGGCGATGCAGCGGCCGGGAAAACGGCTTTTGCCTCCCTGCCTTGTGTTGGCTGCCACGGCGAAAGTGCCGAAGGTAATGTTGGCCCTAAGCTGGCCGGCTTTTCAAAAGGTTGGGAAGAGTTCCAAACCACCGTACGCAACGGCCAGGAAGAAATGCCCAAGTTTGGCACGGATGTGGTCAGCGACCAGCAGCTCGCTGATGTCTATGCCTGGTTTACCAGCTTGAAGTAATTTGTAAGATCAGTGTCGTACACAAAAACTCTAAGGGTCTCATTCGATGTACCCATCGTCAGAGGCCCTTAGAGTTTTTAATAGACATAGTTTATATACTTTTTCCAAATTGTGCAATATAATCAGCATGAAAATTTTTTAGTTTCCTTCTCAGTACTATTTACCAACTTCATGATCCTTTGAATACATCGGAGATAACCCACGCAGGGACACCTTTAGACCCTCGGGGGTGTTTATCTGTAACGAAGGAGGTTACCATGCCCAAATTCAGAATCAGGATTAAAAAAGTCTACCTCTTTTTAGCTGGGGCGGCTGTCGTCCTCCTGGTGGGATTGTTCGCTGTTTTGATCGTTACCCAGGCCGCGCCAGAGCAGCCTTTTCCATTTCCCCATGATGTTCACGTTAAGACGGGTGTTTCTTGCCTGTACTGCCATCCTGGGGCGAACCGCGGTGTGACAGCCGGGCTGCCAACCCGGCAGAAGTGCCTGGGTTGCCACACCAACATCGAGGCGAATACACCGGCATTGCAGCAGCTTGAGAAATACGCCAAAGATCATAAAGAGTTTACCTGGGTGCCGGTAGCGATCATGCCAGAGTTCGTCTTTTTCAATCACCAGCCGCATATCAATGCCGGGGTAGATTGTGCGAATTGTCATGGCGATGTAAGCCAGATGAAGGCAGCCGAGCCTCAGAAGTATATGGACATGGGTTACTGCTTGAGCTGCCACAAGCACCAAAAGCCCGATCAATTTGTATCTTTATCAGACTGCGCCACCTGCCACCGGTGAGATCTTTTGACAAGGAAAACCGCTATGAGTGAACAGATTACGCGCAAAGAATTTCTAAAAGTTGCCGGGTTGGGGTTGGGCACCGCAGCAGTTCTGACCGGGTGCGGGCCGGCTTCTCGATATGTAACGCGGCGGCCCTACAGTGATATGCCCGAATACACGTTGCCCGGCAAAAGCACTTTTTTTGCCACGACCTGTGGGGAATGCCCAGCCGGCTGCGGGCTTGTTGTCCGCACAATGGAAGGTCGTGCCCACAAAGTGGAGGGGAATCCCAACCATCCGGTCAATTTCGGCAAGACCTGCTCCAGAGGACAAACGACGCTGCAAGGCCTGTATAACCCGGATCGCATCCGTGAGCCTGGCAAACAATCCAGTCGCGGTTCAGGGCAGTTCACCTCCGTTGAATGGGATGCAGCCGTAGAGGTTGTCCAGGCGGCGCTGCAGGCGAACCAGCCGGGTGAAATTGCCTTCCTGCTTGGATTGGCCCCTGACCATCTGGCTGATCTGGTGAAAATGATAGCGGCTGCCCTGGGAGAGGCCAAGATTCTGCGGTATGGGAGCTTGAGTGAATTTGAAGCCCGGGTTACCCTGCAGCAGGCTGCCCACAAAGCCTTCGGTCAGGCCAGGCTGCCCGTTTTCGATCTTGAAAATGCCGGGATGGTCCTATCCTTTGGGGCAAATTTCTTGGAAACCTGGCTCTCGCCTGTGTCCTTCTCCCGCCAGTACGGCACAATGCGCCAGGGGAATGCGGAACGGCGCGGCTACCTGGTACATTTTGAGCCGCACATGTCGCTGACCGCCGCCAACGCCGATGAGTGGTTCCCGATTGTACCGGGCAGCGAGGCATTTCTGGCTCAGGGGTTAGCCCGCTTGATTGCCGAAGCCAGGACTGGTAACACACCCACCGCGCTGGTGAGTGTGATGATCGATGAGGTTTCTAGAGCAACAGGTGTGGCTGAAGCTGAGTTGAAGCGCGTGGCGAAGCTGTTTGTCAATTCCGATGCTCCATTGGCGATCCCTGGGGGGGCGGCGCTGGGACAGACGGACGGACTGGCTGCAGCAGAAGCTGTTCTGGCGATCAATACCTACGTAGGGAACCTGGGCCAGCCAGGCGGTGTATTCTTTATGCCTGATACACCTGTGTACTCCGACTTGCCTCAGCAGCCTGCCGCGCTCGCAGATATCGCCAGCCTGGTTGACCAGATGAATTCTGGGCAGATCAAGGTGTTGTTTGTGCATGGGGTGAACCCGGTCTATGATATTCCTAAGGCATTGGGATTCCAAGAGGCGCTGACAAAGGTGCCCACGGTGATCTCCTTTGCCTCCTTCCCTGACGAAACTGCTCAACAGTCCGACTATGTCTTCCCCGATCACACAGCCCTGGAAGCATGGGGATATCAAAAGGTTCAAGTTGGCAGCGACCGGGTCGTGATCTCGGGGCAGCAGCCGGTGGTTGTTCCACTTTACAACACCAGGGCTACAGCGGATGTTTTCCTGGCGGCTGTACAGGCAGTTGGTGGAGCATTGGCTGAAGCAGTTCCTTACAAGGATGAGGTGGATTTTCTTCAGAAGTCATTGGCCGTATTGATTGGTAAAGGGGGAGCTTACACCGCACCGACGGCTGAAGCTTTCCAGATGCTCTTCCAGCAGTATGGCGGCTGGTGGCAGCAGTCAGCCGGCCTTGAAAAACCGGCAGCGCAGGATGGCTTTTTGCAGGCCCTGAGCCAGGTCAGCCCGCAGTTCGCTGGCGATCCGGCCCAGTATCCGTTGTACCTTCTTCCTTTCCCAAGCCCAGTACTGGGCGAAGGCAGCGGCGCTAACCGTCCCTGGCTGCAGGAAACGCCCGACCCGATGACAACCGTGATGTGGAACAGTTGGGTAGAAATCCACCCGGATACAGCTCGGGAGCTGGGTGTAAAGAGCGACGATGTCGTGAAGATCACCTCGCCTGCTGGGGAGGTAGAAGCCGTGGTGTATGAGTATCCAGCCATCCAGCCTGATGTGATCGCCATTCCCCTCGGGCAAGGGCATACGGCGTTGGGTCGCTATGCCCAGGGGCGGGGTGTGAATGTCTTGGATTTATTGGTAAACCAGCAAAATGAATCCGGCAACCTGGCATTTGCGGCGACGAGGGTCAAAGTGACCCCGACTGGTAAGACCCAGCGACTGGCCCGCTTCGAGAGCCGCGAAGGTATTTACGGGAAGAAAGCAGAAGGAGCCTAGGTATGGAAGAACCAGAAGGCAATGGAAAATGGGGTATGGTCGTCGATCTGGACCGCTGTACTGGCTGTGGGGCCTGTATCACCGCTTGTGCAATGGAAAACAATCTCCCATTTGTGGGTGAGGAAGACGCCGGATACGGCCGGAGCATGCAGTGGATGCGGGTTGAGCGCGGCTGGAAGGATGAATTTCCTGATATCGGAGCCGTTTTTACGCCCATCATGTGCCAGCAGTGCGGTGCGGCTCCCTGTGAGCCGGTCTGTCCTGTATTTGCCAGTGTGCACAGCGAAGGGGAGCAGATCAACTTACAGGTGTATAACCGCTGCATCGGGACCCGCTACTGCGGTAACAACTGCCCGTATATCGCCCGACAGTTCAACTGGTTTGATTATGCCAAAGATATGCCAGAACCGCTGAACTACCAGTTCAATCCAGATGTCACGGTGCGCCGGCGAGGTGTGATGGAGAAATGTACCTTCTGTATCCAGCGTATCCGTCGGGTGGAAGAAGATGCCAAAGCCCAGGGAAGGCCGGTACGAGATGGAGAAGTCTTGCCGGCTTGCGGCCAGGCCTGCCCAACTAATGCGATCGTATTCGGGCTTCTTTCTGATCCTGAAAGCCGGGTGAGCCACGAGGCCCGCAACGCCCGCGCCCTTCAGCTCCTGTTGGAAGAGCTTGGTACCCAGCCCAGGGTGGTATATCTAAAAGGCTTGCGCGCGCCTGGCTCGCTGCCGGTTAAATAAGTACGGTGAGATTGAAAAAGAAGGGAGATGCAGTTTATGACAACCAAAGCCATACCACTTCCCCAATCTCAGGCCGAAGAACACGAGCACGAAGACGAAGTTCGTGAGCACCTGTTGTTGGATCCGCGCCCTCGCTCTGAGCTGAACCGCATGGTCATGGAAGCCATGCAGACCACTACCCCCATGTTCTGGGTGGTGGTCAGTCTTCTGGCGCTGCTGACGACAGTGTGTCTCTTTGGAGCCTGGTTATATATGGGACTGACTGGCATGGGGGTGGCGGGTATCCGCCGGCCTGCCTACTGGGGCATGTTCATTGCCACCTTTGTTTTCTGGATCGGTATCAGCCATGCGGGCACCTTTGTCTCGGCAATCTTGCGGGTGTTCAAAGCCGAATTCCGCCGCCCTCTGACGCGGGCAGCCGAGCTGATGACCACCTTTGGGTTAGCGGCGGGAGCCATGTATCCGCTCATCCATCTGGGCCGGGTCTGGGTGGGATATTGGATTATGCCATATCCCAATAACCGCTGGCTCTGGCCGAACTTTCGCTCGCCCTTAGTCTGGGATATGATCGCCATCACCACCTACCTGTTGGGCAGTACGCTGTATGTGTATATGCCGCTCATCCCTGATGTAGCCATGGCGCGCGACCGCTCGAAGGGCTGGCGCTACCAGTTTTACCGAATACTGGCTTTGGGCTGGCGTGGCACAGAGGGCGAATGGCAGCGCCTGCGCTCTGCCATCCAGATCTTCGCCTACGCCATCATCCCTGTGATGTTCTCGGTGCATACGATCGTCTCGTGGGACTTTGCCGTGTCTAAAACACCCGGCTGGCACTCGACCCTCTTCGGGCCGTTCTTCATCGCAGGGGCAATTTATTCGGGAGTTTCGGCGGTTGGTATGATCCTCTTCCTCATCCGCACGACGATGAAGAACATGGATTATTTCATCCGGGCGGAGCATTTCGATGCCATCGGCAAGTTGATGCTAGTCTTTTCCTTCACCTGGACCTATTTCTATTTCAATGAATATATCCTGGCCTGGTACGGCGGTGACCTGTCGGACCAGTACGTCTGGCAGGCACTCACTAAAGGCGAGTTTGCCTGGATGTGGTATTTGATGTTGATCTTTAACATTGCTGTTCCCTGGCTGACTTTGTGGAATAAACGAGTCCGCCGCACACCCTGGATGATGTTTGGGCTGGGCTTTGTCATCAATATTGGCATGTATATCGAGCGTTACCTGATCGTCCCGGGGATGATCACCCGCAACCGCTTTCCCTTTATGTGGGATGGATACGCGCCGCGGATTGAGCTGCTGATCGCGGTCGGCTCGCTCAGCCTGTTCCTGCTGCTTTACGCCCTGGCTTCCCGTTTGATCCCGATCATTCCAGTCTGGGAA
>Ga0315273_10007341_pt1 | contig 13799 bp, 13 predicted proteins | sample YL17G02_0_MG_FD_205753 | JGI IMG/M metagenome (GOLD analysis project Ga0315273, IMG submission 205753) | Sediment microbial communities from Yellowstone Lake, YNP, Wyoming, USA - YL17G02_0 | ecosystem: Environmental > Aquatic > Freshwater > Lake > Sediment | place: USA: Wyoming | collected... | reverse complement strand
AGCCACATTTATGCCTAAGCCGTGGCAAGGCAAAGCTGGAAGCGGCATGCACATACACCTAGGCCTAGTTAAAGCCAGAACAGGAAAGAACCCGTTCTACGACCCCAAAGGCTATGCTTACATTTCACAAGAATGCAGATACTTCATCGGAGGAATACTTGAACACTCCAGAAGCCTCTGCGCAATAGTTGCACCTTCTGTGAACAGCTACAAAAGACTCGTACCAGGATACGAAGCCCCGGTTTACATAACATGGAGCAGAAGGAACAGGTCAGCACTAGTAAGAGTACCAGCATTCTCTCCCGAGAAAGAAAAAGAAGCAAGAATAGAGTTCAGATGTCCAGACCCCCTCTGCAATCCTTACCTTACGTACACAGTGGTTCTCGAAGCAGGAATGGACGGGATAAAAAGGAAAATCGACCCCGGCGAACCGACAGACCTGAACATCTACCATCTCAGCGAAGAAGAACGCACGAACCTCGGCATAGAAGTCCTGCCCACATCGCTGAATGAAGCGTTGGAAGAATGGAAGAGCGACGACATCTGCATAAGAGCATTAGGAAAAGAAGCTGCAGAAAAATATGTTGCATACAAGAACCAGGAATGGCGCGAATACGAACCGCATCAGTCTAGCAACACGAATGAAGTGACTATCTGGGAACAGCAGAAGTACCTGTACGCATAGACACCGCAGTCAAGCGTGAACGATTAGACCTTTGGCTTCTGCAACAAATCTTCCATCTTGGCTTTCCTGAGCAAGTTGACATGCCGGACAAGCTCGCCTACAGCCGCTTCGAAGACCTTCTTTCCTTTTTTGACCGAGGCTGTTGAGCCTGTCGCGTAGACTCCTGAGCTTGTTTCGTCAACCGTGCTCAGCGGCAATGTTATGCCCTCTCCATGCAGCACGTGCTTTTTGACTACCTCATCCACAAGCTTGTCCAGATCAACAAAGCCTGGATGCAACGCCAAGTTCATTGAAGTTTCTTCGGCCCCAGCATGCCGCCTCTCCTCAGGCTTGAAAAGGTCCGGTAGAAGCTTCGGCGTTGCCGTCCACCACTGGAAGACTGTTACGAAAATTTCTTTTTCCCTGAGCTCCTTTGCCAGTTCCGCAAGGGGAGCCAGGTTGCCGCCGTGACCGTTGACTATCACGATTTTGTGCGCGCCGTAATAGTTCAGGGAGAGGCACACTTCTTCAACGTATTTCTTGAAGGTCTTGGGCGAGATTGAGATGGTTCCCCAGAACTGTTTGTGATGGGCACTCACGCCGAAAGGAACAACCTGTAGACACAAGACCCCTGTTCGCCTTGCAGTCTCTTCGGCAATACCCTTAGCCAGCAGATGGTCCGTACCTAAAGGATTAGCCAGTCCATGTTGCTCATTCGAGCCCACAGGAACAATGGCAACGTCATTCTTGGAAAAATACGTCTCGGCATCAGGCCAACTCATCTCGTACAACAATACCTTCTGAGCCTTCATCTTAGTCACGAAATTGCTTTATTAGAAGTAGTTTGAATATAAGGTTGCGGTTTGAACGGTGAAAGTGTTTGAAAGCAGTAATTCTGGCAGGCGGATTCGCCACAAGACTAAGACCCCTCAGCTGTACCAGACCCAAAATTCTTTTCCCAATAGCCAACAAACCATTGTTGCAATGGACTTTCGAAAGGCTTGCAAAAAACAACGTCCGAGACGTGATAATGGCAGTCAGCTATAGAACAGAAATCCTGTTCAAACAGTACAGAATCCCAAGACGCGGACTTCACGTCACTTACTCGCGGGACCCTCTGCATAAACCGCTGGGAACAGGCGGTCCCATAAAAAGAGCTGAGAAGCTCATCGGCCATGATGAACCTTTTCTTGTCCTTAACGAAGATGTTTTTGCAGAAATGGACTATACTGAGATTCTCAAGGCTCATGAAAAACATGACGCGGTGGCGACTATAGCCCTTCATGAGGTAGAGAACCCGAGCAGGTACGGAGTTGCAGAACTGGGAAAAAACCAAAGCATAAAGAGATTTATCGAAAAGCCAAAATCAGGAACTGCTCCGACCAACTTGATAAACGCAGGAGCCTACGTGCTAAGTCCCAGAATCTTTGAGTACATTCCCGCAGGGCGCGCAGTTTCCATCGAGCGGGAAGTCTTCCCCAGACTTGCAGAGGAGAACACGCTCTTCGGACACGTTTTCAGTGGACTTTGGACGGACATAGGCAAACCTGAAGATTACCTAGAAATAAACAGAAAAATACTACGTCACACGCAACCAAAACACTCCAGATTGCCGAGTAACGTGGAAATACACGAACCCGTGGCGATAGACAGAAAAGTCGTGTTGGAAGAAAACGCCAGTGTCGGACCATACGCAGTTTTGGGCAGAAATGTCTCCGTTGGGAAGAACACGCGAATAAGAGATTCTGTCGTTTTTTCGCACACAAAAATATCGGATTCCTGCAGCGTAAATGGTGCGATAATCGGCGAAAACGTCAACATTGGCAAACGAGTCAAGATCAGCAGAGGTTGCATAATAGGAGACCATGCTAGGATAAAAGAGAACGTATCACTCGCTGAAGAAGTATCAATCTGCCCCGCCAACGAGGTTTCCAAAAGCGTATTAACGTCTAACCGCAACTGATAGCAGAAGGATCGCCTCCGTATGTTAAGTTCAAGACACCTATTCGGCACAAACGGAATACGTGGACTAGCAAACAAGGAACTGACCCCTGAAATGGCCGTCAAGATAGGAGCAGCAACAGGCACTTTTTTCAAACGGGGGACACTTGTTGTCGGCTATGACGCAAGAACAAGCGGACCCATGCTTGCTAAGGCTGTCATCGCTGGCTTGAACTCAACCGGATGCAACGTGCTTTTGGCAGGAATGGCACCCACACCTACACTTCAGTTCGCGGTGAAAAAACACAAGGCAGACGGTGGAGTCATGATAACTGCGTCGCACAACCCTCCGGAATACAACGGAATAAAGGTGATTTGGAAGGACGGCATAGAGGTTTCGCATGAACGGGAGCTTGAAATCGAAAAAACCTTCTTTACCGAGAAGACCCACGTCGCAGCCTGGACCGAGATCGGAGAAACATGGGAACTTCCCGGCGTCATCGATGAATACGTCGAAGCAATAGAAAAACACGTCGATGTCAAGGTCATAATAAAAAAACACTATCACGTAGTGGTTGACGGAGCAAACAGCGTAGGCAGCCTAACCTCACCGCATCTGCTGCGGAAACTGGGCTGCAGAGTTACCACCATTAACGCCAACATCGATGGGACGTTCCCTGGAAGACCACCTGAGCCGCGTCCTGAAAACCTCGGCGATGTGGCAATGGTCGTGAAAGCTGTGGGCGCTGATTTTGGCGTGGCTTATGACGGAGACGCTGACCGCTCAATCTTTGTCGACGAGAAAGGCGAGATTCACATGGGAGACAAGACCTTCGCTCTTGTCGAAAAATACTTTCTGAAGGCCAACAAGGGCGAGAAAATCGTCACTCCTGTAAGCTCTTCAACACTAGTACAGGATATTGCGGACGAGTACAAAGGAAAGATTGTCTGGACTAAGGTTGGAAGCGTGACAGTTGCTCACACTATGAAGGAGTTGAAAGCCAAACTCGGAGGCGAAGAAAACGGAGGAATATTCTACGGGCCTCACCAACCCGTAAGGGACGGAGCGATGTCCACAGCACTGATCCTGGACATAATGGCCAAAACAGGTCAGAAACTCTCCAAGCTCCTAGGAGAACTGCCTGCTTATTACCTTCAAAAAGGAAAAGTAGAGTGCAATGACAGCCTGAAAGAAAAGGTCCAGCAAAAACTGTTTGAACAAACTAGGAGCCTGAAGACTAACACGCTTGACGGAGTGAAGATCTGGTTTGAAGACAAGAGCAGCATCCTCATAAGACCCAGCGGCACCGAACCCATCTACAGACTGTACGCAGAAGCAAAAACCGAGAAAAAAGCAGAGCAGCTCGTGAAGGACTACAGCCTAAAACTCAAGAAAATAATCGCCGGGCTCAGGCACTAGACTACCAGCCACGACACTTTTTCGGAGAACCCACATGTCCTCCCCAATAATGCTAGCAAAACCAGAAGAAATCGACACCCCTGAAAAGAGAAGCAAATACACAGTCACGATAGTAGGATGCGAACAGGCCGGAATGTTCCACGCCGTCCTTTTCGCTGACGCAGGGTTCAAAGTAATCTGCGTTGACAAAGACCAGACCAGAGTCAACAACATCACAAAGTGCAAACTGGTCGGCCTAAAGGGCGACATGGAAAGCAGATTCCGCGGCTACCTGAAAACAGGCCGCCTAGATGCCACAACAGACATCAAGAAAGCAGTATCCCAAAGCGACATCATAGCAATAACCGTCCCCACGAAGATTGACTCGAAGAAAAAACCAGACTACTCAGACATAAGAAACGCATGCAGAATCGTAGGCCCAAACCTACGAGGCGGCTCAATAGTATTCAATATGAGCATCGCAGGAATCGGCGCTACCGATGCTATTGTGAAAGAAACGTTGGAAAACTCTTCAGGCTACAAAGCAGGAGCCCACTTCGCCGTGGTCTACGCACCGATCCCACCGTCACGCTGCTCGACACTAGAAACCGTCATAGACTATCAACGAATAGCAGCAACATCGGACAAGAAAGCCCTACAAGTCGGAGCAGCGATCCTCGAATCAGTCACGAAGAAAGCCGTTTGCACGACAGAAAGCACAAGAACAGCTGAAGCGGCAACCCTGTTCGAGATTGCCCGAGAAGACACTGATGTTGCCGTCGCAAACGAATTGGCATACTTCTGCGAAAAACTCGGCGTGGACTATTTTGAAGCACAAAAACTCATTAACCACAACCCTGACAACCAGAGTCTCTTACGTGCCGTCGCAAACAGACACATCGATGAAGAACCTTACATACTGCTGGAAGACGCAGAAAACCTCAGCATGAAACTCAAAGTATCTTCCGCTGCGAGAGAAATCAACGAGGAAATGGCAAGACATGCAGCCAACCTTGCAAAAGACGCCCTGAGAAACTGTGGAAAAACTCTCAAAAGAGCCAGAGTCGTTCTGCTCGGAATTTCCGAAACACTAAACACCAGAGGACCCACATCGCACGTTGCCAAAGAAATCGCCGACACGTTCGAAACCAGAGGAGCCAAGCTCACCCTCTACGACCCATACTTCTCAGAGAAAGAACTGGCAGAAATGCAGCACAACCCAAAGAAGACCCTCAGCGATAGCCTGGACGGCACCGACTGCATCGTCCTGCTGGTTGCTCATGAACAGTTCAAGAAAATGAGCCTGAACAGACTGAAACACGTAATGAAGATGCCCGCGGCAATAGTTGACCTCACAGGAACCTTTGAACCTGCTAAAGTTGAAAAGGAAGGTTTCATATATCGAGGGCTAGGAAGAGGAGTCTGGACCAAATGAAGAAAATCGGTGTAGCCGTCGTAGGAACAGGCTTCTGGGGAAAGAACCATGCAAGAGTCTACAAGGAACTTGCAGAAACCGAACTCATCGCCATCTGCGACATAGACCCCCAAAGAGCAAAGGCGGTGGCCAACCAGTTCGGCGCGAAACCTTACACAAGCGCTGCCAAGATGCTCAAGAACAACGATATCGAAGCCGTAAGCATATGCACATGGTCAACCGCCCTCGCCAAAGAAGCCACAAAAGCCGTTGAAGCAGGCAGGCACGTTCTCGTTGAAAAACCCATGGCAGCAAACGTCAAGCAAGCAGAGAACCTCCTCAACAAAGCTGAAAAAGAAGGAGTACACCTGACCGTAGGCTTCCTCATGCGATTCATCCCCGGACTGCAACACATCAAAAAGGCGGTTCAAAACAAAACAATAGGGGAACTCGTGTGCGCCACCGCAAAAAGAGTCTCACAATGGCCTGAAAGAATAGGAGACGTCGGCGTAGTCAAGGACACAGCCATCCATGACATAGACGTTATGTTACACCTGTTCAACGAAGACCCAATCGCTGTCTACGCAAAAACAGGAACCATGAGACACATAAGATTCGAAGACTACGCGCAGATAATGCTCACGTTCAAGGATGGAAAAAGTGCCTTCATCGAATCCAACTGGCTGACACCATACAAGACGCGAATCCTCATAGCAACAGGCAGCGAAGCCATCATGACCCTGGACTATATCACCCAGGAAGTGACAGTCGAGAACGCAAAAGAAACCATGAAACCCCGATACCTGATGCAAGAGCCGCTAAAGCTTGAGCTTCAGCATTTCGCCAACTGCATAACGAAAAAGGACAAGCCCTTAATAACAGGACTCGACGGACTCAAGGCATTGAGAATAGCGGAGTCAGCGCTAAAGTCATCGGCTACAGGCAGAATAATTAAACTCGAATAGTTCCAGCCTACTTCCCGCGCTTCTTGAGATTAAAAGGCTTACCCTCAGACAGAATCTTCTCTGGAACCTTGGCCTTCCAGTTTCTCAGAAAAGGCAAATCCTCATTTTCCTTGCGCAACTCGTCAGGAAGCAGTTCAGGAATCTCATCCCGTATCGGATACCATCTTGAACATTTAGAACAGACTATTAGGCCCTCAACTACCTCGTCTGCCTCTTCAAAAACAAGCAAATCAAGCGGATGATGTTTATCAATAGGACACGCCAAAATCTCCATCAGTTTCTTCTTCAAACACGACCCCTCAAACCTAACTCTTACGTTGCACTATTAAACTCTTCCATGACGAGCAACTCAAGAGCGAACCTGGCTTGGACAGACCTCAGATCCTTGCGCGCGCTTTCGTGTGCATCGCATTTGTGTGGCTGGAAACATTTAAAAGCAGAGTGGCTTTCCATTGTAGGAAGGAGAATCACCATGGAAAAGCCCCAGTCAGGAATTGTTTATGAATGCGTAAGGTGCGGCTCAGACGTTCCTTCCGAGGAACTGGAAATGCGTGGCGGCCAGATAAAATGTATAGTCTGCGGGTACAGAATTCTCAAAAAAGTGAAACCTCCCGTCGTCAAACGGATTCCAGCAAAATAGAAAGAAGAATAAAAGGGTAAACCTTGACCGGGAAGCAACGGCGGCTTCTCTGTTCTGTGGGAACCTAATCTTCCTCTTAGAAGATCTCTTTCTCCCCGAACTTGCGTAACGCTTTGCCATGAAGCTTTATTGGCGGATCCATGGCTTCGTCCGGTTCCTTCTCAACAGTTTTCCTCGTTATGGTTTCTCCGCAGACCCCTCTGGGCAGTAGTCGTCTTTTTGTGCAGAGGGCGTATAAGCAGCTAGCAATGTTGCATGTTTCTTCGGTCCAGTTGCACCACACATCGTCTTGGCGGTTGACGTTCGAGTTTTTGGCGCATTTGAAGGATTGACATGTTGGAGAACAATTCTTGACTTTTGCCAAGGTTTGCACGACCTTTGACCATTCCTTTCAACAAAATTCTATAATAGTGATTGCTCTTCCTAAGAACTACGTTTTGCCATGTTAATATAAACCTTTTTCCCTAGGGCTCCTTATTCGAACTCTGGCTTTCAACTTTCTGATGCCTTGCCCTTCTCAGCCTACATATTTCCAACACTACGACCAGCATCACGGTCAAAATGGTCAGAATCGCTATGGCAAACTGGCTGGTATCGACGAGCAATCCGCCTAGACTAACGAACCTGTCAAGCTTGATCTGAACAGTCATAGAAGACCCAATCGTCTGTTCAACGGCCGCTATCGGATCAGTCTGGTCTCCCATGTAAACTGCGATCTGAAATTCGCCGCCAACCACGTTGTTGAATGTTGCCGTTCCATCGCCCTGCGTTGGCTTCGAAAGTGGGCCGATACCTTGCCTTTGCAGAGTCACATTCACGTTCGCCAAGCCTTGGCCGAAGTAGTCAGTCACCTTGACGGTAACTGTAAGGTCGTAAAGACTGCAGATGAGGGTGACATTCTGGTCCTGAAAAAGTTGAACACTCGTTTCATTAAGCTTCAACCCGCTGCCGTCGTATACTGCTACTGTGTATACACCCAATGCAGAGTCAAACGTCACCATTCCATTCTCGTTTGTGTTGCCCTGACTGTAGAGACCCCCCAGCGATTCCTGAATTTTCACCACAACGCTGCCAAGAGGCTGGCCCTCTCCTTTGTAAACCTGAACCCGCATTGAGTAGGTCGGACACACAAAGGTCACGTTAACCCATGGAACTGAAGTTCCATCCTCCGCGAGCAGTTGAGGAATTACTGTGAAGTTGAAAGGTGTGCTGTGCCGAGACACGTTCAATGTGTACCTGACGTTAGGCAGCAGAGAATGTACCATAACATTGCCTGTAATGTCGGTTGTGAACGACCTGTTTTCCGGAGTCAAATACACTTCGGCTTCAGGGATACCGAGCTGATTTCCATCAGCAATGGCTACAACCGTCATTCTTATGTTAGTAAGGTTGCACGGTAGGTCCATTGCCGATGGACCAGTGACCTCAAAATCATCATGAGCGCCAACTTTGTGGGTTCTGTAGTAACCTTCCAACGTAAAAGTCCCAAGCTCAAGTCTCAGAACCGCCAATCCTGACGCGTTGGTCTCGACGATACCCGCAGCTGTTCCATTTTCAAAGGCTTTGACTTCAACCGTTTGAACAGTGTCTCCTGCCAGATTCTTAGCAGTCACGTCAACTGCAAATCCGGGAACAGTGAAACTCTGTGCATCTGCTGGATTCTTCAGAGTTGGCTCAGCAGACGTGGAAACAATGCTGACCATGTAGCTCCCGATTGAAGCGTTTGAAGGAATAACAAAATCTGCAGAATGTACTATGCCTGTCGGGTCCGCTGTCAAGTTGAACGAACTGTTGACAGCCTTCCCAGTTATTGTGAGAGTGACATTTTCGTTCGGCTTGTAGACAGCCTTAACATCAACTGGTTGAAGTCTGTGATACTCCGTCGTATTCGTCAAGCCGACGTAGAAAGTTCCGGTGGCAAGCGTGCCGTTGAAGGACGCACCATAGTTTCCGACTAGCCGCGTTCTGTTACCCGAGAAGCCGTCTGGATACGAAACGCTCGCTGAGCCTGTACCCAAAGAGGAAGTCACAACGTCCACCATCTTCACGAACGACTCATTGTTGGGAGACACGACTGAAACATTCGCCGAATAAGTCTTGCTCGCATCGCCTCCCGTGACGTTTGCCCAAATCGCTGCAGAGTCACCTTCCTGAAGCTGTCTGGGACTTTCAGGAACCACAACTCTCAAAGAATAAGAAGTCGTCACAGTGAAAGTTCTTGACGCATTGCCTCCGGTAGTCACATCAACTACTGTTGCAGTATGGTTGCCGCCAAAGGTTTCAGGAACCACGAAAGATGCGTTGACAGATGTATCGGAAGCATTTCCAATAGCGACAATAGAATCGTCAAAAAGAACTTGATATGGTCCATTGGCAGTCGTCAGGTTTGAAAGAACCTGAACACTAGTCCCCACATTCCCTGAAGAAGGATTCAATGCAGACACGCTCATTGCTGCCCCAACATCAGGCAAGAATGAAAGAGGCATCATAACTGCTGCTAGCAACAGAAACAAACACGTAAACTCCTTGATGACCAGCCTAACGTTCAAACGTTTTCCCTCACGAAATGAATCCAAGAGTGTGAACATCTGTAACACTAAGAGCATTTTAAACTTTACCTTTTGTCCAACAGCTTTGCGGCCCATCCCAGCCTCCTAGGCAGTTCAACTCCGTCCAGCTCGCGAAAGCGTCCCATTGTGCACTAACATGGTCAAAACACGTAGATCTCGGACCCGTATCAAGCAGAAGTCTACCGCATCAACGAAATGTCCCAAGAGAACAGCCATCCCAACGATCCCAGAATGAGGAAGACGATGAAACCTGCAAATATGGAACAGTTCTTGCCTGTACCAGACTTCGCGCCGAGGCCTCCAAGGTAGGATCCTTGGAACAACTCCAAAAATGAAAAAGGTATAGAACACTAAATGTAGAATCTGAGGCCCCATGTACTGGGTGAACCTCATCCGTAGGGTCATGCCGAATGCGGTCGATTGGCCCATCTCTAAGAAAAACATTGTCTCCTGCACGTTCGTGTCGACTAGCTGACCTGAGCCGCATTCCCTATAGATCTGCCCGCTCAGGGGCACATCCATGGAGATAGACCTAACAGAAGAGTTTACGTGTTGAAATGTCAATTCTGAAAACCAAAAAGAATTCCAAGATTGACTGCCTAGTGGAAAACACATTCGGGGTGTGCATTTAGTTCTTAGCGCCTCTGTCTACAAATTCACTCCATAGTTTATTTGAACGTGTCCACTAAACGAATCCAAGGTTTAGACTTTTGGCATAAACAACGCACGCATGGTCAAGAAGCTAAATACACACCAGTCGGGCTGCCAACTGAAATCTCCACACGCACAACATAAAGCAACGTGGAATTGGCTGATCAAAGAGGGATTCTTTTGACTGGTCAATCGAAAAAGGATACCCAGATTTTCTCAGGTTACGCGACAGAGTAGCAGAAGAAACAACATAAGCCAGCGAAAACACATTAACCCCAAACAAGCAAGTGAGAAAACATGTTTAATGAAATCCTCAGCCTCGTTAAACAACACGAAACATGGCGCACCAAACAATGCCTGAACCTCATACCCTCCGAAAACATTATGAGCCCACACGTAAGAGCACTCCTCTCTTCAGAACTCGCCCACCGGTACACCGCCAGAGACCACTTCTACATGGGAACACACTACACAGACAAAATCGAACAATACGGCGAAAAACTTGCAAAACAAGTTTTCAAAGCCGAAACCGCCGACCTTCGCCCTCTCTCAGGACACATCGCTGACCTCATCGCCCTCGCCAGCCTAACAGAACCCGGCGAAACCCTCATGTGCACAAGTCCCGAAGACGGCGGATACCCAGGAATGTGGAACGAAGGCCTAGCCGGCCACCTCAAACTCAAAACCGTTGCCTTCCCTTTCTCAAAAAAAGACATGAACATAGAAACTGAACAAGCCAAACAAATCATAACCCGCACCAAACCGAAAATAGTAGTTTTCGGCGCCAGCCTCATCACCTTCCCTCATCCAGTAAAGGAACTAGCCCAAACAGCAAAAGAAAATGGAGCCACCGTCGCATACGATGGCTCACACGTCCTAGGCCTAATTGCAGGCCAACAATTCCAAGACCCCCTCAGAGAAGGTGCCCAAGCACTATTCGGCTCAACGCACAAAACCTTCTTCGGCCCCCAGGGCGGCCTAATCCTCGCCAACAAAGAACTGGGCGAAATCCTCAAACAGAAAATTTACCCAGCCTACGTTGACAACGCCCACTGGAACCGCATCGCCGCCCTCACGCTCGCACTCGCCGAAGCAAAGAAATATGGCAAAGCCTACGCAACGCAAGTCATCCGCAACTCAAAAACCCTAGCCAAAACCCTGGATGACCACGGTTTCCCCGTCATCTGCAGACACCTAGGCTACACCAACTCACACCAAACAATCATAGACTACGGAGACTACGAAAAAGGCAGAAAAATCGCCCAAAAACTCCAAAAGGCAAACATCATCACCGACTGCGTAATCCGCATAGGCACAAACGAAATTACTAGACGCGGCATGGAACAACCCGAAATGACAAAAATCGCCGAACTCCTGAAAAGAACCATAATCGACGAAGAAAACCCCGTAAACATCAAAAAAGAAATAATCAAACTCAACCGGCAATTCCAAAAAATCCGATACTGCTTCGAAAAATAGCACAACCAACAGCACCAGACAAGTGACCCTCCTTGAAAGCAAACGTCTCTACTGAACCCATCGAATCGATGAAACTCGAGAAATACCATTTCACAGGGAACCACTCAACCGTCCACGAAATGCCAGATAACTCCATAAAACACTCGTCCACAATCGCCGCTGCTGCAAACAGAAATGATACGGCATCGAAACTCACCAATGCGTCCAAATGACCCCGGCTGCCTTCTACTGCATACAACAACGCCTTTTCTGCTGAAAAGCCCAACCCACAGACCCAGAAAAATAGAACGAAATCAAACTCCCCAAGGGGACGACTCCAACCGGATAATCCAAGGAGCATCAAAGCCCTACATCAAATCCTCACAGGCTACAACGCCAACCCCAAAGCAGACAAAAAGAAACCCAGAGAAACCCAGACTCCACGCGCGCGAAAACAGGCCAACCAAACAATTCGGTCAACAACTTTCAGAACAAACAGACTACAACATAATAGGCGAATCAGCCAAAAACCGCGTTGCACACCTGAGCAAACTTCAAAAACAAAACGTCTAGACAACAACCAGAACCTTGCCAAACAATAATCCGGCCTACACCCGAACCTTACAGCCTGAGGAGCACACAATAAATGGAATGAGAACAAACCTTGAGTATTGCCTCAACCATTGTCCGTACTCATATACCAAAAAGTGAATCTACATACAAACAGACGATGAGTGACAGAAGAGGACGCCTGCTCACACGCAAAGACGACAAATATCCAAGCTACCTACAAAAAAACCGGGCTGAAGACAAAATGTTCCCATTCAAAGGCCCATAGTCAATATTCGCAAGAGTAACCTTCAAACCGGGTGGAGAAAACAAACTCCTCATAGAAAAATCCAAAGAACCAACAACAACAGAATAGAGCGAGAAAAACAGCATAACCTCGCATCCTCTATTCCTGAAAACATAATAAAATACCCCCACACCATATTCTACACCAAACCAGGATGCCGAACAAGTTGAACGACCTAAAACAAATTCTTGACACAATAAGAAAAGAACTCCGTGAAAAAGACAAGATCCATGAAAAAGCCCAAAAAGAAATGCGCACCATGCAAAGCTACTCCAAACAAGCAATCCTTCTCATCCACCAGAAACGCATAAAAGAAGCAGGCGCCCTACTCAAAAAAGCCCACAAAATCCACACAAAACTCAACCACACCTCAACAACACACCCAGACATAATCTACAGCGGCCTATACTCCGCCGCACTCCAAGAAAACAGCGAAGCAAACATATTCCTAACACTTACACAAGAAAACCAGTTCATAACCCCTGAAAAGATCAACGTCCCCCCAACCGACTACATCCTCGGACTGGCCGACGTAATAGGCGAATACAGACGCCTAGCACTAGACGCACTAAGAGTAGGAGACGCTGAAAAAGGCGAAAAACACCTCCAAACAATGGACGAAATGTACACCGAACTCATGGCTATGGACGAATCCTACATGCTAGTCCCAGGCCTCAGAAGAAAATGCGACGTAGCCAGAAAAATCATCGAAATCACACGTGGAGACATCACCCAAGAAATCAGAAGAAACGCCCTAGAAAAACACCTCAAAAAATTCGAAACAATGCAAAAGAAGAAAGACCAGACTTGACAAAGCGTGGACAAAAACTTGCCCAAACCGCCTGCCCTCTCAGCAGGAAAGGCACATCGAGCACAACAACGCATGTCCGAACTTCTCATCCTCGAGGACCAATTGCCCAGAAAAACCAAATACATAACGGGCATCGACGTCACATACACAAAAAAAGCGCCCCATCGCTACAAGCGCAGTCCTTGAATGCGACGCGCTCGAGTTAAGAGAGATTCAGACAGCATCATGCCAGACTCAGCTCCCGTACACCCCAACCTTGCTCGCCTTCAGAGAAATCATGCCTAGCATCAGGTACATCATAAAACTGCGCACACAGTCAGACCTGTTCCCAGTCAACGGCCACGACTTCGTCCACTCACACCATTGAGGACTCGCAAGACACCTAGCAGACTCCAGACTCAAGACTGAACGGCGAAGTACTAAACGCAGC
>Ga0315273_10007340_pt1 | contig 13800 bp, 14 predicted proteins | sample YL17G02_0_MG_FD_205753 | JGI IMG/M metagenome (GOLD analysis project Ga0315273, IMG submission 205753) | Sediment microbial communities from Yellowstone Lake, YNP, Wyoming, USA - YL17G02_0 | ecosystem: Environmental > Aquatic > Freshwater > Lake > Sediment | place: USA: Wyoming | collected... | reverse complement strand
AAGGTCGTGAGCGCTGCGAGACTGGCGCATAGCAGACCAACAATTCTTCTCTTCATGGAGCATCTCCTTCGTGACGCCGGATCCCAGACCTAACTCAGCCAGTGCGGACGGCCCGTCCCCTTCAGATAAGCAGAAGCCCTTATGGTCCTTATCTTAGAGGATATACCCCCCAGCGTACTCACTTTAGTGGACTCCGCGAGCCTGGAGATGTCCGATATGGGTCAAACTTCGACCCACTGATCAAGCTGGGTCGCGACGGCGCAGCCGGAATCGCCTGAAAGCAGACGTGAACTCTCCGACCTAAGAGGGACGCATGCTGGCCAATCTCTGTCTCAGAGGAGTATGACCATGCAAAATCCAGATGTAGCAGCCCCACAACATGCCAGACGCACACCGTGGAACAAGGGCAAACTGCTCGGCGCGAAACCGCCGTTGCGAACGAAACATGTCTGGGCGATCCGGACCGAGCTGCAGGTCGGGGGCCAAACACGCGATCTTGCCATGTTCAATCTTGCCATCAACAGTAAGCTCAGGGGCTGCGATGTCGTCAGCCTCAAGGTCGAGGATGTGGCTCCGCATGGGATCACCGTTGATCGCGCCACCGTCCGTCAAAAGAAAACCGGACATCCCGTCAGGTTCGAGTTGACCGAACAGACCCGGGAGGCGATCGATGAGCACATCAAGGCCGCCGGTAAGAAGCCCGGAGAGTTCCTATTCGCAAGCTGGCGTAACTGCGATCGATGCGTGACAACACGGCAATATGCGCGGCTGTTGTCGGGATGGATCGCAAGTATCGGATTGGACCCGAGATTTTTTGGGACGCACTCGCTGCGTCGAACCAAGGCGACACTCATCTATCGCCGCACCGGCAACTTACGCGCCGTCCAACTGCTATTGGGACACACCAAAACCGAGAGCACGGTGCGCTACCTGGGCATCGAGGTCGACGATGCTCTCGCCATAGCCGAGCAGGTTGATGTCTGAAATACCCGAGCAGAGCAGACATGCTCTCCCCGCCACCTCAGGGCCGAGTCGTGCCAGTAGCGAACATGGGATTTGCCGCCCAGCTCATCTCCCTTTGTGGCAGCCGTCATTCTGACGACTGAGCGTCGACCAATTTGATGGAAATGAGATCTGCTTGGTCATCTGCGACAACTAGTCGGTTAGTGGCCCTCTCATCTTGATTACTTACGAGAAAACCGGGCAACTCCCCATAGGTTACAAGAGCGGGAACAGCAGAACTCGAGTTCTGCCATAGTTTGCCGAAATGCAAGACCACGCTGGCTGTGCCGGGTTTCGTCTCAAGGGCAAATCCGCTTTTGTCATCATTCACTGCGCAGAACAACCACTGCTTGTTCCGCAGGCCTTCTTGAGCAATGCAGCTCTTCGGCTCGATGCTCCAAAACGTGTCGTTCGCCACGAAACTCAATTCAACACTGTTGTCATTGGTAAGGAGGTTGGGATCGATTTGATCGGTACTCGGGTCCACCGCCAGGCTGAGTTCGAGCTCTTCGATATAGAAGCGTTTAGGATCTCCCGGATTGCCGACCGACTTATCCAATACGAACGCCAGCTTCTGAGCGCTGACTTTACCTTCCTGATCAGGCGCGAAGTAGCGGACATGCTTAACGTACGCGGGTGCCGGGGCACTGAGGCAAGAGGCGAACAAAACTACCAAGACGACATTGGTGACCGCGCGGATGGACATAGCAACTTCCTTCCATAGTTGGGCTCGTAAGGCTCGTTTCGATCAACTCGCAAACCTAGAGCACTTTCCGTGCCGATTGAATCGGCGAGACCACCGAGGGGCCTCAGATAAACGCCAAAACTAGTTGGCTGACGGAGGATATGATGCCTTTTGATCGGAAAACGCTCTAGCTTGCACCGACCCTTCTCGATATAGGGAACAGGACGTAAGAAGTTCGTTCGCCGCCTGCTGGCCCGACAGATAGGCGCCGTGCACAGTGCCGCGGTGGGCACGACTCGTCGCTTCTCCCGCGAAAAACAGGCGTCCCGCTTTTGCCCTTAATACGTCAAAGTCGGCGCTTGTACCCGATGGACCCACGACGGATGTAGCACCGAGAGAGAAGGGGTCATCGTGCCACTGCGTGGCAATGCACGCGATGGGCTGTGGAGCGCCGAGCGAGTGGAGCACATCCTCGGTCGCCTCAGGAACCGGCATGCGGGCAGCGGAGCCACCTACGAGACCGACAAGCGTCCGGCCTTGAACGACAAAGATTGAATAAGGCCCTTGACGACCGATCACTCGTGTTCCCTTTGGCCAAAAGCGGTGCTCAAAGACCAACACGAGCTTGTTGAGAACGCCCACGCCCAGCCGTTTGATCGCGTGCTGTTTCCTCGTTGGTAGCTGTGGATCGAAACGAACCGATCCGGCTTTAAGAACTCCGAGAGGGAGCGTCACGATGACGTGTTCCGCATAGAACGTGCCCCTGTCCGTTTCTACACTAATGCCTTCTCGGTTTTGGCGAACTGCCTGCGCGGTGTGACCTGTGCGAATGTCCGACCCTTTGGCCAGATGTGTCACGAGCTCGCCGTAGCCGCACGTGACAAGGAAGTCGCCACCTCCGAAATCAGAGTCATCGCGCCAATGCTTGAGTGATAAGGCCGCGGGATCCTCACCATACTCTCCCGCGATCATGGTGGTGAGGGCCCAGCGCGTAAGCGGATCGCCAAGCCAGATTTTTGGAATGGCGTCCGCAACCGATCCGAGACCTCTGCACTGGAACAGACGTCGGGTCAGAGCCATCGCTTTCCTGGCTTTCCCTACCTTGACGCCGGGAAACCGAATTTGATCCCAGTCTGTCTTTTTTAATGACACGTGGGCCTCTCGTGCCAACTTGGCAATTGGGTTGCCGCGTGTCCCATGGATCCAACTGGCGCCGAGGTCGATCGCATTGCGGTCCAAACGCACAGTCCAAATCCGCCCGCCGATGCGTTCTCGTCCTTCAAGGACGATGGGCTGCAGCCCCCGATCGGCCAATGCGCGCGCCGCAGAGAGTCCTGCCACGCCGGCACCGATTATGACGATTGAGTGGGTCACGTCTGAATTGAGTGGGTCACGCCTGAAGTGGACACGTGTCGTGGTCCCACAGACCATCACTAAAGGCTCAGGAGGTCATGACCCGTTTGGGGCATTACGACCACGGGCCTCCTGAATCTTTGTCTAATTGGAGAGAAATGAAGCGTACCCCCCATTTGGGGATCGCTAGTCACAAGGGAAGGGAGGTAAGTTCCGGATCGATCGAGAATGACTCGAAGGGAAAGGAATTATCGTGATCGCCCGCCAGCCTCATGTAGAGAGAATCTTGTGTTCCGCGTTCGGGCTGACGCAAGCGGAAGCCCGGATTGCATTGGGTATTATGCGGGGTGAGAGTGTCGCGACAATCGCCGCGGCTCGCGGTATTGCTGTGGCGACTGCGAGAACCCAATTGAAATCCGTGTTTGCTAAGACGCGGACCCACCGCCAAGCGGAACTTGCGGCGTTTGTCGGCCGCATCGGGTATCGTGAAATCCGCTGGACAGTTCGAAGCCCTTAATCAAAGGTTGCGTCGCGGCTGAAGGTGGAAGACGGACGGCGACTGGCGCTCGCTGATCCCCTCAATCATAACGGCGTGCCGAACCCGCGCGTAAAGCTCCACTGTCTTCATCCCCCGCCCCCCGCCAACTCAGGCAAAGGACTCTAACTGCCGCAGTTTTACTCCGGCGCAACCGAACCAACCGGCCGCTTCAGTGAGGGATTATTGCTCCGGCTTTTACACCCCATCCCCTGCTTCAGGAGCCATACCTCGTTTGGGGGGTCGTCGGCCGCTCATCTTCTCATTTAGGATAATCTCGATGATGCGTTCTAACCATAGCTTAATTCTTTTTGCCTAAACTGAGAATACAACCACGTTTTGTACACTCTGCGAAGCACGTTAACCAGATACCGCGTCTTTCGGCGACAGTGGACTCGATGACTTTACGCAAAACTTTACTCCAAAAAAACTCTCTGGCAGATCGTCCAACCCTCCTGACGGTACAAGCCAACACTCGATCGGTAGCCTCCCGAACGCTGGTGCCATCAAACCTGGACACGCTTGGCGAGCCCGCTGTGGCTATCGACTGTGCGGGATGGGTACTGGGTGCTAACTCCGAAATGAAGACCATATTAGGCGAGAACATCCGTATCCAGAACAACCGCTTGCGCCTAACCGACTCTGACGCGCGAGGTCGTCTCGAAGGCTTGATACAAGCAATGACGGCGGAGTCTAATAGTTCCGAAATCGAGCCAATCGTGTTGAAATGCGACGACGAATTGCCGGTCATTCTTCGGCTAATGGCGATTTCCGAACCCGCACAGAGTCTATTTCGTGGCGCGTCCGCAATACTGACCTTTGTACGAGTGAGACCAAGGCCTCGGCCTGCGCCAGCTCTACTCTCGCAGATTTTCGGACTCACCCCTGCAGAAGCACGCCTGACGGCCGCGATTGCTGGCGGCAGCACTCTCATAGAGGCAGCCAAAGCGCTGAGCATCTCGTGGGAAACGGCACGCACCCAGCTTAAGACCGTGTTCTTGAAGACCGACACGCACAGGCAGAGCGAATTGGTCGCGTTGCTGTCGCGCGTGTAGCGTGGCCCGTTGCGGGGCCTGCTGGTGCGTCAGGGCCTGGACCTTGTCGTAATTCGCCGGACACAAGCTTCCACCTTTTCAACCATCTAGGCAATTTGCGATCGGCGTATCGTTCCCACCGCGTGACGATCGCGTACCCGTCTTCCATCAACTTGCTCGATCCAGATGAGCGCTTGCGCGCACGATTCCGCGGCATCCTCCGGAGCGAGCTGCTGCATCACTCTGTCGCGGATCGAGGAGAAGTGGAACCACCGTTGCCCCGGGTTGTGTCTGCCTAGACATGACCCGTTTGGGTCATGCGACATGGAGCTCGTTCTGAAAGAATATGTGCACGTGGCGTCCAGAGGCGAGCGTAAATCACCTTTGCTCGATGGTCACATGGGCACTACCAAACGGCTCAAAACTCAACCCCCCCGGGACGGAAAGTTGCCGGCCCCAGAATTTCGTGTCGCCATTGTCGGCGGTGGCCCAGCCGGACTCTTCACAGCATGGAACTTGTCTCGAAAGACCGGCACTGCCTGCAAAATCACGATTCTCGAAGCGACTGATAGGCTGGGTGGCAAGATCCTCACGCGCAGTTTTCCCGGGGTCGGTCTTTATGAGGCGGGTGTCGCGGAAATCTATGACTACTCCGCCCTTGGACCCGATCCTCTTCGCGAGTTGATCGAGAAGGACCTCGGTCTGCAAATCAAATACATTCAGGGTGGCGCCTGCGTTCTCGACGGCAAGTTGCTGCACTCGATAGATGACTTAGAGGATCACTTTGGAGCACATACTAAGAATGCGGCAAAGGCATTTCGAGCAAGGTGCGCCAGCCTGTTGAGCCCGGCGACTTTCTACACGTGCACTCCAACCGACGACAATCAGCATCCCTGGGCGCAAGTCTCCGGGGAAGACATCCTCGCCACGGAAGTCCCCGACGAGCGGGCGCGCAGATATATTCGCGTCATGGCCCACAGCGATGTCGCCGCTGCGCCACATCTGACGAGTGGCCTCATCTTCCTAAAGAACGTTCTCATGGACGTAAACGGCTACATGGACATTTTCTCTGTAGTTGGCGGAAACGAGCAGATCGTGAGCAGAATGTCGGACCAGCTCGACGCCGAAGTGCATCTCAACACACCTGTGCGCTCAGTCGAACCTCTCGAAGATGGTACCTTTCGTCTCGAAGCGGGTTCCGACGGTGTGAGAGAGACGTTTATCGCCGATTTCGTTGTGTTGGCGTTACCTTTGACTGCCCTTTCGCTAATTGAATGGCGTTCTGAAAATCTGCAGCGGGCGCTGGCCAAACACATTTCGCATTTCGATCGACCCGCACACTACGTACGAGCGACTCTATTGTTTGAGCGTCCTTTTTGGCGCGAGCACTTGTCTGGCGCCTGGTGGATGGTTGACGCATTCGATGGCTGCGCTGTGTACGACGAGGGCGCGCGTCACGAACTTGGCAATTACGGCGCACTGGGCTTCCTCATCGCAGGCAATGCAGCGTTGTGGCTTGCTAATCTGACAGACGATCAAATCGAGGCGCTTTGTCTCGATGCCCTTCCTCCTGCGTTGGCGCACGGACGCAAACTGATCGTCGACCGACGTGTCCACCGCTGGATGGCTTCGGTCAACGCTCTACCAGGTGGCCATCCCGCTCGAAAACTTCTCGAGAATCACCGACCCGACCCAACAAACCTCGCAGGAGTATTTGTCATCGGTGATTACATATTTGACGCCACCCTTAATGGCGCATTTGACTCGGCGGATGCCGCCACTGACATGATGCTGTCTGAGATCCTCGTGCGACGCCGGTCTCACCGCATACGCGTCGGCCAAAGATCGGCGAAGAGCAAGGGTAAGAGCAGCTCGTCTAACGGGCGAACTCTTGCCGAACGAGATCGCTTCCTAAGCGACCCCTTCATCTCAGACATGCTTAGGATAGGCTTCGGACTGGAGAGCGCCAAAATTCTCATAGCCGGGCCTGCATCGCGGACCGGAACGCCAGCTTCCTATTTCGACGGAGACCTAACCGCACTGCCCTTCCCTGACGCTCATTTCGATGTCGTTATCGAAACGGGTCTTTGCTACCTGCCCAGGGATCGAGTCAGTCATGCCGCCGGCGAGTTACGGCGCGTGGCTCGGCGGGGCATCGTGCTCAGTTCGATAACCTGCGATCTCGCTATCGACCTTCTCGAACGATACGACCTGCTTGCAGGTATCGAGACATTGGCGTCGCGTTGGGATTGGGCTGAACAGCTAGCGCTAAAGGGTTTTGATCTCGCCTTGCTTGATCCTGTGCGGCTCGCCCAAGCTTGGGAACGAGGGCAAGCGGCAGGCGCTGGACCAGGCTCCTGGTATGACGAGCCTGAAAGCCTCCTCTACAGCTTCTATGAATGTCGAAGGGCCGATAAGCACACCAGCCCAGTCTTGGACGATGGCGCAACAACGTGTGGCGGTATGGCTTCGGCGTCGGCGCTGAATGGAAGCCGTGCAGTTGAAGAGGCGCTCATCCATCCGTCAACCATAGGGAGGTCGTGATGAACGATCTAAGCGTCCTGGAAAGCCCGCTCTCAAATGCAAAATGTTGGCGGATCTCTTACGAAACCACGGCAGCGAATGACGCGGCGCCGCCAGTCGCGATTCTCCGAGAGCCGTGCAACCGCTATGCCATCGCCCACGAAGTCGAAATTTCTGATGCCCTCGCCGGCTCGACCCCTGAGGACGATGAATCCCTGCTTCTCGTTTGGCTGCCGCGCACTGCATCAAGTGCCCCAGGCATCGCTAATCGAGTCGAGACGTGGGTTCACGATGGGCAGCGAGAGAAGCAACCCGTAGTTCGGGCTAGCATCCGCACGGTTCTGGTTCTTTGGACCGATAGTCGGGCTGTCGTCTATGCCACTCTGGATGAGTTTGAGGCTGCGGTGGACGCGGTGGTTCGTTTCACTATGGCAGCTCGGCAGATTGAAGCCTTGGAACGCCAATTGGCAGGCTCTTGGTCGGAGGTCGAAGCCCATGTGGCGTTGACCCATGCCTTGTCAAGCCGTGGCCTACGAATGCAGTCCGAGGTGAATGACATGACGGAGCAAGCGACCCGAATGAAGGTCGTGTATCTGCGTCTCTTGAATGCGCTTCAGCAATCTGGCGCCCCGCTTTCTATGCCATCCAAGCTTCTGTTCTCCGAACTTGCGCTCCAGGCACAACTGCCAGATCGCCTAGACTTGCTCGACGAACCCATTCAGTTCCTTTTGGACCATTACGAGTTGTCGAACACACGACTGATCGAGGGGAGGTTTAACAGGAGTATATTCTGGCTGGAACTCGGGATCATAGTCATCATTGGGGCGGATTTTGCGGCGTTAATGTTCGAGGTGGCAAGATGATCACGGGTCGCGTCCGTGCTTTTTTGGACGAGCAACGCCCGCAGAGCCCTTGCCTAGTACTCGACCTCGAGGTCGTGCGGGAAAAATACCTCTCCTATGCGCGCGCGCTGCCCGACACCAAAGTGTATTACGCGGTCAAGGCAAACCCCGACCCGGCGATCCTCAAGCTCTTGGTTGAGCTTGGCTCGTCCTTTGACACTGCGGCGGTTGCCGAAATTGAGCTTGTGCTTGCTGCCGGCGGTGTCCCGGAAAATATCTCTTACGGCAACACGATCAAGAAAGAGCGAGATATCGCGCACGCCTTTGAACTCGGCGTCCAATTGTTCGCAGCCGACGCCATCGATGAAGTCGACAAGATTGCGCGCGTGGCACCGGGCGCGAAGGTGTTTTGTCGAATCCTCTCGGACGGTTCCGGAGCGGAATGGCCGTTGTCACGCAAATGCGGCTGTGACGCCAACATGGCAATCGAGGTGCTGGAGCATGCACATCATTCGGGTCTCGTGGCCACCGGCATCTCGTTCCACGTCGGCTCGCAACAACCTAATCCCGAGGCTTGGGATTTGGCGTTGCGCACGACTGCGCACATCTTCCGCGAACTCAGCGAGCGCGGGATCGAGCTGGTACTCGTCAACCTTGGCGGCGGCTTCCCGGCACGATACCTGAAGAACGTGCCGGCAGCTTCGACCTATGGCGCCGCAATCACGCGGTCACTCCGGCAGCATTTTGGCAACCGCATCCCCAAGACAATTGTCGAGCCGGGCCGCGGCCTCGTCGGTGATGCCGGCGTCATAAAGGCTGAGGTCGTATTGATTTCGCGCAAAAGTGCCGAGAATCCCCAGCGATGGGTCTATCTCGACCTTGGCAAGTTTGGCGGGCTTGCCGAAACGATGGATGAGGCGATCCGGTATCCAATCCGGACGCCGCGCGACGGCGACCAAACAAGTCCTTGCGTCATCGCTGGACCAACCTGCGATTCCGCCGACGTGCTCTATGAAAAAACGCCCTACGACCTGCCGGTCTCGTTGGAGATTGGCGACGAAGTTTTGATCGAGGCAGCCGGCGCGTACACCACCACCTACTCCTCTGTGGGGTTCAATGGATTTCCTCCCCTCAAATCCTATATCGTTTAGGCGCTCAGACGTCGCGCTTGGAGCCTCGGCTCGCGCGCCAAGGACCGAGCGCTTCGAGTGGCCCTTGCGTCCGGCACCGGCATTGCTGTTGTCGACGATAGCGTCAGATGCTTTGCCCGCGCGCATCCGCGCAGGCGGCCCGCGAACCCCTGGCTGAGCGTTTCAGCCCCCGCAACCACCACTTGAGGTTACACATCGTGCTGAAGAAAGACACTCTTGCTCGTATCACTGGACCGGTTGTCATGATCGGCTTCGGCTCAATCGGTCGCGGAACTTTGCCGCTGATTGAGCGGCACTTCGAATACGGCAGGAATCGTTTGGTTGTTATCGATCCCGACGGTTCTAATCGGCGCCTGCTCAATGAGCGGGGCATTCGCTTCATGGAAGTCGCTGTGACGCGTGAGAACTACAAGAGTCTGTTAGGAGGGCTGCTCACCGAAGGCAGCGGCCAGGGCTTTTGTGTCAATCTCTCAGTCGACACATCTTCACTCGATATCATGAAGCTGTGCCGCAGTCTGGGCGCGCTCTACATCGACACTGTCATCGAGCCCTGGTCCGGATTTTACACTGATACCAACGTCGATGCAGCGGCGCGCTCGAATTACACGCTGCGGGAAAGCGTGCTTTCCGAACGGCGCAGGCATCCCGGGGGGCCGACTGCGGTCTCCTGCTGCGGTGCGAACCCCGGCATGGTCTCCTGGTTCGTCAAGCAAGCACTCCTCGACATCGCCCGCGACCTGAACAAGCAGACCAAGGAACCGACCACGCGCGAGGGCTGGGCGTTGCTCGCCAAGACACTCGGCATAAAGGGCATCCATATCGCGGAGCGGGACACGCAGCGCGCGCGTTTTCCCAAACCTCCTGGCGTATTCGTCAACACCTGGTCAGTCGACGGCTTCTTGTCAGAAGCTATTCAGCCAGCCGAACTAGGATGGGGCACTCATGAGAGATGGAAACCGTCGAATGCGCGCGAGCATAGCGGGGGCTGCAAGGCAGCGATCTACTTGTTGCAGCCGGGCGCCAACACGCGAGTGCGAACTTGGACGCCAACACCAGGTCCACAGTATGGTTTACTCGTTACGCATAACGAGTCGATTTCAATCTCCGACTATCTGACCGTTCGAGCGAACGGGAAGGTGCTTTACCGACCAACCTGCAATTATGCCTATCACCCTAGCAACGACACCGTGTTGTCCTTGCACGAGATGTTTGGCGGTGCCGGCGAGATGCCGAAGAAACACCATATTCTCGACGAGACCGAGATTGTCGATGGTATCGACGAACTCGGAGTCCTCCTCTATGGCCATGAGAAGAACGCTTATTGGTTTGGTTCACAGCTCTCAATTGACGAGGCTAGGGAATTGGCCCCTTACCAGAACGCGACGGGCTTGCAAGTCACATCGGCGGTTTTCGCTGGGATGGTTTGGGCGCTCGAAAATCCGACCGTAGGAATTGTGGAAGCCGACGATATGGACTTCCGCCGCTGCCTGGAGGTGCAGCGCCGCTATCTTGGGCCAGTGGTCGGCGAATACACCACGTGGACGCCGCTCACAGGACGCTCAGACTTGTTCCACGAAGAGCTTGATGATGAAGACGCCTGGCAGTTTAGGAACATCCTAGTCAACTGAGGTTCGGCGGAGTTCAGCCATGTATGGGTTCGTGAAGTCTAACAAGGGAGACGAGAGATGTGCATCAAGCTTGGGGACCACTTGGTTCGTTTCAGCGTCATAATCGGGCTCGCATTGATGAGCCTCGTGCTTTGGGATAGCGCCTTGGTGTCTCAGGGCGCGCAGGCGCGTCAGGGTGTCCGCTCGGCGCCCTCTGTCTGCGCCTGGAAGCAGCGTGACTGGTCTAGCATGTCGAGCGCCCAGCGGCAGTTGTGGTCCAGACTGGGCTGGACCCAAACGCGCTGGGATTCAGACAATCCCAAGATGGCACCGTCGTCGGAGTCCAAGAGTTGGGCCCATCTCAGCGCCAGTGAAAGGAATGCGGCATCTCAACTCGGTTTTAGCCAGTCAAATTGGGAGGTAGCTTGCCGCGCAAATGCGCAGCCGCTTGACATTTTAGATGGCTGAACGCCCTCGGGCTACTACTGCCGCGAAGCTCCAGTCACCGGTCTCTTCGCGAGTCGGAGATATGACGACATCTCCTATCCTATCGAAAAATTCTGGAGAGACGCTCGCGAGGGTAAGCTCGCCAATGTTGTCTTCGTTGATCCCAACTACACCGACCGCGCCGAGGACATGGGGACTTCGAACGATTACCATCCCTGGGGCAATCTTCTTGTGGCGGAGGCGCCCGGCGTGGCGGCGCTAAGCGCCACAGGCAAGCCACTGCCCAACCCACGTCACGGGCGGAGACTGCATCCGTGTGCCGCACTTCCTGATGTTAGGGGCTATGGATCTTGACGCCGTCGCGCACCGCCAAGCGTCGGGCAATCGACGCGCCTGAATTAAGCGCGCCCTCCATATAACCCACGAACTTGTAGCAGGTGTGTTCGCCCGCAAAGTGGAGTCTGTCGCCGACACCCGCGTAAAGGAGTGGTCCTACCGTGGTCACCTGGCCGGGAGCAGGATTGGAGTAACCGGTCAGCGCCCAAGGCGCCGCGGGCCAGTCCATAAAGCGGCTGCCGACGAAGGCCTCGGCAAGCTTGGGGTAGCGCTGGGCCAGATCTTCGGCGTAGGCCGCATCGCGCTTGTCCGCGGCGATCGCGCGCATCGCTTCCGAGGCAGGGCCGCTGGAGAAGGCGATCATCGCCGCCGGCGCATCGCCTTCCTGACCTGCGGTCGACTCCCAGGTGTATTGGATGTTGCCGTTGCTCTCCGAGTCGGGAGAGAGCTTATCCGCCAGCCAAAATCGGTCCTTCAGCGACATCAGATATTTGATGGCGCTGCCCATTTGCGGCTCCAACGCTTCGGGCAGCGCGGGATCAAATTTGATGCTGCTCCACACCGAGGGCGGAACGGTTAGGATCGCATCGTCAGCCGTGAAGCTCTTGCCGTCGGGACCTGTCACGACGACCTGATTGTCCTTGATGGTCACACTGCTCGCAGGCGTGTTTAGAAGAATGCGCTGGCTGCCGATCGCCTCCGCTAGCTTTCGTGCTAGCCCTTGATTGCCGCCCTTGCATCGATAGACCTCGGATTCGGTCCAATACTTATCCAGGCCGCCGCCTTTGACCTGCGCCAGCAGTCCGAGATAGCTCTGACGATCGGCGCTCACGGCCATGTCGGCAACAAGCTCCGCCATCATGAGCTTCATCGCCAGTTCTGGTGCCTTGATGCCGGCGAGCGCTTCGGCAACAGTGCGTTGATCCAGCGCCTTTGCGTTTGGACTCTTCCACGGCTGGTCTGCGACGATGTGCTTAGCGTCCTTGGTGATTCGCGCTTGGATCTTTTCCACCTTCTTCCACAAGGGTTCGGATTCCTCGTCGGTGAGGAGCTTGCCGTCGATCACCACCGGCTCGGAGTCGTCACTTTCGGGAATCTCGATGAAGTCGAGGCCGAACTTCTTGGCATAAGCACCCCAGGTCGGGTGGTTGCTGCCGATCAGCTCGCCGCCGCCTTCAACCGTGCGCCCCGGCACAAAAGTGTCGAAGGTAACGACCCTGCCGCTCACGCGATCGCGGGCCTCAAGCACCGTGACATTGTATCCAGCGGAGATCAGCTCATATGCCGCGGCGAGCCCGGCAAAGCCCGCGCCGATGACGATGACCGATTTGCCGGAGGCCTTGGTGCTTTTCGCCAAGACCCGTGAACCACTGAGCAGGAGCGCCGTGCCGGCAGCAGCCGAGCCTTGCAGAAATACGCGGCGCGTTACCGGGTCGATCGGTGTTCCGAAGCGCGACCGAAGCTGGCCGATGACTGAACGCGGCATGCGAACTACCCATGTGTTGTCATAGTGTGTCACACTTGGTCGTCCGGTTGAAGCACTGCCTCAAGCAATCACGACACCGTCATTTGCACGACGGCAGCAGGCATGAAGCGGGCAGCGGCTTGTTGGCGACCTCCCTCAGCGCGAAGCTCGACTTCAGCCGCACGACGCCCGGAAGCCGGGAGAGCTGCTCTTTGTGGATACGCTCAAAGTCGGCGAGATCGCGCGCCATGACGGTGACGAGGTAGTCGTCCTCACCCGACATCAGATGACAGGTGACGACGGACGGCGCGGATGCGATGGCCTCCTCGAAGGCCTTGAGCAGATCCTCGTTCTGACTTTTGAGGCTGATCTGCACGATGACCGTCATGCTGAGACCAAGCGCCTGCCGGCTGATACGCGCCTGATAGCCTTGAATGACTCCCCTCTCCTCGAGCGCGCGTATGCGCCTGGCGATCGCGGTCGCGGAGAGCGGAATGCGCTCGGCAAACTCAACCTGGCTCAGGCGACCGTCCTCGAGCAGCGCTCCGAGAATCGCGCGATCTAGCGCATCAAGATCCTTTTCTTTCATTTTCTGGCGTCTTTATCAAACTAACCGCAGGCATTCTGCTTATTTTATCGTATTCGCTGAATAAAAGGCCAAGAATCTTTTCGCGCCTTCTGGCAGTCTGCATTTCAAGGGAAATGGGTCCCTGAAAGTGGAGAACATCATGCGCATCGGCGTTCCGACGGAGATCAAGAGCAATGAGTTCAGGGTTGGGCTCGTGCCGGGTTCGGTTCGCGAGCTGACGGCGCGTGGCCA
>Ga0315273_10007337_pt1 | contig 13802 bp, 10 predicted proteins | sample YL17G02_0_MG_FD_205753 | JGI IMG/M metagenome (GOLD analysis project Ga0315273, IMG submission 205753) | Sediment microbial communities from Yellowstone Lake, YNP, Wyoming, USA - YL17G02_0 | ecosystem: Environmental > Aquatic > Freshwater > Lake > Sediment | place: USA: Wyoming | collected... | reverse complement strand
CGAGGCGCTCTGGCGAATCTGGTCGAGTACCTCAAGGAGCGGGGCGTGCTCGTCCCGATAGGGGATTCCGACGGCTGGTACGGCTGGGACGTTCGGCTTCCTGGTGGTGAGTCGTGAGCGCCCGTGAGCAACTCATCGACCTGATGCCCGACGAACTGGAAACCACGAACGCCGAACGGCTCGACGCTCTGCTCGGCGACGCTGGCCGACCGCTGCTTGTCGACCTACTGGTGGAGCAAGGCGAGATTCTGCCGATCGGCCGTCCGCCCCTCCCTGGCGATACGCACTACGAGGCGTTCGTGCGGCTCCCTGAGCCTGGGGGTGAGTCGTGACCATCCGTACGTACACCGTGACGGTTGAGGATTGTGGTGGGTGGGAAGTGAGTGACTACAAGGCGACGGTGGAGACTCCCGAAGCCACCGCTTCAGCGAATTGTGCGACGGAAGCCCGAGCAGTACGAGTCGCCCTTCATCGCCACGGCAAGGCCCTGACACTGCGGAGGCGGATGCTCTTGAAGCAGAAGGTCCGCTGGCTTCCTGGGGAGACCAAGCCATGACCGCCCGCGAGCAACTCATCGAACTGATACGCCTGGCGGGTGAAGAGTGTCCTGAGCCAATGGCGTGGGAAGGTTTCGTGCTCGACGCTCTACTCTCCGACGCTGGAAGGCCGCTGATGCAGGATCTGATTTGGGAAGCCAATGATGCCGTGCCAGCGCCCGAGACAGGCCCCGAGTGGCGTGAAGGTGTGATGCGGCACCTCATGGAGACAGACCTTGAGTGTGACGTTGAGTGGATGGTCGAGTACCTCCGTGACAAGGGCGCGCTCGTACCGTTCGGGTCAAAGACCATTGAGCGGTGGAGCATCGTGCTTCCTGGGGGTGAGTCGTGAACGAGCCACCGACCGACAAAGAAGATCCGATCCGTTGGGACTGGCTTGCCAGCAACAACCAGTACAACGGGGCGTACGTCGTATACGACGGGCTTGAAGTCTTGGCTGTCACGGGCTCATTGAAGCGACACGCCGAGGAAGCGGAGCGCATCGTCAAGTCGTTGCGGGCGATCAGAGATGCACACTTGAGGCTTCCTGGGGGAGTTATGACCATGCGTGAGCAACTCATCGAACTGATCTTCCGCACGGCTGTCCTGCTCGACCCTGACGAGGCGGCGGGAGTCCTCGACGCTCTGCTCAGCGACGAAGGCCGCCCGCTGCTGCGTGCGTTGCTGAGCGGTGCTGAGGTCAGGTCGATGCGAGTACCCGACTCGCTAGTGATGGTCGAAATGCTCAAGGAACGGGGCGTGCTCGTACCCATCGACACGCACATCACGGGCAGAGCCGCACGATTCGTCCTGCGCCTCCCTGAGCCTGGGGGTGAGTCGTAACTCATGAAGGCACTCCGCCCGTACCAAGAGGAGGCCGTCGACTTCCTCGCCGCTGCCGGCCGGGCCATCTACGCCGACGGGCCCGGCACCGGCAAGACCATCGGGACCCTCGAGGTCATCCGACGCTGGAAGCCAGCCAACACCCTCATCGTCGTGCCCGTGCTTCAGGGCGCCGGGATCCTCAACTGGCAGCGCACGATCCGTGACCAGCTCGAGGTCACCACCCACATCGCCTACGGCGTGCCGGCGACCCGGCTGGCCGCCTACAAGGAGTGGGCCCGCCGAGGTGGGATCTGCGTCGTCGGGTACGAGTCCATGCGCTCCGACATCGACAACATCTACGACGTCGGTGCCGACGCCCTCGTCGCCGACGAGGCCCACCGGCTCGTCAACCGCAACGCCAAGACCACCAAGGCGTTCCGCCAGCTCGCCGGGTACGCCGACAAGCTGCTCCTCGTCACCGCCACCCCGATGGTCAACGAGGCCGACGATCTCTGGTCCCTGTTCAACCTGATCGACCGGAAGACGTACAGCAGCTACTGGCGGTGGGTCCACCAGCACTGCACCACCAACGTCACCGACTTCGGTGGGAAGCTCCAGCGGCCCGTCGAGCTGGTGAAGGGTCTTCTGCCCGGCGCCGACGAGCAGATCCGGGCCCAGCTCGAGCCTGTCCTCATGCAGCGCCCCATCAGCGAGCTGCTGCCCGACATCTCGACCCCCACCGAGGAGATCCTCGCCGTCGAGCTGTCACCCCAGGAGCGCCGGCACTACCAGGAGCTGAAGCGGAAGTACGTCACCGAGCTGGACGGCGAGCAGATCATCGCACTGAACGAGGTGAGCAAGATCACTCGGCTCCGCCAGCTCACCTCCGACTGGTCGAGCGTGTTCGCCGAGGTCGGCGCCGGCGCCAAGGTGCTCGCAGCGGCCGAGCTGGTCGGCGACATCTCCGAGCAGGTCGTCGTCATGTGCGCCTTCCAGGCGACATGCGACCGGCTCGTCGAGCAGCTCACCCAGCGGAAGGTCCCGGCCGTCGCCTACCACGGTGGCACTGAGAGGTCACCCCAAGCTCTGGAGGATTTCATACAGGGCAAGACCCGCGTGCTCGTCGGGACCCTCGGGTCCCTCGGCGAGTCCGTCGACGGGCTACAGGTCGCCCGGATCCTCGTGCTGGTCGACCGCCCCTGGAACCCGAAGGGCTACGACCAGGCGGTCGGCCGGGTGCGACGCAGCGGCCAGGAGAACGACGTCGTCGTCTACCACGTCGTGGCCCACGAGACCATCGACGAGCGTGTCGCTGAGGCCCTCGTCACGAAGTGTGACGTGGCCGAGGCGCTGGGGTTCCGCTAGCGGTTCGCAGGCGCAACGACCACGCCGGCCGTGATGAGCACGGGGACGAGGGCGCTCGCAACGAAGCTGGCGTCGGACGCCTCTCCGGTGAAGTGCGCGATGAGAACGATGACGGTGGACACGATGGCCGCAGCGACGGCCTTGCTGTACTTGCTCATGCCCTCAGCCTACAGCTCGGACGCTGGGGGCTCCATCTCGACGCCGAGGCTGGCGAAAGCGTTGCGGTCTCGGCGGTCGTGGTCCCTGGCGAGGCGCGCGCCACGGTCGACCTTCCGCTCCGTGCGGTCGGCCTTCACGTCGAGATCCATGACGTACTGGGCGAGCGAGCGGCCGTTCCCGGTGTCAACGTGGGTGGCGGCGGTGCTGATGTCGACCCCGTTGGCCTTCGACTGCTTCAGTCCCATGTAGCCGATGATGCTGGCGGGGAGAGCAGCTGCCAGAATCCCTCCTGCGGCGATGAGGGCGACAACGGTGTCTTCGTGCATGGTGCGATTCTATCGAACGCCTGTTCGACTTCGCTTGGTCGTGACCTTGACCTTCTTCGGCTTGTAGCGCCTGATGCCCTTGAGGAGAGACGCGGTCGATGTGACGCCGATGCTGCGTCGAAAGTTCGAGCGGCGCACACCCTTGATCTTGGGCAGCACGAGCCGAGATGCTCTCAGAGGCGCTGTGTGGACCGTAGCGGCCCGCGGCTTGCGTTTGGCTCGACTGCCCGCCCCGAGCGCTGTCGGGTGCCCCAGGGTGGCCTGGGTGCGGGCTGAGAGGGCCTTGATCTGCGAGTCGGGCATGAGGGGCAGCCCGAGGAACTTCGCCGTGTTGTGGAGCTGGTCGGCGCCCTGCCCGGACGGGAAGACAGCCTGCGACTGGGGGAGCCCGATGCCAATGCCGGCGAGCGCCTTGAGCGGGTCGACCTTCTCGACGCGCTGCCCGAACTCTCCGATGCCAGGCTTCGCTGTGCCGGGGCGGGGAGCGTCCAGGCCAGCTCGGATCCCGATGTCGAGGAACGGGTTGATCGACTGGGCGATCCCCTCGGGGGTGACCAGCGTGCCGGCACCCATGAGCGGGTTGAAGATGCGGGTGTTGACGGCCCCGAGGAGCGGGATGTTCATGACCGTCTGGTAGCCGTGGGGGAGCACGACGCCGAACTGCTGGACCTGGAGGTCCTGGTTGAGCCGGTCGAGGTAGAAGGCGATGGCGGTCATCTGCGGGTGGTCGATGGGGAACCGGGCCCCGATCTTCATGAGGCCCTTGATCCACGGGTAGAACGGGACGACGGCCTTGACGACCTGACGCTCGAACGGAGACAGGTCGTTGTAGTCGACGAGCGCCTTGTAGACAGCGTCGAGAGCCTGCGGGGGCGGCATGTTCTTGCGGATGTTCTTGAAGTAGACCGCGGCGCGCGCGACCTCGTCGATGACCGCGTGGCTGGCGCCAAGCGACGTGGTGGTGTGGGTGAACGCACCAGTGACGCCCCGCTTGTTGAACGCCTCCTTGACGCCGGCGATGCCCTTGGTCGGGGGGAACAGGCTGCGTTCGCCGCCGGTGTCGACGAAGGTGTTGCCGTGGATGCCCTCGGGCAGCTCGGCCGCCTTGTAGCCCCTCCACGCCTTCACGAAGTCCTGCAGCCGAGCGCCATCGACGGCGGCCATGACGATGTTGCCGAAGACACGGTGGACGTACCAGCGGGGCGACAGGGTCAGCACCAGGGTCTTCCACGGGTTGGTGATCTTCGAGGCTGCAGTGAGGGTCGGGTGCGCGTAGTCCTTCGTCCAGCGGCGGAGCACACCGTCGACGGTCTTCGGGATGATGAGGTCGCCGGCCTGGATGGAGCGCTCGGCGGTGGCAGGGTCGACAGAGACGAGGCCAGCGCGCCGGGGGCCCCAGGGGACCCAGCCGTCGGGGATGACACCGTCGGGGCCGACCTCGCGTGCCCACTGCTTCTCGACCATGTCGACGACCCCGTTGGTGCGGGCCTCCCAGGTGACCTCGTTGACGGCGGCGACGAGCGACTCTATGGACCGGTACCCGGTCTTGTCGGAGAGCACGCGGGCCTTGCGGGTCCCAGCCTCGACCTCCTTGCCGAGCGGCGTGTTGGGTCGCCCGAGGCGCATGGAGCCGTAGACGAGCTGCTCGGCTTGCTTCTGCGTGAAGTTGCGGACGTGGACCGGGTCGATGCCCAGCTCCTCGGCACGCGCGATCATGGCAGTAAAGGTCTGCGGAAGGTCATCAAGGGCAGCGGCGAGGGCAGGGTTGTCCTTCCCTTCGTCGATCAGGTCCTTGGTGGCCTTCCAGAGAGGCTGCCACTGAGCTGGGACACGAGCCACCGACGGCATCTCGGCGGAGTCCATGAAGCGCTCGAGGGTGCGCTTGGCGCTGGCCTGCAGCATCGCCTGCCGCTGGGCACGGGGCAGCGTGCCGTCGATGATCGACTGCTTCAGGGTGTCCCGCTGCCGCACGAGCTGGGCCCGCTGCTTGATGATGGTGTCCATGCGCCGCTCCGACTCGGCGAACCGCTCGGCCGCCTTGCCCGACGTGACGCCTCGGGCGTACATCTGGCGGGGCGTGGCACCAGGGACCTCGGGCGGAGTCTGCGCTTCCTTGCCGAGCATGCGCGGCTCGGGCGGAATCTCGCGTGCCTTGAAGCCGGGGGTCAGCTCGGTGGGGAGCTGCTCTGGGTTGAGGTAGGTGTCGAGCAGCTCGCGGGTCCCCTGCGGGATGTTGATGCCGGCACGGTTGCCAGCGAACCCGTCCTTGGTGTACTGCCAGAACTGGTTGAGCACCTGGCGGAGCTGCTCGTAGATGGGGGTGAGCCAGTGGCTGCCGGGGGCGTGCCCGGATGCGAGGTAGCCGACGAAGTCGTTGGCGAACCGCTCCTCGTGCTGCCGGGTCCACTTCCCGCCCTCGATGCCGTAGGCCCGCTCGAGGCGGCTGAGGTCTTCGGGGCTCATGATCTGGCGGAGGACGTGGGCGTTCTCGTGGACGAGGGTGCTGAAGTCGGCGTCTTGGAACAGCCGCACGATCATCTTGTCGGTCTCGCCGCCGAGGATGGTGAGGCCGAGCACCTTCTCGTGGAGCGTGGAGGCGAGCACCTGGGGGAGACCGAGGCCGTACGGGTCGAGCGCGTCGATGGCGTCCCGCACCTTGGGGGTCGGGTCGGCCATGATGTCGGCGAAGTCGCGCCAGTCTTCGTCTCGGACGGCGGCGGCTTCCTCGTTGACGAGCTTGTGGGCCTCCTCGAGCGCGCCGGTCTTGTCCCCCTCGGCGAGCATCGCTTCGATGTCACGCTGCCAGGACCGGTGACTGTCGACGGCGGCCAGGTAGTCCTTGATCTCGCTGGCGCTCTCGGTGACTTGGGTGAGGTACCGCTCGGTCTCGGGGACGAGGGCCGCAGCGTGCTCGGCGGTCTGCGCGCCGCGCACGACGGGCACCTGACGTTCCACGGTCGGTGGGCGTTCCTTCGCCTTCGCTTCGAGGGACGCGAGACGCTCGCGCATCGGGTCGGCGTTCAGGTCGAGGTACGCCTGCCACGGGTCGTTCTGTGGGGTCCAGCTCCCGTCACGGATCGACTCGATGAGGTCGGAGCCGTGGGCGAGGGCGATGCCGACGTTCTGCCGGCTGATCTCGCTCTTGATGTAGCCCCACAGCAGGGCCTGCACCTCGTGGGGCTTCACGTCGCGGCCCAGTTCGGCGCTCATGTCGTCGGCCATCGTGCGGACCTTCTCAGCGAAGGCGTGGTAGTTGCCGACGCGGTCCCACACATGCGTGTCGGCCTCACCGAAGCCACGACCCATCCAGCTGTCGAGGGTGACGCCCATCGACGTCTCGGGGTTGGCGAGGTTGTCATGGAAGCTGAGGATCTTGGCGAGGGCCTCGGAGCCGTGGTACTCACGCACGGCCAGCTCGTGGGCGATCTCGTCGACGGTGCCCTTGGCGCCGGCCTTGATCTGCGCCTCGGCCATCGGGATCATGTCGTCGACCATCTGCGAGGTGACGTGCTTGGCGCTGAGCCGCTTGGCGTTGCCGCCGAACAGCTCGCCCCGGCTGCGGACGTAGTCGTTCGTCCAGCCGTCCCATCCGTCGTACGGGTGGATGGTGTGACCGCTGAGGATCTCGAACACCCCGTACTGGCTCGAGGTGTACATGTGTGTGTCCTTCGCCAGATGCTTGAACAGCCGGGTGCCGGCGCGCAGCGACGGGGCCTGGGCGCTGCCTCGCTTCATCGGGGTCTGGTCGAACTCGTCGATCATCTCCTTCAGCGCGTCGATGTGGGTGCCGCTGCCGGCGAGGAATCGCTTGATGTTGGCGATGCCGGTGAGGGTGTTGCCGAGGTTGGTGGCTGGCGAGGCGCTGACGCTGGTGATGGCGAGCAGCTCGTAGGCTAGGTCGGCGGCGTCCATCTGGTGGCCGTTGAGGAGCGTGACGGTGCGGCCGCGTCCCCACTTCTCGATGGCGGCGTGGGACCGGTAGTACCAGGGGAGCATCTTGTCGACGTCGTAGCCGGCGTTGACAATCTCGTGGTACAGGGGCATGCCAGGCTCGAGCTGCATGACGTTCTGCGCCAGGACGCCGGTGGTCGGCAGGGACTTCGGCTGCTTGACGCGCGCCTGGTACTCGAAGCGCTTGAAGTAGCTGTCGGGGCTAATGTCGCCGTGGGTCTTCGCCCACTGCACGGCGATGGAGTCCTGCAGCGCCATGATCTGGTCAATCTGTGGGGCCGTCAGGTTCTTGAGCTTGCCGCTCTCGACGGCGGCGTAGAGCTGCTGGGCGCGCCGGTCACGGAAGGTGTGGTTCTTGATGAAGGCACCGCTGATGTCGGGGCGGCCGACGTACTCGGTGCTGATGAAGGCGTCCTCAGGGCGCTTGGCGCCGAGGTCGTAGACCGAGTCCTGGGCGCGCGCGTTGCCGAGACGCACGGCGTCGGAGCGGGACCGGACGATCTCGGACGGCTCGATGTAGACCTTGCCGGCGTCGTCGACCCAGCCGCCGAGCACGACGTTGGCGTGGCCGTCGAACATGGCCTGGTAGTGCTTGGCGATCCCGTCGAGCAGCTCGGGGGTGACGGCTGCCTTCGGGATGCCCTCGACGCCAGGGAGGATGCTGACGACGTAGCGGCCGTGCTCGTTCGGTGCGACGACGAGCGAGTCGGTGTGAGGGTCCCAGGAGAAGCCGGGGTTCTCGGGGTCGTTGAGCATGGCGATGAGTGCCGCGCGCCGCTCGGCCCAGCTGGCGACAGCCTTCTCGCCGGCGCCCCAAATGGCAGGGAGCCCGGAGCGGCTGGCGTCGAAGGTGCCCTTGATGGCTTCCTGCGCGTCTTGGATCCGGCCGAGGCGCTCGCCGAGCTTGCCGAGGGTGTCGTTGTCAGAGGCAACCTTGCCTTCAGCCTTCATGCGCTCACGCATCACGGCCGGCTCCATGCGAAGCGCGCGGCCCGACTCGCTCTGTGCCTTGCGGAACATGCGCTGCTCGGCCTTGGTCAGAATCGGCTGGGTGTCGTCGAGAGCGAGCGGGAGGCCCTTGTTGCCGAGGCGGGACTCTTGGATCGTGCGGAAAGCGTCGATGCGCTGCCGCTTCCACAGGTCAGTGGCGTAGGCGATGTCGGCCTCGAAGGCGGGGTTGTCCCGCAGACCGGGCGGGAGGACTTCCTGCCGTACCCCTCGAGCCACGGCGGTCTCGTCACTCATGCCGAGCGCCTGCTGCCACTCGTGGATCCCGGTGAGGCGTGCGGTGATCTCGTCGCCGGCGATGCGGGTCGCCTTGACGACGTCGCCGTCGACGAGTGGCAGGATGTGGAGCGCCGCAGCGTCGAGGGTCGCCCGGACGATGGGGCTGTTGTTGGCGGCACGCGCGGCGGTCTGCGCGGCGCGCTCGGTGGTCCGCAGCTCGGTACGGACCTCGTGGGCCAGGAGACGCTCCTCGACGCCGGCCAGGAGGCGGGTGTGAAGTGGGAGCGCCTCCTCGCCGGGGAGCTGCTTGCCGAACACGAACGTGCCGACCCTGCCTCGAGGCTTGGAGCCTTCGGCGGCGATGGCTTCGGCGCGTTGGCGCATGATCTCGCGGCCCTGCTCGAAGGCATCCTTCGGGATCATCGGGGATCCGCCGGCTTCGGGATTGCGGACAGCGGCTTCGGCGTTGGCCTTGGTCTCGTCGGCGATCAGCTCACGTTCGCCGACGGCGACCGGGTCAGCGGTGCTGGTGTAGGTCGTGTGCCCGTAGAGCGGGTCGGCCATGCGCTCGGGCATGAGGCCGAGCTTCTGTGGCGCGAAGGTCCCTTCGACGGGGGCAGCTGCTGTGGGCGCCTGGTAGGCGACATCAGCCCATTCGTTGGGGAGCACAGCTGAGCCGGAGGTTGGGGTCGGCTGGTTAGTCACTCGGCCGTATTCGGCAAGCGTGTCGGGGTGACTGGCCTGCCTTGCGACACTCTCCGGCACGGTGACTTGCTTCACGACACCGTCGGCGCCTGCGTAGTTGCGGGCGTAGCTTTCCTCAGTGTGGAACAGCGGGTTCGTGGCGGCGCCCCCTGCAGGCTCACCTCGGTACAGGGTGACCGGAGCCTCTGGTTCGGGTGGCCGACTAGCTAGGAGAGACTCGTTCGCTGCTGCAGGCGGCGGCGCCGTGGCTTCCGCATGGGCAGCAGCGTCGGCGCTTGCCTGCTCGAGCGGACTAAGGCCAGTAGTAGCTGCCCGTTGAGCATCGATCTCACCAGCCGCCGCTGCCGCCTCGGCATCGATCTTCGAGGTGATGAGAGCGGCATTCTGCCCGCGGGTCTCTGTGGCGAGGGCCCGGCGGGCCTCGGGGCTGAACATGCGTGCATGGGCCTGGTAGGCAATCTCCTCGCCGTGGCGGCTGAAGTCGTTGAGGTTCTCCCGGTGGCCGAAGTAGTCGTGGATAGCCCGGAACCGGTTGTTCTCCTCGGGGGTCCAGAGTGGGTGCTCCTCACCGGGACCGGTGTTGTTGATCTTCATACGGCCGTTCTGCTCGATGTCGTTGAACATCTCCTGGGCAGTGGCGTACGGCTGGGCGTGGTTGTTGTCGGCGACGACTTCGACACGAATACCTAGCCCACCCTGGTCGCGTGGCCGGGTCAGGAAATCGTACTGAGCGTCCCGTTCGTTGGCGAGTGCCTGGTAGGAAGCCTGGGTGGCTGGGTCGTTGGGGGTGGCGAAGTCGGGGTGGTTGTAGGTGTCGGCCATCGTCTGGCGCGCAGCTGGGCTCAGGTCGGGGAGGCTGGTGTCGACCGGGGTCGGCTGCTCGAGGCCGTGCTGCGTCCCGTACTGGTCGTGGTACGCCTGCACCTCGGGGTGGACCTGAGCTGCCTGCCGCACCGGGGTGTCCTCGACGCCGGCCAGGATGTCCCGACCGTAGGAGCCGCCGGGGCCCTGCGCTTCGGCGATGGACGCTGCCTCTGCGGTCGGCTTGGTGACGACGCTGGCGGCGGCGAGCTTGGTCGCTTCGCCGGCCTGGGCGTAGGGGCGGATGATCTTGGTGTAGGCGCTCTTGAACGGGTGGGCGACGACGTGGGCGCGCGCGGCGCTGGCCCGAGCCGTGGCAGCTCGAGCAGCGGCTGCCTCAGCGCCGACGGTGTCCCCGGCAGCCGCAGCCGTGGCGGCAGCCTCGTCGGCTGCTCGGGCACTGCTCATGAACGCAGACTCGCCGCCGCTGGCGATGATGGAGGCGTTGAGGGTGTCCTCGACGAGTGCAGGGAGGATCCCGCCCCGGCGGTTCCATGCGGGCTGGACGTACTGGTCTCCGCCGCCGAGCGTGGCGAGCGGCTTGTGGGCGAGCCCGCCGGTGACGGTGTCGGCGGTGGAGAGGAAGCTGCGTCCGACCCCTTCGGCGAAGTTCTGCGTGGTGTCGCCGGGGTTGGTGACCATGCCGACGCCGAGCTGCCCGATGCCCTGGACGAACTTGCCGGGCATCTCGAGGAGGTTGCCTAGACCGAGGCCACCCCAGCCGCCCCCGTTGTCAGCGCTCGGGTACGACGAACCGCCCCCGGCTTGCGCCTGGCGCTTGCGACGTTGAGCTGCGATCTCCCAAGGGGGGGTGTACGCCATACGTCCAGGTTAGCGACCCTGGTACTTTGCGGCGAGGACCGCTGCGGCCCGGTACTTGCCGGCCTGCTGGAGCTTCTTCACCTCGTCCTGCCAGGTCCGCTTGGGTCCGGGCCGGAAGGTGTTGAGCAGACCGCCAGGGCTCAGGACGTTCTTGGCGGCCTCGCCGAAGGTGCGGCCACGGGTCGATCCGATCTCGCCGACGGCCCGCTGGTAGGCGGGGCCGTTGAGGATCTGCTTGTACTGCTGCGGAGCGCCGAGGCGCATGGCGTTGCCACGGTCGGCGGAGATGTCTGCCTGCCCGAAGCTGTTGTAGTTGGCGAGGCCCTGCCGGCGAAGGTCGGTGTTCGCTTGCCCGGAGGCGATGCCTTGCTGCCACAGCGCGTCTTCTCGGGCTGCCTTGCGCTGCTGGGCCCAGGTCGGGTTGTACCGGGGGTCCATGCGCGGGTCGCTCTGCCGGTCCTGCACGGACCAGTCGTGCTGCTGCTTCGCCATGTCCCACTGCTGGCGGGCCTGCTGGGCGTCACGCTGCGCCTGGATGTTTGCCTCGTCCTCGCGGGTGCTGATGTCAGCGAGCGCGCCGAGACGTGCCTGTCCGAGCCCGCCGCGCATGCGGCTGGCCTCGGAGGTGACACCGGCCTGGACGAGCGGGACGTCGGCTTGCCGGCTGGCAGCTCCAGCGGTCATCGCTGCCTTCTGTGCGGCGACGCCAGCGTCGGCGGGGGCGAAGCTCTGGAGGTGCTGACCCTGCTGCTGCTGGAGGGACGCGGCGGCCTGCTGGTCGAGCTGGGCGTTGGCCCCGTTGTAGACACCGGCGTACCGGCCAGGGAGACTGTTGACGACGCCTTGCGACAGGTTCTCTCGGCCCGACAGGTCCTGCAGGGCCGTCCGAAACTGGTTCTCGATGTCGCCGCGTGCCTGGGCGAACGAGGCGTGGTAGGCGTTGAGGTAGTCGGAAGGCATCTGGTCAGTCGGAGGTGGCGCCTGCTGGCGAGGCGGCGCCGTGGGGAGCGCCTGCTGCACCTTGCCGGCGGCGTTCGAGACCTTGTTGATCGGGGCGTTGAGGAAGCCACCCCAGCCGGGGACCTGCGGCTTGATGCCGAACGCCTTGCCGACGGCGCGGCCAGCCTGCTGCCCAGCTCCGTTGAGGAAGCTCCCGAACCCCTTGGTGCTCGCCATCAGAAGCCACCACCCAGGGTGGTCCCGAGTGTCGCCATGATCCGGTTGTACTGGAGATCCGCCAGGTGGCGGTTCAGGAGACGGTCGACGTCGCTGTTCTGGTAGTTGAAGTCCTCACGGGCCTGGTCGGCTCGGACGCCAACCTGCCCGCCCCGGACGGTGCCGCGCGCGCTCGCGGCGTTGGTGATGTTGGTGAGGCCCCGGCCGTACATGACACCGAGACGGTTCTTGGTCAGCCCGGAGTCTTCACGGGACTGGGCCTCGTTCTGCTGGAGCTGCTGGAGCTGGATCGGGAGAGGCGATCCGCCCGGCGCGCTGTAGAAGTCTTGCAGGGAGGCCATGCAGTCAGTCTAGACCGAGTACCACTGATCGACGATCTGCGGGTAGGTGTCCTCCTGGCCCACCATCAGGGCCGCCTGCATCTGCGTGAGGAGCCCCTGGGCGACCTGGAGGTGGCCACCGGCGACGTCGGCGTTGTCGTCGTCGACGTAGGCGAGGAACAGCGCGTACTCGACCAGGATCTGATGGTACTCAGCGGGGAACGCCGGCGTGGTGACAGTGCCGCCGCCGCCGGCGAGGCTGAGCGTGCTCGGCGTGGCGAGGTAGTCGATGATGATGGAGGTCGTGGCCGTGGGGGTCGGGTACACCTGGAGGGTGTTGGCGTAGATCCGGTAGAAGCCCGGCTGGCCAACGGTGGTGACGAAGTCGCCGAACCGGGCGCGCGGCACGTTGTTGCCCTTGAGGGGCCCCATGAGCACCTTGTCCGTGTCGTTCCAGACGACGAGGACACGCTGCGCGTCGACGGGGAGCGCCACCGAGGTGGCTGCGGCGCCGATGGAAAGGGTGGCGGTGGCCTGCTTGTGGGCCCACTCGGAGCTGCCCATCTGGTTGTGGACCCAGGAGTAGGCGTCGTTCAGGAGGTTGACCCACTCGGCTTGGCTGACGATGCTGTTCGCCGTGTCGTGGAAGCGCGCAGCGCAGCGAACAGAGAGAGCCGTGACCGTTGCCATGCAGCCAGCCTACCGGTCAGACGAGGAAGTGGCCGGCCGAGGTGCCGATGCGGACAACCTCGATATCGGGGGCCGAGACGGCGCCGTTGCTGGCTCCGACGACCTGCACGTCCAGCTCGTGGCCGTACTCGCTGAACAGGAAGCTGAGGTGCTGGAGGGACCCCGACGGGGCGATGGTGACCGCTCGAGCTGTGCCGTTGACGGTGACGGTGATCGTGGAGGTCGCGGCGTTGTAGGCGCGCGCGTAGACCTGCACCTCTCGAATGCGGATCTGCCGGCCCGATGGGTCACGCAGCGGGGCGCTCTTGTAGGTGCCTGAGACGGCCGGCGTGTCCTCGTTGGCCCGGTAGACGTACAGACCGAAGCCGGGGCCGCCGGTTGCTGCCAGGAGGATCCGCCCGTTGCCGTCCTGGGCGTTGTGCCAGTGGTCGGCGGCGGCGATGAGGTTGGAGAGCCGGAACCAGGAGTGTGTCCGCAGGTCGAAGACGTGGCCGTGGGGGGCGAACAGAAAGAAGTTCTGGTAGGCGACGTTGCCGGCGCCAACGTCGCCGTTGGCATCGGCGCCGCTGACGTCTTGCCGCCAGGTGGAGGCGGCGAGCTGGGCGCTGATGTCGGTGAAGTTCTGGCCGTCGCCGGTGAGGTAGATCCCTTGCCCGCCGCCGATGAAGCCGATCCCTTCGGTGGTGAAGACACCGTTCTGGCCGGCGCCGGGGGTCCGCGCGTCGCTCATGCTGCGGACGACGGGGTCGGTGATGTCGCCTTGGAGCATGACCCACGGGGCGGTGCGGCACCCGATGAACAGGTCGCTCGGGGCGAACGGGACGATGGAGCAAATCTGG
>Ga0315273_10007336_pt1 | contig 13802 bp, 11 predicted proteins | sample YL17G02_0_MG_FD_205753 | JGI IMG/M metagenome (GOLD analysis project Ga0315273, IMG submission 205753) | Sediment microbial communities from Yellowstone Lake, YNP, Wyoming, USA - YL17G02_0 | ecosystem: Environmental > Aquatic > Freshwater > Lake > Sediment | place: USA: Wyoming | collected... | reverse complement strand
CGGGATGGTGAAGGGTATCCAGCCCATACCCAAGGTTGCCTTGCACCCTGCGGATCTTCCTTTATACTCAATTCAAGGTGGTGCAGCATATTTTGGCATGCACATCGCGGCCGGTCCTGAACCCACGGTACATTTATGCCACGGGTTGAGATTAATCCTGGGTGGACACAGCTTTGAAGTGCGGCACTGTCCGGGGCATACGCCCGGTCATGTGGTCTTTTATTGTGCTGTAGAAAAGGTGATGTTTTGTGGAGATGTGATTTTCTGGGGTAGCATAGGCCGGACTGACCTGCCGGGTGGCAATTATGACACTCTCATCCACAGTATTTATTCTCAAATCCTGACCCTGCCTAACGAGACGCGTTTGCTTTCGGGGCATGGGGGCGAAACCACGGTTGGGTATGAGCGCCGTGAAAACCCTTTCTTATCGTAACCATTGATTCAATGAATAAAAAAGGACACAAAGATAAGGTATCCTCTGTGTCCTTGAATTCCGTTGTGTTCGTCTATATTTTTATTTTGCGTAGTCGACGGCGCGGGTTTCCCGGATGACGGTCACTTTGATCTGACCCGGGTAATGCATGGTTTCTTCGATATTCTTGGCAATGTCACGGGCCAGGCGGATGGATGCCAAGTCGTCGATATCCTCGGGTTTGACGAAAATGCGCACTTCACGCCCGGCTTGTAGAGCGAAGCTCTGGCTGACGCCTTTGAATGAGTTCGCCATATCTTCCAAGGCGCGCACACGCTGGATGTATTGTTCCAGGCTTTCGCGACGGGCACCCGGCCGGGCACCCGAGATGGCATCTGCAGACTCGGCGATGGCGGCTTCAACCGATTCCTGGTCCACCTCATGGTGATGCGAAGCGATCGCATTGACCACGATGGGGTTGATACCATACCGTTTAGCAAAATCCGCTCCTAACCCAGCATGGGTACCTTCCATGTTATGATCCATGGCTTTGCCAAGGTCGTGGAGCAGACCGGCAGCCTTGGAAATCTCAACATTTGCACCCAACTCTGCGGCGATCACCGCTGAAAGACGGGCAACCTCAACCGCATGATCAAGCTGGTTTTGACCGTAAGATGTGCGGTATTTTAACCTGCCCAGCATCTTGGTAATCTCAGGGTGGAGGCCTGGGACCCCCGCATCAAAGGCAGCCTGCTCGCCAGCTTCAGCGATAATGCGTTCCACTTCTTTTTGTTCGTTTTTGAGGACCTTTTCCACGTGTGCAGGATGGATGCGTCCGTCTAGCACCAGCTTTGCCAGGGAACGGCGGGCAATCTCACGGCGCACAGGATCGAAACAAGAAATTGTGACTGCTTCGGGCGTGTCATCAACAATTACGTCCACACCAGCAGCCTGCTCAAACGCGTGGATGTTGCGTCCATTGCGTCCGATAATGCGCCCCTTCATTTCATCAGACGGAATGGATACGGTGGAAGTGGTGGTCTCACTGACGTGGTCGGAAGCTACACGTTGGATGGCGGTTGTGATGATCTCACGCGCCCGTCGATCACCATCTTCCTGGGCTTCCGCCTCCACCTGGCGGATGATGCGTGCCATGTCATCCCGGGCGCTTTTCTCCACTTCAGCTAATAATACCGCTCGGGCATCCCCCTGCGACATTTCAGAGATGCGCTGAAGCTCCGCCACTTCAACCTCATACATCTGCTCGACATCGTTGGCGCGTTTATCAACAGCGCTCTGCCGCTTGTTTAGAGCTGCCTCACGTTTTTCCAGCCGGTCGGTACGGTTATCCAGCTCTTCTCTACGTTTCGTCTGGCGGTCTTCCTCCCGGGTAATCTCGGCGCGGCGCCGGGATACTTCTGTGTCTGCTTGTTGCCGGAACTGAATGGCTTTATCTTTTGCTTGTAGCTCAACTTCTTTTGCTTTCTCCTCTGCTTCAAGCAGGATATTCTCGGCTTTATTTTGCAGCCTGGCTTTTTCTTGCTTGGAGCGAGAGAAAAATAGCCAATATCCGATGGCGATTCCGGCAGCGATGGCGATTATGACAATGATTACTACAATACCTGGATTCATGTATTGGCCTCTTGATTTTTTAGATAATTAAATATCTGCATGGATGTTTTCATCCATCGAATTGAACATGCTTCTCTTCCCACACCCTTGTCACAGCTTGCTTGATGACTTCGTAGGAGAATCCCCGGCGTGCCAGGAAGCTGCCTAGTTTGTTATTGAAATCCCGCAATGGAAGATCTTCATAACGCCGTGCCTGTTTGAGCGCTGCCTGGTACGCCATGGTTTCTTCATTCAAGCCCTCCAATGCTTTCTCGATGGCTGAATCATTTAGACCACGCTGGTGAAGCTCAAATGCCAATGCCCTGCGACTCCGTGGGCGGAATTCACTACGGTTCTCCACCCAATCCAGGGCAAAGCGCTCGTCATTTACCAGCCCGCTGCGCTCCAACCGTTTGAATACATCATTAATGACCTCGGGTGGGACGGCATGCTTTTCCATGTTACGCCGGACTTCAACCCGCGAGCGGGGTCGATAATCCAAAAAGTGTAACGCTTGCACGTAGGCCACTTCACGTGCGTCTTCCGCTTGTAATTTGGCGATCTTGGATGAGCTTAATTCCTGCCCAACTTGAAGCCAGGCAGCAGTGATACGCGATAACCCGAATGAAAATTCATTGTCAAGGTAGACGTTGACCCGGTTGGGATGATGTTTTTGCACCTTCAGTGCGGTTACTTTTCCACCAGCGACACTATCGTTCATAAAACGCTCCAAAATAAATATTAGCCGCGCCCCTCCTCATCGGGTCACGGCTCTGATATGTCGCTGAGAGTATTCGATTCAGTTCAGTGTCAATATAGGATTGCTATTAATTCAATCCATTGTTTGGGATTAAATCCCAACCAGACCAATCAGGGCGAATCGGGATAGATGTTAGTCCATGAAAATAAATCTGGTTTTATGAATGGGTTTATCAATACGAGTTCAACCTTCACAAGTTAGATTCATCAGCTATCCGATTTAAGCACCAACCTGTTCTGCCAGACATGTATCCTACTTTTCTGCAGTCCAGGTTATCCAGACACAGAACGATTCAAATTTCTCTAGTCAGTTTCAAATCAAAGCCATGGCTGCATGGGAGATAAAGGGGAAAATACTATGCAGCGATTGGCATATTGCCGGGTCAAAGGTAGACGATCTTTAAGGTGATACCTTCGTCCATCTACCTTTGGAGCTCGACACTTGTTAATTACTTTTCACACGAAAATGAAAAGTAGATAATTCCGATAACGATGCTTATATTATACATGAATTCAGGTTAATTTGTTGATATTAAGCTAATGTTTCATCAAAGCCTAATATCCCGCGTGAAGGGGGTATAAATAAATCATTATTTACTTGCACTTAATCTCCTTTACATATATACTCACTGAGTGAGTATGGATACAAAGCAGAACTACCGACTTTCACCTGAATATGTGCTTTTGGGGTTTCTTTACCAACACCCTGGCCATGGCTATGAGCTGCATAGGTGGCTGTTGGATGAATTCGGGTTTATCTGGCATGTAAGCCAAAGCCAGACCTACAATATTCTCAAAAGGCTGGAAGAGCAGGGACATATCACCTCAACGACCGTAGAACAGGAAAAACTACCACCTCGCCAGTTACTCTATCTAACGGATTCTGGAAACCATCGCTTCAACACCTGGCTCGACACACCAACCAGCTGCAGCGTGCACGCGATCCGGGTGGAATTTATCACGCGGCTGTATTTCATTCACCAGTATTATCCCCAAAAAATTCTGGAGGCCATCCGTATTCAATCAAAAGAAGTCCAGATGGGATTGGTCCGGCTTGATGAAATACGCTTCAATTTACCTGAGGACCAGGCGTTCAATCGATTGGCCTTAGACCTACGGATCAAGCTGCTCAACTCTATCATCAGCTGGTTGGATGAGTGTTGGAAGACATTCGAACCCAATCTTAGGTGAGGATCATGAGCAAACTACTTATCTCCCTTCTCCTTCTTATCTGTTATGGTTTGAGCGCATGCGGGTTATCTGGTACCGGTATATCGGCAACCACGGATACGGAAATCGCTGCAAATCCTGGAGCTCAATCCGGGCTCCCAACAGTTGCACCACGAACCCGCACACTCACCGTCTTCGCTGCGTCTTCACTGACGGATACATTTCAGGAGATTGGAAATGCTTTTGAAGCTGACAATCCAGGCGTGAAGGTCAATCTAAGTTTTGCTGGTTCCCAGGTGTTGCGTACCCAACTCGAGCAGGGGGCAGTTGCGGATATTTTCGCCAGTGCGGACCACAAAAACATGGATCTGTTGGTTCGCGAAAATCTGGTCGCTTCGAATTCATCCCAGGATTTTACGACCAACCGCTTAGTTGTGATCCTGCCACCGGGCAACCCAGCCGGAGTGAATTCTTTAGAGCATTTAGCCAGACCAAACTTGAAACTGGTCCTGGCAGATCCATCAGTCCCAGCCGGGAATTACGCGCGACAGATCCTTTTGAATATAAGCAAGGATCCAGCATATGGAGTAGGTTTTAGCTCAGCCGTTTTGGTAAATGTCGTTTCCAACGAAACCGATGTCAGGCAGGTTGTTACCAAGGTGGAATTGGGCGAAGCCGATGCAGGGATCGTCTATGTCAGCGATACATTTTCTGCTCCGGACCTGGTCACCATACCCATCCCGGAAAAGTTCAATACCATTGCCCAATACCCGATCGCCATCCTAACGAATTCCCCCAGTCCAGACTTGGCGGCAGGATTTATCTCATTTGTCATGTCTATGGACGGACAAGCGATCATGGAACAGTGGGGGTTCACACCAGGACCATAACTCATGCATCCTTCACCGCGATTATTCCACCATACCAAAACTTATACCTCGCCAGGTTGGGTATTTATCATACCAAGTTTGGTTTTAATTGCCCTGATTGGCTTGCCGATCCTGGCACTCGTCTGGCGTTCGGCTAACATAAGGATATTTCCCTTTGCGTTCACTGAGAGTGCATTCAAAGCATTAAAACTAAGTCTGATTACCAGCACCATAAGCGTCCTGTTGGCCTTGCTGACTGGCACACCGCTGGCATATATACAGGCACATTGGACATATCGTGGCAAGGCATTCTTTGACGTATTGGTGGACCTACCGATCGTCTTACCACCGTCCGTTGCTGGGATCGCTTTATTAATGGCATTTGGCAGGCAGGGTCTCTTTGGTGGTTGGCTGAATTTACTCGGCATCAGCTTGCCATTTACAACTGTGGCAGTGGTGATGGCACAGGTCTTTGTTTCAGCACCTTTTTTAGTACGCTCCGCCAGGGTTGGTTTTGCTGCCATCGACCCACAATTGGATGAGGCTGCCAAAGTCGAAGGTGCTAGTAACTGGCATGTGTTTCGGCATATTATGCTCCCACTTGCCAGTCGTGCTCTATTGACTGGAATCATCTTATGCTGGACGAGGTCACTGGGTGAATTTGGGGCGACTTTGCTCTTCGCCGGCAATCTGGAAGGCAAGACCCAAACCATGCCTCTGGCTATCTATGTAGGGTTTGAACAGGGTTTGGGGATCGCTCTGGTGTTATCTGTAGTGCTGCTGGCTGTGTCATTTGTGTTGCTTGTCTTGCTACGAAGGCTAGAATTACAGAGCCAGCATTAATCAAATTTACGCTTATTTGAAGATTGGTTATCTTCTTATTAACAAATATTCATCGTTTACCAGACCAGCCGGGGTAAAATTGATACCGAGAAATCAGATTACTTTTTTGAAATTTGCTTAGTAGTCACTAGGAGAAATGATCATGACCAAAGTCACCCGTGAAGAAGTTCTTGAATATCACCATCTGGATGGGAAACCTGGCAAGATATCGGTAGTGCCCACCAAACCGATGGAGACCCAGCGAGACCTCAGCCTGGCATACACACCCGGGGTAGCGGTGCCGGTTTTGGAGATCGAAAAAGACCCGGAGACCGCATATGAATACACCTCCAAAGGCAACCTGGTGGCAGTTGTCACAAATGGGACTGCCATCCTGGGTCTGGGAGACAGGGGGGCAATGGCATCTAAACCGGTCATGGAAGGCAAGGGGGTATTATTCAAACGCTTTGCGGACGTGGATGTTTTCGATATTGAAGTCAACTCGCATGACCCGGATGTGATCATCCAGACAGTGGCTGCAATCTCCCCCACATTTGGCGGGATTAACCTGGAGGATATTAAGGCTCCAGAATGCTTTTATATAGAAGAGACCCTCAAAAGCATGCTGGATATCCCGGTGTTCCATGATGACCAGCATGGCACAGCCATCATCTCTGGCGCCGCCCTGATCAACGGGTTGGAGGTGGTTGGAAAGAAGCTGGATGAGGTGCGTATCACCATTTCTGGGGCGGGGGCGTCAGCCATTTCCTGCGCTGAGTTGATGATACGCCTGGGCGCCAGGCGCGAGAATATCCTGCTGGTGGATACGCGTGGGGTGGTCTACAAGGGCCGCATTGAGGGTATGAACCCGTATAAAGAACGCCTGGCAAATGACACCGATAAGCGCAGTTTGGCAGATGCGATGCGGGATGCGGACGTCTTCTACGGACTGGCAGTGGCGGATATCCTCAAGCCTGAGATGGTGAAGACCATGGCAGAGCGACCGCTCATATTTGCCATGGCAAACCCCGACCCGGAGATCAAATATGAATTAGCTAAAGAAACCCGACCTGACGCCATCGTGGCTACCGGTCGCTCTGATTATCCCAACCAGATCAACAATGTGCTTGGGTTCCCGTTCATCTTCCGTGGGGCACTTGACGTGCGCGCCAGGGCGATCAACGAGGAAATGAAGGTGGCGGCTACAAAAGCGCTATCAGCGCTGACCAGGGAAGATGTGCCAGACAGTGTTTTGAGGGCGTATGGGTTGGAATCGCTCAAATTCGGACCAGAATACATCATCCCCAAACCGCTGGACCCGCGGGTGATGCTGTGGGAATCGCCTGCAGTTGCCCGTGCAGCGATGGAATCGGGTGTAGCACGTAAATCGGTTGACCTGGATGAATATCGCCAGCAGCTTGCCTACCGGCAAGGGATGGGTGAACAGGTGAGATATTTCATCATGAGCAAAGCTAAGGCTGCCACACCCAAGAAGCGCATTGCCTTTGCCGAGGGCGAGGAGACAAAGATCATCCGGGCAGCGGCGCAGATCCTTGATGAGGGTATCGGCATTCCCATCCTGGTTGGACGTGAGACAGTTATCCGTGGTAAGCTGCAAGCATTGGGTCTGGACGATGATATGATGGTGGTGGACCCTGAGAAATTCGAGAGCTCAGAAGTTTATGCTGAGACATACAGCAGACTCCGCCAGCGCAATGGGGTGACCATCTGGCATGCCCGGCGAAGGATATTGGAACCCAATGTATTTACCGCCATGATGGTCAAGATGGGAGATGCCGATGCATCCGTTTCTGGATTGACCTTCGATTACCCGGACGTCATCCGACCAGCTCTGCGCATCCACCATACCCAGCCTGGAAAACGGATCGCAGCCGGGGTGTATATCATGGTTGTAGGGAAGCGTACTTACCTCTTCACAGATGCCACCGTGAATATTGATCCGAGTGCAGAAGACCTGGCTGATATTGCCTTCCTGGCCGCTGATTTCGCCTGCCAGCTTGAGATTGAGCCCAGGGTTGCCTTGCTTTCCTTCTCTAATTTTGGCAGCACGCCTCACCCCCTGTCGGAAAAAGTCCGGCAGGCGGTAAAAATCATCCGCGACCGAGGAGCAGATTTCCCGGTGGATGGCGAGATGCAGGCGGATACGGCGGTGGTGCCCGAGCTGATCGATCAGCGGTACCCTTTCAGCCAGGTTAAGGATGCCAATGTGCTGGTCTTTCCATCCCTTGAAGCTGCAAATATCGCCTACAAACTGCTGGCGCGGCTGGGAAATGCCCAGGCGATTGGTCCCATCCTGCTGGGGGTTGGGGCACCGATTCATGTCCTGCAGACCGGCGATGATGTGCGAAACATTGTAAATATCGCTGCCGTGGCAGTGATGGACGCAGCCAGGAGGTAGAAATAATGGAGGAGAGATTCACCTCTTCCATTCTCCCCAATACACGGGGGACTAACCACCCGAAAACAAGACTAGGCAGGTCTCAGAAGACCTGCCTAGTCTATGTATTTATATAAACTATAGATTGAAATATGCAGCGAAGTCTGGCTGCCAACCGACGGCGGAATATTCGCCGGTCGCCCTATTCTGAATGTAATCACCTTTATAATCGCCCTTCGAGATGCGACTTAATGCCTCCAGCAGAGTGTCTACATCTTCGAGGGTATTGTATAGCCCAAACGAAGCCCTGATCAAGCCTGGCATTTCGGATTTATCGCCTGCCTCCATACGACGGCGAACTTCCGCGGACTCTTCTTTGCTTAACCCTAATAAGTGCAGGATGTATGGGTGGGCACAGAAACAACCACTGCGGACACCAATCCCAAATTCATAACCCAGGATTGCTGCTGCCAGGAAATGGGTGACATGCTCAAGCTGGATGGGAATCACACCCAGGCGACCATCCGCGTTCGAAGGGTCGTGGTCACCGAATACCTTCAGCCCCTGGATGCGGCTCAATCCTTCCAAGGCGTAGCGGGTAAGGGCTGCTTCGTGGTGTGCCACCTCAGGCATTCCCACGCTCTCGAGCTGGCGGATGGCTGCTGCTAAAGCAACTGCCCCGACTGTGTTCGGGCTGCCAGCTTCCTCCCGTTCGGGGGGTGCAGACCACACCACGCTATCCAGGGTGACGATCTCCACCGTGCCTCCACCAGACATATCCGGATCACCGTGCTCAAAGATATCCTTTCGCCCGATGAGCGCGCCTGTGCCAAATGGAGCGTACATTTTATGGGCTGAGAGCGTGATAAAGTCGAGATGCTCAGGTTGGTCTAAGCGGAGCATCTCGATCTTTCGGTGAGGAGCCAGCTGGGCACAATCCACCAGGAATAATGCACCGACAGCATGTGCTTTCTCTGCCAGTCGATGGATTGGGTTAATAAACCCGGTCACATTGCTGGCACCGGTAAGTGCCACAAGAGCGACCTTGTCAGCATACCTGGATAGCTGGGTATCCAATTCAGCTTCATCCAACTGCCCGTCAGGGGTTAGACCAATATGGATAACCTGCGTGACTGCCCGCCAGGGCAGATCGTTCGAGTGGTGTTCCATCCCACTGGTAAGGACAATGTTGCGTTTGGGATCAAACGGGAGACGGCGGGCGAGTTTGTTGATGGCTTCAGTCGTGTTCTTACCAAAGATGCAGGTATGGTCCGTGGAGTTAGCCCCAACGAATCTCATTACGATTTGGCGGGCTTGTTCATATGCATGCGTGGAAAGCTGGCTTTTAAACCCGGTACCGCGATGCACACTGCTGTAATAAACCAAAAAGTCGTCCACGGCTTGTTGGACGGCTTTTAATGGGGGTGTGGAGGCGGCATTATCGAGATTGGTATAACAACGACAGTTGCCATCCATGATTGGAATGAGGGCATCCAGACCGATGAAGAGGGGGCGATAGTCAGTAAGGGGTTGGTTGGGCATTTGGATTTCCTGTTTTATGAATTGGTTATTAAATTGGGGTTAAATTCCCTTGATTTTTTTTATATACTGGACTATACTGTGGGGAATTGTGGTATAAAGTGGGTTGAAGTGGGAACGCCGGATAATCCGGCGTTTCGTGCGAATTGAGGATAACTAGAACATATGTTTTTGGGTGAGTACCGCCATAGTATAGATAACAAAGACCGCCTGACTGTCCCGGTACGTTTCCGCGAGTTAATGGCTGATGGCGCATATATTCTGCGTGGTTTTGATCGAAACTTGATGGTCTTGACACCAAAAGCATTTGAAGCTATCTCACACCGCCTTGATCAGATGAGTTTGACTGATCCGTTGGCACGGGCTTTACGCAGGTTGATCGTCGGATCCGCCAATCATCTTGAAGTTGATAAAGTGGGTCGCATTCTGATACCAGATTTTTTATGCCAGAAAGCCGGGTTATCCTGTGACCAGGAAACCATCCTGGTAGGACAGGGAAGTTACTTTGAAATCTGGTCATCCGAAGAATGGGCACTCCTACAACAGGCAATGGATCAGGCTGAAGCAAACACTGAACGGTTTAAGGTTCTCGATCTTTCCACCAGTATAGAATGATACCGTATTGCCAGGAATTTCCAGCAAGACGGCAACTCTAAATAATAGGTGATGACACACCTACCGGTCCTTTACAATGAGATTATACACGCGATGCAACCTCACTGGGAAGGGTTGTACATCGATGGCACGCTGGGTGCAGGTGGGCATGCCTGGGGAATCCTCCAGGCATGCAGTCCGGATGGTCAATTGCTAGGAATGGATGTTGACCCCCAAGCGCTCGACCTGGCTCAGGAGAAGCTAGCTGAATTCGGTGGTCGTGCCATCCTTGTACGGGCCTCCTATCGCTCTCTGCTTCAACAGGTGGAGAATCTGGGTTGGCACCGGGTGGATGGAATCCTCTTAGACCTGGGTTTGTCCTCGATGCAATTGGACACGCCAGCAAGAGGTTTTTCATTCCAATCCGAAGCACCCCTGGATATGCGCTTCGACCCGGAAGGAAAGGTCTGTGCAGCCGACCTGGTGAATAACCTGGATGAGTTTAAGCTGGCTGACTTATTGTACCGCTACGGAGAAGAGTGGAGGTCCAGGCATGTGGCTCGAGCGATCGTCAGGGCGAGGCCTATCCAAACCACCACCCAGCTAGCACAGGTGGTGGCGGGAGCGACCAGTGGAGGTAAGAGTGGTATACATCCTGCCACACGCACTTTCCAGGCGTTACGCATCGCAGTGAACGGCGAGTTGGATGCTCTCGAAGAGGTCCTGCCTCAGACAATTGAGGCGCTCATTCCGGGAGGGAGGCTGGCAGTTATTTCGTTCCACTCGCTGGAAGACCGCATGGTCAAGCAGTTTATACGCAAAGAAAGTAAAGACTGCCTCTGCCCACCTCGCCAGCCGATTTGTACCTGTGGTCATTTAGCAACCCTGCGGGACATGACTATTAAGCCAGTCCGCCCAAAGGATGATGAAATTAGCAAAAACCCTCGATCCCGTAGTGCTCGCCTTAGGATTGCGGAGAGGATATAAGGAATTCGATAGAAAAATGGCATAAGACTTGCAAGCCTGCACTAGATACCCGTTTACTTTTGATGATGATTAAGGAGATTGAGCTATTTTAGGAAATTAACAAAGAAACATGTCCAAATAATCAAAAGCGGACGGGTTTTTAGATAGGTAAACAATATGGAAACGATACAACAACTTACACATGCTTACCAACAGGCACCCTGGCGAAGACAGATGTATATGATCGGGGTGATCCTGCTGATACTGGTCAGTGCTGCCATCGTGGCTGGGATTTACTTGAATGTCACAGCCAGGGCAGCAGCAGTCGGTAGGCAGATCCAGGAAATGCAAGTACGCGTTTATGGATATCATTACCTGACCAATGATGCGGGTGATGCCATGGTTCCCATTGAGGAATTGGAGCAGAGAATCGCCAACCTGACCAGTCAGCTGGCTATCCTTACTTCATATCAGGTTATGCAGGAGCGAGTGAATGACATTAATTTGCAACCGATTGATGCTGACCATATCCAATATATTGAAATACCAGGTTACATCGATAGACAGACTACCATACTAGCACCTCCACCTGAGCCAATGGTTGTGACCGCATCCGCCATTGACCCCCAATTTAAAGAGTCATTATTTGTTTGGGTAGCGGACCAGGTGCAAAAAACAGCCAGATATTTCAGCGAGGTCCGACCATGAGACGGTATATGGCTGATCAAGTAGTCTCAGCAGGACGGATACGACGGAAGCCTCCTGCGAGTGAATACCCTGATGCCACCCATTCAGCAAATGAGAAAGCCGGTCAGACTCTGACCGGTTGGCGATTTAATTTATTAGGTGTCTTGTTTTTTTTGGCTGGCATGATGATCATCATCCAACTGGTGAGACTTCAGTTCAGCCCAGACCGAACTGAATTTGTCTCACAGGGTGATCTATATTCCCGTACTTTACACATTTTTTACCCACCCCGGGGAGATATCTATGACCGATGGGGCCGTTTGCTGGCAGGCAGCACCCTGGTTTACGAAGTCGGTGCTCAAGTTGATAACGTCGAAAATGCTGACACCATATCCTTCGCTTTGAGTAAAGTCTTGTCAAGCCATCCCGAATATGATTATCCGGAATATTCCGATGAGATATATTCGGTGATCCATCGCGCTGATATTTCCGGGACAGCCTATGTCCAACTGGCTGATTTTGTCACACCGGAAGAATTATCCCAATTGCAGGATTGGGCTAGTAATTATGCCAAACTACCAAACGTGGATTACGGGGATGCCGGACGACCCAGCCTGAACGGATTGGTCTATCGGCCACGCTTGCAACGCTATTATCCGGAGGACACGCTTGGTGCGAATATTCTTGGGTTTGTCAATCGTGAGGGGACGGGAATGTTCGGAGTGGAGGCCGAATTCAATGAGCTTTTAGCTGGCACTCCACAATCTGTTTGGATGTCATTGAATCCCTACGAGGTAGCCGAAATTCCGCAACAAAAAGTTGGTGCCGACCTGGTCCTGACCATTGACCGTGAAATTCAAGCGGCAGCTGAAGATGTGCTGAAAAAAGCTTTGGATGATAGTGGTGCGGATGGTGGAGTAATCCTGGTTATGGACCCAAATACGGGTGAGATGCTAGCCATTGCCAGCACACCACGATTGAACCCGAATAAATATTGGGATTATGCAAACGTGTTCACCGGTAATACACCTTTCAATCGGGCAGTCAGCCAGGATTATGAGCCTGGATCGGTGTTCAAAGTTTTGACCATGGCAGCCGCCTTGGATGATGGTGCTGTTAAACCGGAAACAGAATTTGTGGATACAGGGTCGATCGAGATTGGCGGATTGACCATCCACAACTGGGATTGGGGTGCCTGGGGCCCTCAGAATATGCAGGGTTGTATGTCACACTCACTCAACGTTTGCTTGACCTGGGTGGCTACGCAATTGGGCGCAGGACAATTTTACAAATATATGCAGAATTTCGGTTTTGGACGGATAACTGGTGTTGACCTGGCTGGTGAAGCTCCGGGAAGGCTGAAGCTGCCGGGTGATACCGATTGGTACGAAGCAGAACTAGGTACCAACTCATTTGGGCAAGGTATCGCTGTTACACCCATCCAAATGGTCATGGCAATATCATCCGTTGCCAATGGGAAGGGTGAGATGATGATGCCCCATGTGATGCGTTCCATGGTTCGGGATGGTTTCCAATATACCCCCACACCCCAGGTGATCGGTAAACCAATTTCAGCGGATACAGCTCGAACCCTTACCGAACTACTCTCCAACTCGCTGGAGGGAGAATCTTCCGATGCGTTGGTGGATGGATACCGGGTGGCTGGTAAGACAGGTACCGCGGAAATCGCCACACCCACAGGATATTCCAGCACCGAAACCAATGCCTCCTTTGTGGGATGGGGTCCGGTGGATAATCCTCGTTTTTTGGTTTACGTGTGGCTGGAAAGACCCACCAGCTCCATCTGGGGTTCCATCGTAGCTGCTCCAGTTTTTCATGACATGGTTGAACGCCTGGTGGTACTGATGGACATTCCACCGGATGGTGCAGTACAAGGAACGGCAAATCATTAAGGTGCTTATTCGTGTTATCACTGGCTGATGTACTCGAAGCTTTGACTGGAATTCGTCCAAAC
>Ga0315273_10007335_pt1 | contig 13802 bp, 12 predicted proteins | sample YL17G02_0_MG_FD_205753 | JGI IMG/M metagenome (GOLD analysis project Ga0315273, IMG submission 205753) | Sediment microbial communities from Yellowstone Lake, YNP, Wyoming, USA - YL17G02_0 | ecosystem: Environmental > Aquatic > Freshwater > Lake > Sediment | place: USA: Wyoming | collected... | reverse complement strand
TCAATGCGTGGGAGGGGTACCAGATTGCCTTCAACGGCACGAAGGGCCGCCTCGAGCACACCATCGTGGAGCAGATCTACGTGAGCGGGACCAACACCGTGCAGGGCGGGATCGCAGACGACGGCGTGCGCACGCGGGTGATTCCACTTCGGGGCGAAGCTCGCAATCTCAAGCCCTGGACCGGCGAGGGCGGCCACGGCGGTGGCGACGCCGTGATGCTCGACGACATCTTCCTGCCCAGTCCTCCGGCGGACAAGTACGTGCGCAATTCGGACGAGCGCGGCGGTGCCGCGGCGGCGCTTGTCGGCATGGCCGCCAACCGCTGCTTCGCGACCGGCCAGCCGGTGAAGGTGGCCGACCTGGTGACCGGCCTGGCGAGGCCCGATTACCCGCCGATGCCGACCCACGAGATTCCGGTGCCCATGCCGCCACGCCGGTAGGATTGGTGTCGGGTCTGACCGCGTCACCGGGGGCACGGCGGCTTGCCGGAGCGTCTGCGCCCGGGCGCGCACGCTGGACCGGCACTGGGCTCTGGCGGTTCAGCCGGCATCCGAACTGCTTTGACGAACTGCTCTGCTGGTGGGGTGTATTCGTGTTCACGGCGCCGGACCTTGGCGCCTGGAATGCGCTCGGCGTCGCCGGTCCGCTGGCCATCACTGGCATTCTGCTCTTCGCGACAGGTATTCCCACGCTCGAAGCGAGCGCGCAGAAGAAGTGGGGAAGCGATCCGGAGTACCAGGCCTACCGCCGGCGCACGCGCCTGCTCGTCCCGTGGTTGCGGCCATGATGCTCACACCCCTGATGTGCTCGAGATCGCTGTGCCCGGGCGCGGTACCGTTCGCGGGGCGCCGGCGGCGTCTGAGAAGAGACCTTCTGTTAGCTCCGCGAGGCGCACCCCGCTCATCCGGCCTATTGTCATACAACGACTGAGATTGACGGCCAATTGGAACCGAGGAGAGTTCAAATCAACACAGCCACAAGCAAGCGATGTCTGTTTGTATTCATGTGCGTCACCGTGATCAACGCCCAATCCGCCACCGGCAAGATTGGATCGACGGGCACAGGCATGGGGCAAATCCCAAAGACGGTTTTTGGCGATTTGCGCGAGTGGACGGAAGTCGCCAGCATGTTCCTGAGGACGGAACTGCAGAAACGCACCGTCAGGACCGCCGCCCAGGCATCCAAAGTGCTACGCCTGGCGGTCACAAAGGTCGAGGTGACCCCGTCGTGTTCCTTGGCGGCAACGGATTCAAGGTCCGCGTCAAAGTGGACGCAGGTGACGGCATTTCGAAAGACTTTGACGTAGACCACGTCGACACCAGAAGAGGGCGGACAGACGCAATCGCTGGCGCCGCACTCGCGCAGCTTGTCGCGAACATCCTCAACGATGCGGCGATTCGCAAGTACATATGCGAAGGACCGCCCGTGGCCCCAGGAATGCTCATCCGAGCTGACTTCACGGTGCCGCCGTTCGCAGCCCTGTGGATAAGGAGAGGCCAACCGTGAATGTCGTGCAAACGCAGCAGCTCGCCGCTGAATCTTCCAGACACGCGGCGGCCACAGCCGAACTTGGATGAATAGCCAAAGGGCCATTGCAGACGACAGCAGAACGTCAGGCCGTGCACGGGGTCATCAAAGGCATCAAAGGCAACGTCAAACACGTCAGATCAAGAAGACTTCAGATCGTACTTGGCAATTCGACCCTGAGAAGGGCCGTCGAGACGGCGATCGGGTCGGTGCCGCGGTACAACCGCGATCAGGTCATCCGCTCGACGCCTGGGAGCAGCGACAAGACGGGTACCGTGGGAACGTGCCGGCGTCGACTCCGCACGGGTCATTCGCTCCTCCAGTGCCGTTCCGAGGGCATCAAGTGCACTCGGCAGAAAGTCAACGGCCGTGCGGTTCGAATGACGGCGGCGCCTGCCGCTGCTCCCCTGTCGGCGCGGCCGCGAATTCCGGGGCCAGGGACTGACGCCGTGGCGTTGGTGAAGGCTCGGGCCGCCTACAGGTGTAACCCGGCGGCCGTCAGGTTCGACAGCCAATGGAATCCGGCGGGCGCGAGCAGCCCGCCGCTTCGTTCTCTCAGCCAGCTCGTCACCAGTCCCGGGACGAAGACGAGCAGGCGCATCCAGCCAGATTCGACGACCAGATGCGACGCTGTGAAGAGCGCAGCGGTGGCGACGATCCGCGCGTTCGGGCCGAACGCGGCGTCGCCGAGCCGCGCCTGGACGTAGCCGCGGAAGAACATCTCTTCAGGAATCACCACGAGCACCGCCTGCCACACGGCCACCGTGAGCGTCACCTGGCCCGGCCACAGCGCCTGCCCCCCGCCGTGCGCGAGGCGCCAGCCCATGACGATCGCGACCAACGGTACGAGCAGGCCCGCGATCGACATCAAGAGAGGAGGCAGGCCGCGACGCCACAGCGAAAGCGCGTAGCCATAGCGCGTTGACGGCCGACCGCGCCAGCTCAGGATCAGGAGCGGAGCGTACAAGAGCACGGCCGACATCGCCGGTGACCACGCGCCGTCGCGGGTCAGCCAGCCGATGGCCGACACGACAAGCGTCAGGGCGACGATCTCGATCGCGGCCGCTCGACGAGTCTGGATCGACGGCGATGTCATTGTGCCTGGCGCCTCCGGAGCCGCCACAGGGCGGCCGCGGCGGCAAGCGCCACGGGGATGGAGACCAGTTGCGCGTCAGTGAGCAGGCCGAAGGCCCGCGCGGGCACATCCCCGCGGAGGAACTCGAGGAGGAACCGCATGATGGCAAAGAGCCCAGCGACCACCCAAAAGGTCTCGCCGGCGGCGGCAGCTGGCCGCCGCACCCATCGCGCGCCGACCACGGCAATGGCGAGGCAGGCCAGCGAGAAGTAGATCTGAACGGGGTGGACGGGCAGCGACCATGCGGCATCGGCGGGGATCAGACCGTGCAGGCGGTGCACGTCGTGCGCGGGGCTGCCCGCCGGAAACCGAACCGCGACGAGCGAGGTCGTCGGAGCGCCGAAGTCGTCGCCGTCGAGGAAGCACCCGAGCCGGACCAGGCCCGCTGCGGTCACGACTTCCGGCACCGCGGCATCCACGTAGCGCCAGAACAACTGACCGGTGCGCCGCAGGTACAGGAACGCCGCTGTCACCCCGCCGGCGTAGCCGCCGTACTCAGTCAGGCCCACGGCGAGCGGGTCCAGAAGTCCGGCAAGTCCGCCCCGTTCCGCGGGAGGCAGGACGAGCCACGTCCACAGTCTGGCGCCCGCCAGCCCGGCTGGAATGGCCCAGAGGCACATGCCGTACATGACGCTGGCATCGAGATGGAGGCGTCGCGTTCGCGCGACCGCGCGGATCGCCGCCATCGTTGCGGCGATCGCGAACAGGATCACGTAGTTCGGCACGAGGTACGTGAAGATCGTCGTGCCGAACTGGGCGTTGAGAAACGCGACCCAGGCTGGGCGCATCGGCGGACGTCAGTCGCGCGCCGAACTTGATCGAGCTGCCCTCCGTCGCTCGCGGCGGCGGAGCGCCGCCAGGACGGCGAGGGGCAACAGCAGGCAGGCCGCGCCAGCCACGCGCTTCGCGGACGGCGAGCCGAGATAGTCGAAGCGGCTGATGCCGCACATGGCGATGCTGCCAGCTGGGACGTCGCCGGGCAGATGGGGCGGCGGTTGTAAACCGAGTACTGAATCGCTGCCGGACATCGTAATGGAGAAGCCCGCCGGGCTGTCATCCTCGGCGTAGAAGAGGAACCGTGTGTCTGTCCTTACACCGCACTCCACGGGCGCTGTCAGCGGCACCTGCGCCACGCGCCGACACGCCACATGCACTGCCGTATGTGTGTGGTAAGTTCGGCCCCCGGCGGTGACCAGTTCCAGCGGCAGATTCACGCCGAGCCACGCTTCGGTGCTTCGGTAGAACTCGCAGTCCGCACACGGCGCGACACTGAAGACGCCATCTCGGTTATCCTGTCCCTCCCCTTCCACAAGTGCGCCCGGTGCGGTGACGAATGGGTGCGTGCCCGCCCCCACCAGACGCAGCACGAAGTCGTCACCAAGCACCTCCGGGCTGCTGCCCGTGGTCAGATCGAGCGCCCCGGCGCGCAGAACGATATCGTCCAGCGGGGCGGGCGTTCGTCCATATCCACCGATCACTCGTTCGTCGCCAAGAACTGCGACGCTCAGCGTGCCAAAGAGCGCGTAGTCGCTCTTCTCGCTGCCGTCCGAGGTCTCCAGCGAGAAGCGCAGGGGCTTCATCGGCACGGTGAGTATCGTCGGGCGCTCGCTCGACAGCTTGATCGGCGCGTGGAGCGCGCCGGTCAGCTCGCACTTGCCGTTGCAGGCCGAGCCGCCCGCTGTGCGCAGCGTCGCCTGCACATCCTGCAACTGGTAGAACTGCTTCGCTTCGTCATCCGACCACCCCGGCGAGCCCGAGAGTGCAGGCCGCGCCTTGATGCGCACCCACACCACGCGGCTGACCGGCATGCTCGCGTGCACTTCGATCGAGGCCGGCACGACCGCCGGGCCCGCGCCCTTCCAGTCCATCGCCCCACCCGCGCTGTCCTTGACAACGATGCTCGCGGTCTGGCTCACATTCTGGCCGTTGGTACAGGGATCCTGGTCGAAGACCTGAATCGCGTTGCCCCCCTGCAGTCGCAACGGCAGCAGCGACTGGACCTTGCTCTGGCTGACGGCCGTCGTCGGCTCGATCGTGGCGGAGACGTCCGTGAGGTCATCCAGACTCTCGAGGCGCAGGTCGTAGGTGAACGCGTTCGGGTCGGTGCCGGCGAGCACCTGCGTGCCCGTCTTCTTGTCCGGCCGAAAGAGTGCCTGCAACTGGGCGAGCGGCGCGCTGCAGCCCGCACGGATCATCGCGACGGCCCTGATGGGGGCCACGTCCACCCACGCCGTACCCAGCGACTGCCCGAGCTGTGGCTGTTGCGGGTCGTGTGCGGTGACGTTGAGCCAGAAGCCCGGCTTCTTGGCGCCGCCGACGCTCATCTGGAAGACCGCCCGCGATGGCTTCTGCGGATCCAGCCGCGGCGGGGACCACAGCACGCAATGAACATCCTCGGCGGGGGTCTGTTGATTGGATTCCGGCGCCGGGCCGCACGAGAAGGTCGGGCTACCCTGATAGCCATTCAAGGGAAGCACGCCGCACGCGAACAACACGCTCGGTCCCTGCGCGACCACGAGGCGTTGCGTGCAGTCGATTGACACGAAACCCTTCTGGGCCGCAGCGTCCCGCGCGGACCAGATAATTGCGACTCCGACGAGCAGTGCGACAAACAGCCAGGGCCGGATAGAACGCGTCATGGGGGCAACCTCCCGAGCGAACTCGCTTGTGCGAACGCCCGCACGACCGATCATAGCCGCTGCGGCCGACCTGTCAATGGACAAGGCGCCGCCTGAGGAGCGTTCCACTGGTCCGGCCATCGATCGGACGAGGGACGGGGACGATACTCCGGATTGAACGAACCGCTTTGCGGGGTTCTTTCTCGCGACACCCGACTCAGCGATCGCCCGCCTTCGCTGTTCGACGCCCGCGTAACTGCCCTGGTTGTGATTCGTTCCCGGCTTCCGCTACAGCGTCCGCGTGACTCTGATGGCATCGAGCGAGGTCGGCCGCGCCGCGGTGACCGGGCGAGGCGCACCGCGCCAATCCGGCCTGTCGTCGTGTATAGTGTCCGTTCATACGCGCTTTCCTGAGTTCCACGGTCGCCGCCGGGCGTCCTCCGGCCTGGAACGATTGTGCCCATGGAGGCCATGCCAGCCGGAGGCTGCCGAATCACGCTGTGGATCAGGGTGCAAGGTTTGTTCGGGTTCGGCGTTCGCCTCTGTGAACGAACCCCGGACCTTCCACCTTGAACCGCGAACCTTGTCTCTGGTCTGGTTCGACGTCGTCGTCGGCCTGTCGTCGATGGCGGCGGTCACGGGCTGGCGCGCGGAGGCTCCGCCTGATAGAGGGATGCATGACTCAGACTTCTACCCAGCCACCTGCCGGCGACGCGCTCGAGCGCGTGATGGGCGTGCGCGCGCTCACGGCGTCCGCGTTCAACATGACCGTCGGTTCGGGGATCTTCGTCCTTCCGGCCGCGGTCGCCGCCATGATCGGCGGCGCGGCGCCCGTCGCGTACCTGGTCTGCGCCGTCGCGATGGCGCTCGTGGTCCTCTGCTTCGCGGAGGCGGGGAGCCGCGTGTCGCGGACCGGCGGGACGTACGCGTATGCGACGGCGGCCTTCGGACCGTTTGCCGGGGCGCTGACCGGGGCGCTGCTCTACGCGGGCGCCGGCGCGATCGCGAGTGCCGCCGTCATGAACGTCTTCGTCGGAACGCTCACCGTGCTCGCGCCGTCGGTGGGCACGCCGGTCGTGCGCGTGACGGTCATGGCGCTTGCCTACGGCGGACTCGCCCTGCTGAACATCCGCGGCTCGAAGCCGGGGGTGCGCGCCGTGGAGGTCTTCTCGCTCGGCAAGCTCATTCCGCTGCTCGGGCTGGTGGCGTTCGGCGTGTTCGCGATGCACGGCGAGAACCTCGTGATCCCCTCGCTGCCGCCGGTCGGTGACATCGGTCGGGCCTGCGTGACGCTGGTCTTCGCCTTCCTCGGCTTCGAGAACGCGCTCAGTCCGAGCGGTGAAGTGAAGGATCCGCACCGCACGGTGCCGCGCGCGGTGCTGCTCGCGCTCGCGCTGGTGACCGTCCTCTACCTCACCATCCAGATGGTCGCCGCGGGCGTGCTCGGACCGCAGCTCTCGAAGGAGACGGAGGCGCCGCTCGCCGCGGTGGCGGGGGTCGTCTTCGGCAGCGCCGGGAGCACGTTCATCCTGTTCGGCGCGCTCGTGTCCACCTTCGGCTACCTGAGTGGCGACGCGCTCACCTCGCCGCGCGCGCTGTACGCGTTGTCGGAGGACGGCGTGCTCCCGCCCTGGCTCTCGAGCGTGCATCCGGCGTTTCGCACACCATGGCTGGCGGTGATCACGCATGCGGTACTGGCCTTCACGCTGGCATCCACGGGGAGCTTCGCGACCCTGATCGTCGTCGCGAACGTCGCGATCCTGCTCATGTACGGCGTCGTCTGCGTGGGACTCCTGCAGTTGCGCCGGAAGAACGTGCGCGCCGGGGGCGATCCGTTCGTCGTGCCTGGCGGCCCGCTGGTGCCGGTGGCGGCGGCCGGGGTGCTCCTCTGGCTGCTTTCAACCGCGACGCGGGCGGAGTGGCTCGCCACCGGAATCACGCTTCTGCTCGCGTCGGTGCTCTATGGGATGTCGCTGTTCATGCGGCGGCGTGCCACGCCAGCAGGGGGTGAGCGTCGCTCAATCATCCGAATATCGCGCACCTCTACGGCTTCGAGGAAGGGCCGACAGCGTCGTTCCTCGTGATGGAACTGGTCGAGGGTGCGACCCTCGCGGAGATCATTGCGCGGGGATCCGCCGGGTCTGAAGACCCAACCTACATCCCCAAAAGCTCGGTCGAGATTCGGCAAGAGCCGGCCGGCAGTGCAAACGGCGTGGCAGCCCAAGCGGGGTCAGGTGTAGGCCGGGTCTTCAGACCCGGCGAATCAGGAATACCTGTGGCCGATGTCCTGGCGATCGCCCGCCAACTCGCCGACGCTGACGGCGGACGCGACCTGCTCGGCCGATGCCAGGTTGTGGTTGCGGGGAATTGAGTTCAGTACTCGTCGAGCGTGACGCCGGGCACCTTCGAGAAGTGGCGCGCGTTGCGCGTGACAAGGGGTGCTCGATCGAGAACGGCGGCCGTGGCGATGAGCAGGTCCATTGTGTCAATCGATGTCCCTGAGGCACGGATCCTGGCGAGCAACCGTCCGTATTCCGCGGCGAAGCGTTCGTCCGGATAGCGAACGATCAGTGCCTCGCAGAGACGGGAGATCCGGTCCCGCTCGCCGGCCGGCGCACCCGCGGCGTGCGCTCCCGCCATCAATTCGCAGACGACATGGACGCTGACGGCGAGCACGTCGTTGTCTGGCAATGCCTCGAGGTACGCCAAGGCCGGCCCGACCCTGTCGCGCCGCCGCTCACGAAGCACGTCGACGAGAAACGTCGTGTCGAGGTGGATCACAACGTCGGCATCCTGGCGGCGGACTTCTTGCGGGATCGGACGATCTCGTCTACGGCCTTCAGCGACTCGGCCGAGACGACCGAGGAACGCAAGGCCTGACGGAATGCCGCCACGGTTTTGGGGGGACCGAAATGTGCCTTGATCACACGCGAGAACGATTGCCCCGGCTTCTTCTGGCGCGCCAGCGCGTCGTAGGCCTCGATGTCGATCGTGATCGTCTTGACAGCCATGCACTTATCGTGCACTTATCCCAGACCGATGTCAATGCGGGGCGAAGGATGATGGCTCCGTCGATGGCGTCTCGCTCCGGTGTCAGAGATCGTGGAGTCCGCATGAATGGGCGCATTGTCCAGTTGACTCATGAGTGAAATGGACACGATGCACATACGCGCATGACGCGGCGGGGGGATCATGCAGGCCGCACTGGCCTTCACGATAGCGCCGGCAGTCGCGCGCGGGATGCATCTGGACGTGCGAGGGCAACGCCCGGCGAGGGCAACCCCCGAGGGCAACACCCAGGTTGACTCGGCGCCGACCGGGCGCATAATGGGCCCATCGCCCGGCGCGGGCTCGGCTCCGGCGACGACGGAGGCCTATGACCAACCCGACTTCGGCCCCGCATCCATGGGTATGCCCCAATTGCAGCCGCGAGGTTCCCGGTCGGATTCTCACCTGTCGATGCGGTCACGCGCAGGCGGAGAGACCGTCCGACAGCGTGCCACACGTCCGAGAGTCGTGGCGGCGCGTTCGGCCGGCATGGCTGGTCGGCATACCGCTGGTGGTTCTGGCGGGCTGGTACATCTCTGCAAGCCGGCCGGTGCCCTCCAGGCCCTCGCCACCGGCGCCGGGCGAACTCGAGAGGCTGATAGCCCAGGCGGCTCCGGGCAACACGGACGCCGCGTCCGCTGCCCAGGCTCCCTACTCCCCGATCGACCTTCCGGTGAGCCCGCGTGCCGGCACACCCCCGCCGGCCGAACCGCAACCACTCGTCCCCGTCGCCCTGGAGGACGTCGTCGCTCGGGCGGCGCAGGCCGTGGTCCGCGTCGAGACCGGCAGTTCGACCGGCAGCGGGTTCTTCGTCGCGCCCGATACCGTGCTCACCAACGTCCATGTCGTGTCGAACGCGTCGTCGGTCACGATCCGCAGGCCCAACGGCACCACGGTGGCGGCCCTTGTCGCCTCCATGTCGTCGGACATCGATGTCGCGGTGCTGAAGGTCTTCCCCCCGGATCAGACGCAGGCCGTGCTCCCTCTGGGATCGGTCACGCGCGTTCGGAGCGGCCAGGAAGTGGTGGCCCTCGGCTCGCCGCTCGGGGTGCTGCAGAACACGGTGACGCGCGGCATTGTCAGCGCCATTCGCGACATCGGGGGCGTGACACTGATCCAGACAGACGCGGCCCTCAATCCCGGCAACAGCGGAGGGCCGCTGCTCAACCGCGACGGGCAGGTGATCGGGATCACGACGATGGGCATCGCCACACAGCAGGGTCTGGCGTTTGCTGTCGCCATCGACCATGCACAGGCGCTGCTGCTGGGCCAGCGACACGCGGCCGGTACGGGGAGCACGCCGCTGGCGAACCTGAATCGCGCGCTGAACGACACCGGCGCCTCGCCCGCCGACGTGATCCGGGAGCAGGGCACCCGCGCGTACGAACAGGCTCTCTCGCAACTGGCCCTGCGGTCCGACGCGCTCGATCGCGACTGGACCCGCTTCAAGTCGATCTGCTCCGTGACCGCGATCGGTGGCAAGTTCAAGCGCGAGTGGTACGCGTTGTTTGAAACGCCCGCGATGCCCGGAATGGTGGCGCCAGGGTGCGAGGGCTTCCTGATCGAACTTCGGCAGGCCGCCGGCGGGATCCGAACCGAGATGCGCGCGCAGGAAGAGAAGGCCAGGCGCGCCGGGGTCTACCCCGGCGTCCAGCGCGAGATCCGCGAACGCTTGCGCCTGGATTATTCAGACTGGTAGGCGCAGCGCCCGTCACCGGTACAGGAAGGAGTCGATCCTGATCGGAGGCGCCGATCGCGTCATCGGGCCGGCCTGTTCGGTGCTCCAGAGCGGTGATCGGGCTCAGGACGCGGCGACCGGGTTCTGGTTGACGCCCATGCGGACAAGACAGTAGTGGACGCCGGTTTTTGAGTGGATTGGCTCGTGGCCGGCCCATCGTCGTGATCGCCCGTATGATCGTCGAGCAGGCGCGACCGCAGATCGGACCGTGATGCAAACCGACCAACCCGATTCCGTCCATGACGCTTGACATTGGTGACCGGCTTCCCCAAAGTATGAGCAGTCGAAACTACGCTTGTTCACGATGGGGAGGCTTGGGATGAACAGACTCAGGTGGGCGGCGCTGTTGGTCGTCTTGATTGTTCCGCTGGCGTTTGCGTCGCGGGTGGGCGCCGTCAAGAATGGGAAACTGGATGGCAACTTGCATCCTCACGTTGTTCTCCTATTGATGGAAGTCGATGGCCAGCCCGCTTTCCGGTGCAGCGCGACGCTGCTGTCTCCGACAGTGGTGTTGACGGCAGGCCATTGCACGGGCGCGGCGGGCGAATACTCCGGGATGCGGGTCTTCACCGAGTCGGACGTGGAGCACGGGTTCAACAACTATCCGTATGCAGGCCCGAACGCCGTCGAGGCGAAGGAATGGCACACGCACCCGCTGTACGAGACGGCGCCGTTCTTTGTGCATGATGTCGGCGTGGTGATCCTCAACGATCCGATCGATCTGGGCACCTATGGTGATCTGCCAGAGGTGAACAGCCTCGACGCGCTCAAGACCCAGCGCGGGAAACAGGACGTCACGTTCACGTCAGTCGGCTACGGGGTGCAGGAGATCAACCCCGTGCATATCACATCGGAACTGATCAGGATGGTGGCGAACCCGCGCTTGATTCAGATCAACACGCCGGGCTTCACAGGCGATTTTTCGCTGGTGCTGTCGAATAACCACTCGACGGGCGGCACCTGCTTCGGCGATTCGGGCGGGCCGAACTTCCTCGGCGACAGCAACGTGGTCGCAGGTGTGACGTCGTTTGCCATCAATGGCAACTGCGCCGGGACGGGTGGCGTGTTCCGCCTCGATCGGCAGAACGTGCTGGATTTTGTCAGGTCATTCCTCTCCCCGTGAGAGGGTGAACATCGCTCACGACTCCGCGCTTCTCGTATGCCTTGGGCCGGGCGGCATGACGGGAGTTGTGATATAACCCGCGCTGGGACATGGCCGCGCCACGCAGGCCCATACCGTGACATGCCGTCACGGAGATTCGGATGCCTGAGACCGGCCAGGCCAGGCGTTCCGCCAATCTGAGCACACATTTCAACGGGAGGCGAAGCCATGAAGACCACTGGTGCAGTATTCCTTTGTGCCGTGCTTTTGCTGGTATCTGCGTGCGCCCCGAAAGCCAATGACCCCGCCGACATTCAGGCCATCAAGCAGTCCGTCGAGGACTATGCCAAGGCCGTGAACGCCGGAGACGCCGATGGGGTCGTGGCGATGATGACCGACAAGACCATCTACGCCGACAATCACTTCCCCGTGGCCGTCGGCAAGGCAGCCGTTCGATCGCTGAATGCCGCCATGAACAGCATGTTCAAGGCGGAGTTCCAGGCTCAGGTTGACGACGTGCGCGTGGTAGGCGACATGGCGGTCGCGCGGGGCACCTGGAAAGTCACACTCACGCCAAAGGCCGAAGGGCTGGCCCCGGTCAGCGATGGCGGGAGCTGGATTCTGACGTCCACTCGTCAGGCGGACAGATCGTGGAAATGGGATTGGGTCGTTCCCAACAGCAGCCAGCCCATGCCGGGCGCTACGGCGAGCGGGGAGGATGAGCAGGCGCTCTTCCAACTTGAACAGCAGTGGAACGCGGCCGGTCCCACGAAGGACACGGCGGTTGTCGAGAAGTTCCTCGCCAACGAATTCGTCTCCAATTTCGACGGCCGGACTCAGAACAAGAAGCAGTTCCTGGCCGAGATGAAGGCCAATGCTGCCAAGATTGAATCGGCGGCCAACAGCGACATGAGGGCGATGGTGTTCGGCACGACGGCCGTCGTCGATGGCCTGTATACCGAGAAGAGCACGACCAACGGGAAGGACACGAGCCAGCGCGTCCGCTATACCGAGGTCTACGTGAAGCACGACGGACGCTGGCAGTGCGTGACCCAGTACATGACAAAGGTGCAGTAGCGGCCTGAAGGCCTTGCACCTGGCCCGTACCTGGTGAACTCGTCGCGCGTCGTCGTCGGGGTCGCTCCGGCCGGCGCAAGAGGCGGATGACCGCCTTCCGGTGATAGCCCGTGTTTGTGGCCACCTCGCTCACCAACTGACTCCGTTTCGCTCGATTCGCCGCCGGGTAACGGTCGCGCATTCGGGCCAGATACTCACGCCGCACCTGTGGTCCCGCTGGGCGTCCTCCCGCCTTCTACCTCCGTGTCGGTGGGTAACCCGATTTCTGGCGCGACGATACTTGCCCCGGCAACACTTTACGTGGCGTCTTACGCAGCAGACGCAACAGGCACGACGCGGCGCTATAATGCGCCGCAGGAGCCAAGATGGCCATGACTGCACTCAGTGATTCCAGTTCTGGTTCCGGCGTATTTCCTGCACTGGTCTGTGTGCAGGGACACGAGCGGAAGAACATTGTCCTGAACCGGACGCCATTCGGCGTGGGCCGCAAGGCGGATAGGGATCTGGTCATTTCCGAGGCTTGCGTCTCGCGAGACCACGCGCAGATCGTGCTGGAGGACGGCGCCTTCTTTCTCGTCGATCTGGAGAGCAGGTATGGCACCTTCGTCAATGGAGAGCGCATCCAGCGGCAGAAACTGGAACGCAATGACCGGCTTGAGTTTGGGTCCAGGGATTCTACCTACGTCGTATTTGATCCCGAACACGACACCTCCAATACAGCACGTGAGTTCCTGAGCCAGATTTCCGGAATTCAGATCTCGGGGGAGGCGACCGATCTCGAGAAACTGACGCTGTTTCTGGAAGCGGCGCGGAAGCTGAACACGGCCGGCGCGCTGGATGAAATTCTGATGACCATGCTGGACGTCACCTTGCAGTTGACGCGCGCCGAACGGGCATTTGTCTTTCTCAAAGACGACGAAGGCAAGCTGCGGCTGGCCGCTGGACGCAATCACGCCAAAGAGACGCTGCTGGATGACAAGACGATTTCGCACTCGATTCTGGAAGAGTCGATGCGGTCGAACTCGGAGTTCCTGCTCACCGACACCAGCCAGTCGATCGATTTTTCCGGACGGCAGAGCGTGGTGAATCACGATTTGCGCACCGTGCTCTGCATCCCGCTGCGGAGGATTCTGGTGCAGGCGACGCGCGATGCGCAGGCTGCCGTGCCGCGGGCGAGCGCCGTCGAGGTGATGGGAGTTCTCTATGTCGATTCGAGGTTCGCGTCGCGCGAGTTTTCCGGTGTCAGCGATGCCATCCTGCACGTGATCGCGACCGAAGCGGCGTCGCTGATCGAGAACGCCCGCCTGGCACAAGCCGAGCAAGACGCCCGCCGGTACCACCAGGAACTGGCCATCGCCGGGTCGATTCAGCAGCGGCTGATGGAGGTGAAGATCCCGGAAGTACCGTTTGCCCGGCTGCGGGGCAGGAATCTCCCCTGCAGGGAAATCGGCGGAGACTTCTTCGACGCGGTCAACACGAAGGAAGGCCTCGCCGTGGTTCTGGCCGACGTCAGCGGCAAAGGAGTGTCAGCGGCTCTCTTGGCTTCAACACTGCAGG
>Ga0315273_10007334_pt1 | contig 13802 bp, 17 predicted proteins | sample YL17G02_0_MG_FD_205753 | JGI IMG/M metagenome (GOLD analysis project Ga0315273, IMG submission 205753) | Sediment microbial communities from Yellowstone Lake, YNP, Wyoming, USA - YL17G02_0 | ecosystem: Environmental > Aquatic > Freshwater > Lake > Sediment | place: USA: Wyoming | collected... | reverse complement strand
GGCTCGAGGCGCCCGCGTGGCTCGACCCGCGGGAGCAGGTGGACGTCACGGGCTGGGAGGAGGCCTGCGCCGGCCTTCCGCTCTCGCACATGGGACGAGGTCCCCGGGAGGATCCGTGGTTCTTCGCGACCGCGTTCGCGGCGGGACGGCTCGCGCGCGGGCTCGTGCCGTGATGGAGGAGCGGCGGCTCGGCCCGGTGGTGGGCCTCGGGACGTGGAGCGTGTTCGGCGGCGGGCGCGACCTTGCGCGGGGAACGGAGGGCGAGCGGAGTTGATTCGGGCCGCGGTCATGCTGGCGGTTCGCGATGTCGAGCGCTCGGTGTCGTTCTATCGGGATGTGCTCGGCTTCGAGCAGCTCGCGTATCCGCACATCCCCCTCCTGCGCCGCGGGGACCTGCAGCTCTTCCTCGTCGAAGAGTCACCGCCGACCCACGATCGCCCCGGTATAACCCTCGCACCGCCAAGCAGCGCGGCGCGGATGCCGATCAACCTGGTCTTCGAAGTTGCCGACGTCCACGCGGAGTACGAGGCGCTGCGCTCGCGCGGCTTGCGCTTCCTGTCCCCGCCGGCGCAGCCCGAGTGGGGAGGTTGGCGGTGCTTTGCGCAGGACCCCGACGGATATCTCATCGAGATCGAGCAGCCGGCCTGAGCTCGCCCTTGTGTCCAGGCACGCAGGCCGAGCCGTTGCCCTGGCCCGGAGGCGGTGTACGGCGACTGTCAGTGGGAGCGGCGAGACCGTGGCGGTCGACAGGAGGCGGTGCTCGGAGCCACTCGCCGAACAACAGTAGGGACCCAGGAAGGGGCAGACCCCGAGCCCCCGCCCTGCAGCCGATGCTAGCGCCGGCCGGCGCACCAGTGGCGCGCGGGAGTGTGGCGAGACCGTCACGACCGCTCCCGCCAGCGGATATCGTTGCGCGGCCATGAGGATCGGCGTCGCCAAGGAGATCAAGACCGACGAGTACCGGGTCGCCCTCACGCCGGCCGGCGCGCGGGAGCTCGTCATACACGGCCACGAGGTGACGCTCGAGCGCGGGGCGGGGGAGGGCAGCTCGTTCGCCGACGCCGCCTACGAGGCCGTCGGCACCCGCATCGGCTCGGTCGACGAGGTGTGGGGCGAGTCGGAGCTCGTGCTGAAGGTCAAGGAGCCGATCGCGTCCGAGTACCCGCGGCTGCGCGAGGGGCTCGTCCTCTTCACCTACCTCCACCTCGCCGCCGACCGGCCGCTCACGGAGGCACTCGTGGACAGCGGCATCCGCGCCGTCGCCTACGAGACGGTCGAGACCGACCGGCGGCAGCTGCCGCTGCTCGCGCCGATGAGCGAGGTCGCCGGGCGTCTCGCCGCCCAGGCGGGCGCGCACTTCCTCGAGAAGCCGCTCGGCGGCCGCGGGCTCCTGCTCGGCGGCGTGCCCGGCGTCTCGCCCGGGAAGGTGGTCGTGGTCGGCGGCGGCATCGTCGGCTATAACGCGGCCGTGATCGCGCTCGGCCTCGGGGGCCAGGTGACCATTCTGGAGCGTTCGATCGACCGGATGCGCCACCTCGAGGAGGTGCTCTCCGGCCGCGTCACCCTGCTGATGTCGAGTGCGCTGCAGGTCGAGTCGTCAGTCGCGGACGCCGATGTCGTGATCGGCGCCGTCCTCATCCCGGGCGCCGTGGCGCCGAAGCTCGTCACGCGCGAGATGGTGCGCGGGATGAAGGAGGGCTCCGTCCTGTGCGACGTCGCGATCGACCAGGGCGGCTGCGCCGAGACGTCACATCCGACCACGCACACCGAGCCGGTGTACGTCGTCGACGGGGTGACGCACTACTGCGTGGCCAACATGCCCGGTGCGGTGCCGATCACCTCGACGAAGGCGCTGACCAACGCAACGCTCCCCTACGTGGAGGCGATCGCGAACCGCGGCCTCGCCGACGCGGTGGCGCACGATCCGGCGCTCGCCCGCGGCGTCAACGTGATCGACGGGAAGGTCACGTGCGGCCCGGTCGCCGAGGCCCACGACCTCGACTACACACCGCTCGAGAGCGTCCTGCCGCTCTCCGCGGTCTGAGCTAGACCGGCGTGTCGGCCTTCGGCGCCGGCTTCTTGGCCGGCGAGACCTTCACGACCACCCACGTGACCAGCGCCGCGAGCGCGATCACGGCGCTGATGAAGAGGGTGAGCCCGAGTAGGCCGAGGACGGTCGTCATCGCGCCCGTAGAATAGCCACATGGCCAGGGCATGTGTGATCGTGCTGGACGCGGTCGGAGCGGGCGCTCTCCCCGACGCCGACTCCTACGGCGACGAGGGGTCGGACACGCTCGGCAACGTCGCCCGCGCGGTCGGGGGCCTGGACCTGCCCGCGCTCGAGGCGCTCGGGCTCGGGAACGTCGAGCCGCTGGAGGGCTGCCCGCCGCAGCCGGGGGCGCCTGCCGTCGCCGGCCGGCTGCTCGCGCGCTCGAAGGGGAAGGACACGACCACGGGGCACTGGGAGCTGATGGGCGTCGTGACGCCACAGGCGATGCCGACGTATCCGCACGGCTTTCCCTACGACGTGATCGACCCGTTCATGAACCGCACCGGGCGCGGCGTGCTCGGCAACAAGCCGGCGTCGGGGACGGAGATCATCCAGCAGCTCGGCGAGGAGCACCAGAAGACGGGCAAGTGGATCGTCTATACCTCCGCCGACTCGGTGTTCCAGATCGCCGCGCACGAGGACACCGTGCCGCTCGAGGAGCTGTACGCCGCGTGCCGCATCGCCCGCGAGGTCCTCACGGGCAAGCACGCGGTCGGGCGCGTGATCGCGCGGCCGTTCACGGGCGAGCCCGGGAACTTCGAGCGCACCCCGAACCGGCACGACTTCTCGCTCGAGCCGGCACGGCCGAACTACCTCACCCTCGTCCGCGAGGCCGGCAACACGGTCTACGGCGTGGGCAAGATCCCCGACATCTTCGCCGGCTGCGACATCGACGAGGCGTACCCGACGAAGTCGAACGTGGAGGGGATCACGGTCACCGAGCGTCTCCTGCGCGAGGTCGACCAGGGGCTGATCTTCACGAACCTCGTCGAGACCGACTCGCTGTGGGGGCACCGGAACGACCCCGTCAACTTCCACCGCTGCCTCCAGGACTTCGACCGCCGGCTCTCCGACCTGCTCGAGGCGCTGCGGCCGGGGGACCTCTTGATCCTGACGTCCGACCACGGCTGCGATCCGACGACGCCGTCGACCGACCACTCCCGCGAGCACGCGCTCCTGCTCGCCTACGTCGATGGGCGCAACGCCGCCGGGCGCATCCACGAGGGCGAGTTCGCCGACGTCGGCGCGACCGTCAACACATGGCTGGGAGGTAAGGCGCCATCGAAGGGGATTCCCGGGCAGCCGATCGTCGTTCCCTGAAGCTCGACAACCCGCTCGTCGTCACGTGGGAGTACGCGAGCGAGGAGCGGCTGGCCAAGCGGAACGCCGCCTACCGGCAGTTCGTCGAGGGTGTGCACGCCGACGACGTCGCGTTCCAGGCGGTCGTCGAGGCGCAGCCGCAGCGCGTGCTCGAGGTCGGCTGCGGCACGGGCGAATTCGCGGCGCAGATCCTTCGCGAGCTCGAAGTGGAGCTGATCGCCGTCGATCTCTCGCCGCGAATGGTCGAGCTGGCCGCTGCGCGCGAGGTCGACGCGCGGGTCGGCGACGTGCAGGCGCTGCCGTTCGAGGACGAGAGCTTCGACTGCGTTGTCGCAGGCTGGATCCTGTACCACGTCCCCGAGCTCGAGCAGGCGATTCTCGAGTGCCGCCGCGTGCTGCGCCCCGGCGGGACGCTCGTCGCGCCCACGCTCGGGATGGACAACTACCTGGAGCTCTGGGAGCTGCTCGGCGACACCGCGCGGGACAGGCTCAGCTTCTGCCGCGAGAACGGGCTCGAGGTGCTCTCGCCCTACTTCGAGGACGTCGAGCTGCGCGACGCGCAGTCCGTGGCCGTCTTCCCGGACCCCGAGGCGATGCGGACGCTCGTCGCGGTCACGATCACGCACGCGCACCTCGCCGACCGTGTCCCGGAGTTCACCGAGCCGTTCCGCGCCCGGCTCTCGCACGCAGTCTTCGTCGCCCGCAAGGCGGGCTGATGCCGCGCCTCGACGATCCCGAGGGGGTGCGGCGGGAGTACGCCGACGAGTCGCGCTTTGCCGTGCGCGCGGCGGCCTGGAACACTGCGACCGGCCCCGACGCGAAGGCGGTGGCGTTCGACGCGGTCGCGGAGGTCGCGCCGCGGCGAGTCCTCGAGGTCGGTCCTGGTCGGGGCGAGCTGGCGGAGCGGATCCTGCGGGAGCTCGGCGCCGACGTCATCGCGGTCGACCAGTCCGAGCGGATGGTCGAGTTGACGCGGTCGCGCGGCGTCGAGGCCGTCGTCGGCGATGTGCAGGCGCTCCCGTTCGAGGACGCATCGTTCGACTGTGTCGTCGCCGCCTGGATGCTCTACCACGTGCCCGACCTCGAGCTGGGCCTCTCGGAGCTCGCGCGGGTGCTCCGTCGTGGTGGCCGGCTGGTGGCCGTTACGAACAGCGACGACAACCTGCGGGAGCTGTGGGCGCCGTTCGGTGAGCGTGCTCGGCGGCAGCACCCCTTCAGCGCCGAGAACGGCGAAGAGCACCTCCGCCGGCACTTCGCGCGCGTCGAGGCGCGGGAGGTGCGCGGCACCGTCACGTTCGCGGACTGGGACGCCGCACACGGTTACCTGGCGGCCTCGGTGTCGCGCGCCGACCTCGCGGACGAGCTGCCGCGCTTCGAGGGCGCCCTCGTCGCGAGCCGTCTCGTGGTCGTCTTCGTAGCGGAGACGGCGCCGTGATCCTTCCGGCGGAGCTGATCCAGCGCAAGCGCGACGGCGAGGAGCTCGCCGCCGAGGAGCTCGCCGAGCTCGTGCTCGGCTATACCGCGGGCGACGTGCCCGACTACCAGATGGCGGCGTTCTGCATGGCCGTCTACTTCCGGGGGCTCTCGCACGCGGAGACGTTCGCGCTCACCGACGCGATGATCCGCAGCGGCCAGACGCTCGACCTCCACGCCGCGCTCGGCCGCAGGGTCGTCGACAAGCACTCCACGGGCGGGGTCGGCGACAAGACCTCGCTCGCCGTCGGCCCGATCGTCGCGGCCTGCGGGGTCCCGTTCGGGAAGATGAGCGGGCGCGGCCTCGGCCACACGGGTGGCACGCTCGACAAGCTCGAATCGATCCCCGGCTACGAGGTGGAGCTGCCGCTCGAGCGCTTCGTGGCCCAGGTGCGAGACGTCGGCCTCGCGATCGTCGGCCAGACCGCCGAGCTCGTCCCGGCGGACAAGAAGCTCTACGCGCTTCGCGACGTGACGGCGACCGTGGACAACGTCTCGCTGATCGCCGCGAGCATCATGTCGAAGAAGCTGGCGGGCGGCGCGGACGCGATCGTGCTCGACGTCAAGGTCGGGGACGGGGCGTTCATGAAGACGCTCGAGGAGGCACGGACGCTCGCCCGCGAGATGATCGAGCTCGGCCGCCGCGCCGGCCGCGAGATCGTGTGCCTGCTCACCGACATGGACCAGCCCCTCGGGAGCGCGGTCGGGAACGCGCTCGAGGTACGCGAGGCGGTCGCCACCGTCCGCGGCGAGGGCCCGCCGGACCTCACCGAGCTCGTGCTCGACGCCTGCGCTCGGCTGCTGGCGCTCTCCGACCTCGGCGTGGAGCTCGCCGCCGGGCGTGCGCGCGCGGAGGCGGCGGTCGCCGACGGCTCTGCGATGGACGCGTACGAGCATTGGATCCGCGCCCAGGGCGGCGATCCCGACGAGGCGGCGCTGCCGGTGGCGCCGGTCGTCCGGCTCGTGCCGGCCGACCGCGGGGGCTACGTCGGCTCGCTCGGCGCGATCGCGATCGGGCGCGCCGCGCTCCACCTCGGCGCCGGCCGGCGCACGAAGGAGGACACGATCGACCACGCCGTGGGCATCCGCTGCCTCGCCAAGCGAGGCGACCGGGTCGAGGCCGGCGAGCCGCTCGCCGAGGTTCACGCCCGTGACGATGCAGCCGCCGAGGTGGGCGCTGCGCAGGTGCGCGCGGCGTACACCCTCGCCGACGAGGCGCCGCCGGAGCGCCCGCTCCTGCTCGAGGTCCTCGAGAGCTAGGCGTGCCCGAGCTGCCCGAGGTCGAGACGGTGCGCCGCCGACTCGCGCCCGTGCTCGAGGGGCGGCGGTTCGAGCGGGTCGAGATCGGCGACGCGCGACTCGTGCGGCCGTACGAGCCCGACGCTGTTGCCGCCGAGCTCGACGGCGAGCGTGTCTCGGCCGTGGATCGTCGTGGCAAGTATCTGATTGTCCGGTTCGAGAGCGGTCGGGATCTCCTGATTCACCTCCGGATGACGGGGAGCCTGCGCCACGCGCCGGGCGAGAGCCTCGAGGACGACCCGTACCGACGCGCCGTTGTCAGATTAGACGACGGGTCGGACGTCGCCTACCGCGACGTCCGCCGTTTCGGCACCTGGCTCCTGCTGGAGCCGGGCGAGCTCGACGCCTATCTCGCCGCGCGCCTCGGCCCCGAGCCGCTGCAGCGCGCGTTCACGGCCGCGGTGCTCGGCGCCCGTCTCGCAGGGAGACGCGCGCCGCTGAAGTCGGCGCTCCTCGACCAGCGCCGCGTCGCCGGCCTGGGGAACATCTATGTGGACGAGGCGCTGTGGCGCGCGCTTCTCCACCCGCTCCGGCCGGCGGGCGGCCTCGACGGGGACGAGCTGCGCCGCCTCCACCGCGCGATCCGCCGAGTGCTCGAGCTTGGCATCGCCCGCGAGGGAGCGACGCTTCGCGACTACGCGACGCCCGACGGGGCGAGCGGCTCGATGCAGGACGAGTTCAACGTCTACGGCCGCGCCGGCGAGCCCTGCCCGCGCTGCGGGACGCCGATCGAGCGATCTGTCCTCGGAGGCCGCGGCACGTGGACCTGCCCGGCGTGCCAGCGCCTCGCGCCGCGAGCTCCGTAGGTGCCCCCTCTAGACTTGTCCGCAGGATGGCGGGGCGTGGCTACAAGACGGAGGCTGTCGTCCTGCGCTCGTTCCGGTTCGGCGAGGCCGACCGGGTGCTCCACATCTACACGCTCGCCCGCGGGCGCGTCGGGGCGCTCGCGAAGGGCGTGCGCAAGACGAAGTCGCGGTTCGGCGCGCGCCTGGAGCCGCTCTCGCACGTCGAGCTGATGCTCCATCAGGGCTCGGGCGAGCTGCAGACGGTCACCGGCGCCGATCTCGTCCACTCTCACCACGAGGCGCGCGAGGACCCCTACCGGCTGGCTGTCGGCCTGATCGGGCTCGAGGCCATGCTGCGCCTGTTCAGCGAGCAGGAGGCGAACCCGCGCGCCTTTCAGGCGCTGACGCGCTTTCTCGACCTGCTCGACGGGGCGGAGAGCCGCGCTCCCGGTCGGCCGGCGCTCGATCCGCTCGCGCTCTCGTTCCAGCTCAAGCTGCTCTGGCTCTCGGGCTACCTGCCGCACCTCGCCAGCTGCGCGGAGTGCGGGGCGGAGGACGTGATCGTCGGCTACTCGCCGGCTGCGGGCGGAGCGGTCTGCCGCGCCTGCGGGGCGGGGGCGCTCGCGCTCTCGCCGGCCGGCCTGCAGGGGATCGAGGCGCTCCTGCGGCGCCCGCTGGCGGAGGCCGGGGAGCTCGGTCTCTCCGACCGTGCCGCCCGTGACGCGCTCAGCGTGATCACCGCCTGGTACGAGTACCACGGCGGCTTCAGGCTGCGGACGCTCTCGGCCTAGGGGGTCAGCTCGATCCGACCGGGCGACGCCTCGCGACGGACGACTCCCTGGTCGTCGACCCGGTACTGGCCCACCCAGTCGAGGCGAGGCGAATAGACGTGGATCGTGACCGCCGGCTCGCCCTCGGCGTGCCGGACGCGATGGATGTAGCCCGGCCCGCCGCAGCGCGAGGCGCCGGGCGTGAGCCGGAACTCGAGGGGCTCCGCGCCAAGGCGCATCCAGTCCTCCTGGACGACGCCGTCGACGACGCAGATGCCGACGCTCGAGACGTAGTGGTCGTGGAAGCCCGTCCCCTGTCCCGGCATCCACGAGAGCACCCATGCGTCCATGCGCTCGTCCTCGTAGATCAGCTCGTAGCGCCGCTGCACCGGGTCGGCATGGACGAGCGGCTCCCAGATCTCCGGAGCGTCGGCGATCCGAACTGCGATCTCCTCGAGCTCCGGGGCACTGAGGATGCCCTCGCGCGGGACGAGCTCGTCGAGCGTGATGAGTGCTGGCACGAACACCGACATCTGATACAGCGTAGCGCCCAGCCCGGTTTGGCCAGGTCTTGTCGCAGTTTAGCTGCGGCGCCTGAGCCCGCGCTCCCAGTCCCGCGGCGGCCGCAGGGACTCGCGGTGGCGGACGGTCGTCACGACGAGCGCGGAGGTCAGCGAGAGGATCCCCGTGAGTACGAACACGTCCGCCAGGTTGAACGCTGCGATCCCGTAGCCGGTCGCGACCACGATCGGATCCGGCACGGCCCAGGCGTGGAGCGCTCCCGAGACGAGGTTTCCGAGCACGCCGCCTGCGAGCACGCCGGCGCACGCCGCGACGAGGAGCGACGGGATACGCGTGAGCGCCAGCACGGCGCCGAGCAGCGCGAGCGAGAGAGCGACCCAGGCCGCCGAGCGGGCGTGGTAGGCCCAGGGCGGCGTCTGCGTGGACGCCTTGTGCGCGAGATCCGCCGCGGCGAGCAGCGCAGCAAGCGCGAGCACGATCAGAGCCCTCCCCCTCACGAGGACACCGTATCGCACTTGCCCGTGCGGTTCTATCCTGGGCGACATGCGGCACGCCCTGCCGGGAGGTCTGGAGCTCGACGACGATCCGACGCGCGTCGACGTGGAGGAGGTTCACCGCTTCCTCTCGACGGAGTCGTACTGGGCCCGCGGGCGCTCGCGCGACACCGTCGAGCGGCTCGTCCGTGAGGCGGATCGCCTGGTCGGGCTCTACGACGGGGAGCGCCAGATCGGGTTCGCGCGGGTCGTCTCCGACGGAGTCGCGTTCGCGTACCTCGCCGACGTCTATGTGCTTCCGGCCTACCGCGGCCGCGGCCTCGGGATCGAGCTCGTGCGCGAGACGGTCGAGGAGGGCCCGTACGCCGGCTGCAAATGGCTGCTGCATACGAGCGACGCGCACGGTCTGTACCGGAAGCTCGGCTTCGGCGCGCCGTCGGAGCGCCTGATGGAGCGCGGCCACGAGGGCCGCGCCGAGCAGGAATAGGCACACATCCGACACCATCCAGCGCGTCCGGCGCCGCTATCCTGACCTCCCCCGTGGGTGGGTGGGGGTTTGGGATGGGACCGGCTCCGACTCCCCGAAGTCGTCGCTCCGCTCCGAGTAGGATCAACGGCCCGTGGCGCCCTTGAACTTCCAGGAGATGATCGCGGCGCTCGAGCGCTACTGGGCCGACTACGGCTGCGTGTTGATGCAGCCGTACCACACCGAGCTCGCCGCGGGCACGATGAATCCGGCCACGACGCTCCGCGCGCTCGGCCCGAAGCCGTGGCAGACGGGTTACGTCGAGCCGTCGATCCGCCCCACCGACGGTCGCTACGGCGAGAACCCGTACCGCTTCCAGCACTACTTCCAGTACCAGGTCTTCCTCAAGCCGGCGCCCGACGACGTGCTCGACCTCTATTTCGGCTCGCTGGCCGCGCTCGGGATCGACCTCGCCGCGCACGACGTCCGCCTCGTCGAGGACGACTGGGAGCAGCCGACGCTCGGGGCCTGGGGGCTCGGCTGGGAGGTCTGGATCGACGGGCTCGAGGTGACGCAGTTCACGTACTTCCAGCAGGTCGGCGGGCTCGACCTCGACCTGATCCCGGCCGAGATCACCTACGGGCTCGAGCGGCTGGCCATGTTCCTGCAGGACAAGCGGAGCGGCTTCGAGCTCGAGTGGGCGCCGGGGGTGACGTGGGGCGACGTCTACCGCGAGAGCGAACGCCAGTGGTCGGCCTACAACTTCGAGGAGGCGCCGGTGGACGTGCTCACACGCCGCTTCGGCGAGCACGAGGCCGAGTGCCGCCACCTCGTCGAGCGGCGGCTGCCGCTGCCCGCCTACGACCAGGCGCTCAAGTGCTCGCACGCCTTCAACCTGCTCGACGCGCGGGGGGCGATCTCGGTCACCGAGCGGGCGGCCTACATCGGCCGTGTCCGCACGCTCTCGCGCGCGGTCGCGCAGCTCTACGTCGAGCTGGAGGTGGGGGATGCCGACGCTGCTGTTTGAGATCGGCTGCGAGGAGCTCCCCGCCTCGGCGTGCCGGGAGGCCGAGGAGCAGCTGCCCTCCCTCTGCCTCGAGCACCTCGGCGCGGAGCCGGCGCAGCTCTACATCGGCCCCCGCCGGCTCGCCGTCCTCGTCGAGGGCCTCTCCGCTGAGGCGGCCCCGGAATGGGTGAAGGGGCCGCCGGTGGCGCTGCGCGAGCAGGCCGCGGCCGGGTTCGCGAAACGCTACGGCGTCGCGGTCGACGAGCTGGAGGAGCGCGACGGCTTCCTCGGGCTCGAGGTGCCGGGCAAGCCGCTGGCCGGGCGGCTCGCGGCACTCCTCGACGCGCTCGCGTTCTCCAAGTCGATGCAGTGGGAGGCCGGAGGGCTCCGGTTCGCACGGCCGGTGCGCTGGCTCTGCGGACGGCTCGACGGGGCGGTCGTCCTCGGCGACGGCACCTCGTTCGGGCACCGCTTCACCGCCGGCCGGATCGAGATCCCCTCCGCGCAGGCCTACGCGGAGACGCTGCGGGCGCACGGGGTCGAGCCCGACGCGGCCGAGCGCCGGCGGCAGATCGTCGAGGCGCTGCCCGAGGGCTGGCGCGACCCGCTCGGCAAGCTCGACGAGGTCGTCCACCTTGTCGAGAGCCCGGCCGTGCTCGAGGGCAGCTTCGACGAGCGCTTCCTCGCGCTGCCGCCGCGCGTGATCGAGACGGCGATGCAGGCACACCAGCGCTACTTCCCGCTCGAGGGCGCCCGCTTCGCCTTCGTCGCCAACGGCGGCGAGCCGGCGCTCGTGATCCGCGGCAACGAGCGGGTGCTCGAGGGCCGGCTCGACGATGCGACCTTCACGTTCGAGCGTGATGTCGCCGTCGGGATCGAGCAACTCGCGGCCCGCCTCGGCTCGATCACCTTCTTCCAGGGCGCGGGCTCGTTCGCCGACAAGACCGAGCGCCTCGTCGGGCTCGTCGAGCAGCTCGGCGGCGGCGATGCCTCCCGCGAGGCCGCACGGCTCTGCAAGGCCGACCAGGCGGCCGAGCTCGTGCGCGAGTTCCCCGACCTCGAGGGACACATCGGCGCCGAGTACGCGCGCCTCGCGGGCTATCCCGAGGCGGTCTGCGCCGCGATCGACGAGCATTACCTCCCCGACGGGGCCGACGCGCCGCTCCCGTCCACCGAGGCGGGCCGTGTGCTCTCGGCCGCGGACAAGCTCGACAACCTCACTGTCGCGTTCGAGCTCGACAAGAAGCCGAGCGGCTCGCGCGACCCGTACGGGCTCCGCCGCGCCGCGATCGGCCTCTGCCGGCTCGCCGTCGAGGGCGGGCTCAGGATCGAGCTGGACGGCGAGGTGGGGGCGTTCGTCGAAGAGCGGCTCGAGGGGGTCCTTGACGTGCCGGTCGAGCTCGTCCGAGCCGCGCGCGGCTCGGCGCTGCGGGATCTCGGCGGGATCGCCGCGCTCGCCGAGGCGCTCGACCGGCCGAACGATTCCCACCTCGAGGCGATCGAGACGGTCTACAAGCGCGCGGACCGGATCGCGCGCGACGCCGAGCCGGGCGACGTCGACCCGGCGCTCTTCCAGGAGGACGCCGAACGCGCGGTCTTCGAGGCGCTCGAGGGCGCGCGGGAGCGAATCGGTGCCGTCGCGAGGCGCGACTTCGACACGGCGTTTGCCGCAGCGGCCGAGCTGGCCCAGCCGCTCGAGCGGTTCTTCGAGGACGTGCTCGTGATGGCCGACGACTCCGCGGTGCGCCAGAACAGGCTGCGGCTCCTGCTCGACGTCCGCGACACGCTCGGTCACCTCGGCGACCTCTCCCAGCTACCGGGCTAGCCGAGGCGATGAGCGCTGCGACCCCGGTCGAGCTGCACGTCGTCTCGGACTCCACCGGCGAGACGGCCGCCCGGCTCGTGCTCGCGCTCGAGGCGCAGTTCCCCGAGCAGCCGTTCGAGGAGGTGCGCCATCCGCGCGTCGAGTCGGTCGACGACCTCGCGCTCGCCGTCAACCGCGCGAAGGGCCGTCCCGCCGTCGTCGTCTACACGCTGGTGAAGCCCGACCTGCGCGAGGCGATGCGCCAGCTCTGCCGCCGGGCGAAGGTTCACTACTGCGACCTCCTCGGCCACCCGATCGACGCGGTCGCGCGCGTCTCCGGCCAGACGGCGAAGATGACGCCCGGCGCGCGGCCGGCGCTCGACTCCGCCTACTTCAAGCGGATCGAGGCGATCGAGTTCGCGGTCAAGTTCGACGACGGAATGGGCAAGGGGCTGCGGGAGGCCGACATCGTGCTCGTGGGCGTCTCGCGCACGTCGAAGACGCCGCTCTCGATCTACCTCGGCTACCTCGGCTACAAGACCGCGAACGTGCCGGTCGTGAAGGGGATCGAGCCGCCGCCCGACCTGTTCGAGATCGAGCCGGTGAAGATCGTCGGGCTCACGATCGACGCGCAGCGGCTCGCCGAGATCCGCGCGGCGCGGGCGCGCACGATGGGCGCTTCGAACCGCCGCTACGCGGAGCTCGTCGAGATCTACGAGGAGCTCGACCAGGCCGCGGCGATCCACCGCCGGCTCGGCTGTCCCATCCTCGAGGTCTCCGAGGCCTCGATCGAGGAGACCGCCTACCGGATCATCCGCATCGTCGCCGAGCGCCGCGCCGAGGCCGCCTCGTGAAGGAAAAGAAGGCCGTCCCGCTTCGGTACTGGCTCCTGTGGTGGTTCCTGCTCGCGATCGGGGACGTGCTGTTCTACGTCGTGCTCACGCCGATCTGGCTGGGCCTGCGGGCGCTGGCGTGGCTGGCGGAGTTCCGCTCGCGGCGGCGCCGTCCAGAAACGCCTGCACCTCCTGCGGCGACCTGAGCCGCACCACGTTGAAGCGCTCCATCAGCGCCGGCCATTCGCGCCGGTAGCGGAAGTGGGCGCGAGCAGCCCACGGAAAGAGCGCGTTCCAGCCCCATAAGGCGTTCCGCCAGGTCTCGCGGTTGCCGTTCCAGAGCTCCTCGCGTGTCCGGACCCTGCGCAGATGGCGGCGCCAGAGGCGGCCCATGATCAGGCGCAGCGGCTGGTCGAGCCAGAGGACCGTGTCGGCGCGCTCCCAGACGAGGTCGCCGAGCGCGCCCCGGTAGCCGCCGTCGATCACCCAGCCGTCTGAGGCCGCCATGGCCGCCCCGACGCGGGCACGGAACTCCTCGCCGCCCGCCGCGTTCCAGCCCGGGCCCCAGTGGAGCCGGTCCAGCTCGGTGTAGGGAACGCCGAGGCGCCCGGCAAGCGCGGGCGCGAGCGTCGACTTGCCGTTGCCGCTCGCGCCGGTGACGAGGACGCGCCTCACGGCGCGCAGCCTAGATGGCCGATGCCACACCTGCACGCGCCTGGTTGGTGCCTCAGACACGGCGCAGGATCGTCCGGTTCGCCCTTGACCAGGCCCACCGGCCTGGCCTGCGGGCGACCCGAACGCCCTGCTTGGCCTGAGCCATCCCCAGACCCGCCCGGGCATGGCATCAACCATCTAGAGATCAGTCACGTAGGAGACGAGGGCGCGCATGTACTGGGAGCGCTCGAACGCCTCCGGGTCGGGGCAGGAGGCCTGGCTCATGCTCCCCCTCAGCTGCTCCACCGACTCGTACTCGCCCTTCT
>Ga0315273_10007333_pt1 | contig 13803 bp, 14 predicted proteins | sample YL17G02_0_MG_FD_205753 | JGI IMG/M metagenome (GOLD analysis project Ga0315273, IMG submission 205753) | Sediment microbial communities from Yellowstone Lake, YNP, Wyoming, USA - YL17G02_0 | ecosystem: Environmental > Aquatic > Freshwater > Lake > Sediment | place: USA: Wyoming | collected... | reverse complement strand
CTTGGCCCACACCAACCCTGCCCGAGTGCCGCGCTTCAGCGGGCTCTGGCGCAACCCGGACTTCATGAAGCTCTGGACCGGCCAGACGGTGTCCGAGCTTGGTTCGATCGTCACCCGGAACGCGCTGCCGCTCGTCGCCCTTCTCGTGCTCGGCGCGTCCCCCGCGCAGATGGGCCTCGTCGCCGCGACCGGCGCCCTGCCCGCCCTCGTCTTCGGGCTTGCAGCCGGAGTCTGCGTCGACCGCGTGCGGCGGAGGCCGATCATGATCGTCGCGGACCTCGGCCGGGCAGCGCTGCTGCTGACGATCCCAATTGCGGCCATGCTCGGCCATCTCACGATGCCCCAGATCTATGCTGTCGGTGCCCTCGTGGGGGCTCTCACGATCTTCTTTAACGTGGCTTACCAGTCGTACCTGCCGTCGCTCGTCGAGCGGGAGAACCTCCTCGAGGGGAATTCGAAGTTGGCGCTGAGCAGCTCGGCCGCCGAGATAGGCGGATCCGGGCTGGCCGGCATCCTGGTCCAGGCGTTCACGGCGCCCTTTGCCATCCTGCTCGACGCCCTGTCGTACCTGGTCTCGGTAGTCTCGGTCGTGTTGATACGGAAGCCTGAGCCACCCCCACGGCCCTCGGGCGAGCGCAGCCACCTTTTGAAGGAGGCGCTTGACGGGTTTGGGTTCGTGGCGCGGCAGCCCGTTCTGCGCGCGCTCGCTGGAGCTTCGGCCACCCGAGCCTTCTTCGGCAACTTCTACGCAGCCCTGTACGGGCTCTACGCGATTCGGGTTCTCGGCCTGGGACCCGCAGGGCTCGGAATCGTCATCGCGATGGGCGGGGTGGGCAGCCTGGCGGGCGCGCTGCTCTCCGGACGCGCCGGACGGCGCTTCTCCCTTGGCGTAGTACTCTTGGGATCGCTCGCCATCAGCACAGCGGCGAGCATCTTCATCCCATTGGCGCGCGGGCCGGTCGCCATCGCCGCAGCGAGCCTGATCGTAGGCCAGCTCCTGGGCGACGCGACCCGGACGATCTACGAGATCTACCAGGTCAGCCTGCGCCAGGCGGTAACGCCCGATCGCCTGCTGGGCCGGGCCAACGCCGGCATGCAGATGCTCGATGCCGCGATCGGGCCATTGGGCGCGCTTGTCGGCGGATGGCTCGGCGGCATGGCCGGCCCCAGGAACACGTTGTGGATCGCGGCGGCGGGCCTGTTTCTCTCCCTGCCGTGGCTGATCTTCTCGCCGGTGCGCCGGCTGCGCGCCATGCCCCAGGCTGCGCCGGAGCCCCAAGTGCTGCATCCTGGGCTCCCATGATGCGACGGACGGGATGCTCCTGCTCTGACTCCCCGCCTTTGCGCCGTTCGAGCCTGTGACGGGCTGCTTCCATCCTCAGGTCGAATCTGCCATGGCCGTTCGCGCTAATGCCGCTCTCGGCGATCAAGATAGCGGAATCTGGCGACTGCATGACGGGCATCATACCCGGGACAACACGTTCGGTCGTACCATGGTATATGCAGATGATTCTATATAGTGGTGTTTGCATATGAGTTCATACCGGGAACCGGCTCGCCTGCTGCGGCTCATGGCGCATCCGATGCGCCTCGAAATCCTCACTATTGTGCGCTGGTCAGACGAGTGCGTCTGCCATCTGTCGGCTGCCCTCAACAAGCCCCAACCGTATGTCTCACAGCAGCTGGCGGTCTTGCGTAATGCCGGCCTGATCGCCGACCACAAAGAGGGCAACAACGTCTTCTATGGGCTGGCGAGTGGCCGCGCCGGCCAGGTGGCGGCCATCCTGGGGACGATCGACGCGGGTGAGCCTTCCATCGCTCTCCGGGACCACCAGCACATAGAGGGCTGCTATTGCCCCAAATGCCAGCCGGAAGGCACATGCAGCCCTCCGGCCGATCGGGTGGAAGTGCTCGTCCAGGCTTAGCGCGCGGGGTAAAGGAAGAAAGTGCAGCAGTGGAAAATCATTTCACACAAGTGACGGTTGGTAAGTTCATCTTCCGGGTGAAGTCCGGCTGCTTGTACACGGGCGAGGGCCTGTGGTTGGCTTGGCAGACCAGCGACGACACCGTACGCGTGGGCCTGAGTGACTACCTGCAGCAATCCAGCGGGGATGCAGCCTTCGTTGAGCTGCCTGCCGTAGGACAGACCCTGCGCAGGGGCGACGATCTCGCCCGCGTGGAAACGGTAAAAGTCGATCTGACCCTGCCGGCGCCCTTTGCTGCGACAGTAATCGCCGTCAACGCGCAGCTGGCCGCTTCACCGGAGCTGATCAACCAGGACCCATACGGCGAGGGCTGGCTGGCCGAACTGAAGCCGGACGCATGGCCGGCTCTCGGCCTGATGGATGCAGATGCCTATTTGGCGGTGATGACCGCCCAGGCCGAAGAGGCCAGTCGATGAATGAGGGGCGTGGAGAGGGCACGGCCGGCGAGGGCCGGGAAGGTGCGCCGCGCATCTGCATCGTGCCATGCAGTGGCATCGGCAAGACCTACGGCAGCGTGACGCGCGAGGCAGCTTATGTCGTAGCCGAAGAGCTGCGGCCTGAGGCAGCGCAGATCGTACCCCTGGCACTGCTGGTGATGGGGGATGCCGGGGCGCAGGAGGCAGTCCGGGCGACGCCCGTCATCACTTTGGACGGCTGCAAGCTGGCGTGCGCATCGGTCAACGTGCGCCAGGCTGGCGGCGCGGTGGCCCGAGAGTACGCCGTGCTCGACTTCTACCGCCACCATCGCGACCTCAAGCCGCAAGGCATCGCCGAGCTGAACGACGGCGGCCTGGCGCTGGCGCGCGCGCTGGCCGAGGAAGTAGCCGCTACCTGCGACCGGCTCGACGCCGGCGAGGAGCCCCGTCATGCCTAGTTTGCCGCAGCGCAAAGTGGGAATCGTCGCGTGCTCCGGCGAGGAGCTGCCGGAGGGCACGGTCACGCGCCTGGCCGCCCTGAAAGTGCTGGAGGAGCTGCGCCCTGCACAAACGGTCACCATCTGTTTGCCGCTGTTCCTGGCCGGCGGCGAGGGCGATCGGGCATTCGCCAGGTTCTACCCGACCATCGCCGTAGACGGCTGCGAGAAGCGCTGCGCGGCGCGCGCGACCGAACTTTGCAGCAACAAGCCTGCAGCCAGCTTTCTGGTGGACGATGTGGTGGCTCAGCGCGGCCTCGCGCGGCCAGCCGGCACGCGCCATCCTTCAACAACCAGCCGCGCGGCTGCCGGCGCACTGGCTGAGGTCATCGCCGCTGAGGTGGATCGTCTTATGGCCCTCCGTTGGTCTCGGACCCAAGGCACGGTGCTTGAACCAACCGAAGGCCCTCAACCGGTGAGCACCGCAGCGTGCGGGTGCGGCTCTGGGATCCCTGTCACCACCGTACAACTCGACGGCCGCTCCGTGCAGATCCTGGCGCTGGACCCGATCCTGGTGCTCGCTTACGGCCAGGGGCTGCGCGTCGACGATCCCGTGGCTGGCCGGATCATGGATACCGTGCGCGTGTACAACGCGATTCCCGCCGAGGACGAGGCGCTGTGGGCTCAGGCGGTGGGCCTGGCCTGGCAGGAATTCTGCGCGGGCAAGGAGGGGGAGCTTGGCGCGTGAGGCTATATATAACACCGAGGTCACCTGGCAGGGCGAGCACTGGGGCCATCTCGCCATGGGCAACGGGCCGGAGATGGATTTCTCTGCTCCGCCCGACGCGCATGGCCATGCCGGCGTGCTGACGCCGGAAGACGCCTTCGTCGCCGCGGCCAACACTTGCGTGATGATGATGTTCCTCTGGGCATGCGAGCGCTTCAAGCTCGACCTGGTGAGCTACCGCTGCCGGACCGACGGCACCAAGCGGGTCGAGCTCGATCGCACCGAGATCTTCACTCACCTGCGTTTCTGGCCGCAGATCGTCGTGCGCACCGGCGCGGGCGAGGATGCGCCCGCGACCGAGAAGCGCGTGCGCAGGGCCCTGGCGGCGGCGCAGAAGTACAGCCTGGTTGCGAATTCGGTGAAGAGCGAAATCGACATAGAACCGGCCATCACCATCCTGAAAACTTAGCGAGGAGATACGACTCATGACCCTGCAGATAAAAGTCCTGGGCGGCGGCTGCGCGAACTGCCATAACCTGGAAGCCAACGCGCGTGCTGCGGCCTCCCAGCTTGGCGTCGACGCGACGTTCGAGCTTTCCGGCGATCGGGCGGAGTATGCCCGCTATGGGTTGCTGGTCACGCCCGGCCTCGTCATCAACGACCGGCTGGTCAGCGGCGGCCGCGTGCTTTCTACTGCCGAGATCACCACCTTCGTCGCCGATGCTCTGGCGTGAGTTTGCACACGCCAAGACTGCACGCGGACTTTCCTGACCGCCATCATAGCGCACTCTTTGGGAGGTAATCTCATGACTCAAGCCGTCACCATGGCCCCGCCGGCCGGCGCGGGCAAGCGGCTCTCGACGCTGGACCGCTACCTCACGCTTTGGATCTTCCTGGCGATGGCGATCGGCGTCGCCCTCGGTTATTTCATCCCTGGGGTTGAGAAGGTCATCAACAGCTTCCAGGTCGGGACGACCAATGTCCTGATCGCGATCGGGCTGATCCTGATGATGTATCCGCCTTTCGCCAAGGTGAAGTATGAGCGTCTCCCCGAGGTCTTCCGGGACATCAAGGTGCTGAGCCTGTCGTTGGTGGAAAACTGGATTATCGGTCCGATCCTGATGTTTGTGCTGGCCGTCCTCTTCCTGCACAACTACCCGGAGTATATGATCGGCCTGATCCTGATCGGGTTGGCGCGCTGCATCGCCATGGTGATCGTTTGGAACCAGTTGGCGAAGGGCGACACCGAGTACGCGGCCGGCCTGGTGGCCTTCAACAGCGTGTTCCAGGTGTTGTTCTACAGCGTCTATGCCTACATCTTTATCACCGTGCTGCCCGAGGCGCTTGGTCTGCAGAGCGCCACGGTCAAGATCAGCATCAGCGAATTGGCCAGGACCGTCTTCATCTACTTGGGCATCCCGATGATCGCTGGCTTCGCCACACGGTTCATCCTGCTGCGGGCCAAGGGGCGGGAGTGGTACGAGACGAAATTTATCCCGCGCATCAGCCCCATCACATTGGCCGCCCTGCTGTTCACGATCCTGGTGATGTTCAGCCTCAAGGGCGAGCTGATCGTGCAGCTGCCGCTGGACGTGGTGCGCATCGCTATCCCGCTGGTGCTCTACTTCGTGATCATGTTCCTGGTGAGCTTCTGGATGGGCTACAAGGCCGGCGCCGACTACTCCAAGACGACGACGATGGCGTTCACCGCGGCCAGCAACAACTTCGAGCTGGCCATCGCTGTCGCCATTGCGGTGTTCGGCATCAACTCCGGCGTGGCCTTCGCTGCAGTGATCGGGCCGCTGATCGAGGTGCCAGTCATGATCATGTTGGTGAACGTTGCGCTGCGCTTCCAGCGCCGCTACTTCGGGCACGAACTTCAGCCGGCGCCGGCCGGCATGATGGCTGCGGCCGAAGCAGCTTGCCCGCCGCCGGTGAAAGCGGAGTAGCGCTGCGTCCCAATGGGACTTTCGGTCGCGCTGACCCGTGCTGCGTGCTGCGTGCCCGGCGCTTCTAAAGGACCAGGCACGTGATGGCGCGTGAACGAGACTGAACATGCCGAGCACCATCGGACTCGGACACGCGGCGGAAGCCATCGGACGGCGAACCGACTATCTGCCGTCCGATGGTTTGCGCAGAACTGAGATCGGCGATCCTGTCGTGCCCGCCGACTTATTGGCCCAGTCAGGGCTAGACGCGGGGGATGACCTGATCTGCGAGGCCAAGCCGGACGGCCTGCGCTTCACGGCCGACCGGCTGCACAAAGTCTACGTCGAGATCACCAGCGCCTGCAACCTGGCCTGCGCCACCTGCATCCATGAGACGTGGGACGAGCCGCTGGGCCACATGCTGTCGGCCCGGTTCAGTCGGTTGCTGGATGGCTTACCGGGAGCAAAGAGGCAGAGGAGCGGTGGCGTCTCCCATCCCATCACGCTGTCACTCAGCGGCTTCGGCGAGCCGCTCGTCCATCCGTAGCTCCTGGCGTTTGTCCGCTTGGCACAGGAGCGGGGCGTGCGGGTGGAGGTCATCACCAACGGCACGCTTCTGGATGCGGCCCTGGCGCGTGAGCTGATTGCCGTGGGGGTGGCGTAGGTCACGGTTTCGATAGATGGCGGGACGAGACGGCCTACGCCGCCATACGCGGGCAGGCGCGCGCACCGGCCGTGGCGGCCCTGGTCGAGGCGCGCAGGCGGGCGCGGCGGGGACTGGAGATCGGTCTGGCGTTCGTGGCGACTCGGCGCAATGCCGGCAGTTTGGCGGGACTACTGGCGCTCGCGCACGATCTGCAACTGGACTTCGTATCGGCGAGCAACGTGGTGCCACACACGCCCGAGATGGCGGCTGAGATGTTGTGGGGCCGCGCTGCCTGGGCGGCCAGTATCCCGGACGAGAGCCATCGCCCCCGACTGGAGCTTGGGCGCATCGACCTGGACAAGCGGACGCGGCCCGCGCTTGCGGCGAGTGCCTGTGGGCGCTGGGGATCGTGTTGTGCCCGTAGCAGATTTCCTGGGTCCTGGTGCGACGCACAGTCATGTTCCTCAGGAGGCCGCCATGCTTATCCCAACCTACAAACTGGAAGTCTTCACCCCACCGTGCGATACGGGGGCCGAGCGCTTCTCCGCCGTCGCGCATCTGCCGGGGGACATCGGTGACGCGCTGCCATACCTAAACGCGACTCTGCGGGGGGCGGTGTACACCGGGCCGGCGCACGCCCTTACCTGGAAGAAGGCCGGCCACAACGTCGCCTTCCATGCCAACCGCATTGCAGTTAGTAACGTGGAGGACCGGCAGGCAGCTATTGAGCAGTTGGATGGGTTGGTGAAGCTGGTGAACCGCACGTGGGAGCGCCGGGACGAAATCACGCCCGACCACACGAGCCGCCAGCGGCCAACCGCGATGGCGGCGTACAAGCTGCTGCCGGGCACCAACTGCCGACTGTGTGGCCAACCCTGCTGCTGGAACTTCGCCCTTAAGCTGGTCACGGCACAGGTGGAGCTAGAGGCATGTGATCCGCTGCACGAGCCGGCCTACGCCGAGCGACGGGCCGCGTTGGAGGCGCTGCTCGTGCCGATGCCGGCCATCGAAATGCGCGACGACAGACGAACGAATCGTTGACCGCTGTCCCCCTCCAGTCCTGGCCCATCTCGACGACGAGACGCCTAGGCGGAAGGGAGCGCTGGGGCTACCCGCACTGGGCGTCACAACCGGTGGTCGATTACCACCTTGATCGCGCCGCTGCGCTTGTCCATCGCCGTGCGGACGGCCTCCCGCCAGCGGCTGAGGGGGTAGCGGTGAGTGATGAAGCCGTCCGCAGTCAGCTTCCCCTGGCGCAAGAGATCCAACACCAGGTCGTAGTCCGGGACCGCCCTCCCCTGCCAGGTGTCCGTGCCGTGGCCAAATGTGCCGACCAGGTCGACCTCCTGGTACCACACCGGCGTCAGATCCACCTTGAGCGGCCGCAGCTTGACTCCGACCAGGACGACGGCGCCGCCCGCCCGAGCGCAGCAAAGGCTACTGCTCAGAGTGTGCGCCGAGCCCACGCAATCGAAGACCGTATCGAAGCCGCCGAGCAGCATCCGGCTCCCCATCATGCCCCGGTAGAGCCTGGCGCCGGTGATCCTGGCGGTCGAACCATACAGATCCTTGCCGTCGATCACCTCATCTGCACCAAAGCGGCCGGCCAGCGCCGCCTGGTGGCCGTAGCGCGCCACGGCGGTGAGATGGCAGTCCGGCGACAAAGCCCGCACAGCCTGAAGGGTACACAGACCGATGGTCCCGCTGCCCAGCACCAGCGCACGCTGCCCGGCCTCGGGTAGGCGGCGCAGGGCCGCGCGTACTCCCACGCTGAGCGGCTCGACGAGCGTGGCCTGATCATCCGTCAGGGATGGCGGGACGGGCGCGACGGACGTTTCGTGCGCCGTGTAGTTGTCGCTCCACCCGCCGCCCACGCCATGCGGGCCGCGGCCGGCCGAGGCATTCTCACACAGCATCTGATTGCCACGCGTGCACTGCGGGCAGGGCGGGTCGATCTCCTGGCTGTGGCAGTTGCCGGACTCGGCGTCCATCACTACCCTGTCCCCCAGGCGCACGCGGGTGACGCCGGCGCCCACCTCTCTGACCTCGCCTACCAGCTCGTGGCCGAGGTAGAAGCGCTCCGTGCCCGGCAGCGCGGAGGGCCCAATCGACGGCGCGGCGTCGACGGTCAGGAGCGCCAGGTCGGAAGCACAGATGCCGCACTGGGTGGTCTTCACCCGGACCCAGCGGGGGCCGGGGAGCGGCGGGTCGGCCACTTCCGCATAGCGGGCAGGGGCCAGCGAGCTCAGCACGGCTCCCGGCCAGACTGGCCTTAGGGCGGACACGAGCAGGATGCGGGGAATGTCCTTATCGACATAGATCGTACGCATGGGCGCTCCTGTGGGGGCCAGACACCCGGCTCGCTCGACGACGGATAATCTCCATCAAGATCAAATCAACAGCGGAGAGCAACCCCTGTCAGATGTGCCTTCTGGAGCGCAAGTTATCCGAAGGTGTCGACCCTTGGATCCCAGAAATCACCCGACAGGCCTATCCCGGCGAAGATCCCGCGCATTTCGTCCGGCTTCGGGCGCCGGGAGTTCTCCTGCAGGCGCGTCCCATACCACGTGGTGGCGAGCGTCCAGAGCTGACCTATTCTCACCAGCGGCCGCATCGGATATCCGTGCACCGCGCACCAGTCTCGAACCCGATCTTCCGACCGGAAGAAGAGCATGTTGCTTCAGGTGAAGACGAGGTCGGCCCACCACTTCGCCGCCGGCACCAGGCAGTGAAACAGCCAGTCCGAGGGTTCCGGACCTTCCAGCCCCACGGCCAGCCGCAAAGGCTCTCCCGACTGCTCGCAGCGGGAGTGGACCGTGCCCGGCTCGTGTAGCGCCGCCAGCACGCCGAGCGCGTCCCAGGCGCAGTTGCCGAAATACTGGCGCCCCCCGGCCTCCACGCGATGCTGCGTTGGGACGCCCGAAAACGGGGGCGCCATGCGGATGGAGATGTCATCGGCCTCGAGCAGCAGAACCCTTTGGGCACGCAGCCTGGCAAAGGCGGCGGTCACAGTTTGCTCGTCCGAGCCGGTGCGGCTGGCTACATCGGCTATGGACGGCCGCTGCCCGGTCGTCGCGAAATGCCCGTACACCGCCATCTTCACCTGGACATCGAATTCCATAATGCCTCCCGGTAGTTGCAGTGCCGGCGGATCAGATCGCAGGCTCCTCAGGTCGGCGATCTAGGCTTGCGAAATCGGCCGCCGCCAACCGCTTGCACCGTACGCTCCGCTCCCCCGCAATTATACCACTGTCGCACCGGATGGTGAGGTTAGTGTGACCTCGAAGCGCCTATCCGGCAGCGCGTACGGGAGAGGCGCAGGGTTCGGTCCGCCTACCCGGCGCTTGTCCGCACTCCGCCAGCTGACGGCGGGCTGTGATGGCCCTGTGCGGAGGCGCTGCTCACCAGCTATCGTGGCGACTCGCAACCAGCCGGCGACATCACTGATCGGGCGGTGCATTAGCCAGAGATAAGAGTTGCATTAAGGAATGGCGATTACAGTGCACTGGCCTACTGAACGCGGTTCTACATGGTGTACAATAGGGCGACAGTCCGAATTCCTGCTCATGAGTTATGCGGAGGTACTGATGCACATCTTCTCTCGATCGCGGCGCCTGCCAGTTGTTCCCATGATCGCTTTGCTCGCCTTGGCGCTGTCCGCCTGTGTGGCGCCGGCGCCTGCATCGCAGAGCATCGCCAACACCCCGGCGCCGGCTGCCACCGTAGCCCCAACCGTAGCCAGCGCCCCAGCGCCGACCCAGCCTGCCACCGCAGCGCCTGCAACGCCACCGGTTGCGCCGGCTGCCACAGTTCCTGTCTCTGTGACCGCGGCCGTGAGTCCCACCGTGGAACAATCCGGGGCGGCCCTGGCCAAGGCCTTGACCGGCGGCATAGCCGTCACGAGCACTGAGGATGTCACGACCCCGCGCACGCGTCACGGCGGCGAGTTCCACGACGTTGCGACCTCTGACGCCGTGAGCTTCCACCCGTACCTGACGACCGATACGGCCTCGGGCAGCTACCAGGGTATGGTGTACACTGGCGGCATGTTACGCCTCGACGAGAAGACGCTGGAATACATCCCAAACATGGCCGAGAGCTATACCATCTCGCCCGATGGGCTGACGTTTACCTTCCACCTGCGCAAAAACATGCTCTGGAGCGACGGCCAGCCGATTACGGCCAACGACTTCAAGTGGACCTACGACCAGGTGAAGAACCCGGATCACGCCTTCCCCTATCTCTCGCAGCTCGACTTCATCAGCTCGTACGAAGCGTTGGACGACTACACCATCCAGGTGAAGATCAACGAGGTCTACGCTCCGGCGCTCGGCCAGATGTCCGGCCTGATCACGCCGCTGCCCAAACATGTTTGGGAGAAGCTGAACTGGAGCGATCCGCAGAAGAACCCCGAGATCAACCATCCGACGGTCGTTTCCGGCCCCTACAAGCTGGCGAGCTGGCAGCGCGATCAGTCGGCCGTGTTTGAGGCCAACGACAAGTACTGGTATCACGGTGCGCCCAACATCACTAAGCACATCATCGAGATCGTGCCCAGCCAGGACATCGCCTACCAGAAGCTCAAGAGCGGCGAGAGCGACACAGGTGACATCACGCCCGACAATCTTGCGGAAGCGCGCAAGCTGCAGAACATCACCGTGCACGAGTGGTGGCCGGCCGCAGCAGTCTGGAGCTACGTTGGTCTGAACACTCGCGAGGGCCGGCCTACCAGCGACGTCAACGTGCGCCGCGGGCTGTCCTACGCCATCGACAAGAATCTGCTCACAGATCAGATCATGCTCGGACAGGCCAAGCGCATCTGCTCCCTGTACCCCGAGACCTCGTGGGTGTACAATCCCGACGTGCCATGCTACGATTACAACACGAAGGATGCCACGGATGCCTTTGCCCTGGCCGGCTACACCCTCAAAGACGGCAAGATGGTCGATAAAGACGGCAAACAGCTCACGCTGAAACTGATCTACGGCCCGAACACCAATAAGACCCGTGAGCTGATCGCGGTGAGCGTTCAAGATTACCTGAGCAAGATCGGCATCAACGTGCAGATACAGGGCCTCGAGTGGAACAGCTACCTGCAAGCCGCGCAATCCGCCGAGCCCGACTGGGATTTGAACCTCGGCGCCTGGCGGTCGACCATCGAGCCGCACATCATGTACACCATCTGGTCAGAGTCGGGCATTCCGGAGCTGAACATGGTTGGTTATGTCAACAAGGAGGTCGAGCGGCTCTTCCAGGAGGCCGGCAGGAGCTACGACCCGGCAGTGCGCAAGCCGATTTACCAGAAGATCCAGAAGATCATCGCCGACGATTCGCCCTACACATTCCTATTCTACAACAAGGCCTGGGCCGGCGTGAACAACCGGATCAAGGGCATTGTGCCCAGCGCCCTGGGCATCGGCTGGAACTCTGAAGACTGGTACGTGGAAGGGAACTAGGTCGCCGACCCATATGGGGCACTATGTCCTTCGCCGCGGCCTGCAGTCCGTTGTCCTGTTGTGGGTTGCGACCCTGATCAGTTTTTCCATCTACCAGCTGGCGCCGGGGGGACCACTGCAGTTCCTCGACCAGGACCCCCGGCGCTCGGCCGTCGACGTCGCCCGGCTGAAGCACCTCTACGGGCTTGACCGGCCGATCCCGATGCAGTACGCGGCCTGGATCGCAGGCGAGGATTGGTATGCCCGCGTTCGAGGCATGGCGCGTTGGCAGAGCGGGCTGTGCGCCGCCGATGCCGGCCGCTGCAGCCGCGGCATCGTGCGCCTGGACTTCGGCCGGTCCTTTCACTACCAGGGCGAGCCGGTCCTCAATCTGATCGCCGGGCGCATCCCGGCGACCTTCTTGCTGGCGTTCTCCAGCCTGCTCATCAGCATCGTGATCGGGATCCCGCTGGGTATCGTCTCTGCGCTCCATCGCGGGCGCTGGCCCGACCACACCGTGCGCGTGTCCACCGTGCTGGTCAGCACCGTGCCCGAGTGGTGGATCGGCCTGCTGCTGCTGATCGTATTGGGAAGCTACCTGCGCGTGGTGCCGCTTGGGGGCATGCAAACCATCGGCGACGGCTCGCCGGGCGACGTCCTGCGCCACCTGGCCCTGCCGGCCACGGTGGCTGCGATCGGCGGCATCATCGGCTTCTCCCGGATCATGCGCTTCGAGATGCTCGAGGTGCTCAACCAGGACTACGTGCGCACGGCGCGCGCCAAAGGCCTTTCGCCGCAGCTGGTGATATGGCGCCATGTGCTGCGCAATGCCCTGATGCCTTTCGTCACCGGGCTGGGCGGCATCTTCCTGCTCATCCTCTCCGGCTCGGTGCTCTTCGAGATCGTGTTCTCCTGGCCGGGGATGGGCCGGCTGACCATCGAGGCTATCAACAGCCGCGATTACCCGGTCATGATGGCCCTGTTTGTGATCACCTCGTTCCTGGGCATCATCGGGGTGCTGATGGTTGACATCCTCTACGGCGTCGTCGACCCGCGCGTTCGATATGGGAATGGATCCTAGACGGTGGCACAAGAAGCCCTGACCACGCCCCGCCCGAACCGTGTGCGGGAAAGAACGATCAAACCGAGGACCTATTGGGGCAGCGTTGGGTCCAAGCTCTATCGCGACCGGATCACCATGCTGGCCGGCATGCTGCTGGCGTTCATGATCGTCATCTCCGTGGCGGCGCCGTGGATCAGCGTACACGTCCTCGGCTTCAGTCCGACCGACGTCAACCTGCGCGAGCGCACCAAGCCGCCCACGTGGGCGGCGGCGTCCTGGACGACGTTCCAGGAGTTCACGGGCAGCTGCCAGAGCAAGAGCGGCTGCGAATGGTCGCTCTGGAGGCCGATCCTCAGCAGCAGTCTTGCCGGCCTGCGCGCCTGCTTCGCCTCCGGGCCTGGCACGTGTCACTGGATGGGCACCGACGAGGCCGGCCGCGACGTCCTGGCGCGCGGCATTTATGGCGGCCGGATCTCCTTGCGCATCGGCATCTACGTTGCAGCCATCACGATGACCCTCGGCGTGCTCGCCGGCCTGGTCAGCGGCTATTACGCCACAACCGCCATCGACGACATCATCAACGCCATCATCCTGACCCTGAGCAGCATCCCGCTGCTCTTCCTGTTGATCATCCTTTCGCGCATCTTCACGCCGGGCCCAGAGGGGCTGGCGCTCCTCATCGGCATCTTCGGTTGGATGGGGGTCTCGCGCCTGATCCGCGGGCAGATATTCTCGGTGCGCGAGCGCGAGTATGTGATGGCCGGTCGGGCGGTGGGCTCCACGACCTGGCGCATCCTGATGCGGCATATCATGCCCAACGTGTCGTCCATCATCATCGTCGCGGCGGTGTTCACGGTGGCCGGCGCCATTATCGCGGAAGCCGGCCTGAGCTACCTGGGCGTCGGCATTGGGCCCCCGCTGCCAAGCTGGGGCAACATGATGCAGGGCTCCCTGGACAACTTCTCCAGCGCCCCCTGGCTGGTCCTGGCGCCCGGCCTCTTCATCTTCGTGACCACGCTCGCGATTTACCTGATCGGCGACGGCCTGCGCGACGCGCTGGATCCCTGGGTCAGCGCGCAGAGCCGCGGCCGCGAGGGGTAGGCCGATGCGCAACCGCCTTCCGATCGGGAACGACCGAACGCCCGCAGAACCTATCGCGGGCGATG
>Ga0315273_10007332_pt1 | contig 13807 bp, 17 predicted proteins | sample YL17G02_0_MG_FD_205753 | JGI IMG/M metagenome (GOLD analysis project Ga0315273, IMG submission 205753) | Sediment microbial communities from Yellowstone Lake, YNP, Wyoming, USA - YL17G02_0 | ecosystem: Environmental > Aquatic > Freshwater > Lake > Sediment | place: USA: Wyoming | collected... | reverse complement strand
TATAATATACTGTAATTAAAAATTTACCCACAGGAGAACAAAGATGAATATAACAAAAAAGTCTAGTTTTACAGGTGTGACACATACAAGAGATATTAATGTGTCACAAGAGCAGTTAGATAGATGGCATAATGGAGAGTTGATACAAAATGTATTATCTCATTTGTCTACAGATGATAGAGAGTTTCTAATGAGTGGTATCACACCAGATGAATGGAATAATGCATTTGGAGACGAGAATGGATAACTATCAATATTATGGAGGCATGCGCCCATACTCGCACCAAGAGGCCATTATCAAGTTTATGTTATCTAATAAACGAGGCTATCTTTGGGCGAGTATGGGCACTTAGCTGGTAAGACAGCGAGTTGCTTATGGTTCCTTGACCTGTTGTTCCACCATAAGAAGATTAAGAAGGTACTGGTTATTGCACCATTGTCTACACTACATGCAGTATGGTCTAAAGAGATACAAGCTGTCTGTCCATATATTAAGTATACAGTGATGCATGGTACGAGGGCGCAAAGACTAGAGGCCTTAGCATCTGATGCTAAGATAGTTATCACTAACACCGATGCACCACGGACTTATGAGCTGGAATTGATGAAGGCCAACTTTGATGTCATCATAATAGATGAGATTACGGACTTCGCTAGTGTGAGTAGTCTACGGTCTAAGGCACTACAGAAGATTTGTGCTAGAGCCAGGTCTGTATATGGTCTAAGTGGTAACCCAACAGCTGGCGGATTGATGGCCTCCTTTGGTATTGGTAAGGTAGTTAATCCTGGTATGTTGCCTACAAAGTATTTTACAAAGTACAGAAGTTTGATAATGAATCAAGTCACTATGTACGAGTATACCCCAAGAGAGGGGGCTATTGAGATAGTTAACAAAGCACTTCAACCAGCCATTAAATTTAGTTTGGAAGAGTGTGTAGACCTTCCTGAGATTGTATATGAGGAACGGTATATACCTTTACCTAAAGAGACAGAGGACTTATTCAAGACCATGTTGAATCATCAGATTGCAGAGTATAAGAGGGGATTGATAACTGCTCAGACTGCTGGAGTGAAGATGATTAGATTGGTACAGATACTAACTGGCTTTTGTAAGACTGATGATGGTGAATATATTGATACGGACGTGCTGCCTAAGTTGCAAGCACTCGAGGAAATCTATCACGAAGCTGGGTGTAAGTTGGTAGTCTTTGTCCAATCAGTACGTGTGGTTGATCAAATCAAAGAGTATCTCAATAGTAAGAAGATTAAGACAGAGTTGATATATGGAGACATTAGTCTTAAGGAAAGAACGAAACTTATAGATGAGTTTCAAAATGGTGGTCCATCAGTGTTAGTTGCACAAGTAAGGACGATGTCTCATGGCATCACACTCACTGCTAGCCATACAGTTGTATTCTTTGGAATAGTGATGGGCAATGGGTCTTATCAACAAGCAGTGCATAGAATAAGGAGAATAGGCCAGACTAAGCGGCAGGTAGTCATTAAGTTAATCAGCTCTAAATTTGAAAAGTTATTCTTTGAGAAGATGGCAGAAATAGAGCTGACAAGCCAAGATATGTTGAGTTTATATGATAACTTAGGGGAGTAATATGAAGATAGATGAAATGATAAAGCAGTATAGAGCCATAAGGGATGCCTTGGCTCTTGAGAGAAAGGCGTTTGATATTTATGAGTCAATCGCTAAAGGAGAAATGGAGACACTTGAAAACATGGCTTTGGGTATAGCCAATGAGACAGGTGTTGACTCATTCAAAACTGAGCATGGTACCATGTTCAAGACCTTGTCCACTTATGCCAGACTTGGAGCTGGTGAGGAGAGTAAAGAGTTGCGTAATGCTTACATTATGCGCACAGGGGATTTTGGAATGATAACATCTCACGTGGCAAAGGCGCATGTGCAAGAGCTTATTGCCGAAGGGATTGACCCTGCATCATTTGGTGTGGAATATGTTCAGCAGTTTAAAATGGTGTTCAGACGATGAAAAAATGTTCGAAGTGCAAAGAGACTAATCGGCAAGACATATGTCAATAATTACAACACTATAAGGTGAATGAAATGAGTGAATTACCAGAATACATGAAGAAAATGATGGCAGCGGGTTCCGCTGTTAGTAACTTAGCAGGCACTAATGTGGCTAGCAGTGGTGTAGCCCGTATTTCAACGAAGGGTAAATTATTTCGCCTTAAGGAGGGTGATGTAGAAACAAAAGCTGGTCAATCCATTGATATTATCATCATCGGTATGAACCCGAATGATCAGAAGTTGAGCCATACATTTTATATAGATGGCTACACACCAGATAGTTCAGAACCTCCGTCATGTAGCTCTTATGATGGCATGGTGCCTGACAGTTGGATAACTAAGCCCCAATCCAAGTCTTGCTTCACTTGCCCTAATGCAGTATGGGGTAGTGCTAAGTCTATGAGTGGTGGTAAGAGTAAAGCATGCAAAGACTCTAAGATGCTCTATGTAGCAATGGCAGAAGCCTTTAGTGAGGACCCCGAAGAGGCAAAGATTTGGTTACTTCAAGTGACGGTTAATAGTCTCAAAAACTTCTCCAATTTTGGTAAGCAACTATTGGCCAAGGGTATTCCTGGCACGCAGTTCTGCATTACAAGAGTGTCCTTCAATGAAGAGGCCTCTGTTCCCCAGTTGGAGTTTGAAATCTTAGGTATGTTAGATGAAGCGCATGGTACTGCGGCCAATGAGCGTGCAACCAAGTCTGAATGGAAGTCAATGCTTCCACCACCTCCGTCATCTAACAGGACATTAGAAGCTCCGGAACCTGCAACCTCAGCACCCGCTGATCCTAATGCTAGTCTTGAGGACTTAGTAGATACGTGGTAAAATAACCTTAACGGCCAAGGATGGCCATTTCAGGAGAACGAATATGAGTGAAGCATTAATATTAACCTTAGGCCACGGGTCATCTGCCATACTTATCAAGAATGGCGAGATAGTTAATGGCTATCAGAATGAGAGATTATCAGGCGTTAAGTCTGATAGTGCATTTCCAAAACAGGCCATTACTAAATTGATGGATTATGATCGTATTTTACCAGATTGTCCTATCTACATTTCACACTGGTCTCAAGATGGAAGTGTGAATAGTATGTCAGAGAAGCATTACGATAAAACATACATGAAGACGATGTTTCCTCAAAGTAATATTATCTCTACCTCTCTTGATCAGACTCATCACGATGCACATTGCCACTCAGCACTTGCTTATATTGGCGATGAGATACGTGATAATTCTCATGTAATTGTTGCGGATGGATTTGGTAATTATGGAGAAGTATTATCCATATATAAAGTAGAAGAAGGCCGTCCTATCCTAATCAAACGAGCATTTGGTTACTCAAGCTCATTAGGTCTGTTGTACCAATATGCTACAGACTATGTTGGTTTTAAAATGAACCAAGATGAATGGAAACTGAATGCTTTGTCTAACCTAGCGAATTGGACAGAGACAGAGAAAATAATGCATGAATCTGAAAAGATGGTTAAGGTTATTTATAATAACCTATTCACTTACTCATTTGGACTTGATGACCCATTGATGGAATTGGGTGCATTGCCATTCACTCACAATCAGATACATGAATGGCTAAAAGGATTGTATAGACCTGACCAAAAAGCTGAGATAGCCTTATTGTTACAATTGACCATACAGGATGTTTTAGATTATGTCATTCGGGACTACGATATAAAGAACCTCATACTAGTGGGTGGCGTGTTTATGAATGTCCAGCTAAATGGACACCTCATGAAGTCAGTTGACACCATTTGTGTTAACCCATTAAGTGGAGACTGCGGGGCTGGTTTAGGTCTATATAGGATGTACAATCCTGGGTTTGTTATGCCACAAGACTTATGCTTTGGTAAGAGAGACCTTACAATTGGTGATTATGACCCTGATATATATTACTCATATGACCTAGCAGGTGATTTGATAAATTTTTTAGAGCAAGATATGATTGTCAATGTAGTGACAGGCTCTATGGAGTTTGGTGAAAGGGCTTATTGTAATACTAGCACCATTGCTTTACCTACAATAAAGAACTCTCATTACATCAGTCGTGTTAATGGTAGAAGTGAGTTAATGCCCACCTGTCCAGTAATGAACAGAGCCACTTATCTAGAGACATTTGAGGATACAGACAAGATAATAAAGTCTGTAGACCATATGATAATTGCGTTAAAGTATGCAACTACCTATTTTTCAATGTTAGGTGTAACCCATGACTCAATCGAAGGCCTAACTGGTAGACCTCAAGTGATACCTGAGGGCCATTGGATGGAGCCAGTATGTGAACAATTTCCACTATTAATTAATACCAGTTTTAATACACATGGTAAACCTATTGTTAATGGTATAAAGGAGGTAATATCGACCCATAAACGTCAACAAGCTTTAGATTTTAACAAACGTGTAATCACTTTAATTGGAGTATAATATGTATAATAAAGTAGTTAAGTTTAATCAAGATATTTTGCACATCGAACCTCGTGACCAAGGATTGCCTGAGGTAGATGAATACCAACTAACATACACGCAGTTGGCAGAAGAGGCTGAGGAGTATCTTATGAACTGTGAGGTTTCAGATTATGTTGGTGCGGTTGATGCTTGCATTGATTCTATCTTCTTCGCACTTGGTGCTTTGTACAAATTGGGTATTACTGAGTACCAGTTCTATGCCATATTTGATGCTGTCACGGAGTGCAATATGACGAAGAAGAAGGGTGTTAAAAATGGTAGAGAAGGTTTTGACGCTGATGACGCCATTAAACCTAATGATTGGGTTGGCCCAGAAGAGCGTATTATGGAGATACTGAAATGTTCGTAGAAGGACCAAATCAATCTGGCAAGTCAACTTTAGTTGAGACATTGTCTAAACACTTTAAGAAGAGTGTATCTCACTCTGGATGCCAACCTGAAGACCTTGATGGGGCCTGTCAAGCACAGTTAAGCCTATTGAAAATTGGGGTAATAGTAGATAGAGTCACCCCTATTAGTGAGTTGGTCTATCACCCTGAGAATGCAGAGTTGTTTGACCATGAATATTGGTTAGACCAAATGTTTGAATGTGGACCTGTAATATACTGCACAGCCAAAGGTGAGCCTATAGACAAGGAGTACTATCCTCCAAACCATTATGATAAGCTAGTGAAAGAGATTGCAGACATCAGAAATAGGTATGAACGAATCATGTCTCAAATGCATCATATTCGTTATGACTACCATGTGGATAACATCGATGAACTATTGGAGAAGGTGCATGAAGCGATACAATTATATTGATATATTAAGACTAATCAATGAGGAGGGGACTTTATCCTATCCTCGAGGATTGATAATAAAGGAGGTTGAGTATTTCCAAGGTGAGATATTTAGTCCTTGGGCATCGTACGAAGGTCGTAATTTCAATCTCGATTATGTCAAGAGAGAGTTTCAATGGTACCTACATGCAGACCCATATGACCATCGTATCTGCAATCATGCAAAGATGTGGGAAAAGATTATTCAAGGAGACGGAGCGATATTATCTAACTATGGCCAATATTGGTTTAGAGGTGGAATCTATAGAGTAGCTGATACTCTAAAAGATGACCCAGATAGTCGTCAAGCTATTATACCGATGTTATGCAAAGACCATTTATTCCCAGGCAATAAGGACGTAGTGTGTAGTATAGGACCTCAATTCAGGATAAAGAAAGGGCTCTTAAATATCCACGTTAAATTCCGAAGCTCAGACGCTATATATGGTTTAGCTACAGACTTACCCACATATTGGTTCTTATGGGAGATGGTTGCATTATTACTAGGGATTCCAATGGGTAGGTTTATCTTCTCTGCTGACTCACTCCATATCTATGAGAAGCACTTCGATATGGTGGATAAGATACTAGACTTGAATACATTTATAGGGTTTGAGTATCCATTTATTACAAACGTGATGGATTTGTTATCCGAGGATTACACTACACCATTTGGTATGTGGTTAATGGAGGCTCCATTATGAAACCTAAAGAGGTTATAGTAAGACCATCCTTTGATGACTTCTACATGGTTATGGCTGAGTTGCTAGCCACTCGTAGCGAGTGTCCAAGGCGGTCTGTTGGTTGTGTGATAGTCAGTAAAAGGGGCCGAGTGCTTAGTACTGGGTACAATGGGGTTGCTCCAGGTAGGACTCCGTGTATTGTCAACAACTGTCCTGGTGCAATCTACAAGAGTGGTTATGGTCTTGATGAATGTAGGAGTTCACATAGTGAGGCCTCTGCATTAGTCACCCTTGAGAAACCGTTTGAAGCAGATACGATCTACGTGACTACGGCCCCTTGTATCAATTGCACAAAGATGATACTATTGACCAGTATACGTAGGGTTGTATTCAGGATTGACTATGCGGCTAGTGGCGAAGCACTATGGGACAATCCAAGTACGTGGATACAACTTCCTCACCATTGAAAATATGTATGTACATTGTATAAAAAACAGTATATAATAGCTTATAAATTAAAACCATTAGGAGAATACTTTGATAGATCAAGCACCGAGACAAAAATTATTAGATGCAAATAGAGTTATAATTGAGTTGGTTGTCACCATAACATTAGGTTTCATATCTGGTGTTTTATTCGTATGGGTAATAAAAGATTATCTTTTTAAATGATTTTACCGACAAGTTGTCGCACAAGCGATGTCCTTTTAATCCAATATTGGAGAAGTACAATGAAGAAAGTAGTATTAATGTTAGGCCTGTTGTTAGCAACAGTTACAGTACAAGCAGCATCTATTGTCGGTGTTACTAGTTTAGCTGGTACTGGTGTTATCGGTGGTACCAACTCAGCATCGCTGTCTGTCGCTGGGGCAGGTGTTGTTACTGGTTCACAGGTAGCAGTCGGCCCGAATGGTGCTTTTGGTGAGTCTGCCACATTGTCAGTAGCGGGTGGTGGTAACCAATCCACATCCAATGCGAGTGGCGGTTACTTGGCTGGTGCTATTGGTGGTTCTGGTGCAGGTGGGTTCAATAGTGGCAATGCCGTTACTGGACCAGTACCAGTGTTCTTTCCTATTGTGCCATAACAATGAAAGCGTTAATTGTTCTCTTATGCTTGGTAAGCTTCTCGGCTTTGGCTGACTCTACTGCTGGCTCATCTTCGGGTGCATCTGCTGGAGCGTTGGCTGGTGCTGGGGCTGCGGCTGGGTCTAAGTCAGCTGTCAACATCAACTCTAATGCACAACCAATTGATATGTCTCGTGCCATTGGACAAGCGTATGCGCCAGCTTTAACTAGCTCATCATTCATTACTTGTCTTGGTAGCGTATCTGCTGGAGCAGGGTTTATGGGTGGTGCTTTCAGCATTGGCTCAACCTACAAAGATACAGAATGTAACCTGAGGCAGTACGCGTTGTTGCTTACTACGATGGGCGATGCCCAGGCTGCTAAAGCTGTATTATGTAGTGATGAAGTAATTGCTAAAGCATTTAATGATGTCGGTAGACCTTGTGGAGTGTACTTAAAAGCTCCAGACCCGCAACCAAACCCATCTTTATCGGAGGCAGTTCAGCCACCACCTGTATACGAGCCAATCGTATTGCAGAAGTGGCCTGATCTTACCGCCAAACAGATGGCAATCATTGAGAAACGAATGAAGTTGTATCGCGATATAAAATAGTGTTTTAACGGCCAGGGATGGCCATCCCTTAGGAGGATTTATGGATAAGATTACAAGATTAGAAATCTCTGAGATGGTTGGAAAGGATAGAGATTTTGTTAATAGGATGTTAAAAAGTGATTCAACATTCCCCAAACCTTTACCTAAAATAGGTAAGTCAAACCGCATAATATTCAACAAAGATGAGTTCTTAAGATGGTTAGAAAATAGTTCTACTGAAGAACAACTTAATAAACTAAAACAAACTAGCAATAGAATAGACCTTAGAAAAATGCTAGTAAGCCATATGGGTATGAATAAAAGAGATCCATTATTGATGTCGATAACTAGTCCTGAAATGGCTGTTAAAGAAGAGTTTAATGGAGAGTTATACTACACTCAACATATTATAATAGATAAAGATACCTTTGGAAGTGAATCAAGGGTAAGATGTTGTAATAGTTACAGGGGATAATAACTATGAAATCGATAGCAAAAATAACAGTAGCAAACATAGAATTAGAAGTTCACTTTGATTTCCATAAAGGAATAGCGGCCACATTCTATGACCAAGAAGAAGACTCAGAATTAATAATTAATAGTATCTGGTTAGATTGTGTAGACATCATTGAACTGTTATCTGAATTAGTATTGATGAATATTGAATTACAATTAGAGGAGTCAATGACTAATGACGACACTATATAAAGTAACAGCCACAGGTGCTATGCAGTTCTGGGAGGTTTTTGAGGACGTAAAAAATAGTTGCTTAACCATAAACTATGGACAAATGGGTGGTACAATGCAGTCTCAGACTGAGCATATTGAAACTAATCAGTCTGGTCGTTCATTACCAGAACAGATTAACCTACGTGCCAGTTCTCGTATAAACAGGCAGTTGGATAAAGGTTATCGATATAGTCTAGAGGAGGCCAGAGACAACATTGGTAATAACGCTATGAACTTACAGCGGCCAATGTTAGCTCAACAGTTCGATAAAGTAAGAGCCATAGATTATAACTCTTGCTTTGTTCAGTGGAAATACAATGGTCATCGATGCTTAATTACCAATATTGATGGTGAATTGATTGCCTACTCACGTAATGGCAACCGGATACATACCATTGATCTTATACTTGAAGGTATGAGTTTAAGTGAAGGTGAAACTGTTGATGGTGAGTTATATATACATGATACACCATTGCAGAAACTTGGCAGCCTGATACGTAAGGTTCAACCAGATAACCATTTACTTAGATATGTGGCTTATGATTACATGGTCAATATGCAATACAGGTACAGGCTTGATATACTTGAAGGATTGACACTTGGTAATAGAGCTTCAGTAGCACCAACAAAAGCGTACTCTGATAAAATATCTTTGAAGGAGCAACTAGACGAATCAATAGCAGAAGGTTACGAGGGACTAATACTACGACAAGGCAGTGCTGGCTATGAGGCTGGTAAGCGAAGTTCGTCACTGGTAAAAGTCAAGAAGTGTATGGATGCTGAATTTATGGTATTGGCTGTTGAACCATCAAAGGATGGCTGGGGCATTCTGGTATGTATGCTAGATAATGGCAATACATTCAGAGTGTCAGCACCAGGTACAATGGAGAATAAACTGAGTATCTATAAAGACCGCCATGATTACATTGGCAGATATATAACCATAGAGTTCTTTGAATGGACAAATGATAGAGTACCATTCCATCCAAGAGCTACTAACTGGAGGGACGATGAATAGTATAAAAAAACTGTGGGAAGAGTTCTATGCAACCATACCAGAGGGTCAAAATACACACGCACTATGCTGTACATATTATGCTGGTGTGGCGGCAACACTACGTGAATTAGAAAATATTGGCATATCAACACCTTCTGGATGGTATGACGAACTTCTTGAGTTTGCTATAAATCTTGCAAGAGACAGAAAATAAAATAAAAAGCCTGCGTAAGCAGGCTTTTTTATGCTTGTTGATTATAAAAAATGCTATCGAATTATAAAAACTAGCAGCCCGTAGGACTATACGGGCCAGCTTATAAAAACATTACAGACAGCGCTCCAGACTAATCGAATTATGCTCCTGGTATGTTATTATTAATTTTTTGAATCATCTATTTTAGTGGACTACCTTTAGCTATCAACTGCATATAATCTTCTAGTGCACTCATTTGACATACTCCCTATATTTCTTTTTAACGCTATCCTTAACAGACCTAGCTTCCTTATTTACAGTGTCTATGGCCTCTGTAACACTATTGTATATGGATGGCAAAGGTTGTGTACCTTGGTAAAGAGCTCTAGTATACATACCAGGGTCACCAAATCCTTTACCAGACATGAACAAATGCCCAGTTTGTGAAGGCCAACCTTTTTTCATATACAAATGCATTGCCGCTCTTGGTATTACAGGTAAATAATCACTAGCACCAGTCTGTAATAACTTCATCATTAAAGACTGTTTACCAGAGTTAAAACCTTTCCCACCAGATGATTGTGTGCCTAAGGCAGTCTTTGACGTATTCTTAAAGATGTCACCAAACTTAGCCAACTTGTATAACTCATTCATAGACTCTGGGCCGGTCTCAGTATGGAACCTATGTGCATCATTAGTCTTAAAGTAATTATGCAAAGCATGAGGGTCTACATGAGAACCTGATGATGACAATGCATTATCTTTCACTAAGTGAGTAATAGCAGTCTGCTCATTCAACTTCTTCCATTCAGCAATACCAACTGGTTCACCTGTTACAGTAGTCTTACCGGCCGAACTTAGTACCAAACCACGTTCTACAGCATCATCCAGAGTTTGTAGTATTGGTTTTAATGCAGCAGCCTTCTTTGGATTACCTGAAGAGTATGCTGCGCTTATTTCTGCTTTAAGATCGCTACGTAATCCTTTGAATGTAGCTCCCTCCATAACCTTTGGTAATATTTGGCCTGTTAGTGGATTACGCTGAGGTATGTTAGCCATATCCATCTGTTTAATTCTGTTGGCATAACTATTTACAGTTTTACTTATCTTTTGGATTTCAGGGTCAAAGTCTTTAGCTAAGGTAGATACTTGATTGGCCAAAGTAGCATGATCACTAGGAAGTAATCTAGCCACTGTACCAGCCTCAAGCTTATCATACTGAGCACCAAGATTTTTCAAATGGTCATTAAGTACAGTTGGGCCGAAATCTTCTACAGTCTTATAATTAGGCAATCCCATAGATTTAGCAGCTACACGGTTGTTAATGATATTCATTTCTTGGTCATACACATTCATGGTATTTTTTAGATACCTAGTATTACGTACACCAGATTCAAAATCTTGCATAGCCTTTGAACCAGTTGTTATACCAGGTGAATGTACACCGCCTTGTGCTTTGTGCCAATCGATAATATCTTGCTCTGGCTTAGTATTAAAGTTAGGAGACTTTATTGCCCAAGGTCTTATTAACTCACCTAGAAGTGAACCTTGCGCACCAGATAGCATACCTTGGCCTACAGTGTTATCATAGTGTACGCCACCTTCTAATCCACCGAGTGCAGTACCACCTAATACCCTACTAAATTGACCTTCAGTATATGGATTAGGTAAGTGAACTTGTAAAGCCTTAGCAGCCGCTCTTGCTCTAGCTGGCTCTATAAACTCTCTCATTGGTGCTCTAGCTAATACACCAGTTAAACCAGGTTTAGCTGCTAACTTCTCTATATTGCGAGCCATTACTCCGCCAACTGCCTTGCCTGTCTGCACAGGTATACTAGCTAATTTATTTATGCCTGCTTCTACACCTCTACCTACTGGACCGCCAAGGGCATACTGTGATAATACGTATGGTAGAGCAGAGCCAACTACACCACCAAAACCAGGATTTTTATTTACACCAGCCATAGCTTCATCATTAGATTCTTGCTCTGCTGCTCTATCATTTGTAGATTTATACAACTTATCATTATCACCCGGAAGAAATGATCTAACAAAATCTGAAATATCACCGGCACCAGCGATCAACTTACTCATTTCCTGGCCAGCCTTTAAGTCGAACTTACTATCACCTTGGCCAAGCATTATCCTTGTGCCTTCACCAATATAAGGTATATCTTTGGTAGCCTCAACCATTTTACTAGCCATTGGTGTCTGCTCAAATTTACGCATGGCGCCACCAATAGATGGTCCAACCAATGGTATTAATGCAGCAACATCGTGAGGTACAAAGTTCGACATATCTCTAGCTTCATTGATTTTATCTATTTCAGCATTATTAGCTATGTCTTGTGCAGTTGGAGGATTTGCGCCTTTACTAGGGTCATAAGGCCAACGGGATGGATGTGCAAGTTGATCAGGTACATCTTCCCAACCACCAGCACTATCAATTAAAGCTTGGCCTTTTGTAGCTTCAGGTGACGGTTTTTTACCATTTTTTATAGCTGTAATTCCATCATGATAAGCAGTATATGCCTTCTCTGGCCCAACAGCTTCAACCATCTTTTGGTAATACGCAGCACCAGCCATTGCATTTTTCTGCGGATTCATACGTTGCGAAGGATCAAGACCAACATCGGTAGCAGCAGCCTTACTTAATTGAGTCAAACCTTGTGGTCCAGTTGGTGATTGTGCCTTTGGATTACCCGCCGATTCATACTTAATTAATGCATGTAACTTTTCTGGATCTATACCATGCTGTTTAGCAGCCTTAGCAACAAAGTCCTCTTCGGGAGGGACATCTTCCCATTCACCAATAGCCATTACTTCACCTGTCTACGTTGTGTTTTACCATTAATTGTTCTGTACTCATATTGTGGTTCGCCTGTACTAGCTTCAGGTTTAGCAGTGCGTTGTTGCATAGGCATACCAGACTGTAACATGGTACGAGTGAAATCATCTCTGGCCGCTTCTTTAGTTGCTAGTATTGCATCATCATCACTATCTGTAGGAATCATTGCACGAATGGCATCATCTTTTTGATCTTGAGAGTAAGCAGCACCAGTCATAGCCGTAAGAGCAAACTGTCTGAACTCAGATGTAGCTTGATCTAATTGACGTCTAGCTGGAGACTTAATAGCATTAGACAACTGATCAGCCACATCACCATAGCCACTACCAAGGAATCGTGCAGTTCTATCTCTTGCAGATGACTTCTCTATATTATAAGCTGATAAAGCTTCTTTAATGCGAGTACTAGAATCTGCCATACCAGTACCAAACTTGGTTGAAGTATCTGCTGCAGCCGTTGGTTGCTTACTGGCAGGGTCTTCTGGTCCGCCTGGTATATACGATTGCTCTGTGCCTTGAGGATTCCATCTATAACCGGCAGATGGAGGTGGTAACCTATCTTGCATATTTAATTGCACAGCAGAACCTGGTTTCCATGGATTGCCAAAAGCTTGTGGACCATTGTCAGTCATCATGTAATTTGTCAAATATTCTGGCTTATCAGACGAACCCATAGTACCATAATGAGGTTGTACAGCAGTCCTCGGTTGATAAAAGTCATTTAACATAGCTAGACCAGTAGCAGAAGTATCAGCATATTGGCTACCAGCAAAGTCATTCATAGGATTACCACCTTTGGCAATTATAGCTGCACGTTCAGCAGCAGCATCAGCAGCAGTAGACTGAGCCATCTTGTCACCAATGAACTTCTGTAGAAGTGCAGAGCCAAGGCCACTACTATGCTGTTGTTGCTGTGGTAGTGTCGGTGCTTGCCCACTTTGCGACAAGAACGCCAACATAGCACCTAACCCATCAGCCCTTTGCTTTGGCTCCCTACGGTGAACGATGTCACCGCTTAACATATCCATGATGTTCATTAACCACCTCCAGATAAGTATGCTTTAAGTATGCCGCCCAAGAATCCTGGTCTTGCTTTCTCAGCAGACACATCACGATAACCACTCATACCACCTTGCAACATTCCCATCATAGTGCCCATATCCATTGGTTCACTGCGGCCACGCTTCTGTACCATGTTGGCATAATTAGGTGCAGGCATATTTTGCATCTGTTGTCCACCACCAGAAGTTGGACCATCTGACATACGTTGCATCAGTCCTTTACCCAATGCGCTCATGAAAGGATGTTCATCAGAACTTGCCTGACCATTGCCCATGTTTTGGTTTTGGAACTGTGG
>Ga0315273_10007330_pt1 | contig 13809 bp, 14 predicted proteins | sample YL17G02_0_MG_FD_205753 | JGI IMG/M metagenome (GOLD analysis project Ga0315273, IMG submission 205753) | Sediment microbial communities from Yellowstone Lake, YNP, Wyoming, USA - YL17G02_0 | ecosystem: Environmental > Aquatic > Freshwater > Lake > Sediment | place: USA: Wyoming | collected... | reverse complement strand
CCCGGTCCGCCATTACTGAATATTTTCAATGATGGAGCTATTGGCAAAAATAACCTGTTCAATGTATCTTTAAGTGAATTGTTATCTCTGCATTTTTTCACTTCCCGCATTCCCATTACTGCAAATTTATTCCAGTCAATCGAAGCTGCCTCATCGGAAGGATGAAAATATTTTATATACCCATACAGCTTTGTAAATGCTGTAAAATTTTTTAATGCTGTATCGTTTAATTTCTGCAACCAAGTGTAATTTGATTTAATACTTACTTCTTAAACTATGAATCATTTAAAATTATTAGGTTTGGTATCATCTTGACACTTTCATTATACTCAATGAACTTAAAAAACATAATAAACTTAAAAATCCGAATTCGATTTTTCCTGCCTGGCGCCCACCGCGCCACGCGGTGCGCCGAGGCTTCGGCAGGCAGGCGCTTCGCTCAGGATTGTATTTCAGCTATACATTTCAGTTCTATTGCAATTGGTGTAGGCAGTGAATTAATTTCAATTGTTGTCCTGCAGGGTTGGCTATCTTCAAAATATTCAGCCCACAATTTATTGTAAACCGGAAAATCATCCTTCATGTTTGTTAAAAACACTGTTACATCAATCAGTTTATCCCAGCTTGAACCGGCTTCTTCTAAAATCCATTTCACATTTTGGAAAACCGAACGGCACTGAATTTCAATATCATATGAGATTATTTTTCCGTTATCATCAAGCTCAACACCGGGTATTTTTTTTGAACCACGTTCACGGGGACCTACACCCGATAGAAACAGCAGATTTCCTGTCCGTTTTGCATGAGGATACAAGCCAACAGGTTCAGGCGCTTTTGCGGAGTTTATTGATTTATTTTCGTCCATATTTGTTTTAATAACGTAATTATACTATTTAAATGTTGATTTATCAACTACTTTAATAAATTTTTGATTAAACATTTTTGGTGAAATGAATAAAAAAACCGCATTATTTTTAATATTAATAATATTTATTAGCAATACAGCATTCCCGCAATTTAAAGATATGAAGGATATAGAAACTGAGCTGGTAAACATTGTAAAGAGAATTGATTACTTGAAAAATCTTGAAACAAACGATAAAAGCATTGATAAATGGGATTCCCTTTCAAAGGAAAATTCCGTCTTAACACAAAAGCTTTATGATGTGTTAAAAACCAACCGCAATTCAGTCTATTATGATTTTTCGGAATTAAGATCCAGCGGAATGTATATTACATCAAGCAGCGATAAAAATTTAAGGATATTTTCCTGGGATACAAAAACAGGCGGAACTATGGTTATGTTCAACAGCATTTTACAATACAACTTCGAAAACAAAATTTCTGCAAAAATATTGAATAATGTATTGGAAAATAATGGAGATGGCGCAGGTTATTATTTTACAATTGTTTACAAGGTAAAACCCAATGTTTACCTTGCTGTTGATAACGCAATATATTCAACCATGAATGTTTATATGGGAATTCGGGGGTTAAGCATTGAAAACGGCACTCTGAATGATACTTTTGGAATTTTTAAAACAAAACAAGGTCTTGTGAATGAAACCGGAACGGGTTATGATTTTTTCAGCGTAGTAAATATTCCGTTTGAACAGAGACCGCAAATATTATACGATGAAATAAAACAGGTTGTATCCGTTCCAATGACTGATTTTGAGAACGACCTGACGGGTCAATATATAAAATTTTTATATAACGGCACTTATTTCGCAAAAGAAAATCTTGAAGACCGTTATATAAAAAGATAAAATTTACTGCAATAATTTTTTAATGCCCGGCACAAGGTATTTTTCGATATCCTCAATCGGAACATAAATCATAATCTCTCCCTGCGCATAAGAGCTGATCTCATACGGCACATAGTTAAATGCCATCCCACCCGGCGTTAATGTAAAATTATCATTTACGGGAATTGTATCTACAAACAGGCCGTAATCCTGTAAAGACATCTTATCGTCAACAGCATATTGTTTCCTGAAATTTTTCTCAAAGACTGTAGGAATGTTTTTTATTCCTTCTGCCGTCAGTATATCGGATAGTTCAAGCTTCTTCTTATTTACCAGGTCATAAACAGTGAAGCCTGTTCCGTAGTCGCCGTGTACCCCTCCTGCGTATAAATAGTACATCCGGGAAATTATAAACAGCTTATCATCAAAGTAAGATATAACCAAATTATCTTCATCTGTAAAACTGTACATGTAGCTGTTACCCGATTTTTCAATTTCCGATTTTTTCAGGTCTTTATTTTCTTTTATATAACCTTCAAAAAATTTATCTTGATTCTTCAGCATCAGGTCACCTATTGCCCCTGAACCTTCCGGAAATTTTTTCTCATTACAAATACTATTCCTGATAAATGATGAACCCGCATATTTACCGGTTGGCCAGAAACTGCTTTCGGTATATTCTCCCTGAGGTGATTTATCCCAGCCTTTGAAAAGCTGTTTTGTGCCGTGTACATAAACATATTCAAACATTGCGGAAACTGATTCATCTTCAGTCAGAACAAATTCCAGTGTTGACTTATCCCCGTTATACCACTGGCCGTTATACTTGTTCTTTTTCAATATTCCCCTGAATGATTCCTGGTTGTTATTTGAATTTGTTAACAGGAATACTGAATCGCCGATAACATCTCCGAAAAAACCAATTGGCTGGCGCATTTTATCGTAATTATAAAATCCCCTGACATTTTTATCTGATTTGTGAAGGTGCATTGTAACAGGATATTTGCCGATTGTTCCTTTAAAACATTTATACCAGCTGATATTGCTATTAACTTCCGGGTATATGCTTGTTGATAACAAAAGAGTTAACAAAACAGTAGCTATAATATTTTTATTCATTAAAATGTTTGATTTTTAAAATTTATTATTAACAAAATTATCATACAATTACCTCAAATACAAGAATATCCTTTATCACAATTTTAAGGATATTTATGAACATTGCTGTAATTTTGTTTTAACTATATAATAATATGAATTGTTTCATTAACAGGGTAATTTAGTTTAAAAATTCAGTTTTCGTAATTGATGATAATAATATTTAATTGTATTTTACCAGTTCATTTCTAACTTAATCTAATATAATTACATGGGTATAAACGAATCATTTATCGCTGAGCTTGAACAGGAAGCGAAGGCAACAAAAACGCTCCTCGAACGCGTACCTCTTGAAAAATCAGACTGGAAGCCGCATGAAAAATCAATGTCACTTGGAAGGCTTGCTTTCCATGTAGCGGAGATACCTGGATGGGCATCAGATACTTTGGATCATGACGAGCTTGATTTCGCAACCAGTGAATACAAGCCAACTACATCAGGCACAACTGCAGACCTGCTGAAAAGCTTTGATGATAGCTATGCAAAGGCTATGAAATCACTAAAGGATGCTCCTGATGAAAGGTTCGTGGAAAACTGGACTATGAAGAACGGCGATATTATATATTTCACTATGCCAAAAATTGCAGTTCTGCGCAGTTTTGGATTTAATCACTGGTATCACCACCGGGCGCAGCTTGGGGTTTACTTAAGGCTGCTCGATATTCCGCTGCCAGGTACCTACGGCCCGACGGCAGATGAACAAATGTAATTATTGAGATAACTGTAATTTGTTTTAAACATGAATATTCGTGAAGAAATACTTGCAGAACACTCACGCAAACAGGGATTGAAAATAGCCGGCTGGATCGGAAACGATAAAAAACGGTTCAGCCGGTTTCTTGATTTATTTCTTCATGATGAATACAGGGTCGTGCAGCGAAGTGCGCAGGTTCTTGGTTTTATTGCAGATGAACACCCGGAGCTTATTGAACAAAATATCCACAAAATCGTTAACAGGCTATTTGACGATAATATTCACATTGCCGTTAAGCGTAATGTTGTAAGGATACTGCAATTTGTGCATATTCCTGAAAATCTCCATGCCAAAGTTATAAACATTTGCATGGCTTATTTATCCAATCCGGATGAAACTGTAGCGGTGAGGTGTTTTTCTATGACAGTTCTGACAAACCTTTCAAAAGTATATCCTGAACTTAAATCTGAAATTATATCGGTTTTAAATTCACGTTTTATGGGTTCATCAGCGGGATTAAAAGCAAGAGTTAAAAAAGTTTTTAAAGATCTTGAAAAAGTAAATTAATTCCTGAACGAAAGATTCCCTTTGGTAAATTGTTAAGATCCTTCGCGGAGTTTACGCTGAACGAAGTGAATGTGCTCAGGATTCATCAGAAATCTTCATCATTCTCTAACTTTTCCTTTTTCTCGTTTAATCTTTCCTCGTCATCCTCTTTGCATTGATCGGATATATGTATCATTTTTAGCTCAGGTGTAAATACTTTTATCTTGTTGTAGAATTTCATTATGTAAATAGTTCCTGCCGGCGAAACCAGAAGCTGATCTTCATCGTTTAAAACACCACCTTCAATAATGCCTGTTAGCAAAGTTTCCCATTTTCCTGTTCCGGGATCAAGCCTGACTAAATGAGTATTTGATTCTTTTATTTTCCCAACTATGTAAATAAGACCATGGTTATCAATACAAGCCTTACAATCCTTATCATCAAGAGGTATTTCATATGCGCAAATCCTTGCCCCTTCATTATTATATATTGCAACCTTGCCGCCATCGGAGCTTCTGTCTATCATATAAATATTTCCATCCCAGCCAATGTTCATCCTTGTGTAATCAGAGTCAACACGTTTTGGATAGCTGTGAATGTCTTTTAGGTTAGGCGCATATTCATCATCATCCTGGGGCACTTTTTTCCCAAACCCGGAGGGAATAAATCCGAATTTTTTCCCCTGCCAAAGCTCTATTCTTTTCCCTTCCGGAGAAAACCTTGCAAAAGTATTGTTAATTAATGCTAATATTGAACCATCGGGGCAGGAAACAAGCGAATCGCAGCCTTTTAAATTGAATGTATAAGGTTCGTTGCTGGTCGCGGGTTTTCCCTCTATCTTTTGCAGCACATCACCGTTTGAAGATGACAGCTTTAGCAGTGAATGTTTCCTGCTATCCCACAGGTAAAGATTTCCGTCATTTGTTACTGTTATGCCGGCTGATTCATGATTAAACTTTAAATCATACTTTATCCATCTCGTTTTCAGGTCAGGTCCCATAGACCAAACAATGAAATCCCTGTCACTGTCATTTGCGCTTGCAGCATAAAGATTGCCCTCTTTATCGATAGTTATATCACTCAAATAATACCAGTTTGGCAGTTTATCTTCTATCGATTGAGTATCGTATAAGATATACCACCGCTGAACTGTATCCGATGGATGCAGCCTGAACCACAGGTCATCGGGCAGGTAAATTTGCGAATTGCAGTACTTGCAGGTAAGCATTCTATCGCTGCCGTCAATTTCAAGGTTCCCAGCACATGATGGACATGTAAACATTATTGGTTTACCTGAATTTGGAAGATTATCACCGGTTTTCTTTAATGATATAAGGTCTTCATCTTCACCCGCCAGATAGGTTATTCTGGGAAGGACAGCTTTGAGCGCTTCATCAGGTTTGCGGATAAAAATTTTATTCGAACATTTTAAACATTTTACATGTCCCTGAACGGAATATTCTTCAAGTTTATTGAGGTCAATATTTTGTTTGCATTTACTGCACCTGGGGTCCTGTCTTCCAAACATCAGGTTAAAGTTATAGTCGCCGCTCATTATTGTTGAAGGCTGACCTTCGCCTAATTTAAACTCATGCACATCATTCAGAGGGTCTTCAAGCAATCCTTGCCATCTTTCAAAAGAAAAAACATTGGTATTATTGCATGTCGGGCAAATAAATTTTTCCGTTAATGCGTTTAGCATTAACGGAGCGCTGCAGTGGCTGCAGGAAGTTTTTAATTCAATACAGATTCCGTACATTCGATATATATATATTATTTAACAAGGGGCTGCTGCCCTTTGAATGTTTAAACAAGCATTAAACCGGAAATCAATTTAAAATCATTTTCCGGAATCTCCAGTATTCCCTTCCAGAAAGTATAACCCCAGTGTTTTTTATCTTTTATGAATGAGAGCTTTTCAATTAAAGGTATTATTGATACTTCACTGCACTTTTTATAATCAACATCACGCCTGTTAGGCATAAATTCTTTTGAGATTTCCACACTGTAAATCCTGTCATCTTTTACAATTCCAATTGCCGTAAAACACTGGCATTTATTTTCAGGGTTTGGTTTCGATTTATCATTTAAATTGCGCAGTTTATGGGTAGCTGAATAATATATCAGCCAGTCGCCTTTTTTCATTCTCTTAAGAGGTGCGGATTTACCATGCCCTGCCTGAGCAAAACCGCCTTCAACGCCTTTTAATACATGGTCACGTGAAACTACGGCTATGAAATGTTTAACGGGCATTATTTTATAGTTTTACACAAACATTTTTTGGCTCGGTGAAGAACCTTAATGCTTCCATACCGCCCTCTCTGCCCATGCCGGAGGATTTCATTCCGCCAAAAGGAGTGCGCAGGTCACGCTCCATCCAGCAGTTTATCCACACAATGCCGGATTGAAGCTTTGAGGCTGCCCTGTGCGCGCGGGTAATATTATTTGTCCATATGATAGATGCCAAACCATATTCAGTACTGTTTGCCATCATCAGCGCCCCTTCCTCGGTTTCAAAAGGAATCAGCGTCACAACCGGCCCGAAAATTTCTTCACGGTTAGTCCTGCAATTATACGGCAAACCTTCTATTAAAGTAGGTTCAATAAACCATCCGTTTTTGCAGCGACCTTCAAGCTCAATCCTGTTGCCACCGCACAATATAGTCCCGCCTTCATCTTTTGCAAGCTGAATGTATGAAAGGATCTTTTCCATATGCTCTTTTGATACTATTGCGCCCTGGTCGGTATCATGTTCAAACGGGTCGCCTACCTTTAACGCTTTTACCTTTGCAGCAAAATCTTTCTTAAACTTTTCATATATGCTTTTTTCAATCAATATTCTTGAGCCGCAAAGGCAAATTTCACCCTGGTTGCGAAATGAGGAAAGTACCGTTGTGTTCAGCATTTCTTCATAGTTGCAGTCAGCAAAAATTATATTCGGATTCTTTCCGCCAAGCTCAAGCGAAAGCTTTTTAAACATCGGCGCGGCAACAGAAGCAATATCGGCACCTGTTTTTGTTCCGCCTGTAAATGTTATGGCTTTAATATCCGGGTGTTGAGAAATTGCCCTGCCAACTTTTTGCCCGTAGCCATGAACAATATTTAGAACGCCTTTTGGCAAGCCCGCTTCCCTGCAAAGTTCCGATAGATGGTAAGCTGTCATCGGAGTAAGCTCAGAAGGCTTTGCAACAGCCGTATTGCCTGTTATCAGCGCAGGGGCAATTTTCCATGTGAACAGGTATAATGGCAGGTTCCATGGCGATATTGCGCCAACAACTCCAATAGGCTGGCGCAGTGTGTAATTAATAGCCCTGTTATCGGTTGAGTGCGATTCGCTTGCAAATCCGTGAATAGCGTGAGCAAAGAACTCAAAATTCTTTACAGCACGCGGTATATCAACGGTCCTTGCCAGTGTTAACGGCTTACCGTTATCAACACACTCAGCCCTTGCAAGTTCACCCAGATCGCGCTCTATTAATGAGGCAATCTTCATCATCATGTCAGAGCGTTCTTCAACAGGCGTAACCGACCAGCTTTTGAAGGCTTCAAGCGCTGCCTTTACCGCTAAATTCACATCTGCTGAATCTGAATCAGGAACAACTCCGCATACTTCACCCTCAGCGGGATCGTAATTATCAAAATACTTTCCCGATACAGGCTCGACTAATTCACCGTTTATATAATTTTTTACCACAGATTTTTTCGAGAATTTATTTCCTGTATTATTGCTTTTGCTTTGAAACTCTTAACTTGAAAATCAATTCGCAATTCATGTGTTATTAATCACTGATTGAATTATACTTCTTCCATTAATGTTCTGAATGCGGTAAATCTTCCGCCGTATTTATCCTTATGCTCGCTTTGGAGTATTGCAGCATGCTCTATCTGGTAGCGCTCATAGTCTTCAACAGTATCGCAACGATACTGGATTACATAGGTTTCCCCGTCTTCGGTTTCAGGTGAAAGAATGCGGTACATCCTGTAATCGGAAAAACACCGGGTCGCAATTACATCCGGTATATGTTCAGAGCTCATCCAGCCCAGCCATTCATCGTGAATGTCTTCATCAACGTTTATTGTTACACTGTAAATTAACATAGTTTTTTATATTTAATTTAATACCCTCCACTTTATTCCCCTCCCTATTTAGGGAGAGGGGTTAAGTATGGGATTTTTATATGCAATTTAACCTGCCGCCATCAACTTGAAGGCTTACTCCGTTTATATAGCCAGCCAATGGCGATGCTAAAAAAACTGCAGCATATGCAAGCTCTTCAGGTTCACCAAACCTGCCTGCCGGAATTTCTTCAAGCCACTGGTTTGCAATCTCTTCAACACTTTGACCCGAGCTTTCCGAACGGGTTTTAAAAAGTGAATACAGCCTTTCGGTTTTTGTTGCACCGGGCAGTATATTATTGACCGTTATGCCAAACGGAGCAAGCTCGCGGGATAGTGTTTTTGCCCACGAAGCCACTGCCGCACGTATAGTATTTGATACACCCAGGTTCGGTATAGGCTGTTTAACTGATGTTGAAATAATATTTATTATCCTTCCGTATTTCCCTTTTTTCATTCCTCCGACAAGTGCCTGCACAAGTATTTGATTGCATACCAGGTGATTGCGGAATGCATCGGTAAATTCACTTGTTTCTGCCTTCAACGCCTCGCCTATTTTCGGCCCGCCGGTATTATTTACCAGAATATGTACCGGGGGATGCTCTGATGTATAATTATAGAGCTTATTTTTTAAATTTTCGGGATCGGAAAAATCTGCTACAATAAATGAATGATTCTGCGTTTTTGCTTTACTTAATTCACGTAAAACTTCACGCAGCCGCTCCTCGTTTCTTGAAACAAGAATAACATTAGCGCCTGATGCTGCAAATTGCAGCGCAATGGCTTTTCCAATTCCCTGTGTACTGCCGCAAACTACTGCTGTATTATTTGTCAGATCTATATTCATTCAATGTTGTGAATTCCCGCGGAAGCGGGAATCTATTTATAATTTTTTAATTATATATTAGTTTTTGATTCTATAAATTAAACTAAACAATTTTATTTTGTAAATATTTTTTTTATGATTAGATTCCTCCGAATGAGTCCTACGGACTGCTTCCGCCTGCCCGCTTTCGCGGGAATTAAAGTTTAACGTTATTTATTACTATAGCTGAATGACAGCTGATTAATTAGTTCATCCGGCAGCGGAGGAAGCTCCGAGCGCGGAATTAAATATGTAGATAAATTGAAAAGGTCTGTAAATACCCTGTGTTTATCAACGGTTGACATAAGGTAATGATGACCCGATGACCCGCCTGTGCCAATTTTTGCGCCTATCATCCTGTGAACCATCAACGCATGCCTGTAGCGCCAAGCCGTAAACAATTCGTCCATTTCCAGCAACAGGTTAAGGAACATGAATGGGATATGCAGTATCGGTTCATCACGGTAAAGATTAATGAACAATGCTGCAAGTGTTGCTTTATTTGAAAATGTCCGCTCCCCTTTTTCAACAAGCTCATTATGTTTTGCAGTATCGAACAATGCTTCAAAATTTCTAAGTGTCGCCTCGACCTGTTTCAGCTGAAAAACCTTTTTGATATCATTTAATGTTGAATTATTAATTATAATTATCTTGTCATTTTCAAGCATTTTATCAACTGTTGTTTTAAAAAGTTCCCAGAAATCGAATCCCCCGTAGTTAAGGAAGGGCGTCCTTTCAAGCCATCTTTGGACAAGCTCAAATGTTGATGATTCGTTAACCGTTTGCATTATTTTTTCGCGGTGTTCTGGCTCAAGAGTGTTCAGGTAGTCTGCGTTATTATACTTTATACGTATCTTATCAGATAAGCCCAGCTTATTTTCAATCAGCCTGAACTGGAAGCTCTGGAATCCGGAAGCAGGAATAAGGTAATCCCTGAAATCAAGAAAATCCAGAGGCGTCATGGTTTCAAGCACACGAAGCTGCTCGATAAGTAGCTTTTGAATTTCCGTTATCCTTTGCAGGCGTGATACTGCTATGCCAATGCTTCTTTCATCAACCGTATCGTTTTTAAACATCGAGTTGACAGAATCAATTTCATGCAATATCTGCTTAAACCACAGCTCATAAGCCTGGTGAACAATAATAAAAAGCATTTCATCATGGGCTTCTTCGCTGTATTTTTTACTTTCAGGCTGCTGAATTTCCAGTAATTTATCCAACTGCAGGTATTTAGCGTAATATATCGGGGGATATTTTGACATTATTCTAATTTCAATGATTGAAACGGTAAAATAAGGGTAATGATTGAATATTAAAAGTTAGGTTTTATGACACAATAACCTCTCCTTTTAAGAGAGGGGTAAGGTGTAATATTAATTTAACTTACCTTAAACACCAAATATTTCAGATATGACGTTTCTTCCATTGCGGGAATTTGAGGATGGTCAAGTGAAGCCCCGTTCTTATAAATCAACTGAATATTTTTCCCTGCTTTTTCTGCGGCTTTTGTAACCGATTCAATAAACTCTTTTTCTTTTATATGATACGAACAGGAAGATGTTACAAGATAGCCGCCCGGATTAATACAGCCAAGCGCCAGCTTATTAAGCTTAACATATCCTTTAAGCGCTGTCGGAATGCTTTTCCTGCTTTTTGCAAATGCAGGAGGGTCTATCATCACAACATCAGATTTCGCTCCGGCAGCAATGGATTTTTCAAGATAATCAAAGACATCGCTTACAATATATTCTGCTTTCGATGTAAGCTTGTTCAGTGAATAATTATTTCTGCAATTTTCAATTTCATTTTCAGATGAATCAACAAAGATAACTGATGCCGCACCCGCAGAAACTGCATGCATTCCAAATCCGCCCGAATTACTGAAAATATCAAGTACAGATCTGCCGCCTGTGATCTTATGTATAAATTCCCTGTTATCGCACTGGTCAAAATAGAAACCGGTTTTTTGAGAGGAGGCAAAATCAATCGAATATGATAATTTACCGTCACTTATAATTTCGGTTCCAACACTTCCAAGATATACTTCGTCTTCTTCGGTTAATCCTTCAAGCTTGCGGAAATACGGCTCATTCCTTGTGAAAATATTAAGCGCACCCAGCTTATCTTTTAAAACATTTACTACGAGGCTGATATTCAGATGCATACCCGCGCAATAGACCTGTAAAACATATGTGTCATTATACTTATCAACTATCAGCCCGGGCAAATAATCACTTTCACTGAAAACAAGCCGGTAGGAGTTTCGATTAGGATAAATGCTTTTCCTGTATTGATAAGCATTGAGCAAAGAATTTTTTATGTATTCAGAAATATCGGCTTTAAATGATTTTTCAAGTAATCGTACAGATATCAGAGAACTTTTATTGTAAAATCCGGTACCTAACAATGTGCCCTTTGAATCGAATAGCTCAACCAGCTCGCCTGTTTCTGCTGTGCCCTCAAGCTTTTCTATTTCATTGCTGAAAACCCAATAATGTCCGGTGCGTATACGGTGCTCTTCATTTTTTTTAAGAAATATTTTAGCCATTAATTCAGGTTATTCAATACATTCTGAAGCTTGGAAGATACAAGTTCAGCAACCTCCATTAATCTCTCATTTCCAACCGATTGCATTGCAACCATCGGGTTTATTGCCGATACCTGCACCTGGCCGTTATCTTTTTCCTGAATAATTACATTACAGGGAAGCATAACGCCGATATTTTCTTCCATCTGCAAAGCTTTATAAGCTATCGGCGGGTTGCATGCACCTAGAATTTTATATTTACGGAAATCGACGTCAATTTTATTCTTTAATGTTTCTTTTACATCAATTTCTGTCAGCACTCCGAAGCCTTCTTTTTTCAGCTCTTCGATTACTTTTTCAATTGCTTTTTCGTATGTGCAATTGACAATTTTGTTATTATTGTATGTCATTTTAATTATCCTTTTTGAAATTTTTTCAGTTAAATTTATTTTGTTACAAAGAATTCAGCTCTTTTGCAAGCTGTTCAGCATCATTATAATTATTATAAATATGAGGTGATACCCTTAGGTATCCCTCTCTTAGTGCGATATAAATCTTTTTCCCTTCCAATGATTTTTGAACGGTTTTATTCTTTGCGGGGTCAAGGTTTGTAAATATCAGGATATTTGACCTGTGCTTGGGCGAAAGGTCGCTTTCTACCCTGTACTTTGATGTATCCAGTTTTTCAATAATCCTGTCCTGAATTTCAATAATATGGTTGTAAATATTTTCAATACCAAGCTCCATGAAATATGTTAACACTTCATTTGTTCCTATCATTGCCAGTGTGTTTAACGTTGAATTCTCAAAGGCAGTTCCGTCTTCATTGAAATCAAGATTATAGTTAAGGAAGTTATCAAAATCATATTTAATGCTCGTTGTACCAACATAAGTCGGTTGAACAAGCTCACGGTATCTTTTTGAAATGTAGGTAAATCCAAGCCCGGCGGGTGACATCATCCATTTCTGGTTGCCGGTGCAAAGATAATCTATGCACATATCTTCAACATCTATCGGGACGATTCCGGTTGCCTGAATAGCATCAACAACTAACAGAATATTGTACTTTCTGCAAAATTCTGCTATAGATTTTATGCTGTGCCTGTACCCTAAAAACTGAACATAACTTAATGTAAAAACATTAACATTATAATCTATCAATATCCTGCGTATCATTGCCTCGTTGGCGTAGCCTTTATCTGATGGAATGAGCAAAACATTTACCCTGCCCAGCTTTTCCTGGTTCAGCCATGGATAGACAACAGCTGGAAATTCAGAATCAAGAATTGCCACATTATTCTCGCCCGGCTTAAGAACGATACCGTTAGCAAAAATGTTAATGCCGTGAGTTGTATTGGATGTGATAATTATATTTTCAGGTTTGGCATTTATTAATTTCCCGAAAGTCTGCCTGAGCTCGCGCGCCTTATTAATATTAACCAGGCTTAAGTTCAGGTAATCGGTTGTGAAATCTTTGATGAATTCGTTTATTTTTTCAACAGACCTTAACGGGTATGGTGTGTAATGAGCCGAATCAAGATAAGTTATTTTTTCCATGAACGGAAACTGTTTCCGTATTTGATTATGATCAGGTAACATATTTATATTAAGATATCTTCTATTTTATTTTTATTAAAAGGACAGAACAATGTTCTGTCACTACAGAAAATTAAAACTTCATTGCGTTAATAATATCTTCCATCAGGTCTTCGTAATCTTCAACACCGACCGATAACCTGATAATACCATCGGTTAAACCAAACTTATCGCGTTCTTCCTTCGGAACACTGCCGTGAGTCATGCTAACAGGGTGGCATACAAGGCTTTCAACTCCCCCAAGTGATTCGGCCCTTGCAAATATCTTAAGCCCGTTGAAAAATTGTACAGCATTATCAAATGACCCCGTATCAATGCAAATCATTCCGCCGAAGCCGCGCATCTGCTTTTTAGCAAGCTTGTGCTGAGGATGTGAAACCAAGCCCGGATAAATTACCCTGCTGATTTTTTTCTTATAATTGATTTCAATATTTTCAGCTATTTTCATTGCATTGAAATTATGACGTTCCATTCTTAATGCCAGTGTTTTTGTCGCGCGCAAAGTTAAGAAACAATCAAACGGTGATGGCACTGCACCAACAGAGTTTTGAATAAACTT
>Ga0315273_10007328_pt1 | contig 13809 bp, 9 predicted proteins | sample YL17G02_0_MG_FD_205753 | JGI IMG/M metagenome (GOLD analysis project Ga0315273, IMG submission 205753) | Sediment microbial communities from Yellowstone Lake, YNP, Wyoming, USA - YL17G02_0 | ecosystem: Environmental > Aquatic > Freshwater > Lake > Sediment | place: USA: Wyoming | collected... | reverse complement strand
CCAACCAGTTGGGTCGCCGTGGCCGGCGTAGAAGAACAGCATCGCCCCGTCGTCGATGCCGCTCGTCGCGTCGGTATCGGCCCCGCTGGGCGTGAGGTCGCTGTCGTAGTAGAAGTTCGCCGTGTTCGTCAGCCCAACATGCATGTGTCGCCTGGTCCATGTGTCAGGGGTGTGGTTGGCTGCTGAAGGCGAGCCCCCCATGTCAGTGCCGAAGAGAAACTCCTCCGCGGTATCGATGTGCCAGTCGATATTGCCGTGGGCTGTGATGGCCGAGTTCAGGGCGGGGTTCCGCAACTTGACGAGCGCCTGCACCAGCAGGACGTCGAACCTGTCGAGCGTGGTTATGTTGCACAACCAGGGCTGCTCCTCGCAACGACCGGGTACATGGCGCTCGAAGGTCTGGCTAGAGGGGTCGAAGCGATAGGCGATATCGTAGTTGCCCTCAATGGTGCTGAGGGCTGTGGCCGGATCCGCGCCCGAAGCGCCCCTCCAGACGAAGTTGTTCCAGCCCGGCTCTAGGTCGAGGGTGAGGCTGAGGGGTTCGGGTATTGGTGCCGCAAGAAGAGCGACGGGCATGTCGCATACCAGTCCAGGGGCCGTGACCAGCACCAGCAGGTTGTCGTCCGTGTTGACGCTCGTCATGTTGCAGAGCCCTGGCTGCTCCTCGCAACGACTGGGTACGTGGCGCTCGAAAGTCTGGTTAGCGGCCACGAAGCGGTAGGCGATACGGTAGTTCCCTTCGATGCAACTGAGGGCTGTAACCGGATCCGCGCCCGAAGCGCCCGTCCAGACGAAGTTGTTCCAGCCCACCTGCAGCTCGAGGGTACGGCTGGTGGGCGGCGGCGTGCATATGAACTCGGCTGGTGGTGCCGGCGTAGGCGTGGGCGTGGGTGTGGGCGTCGGCGTGGGTGTCTCCGTGGGAGTGGGCGTCTCCGTGGGTGTGGGCGTCGGGCACGCGGGAACCCCGACCACGGTCTCGCCCAGGCTGTGGCCGTAGGCAAGCGTGCCCACCAAGTAGACCATTGGGGCACCGGCAGCGACGCGCTCGATTTCCTGGCACTCCTCCGTGCCCCCGCCCTGGTTGAGGACGATTTTGTCGCCTATGTCACAGCCAGTGGCGTCGCTCACCATGATACTGCCAGCCCCGGCATCGGCCTCCTGGGCCAGGGCGGTGTTGCAGGTCGCATTGGCCGACACGCCGCCGCTCCCCGGCGAGGCGAGGGCCAAAGCCACGATGAGCGCCGCCCCTAGGGCCAGAGCAATCGCTATTGCGGCAGCCTTTCGTCGACGACTACGCATGGGCTCACCTCCAACAGACTAGGGGCGTTCGGTGACCGCATCCTAGACGCAGGTGTGAGGGTTGTCAAGGGATTATCAGCCACCCCCTCTTTGCCTTTCCCCACCCTTTCGCCTACTATGTAGCCACAGCAAGGCCCAAGGCCGCCTGCCTGCCGGTAGGCAGGCCTGCAGGCAGGCGGGGAGCACCATGGTCACCCTGAGCCAAACAATCAAGCAATATGGAGGCCATCCGCATCCGGGCGCGCCCCGGCTTGTATCTGCGCCCACAAGATTTTTTGGAACACAATCAAAGGTCAGATTCGGCCCCTGAGAACGGTCCTAGCCCCCATGCGTCTCTCACAGCTCTTCGGTAGCACACTGCGCCAGGCCCCCGCCGAGGCCGAGACCATCGGCCACCAGCTCCTGCTGCGCGCCGCCCTCGTCCAGCAGCTATCGGCCGGGGTCTACAGCACCCTGCCCCTGGGCTGGCGCGCCCTGCGCAAGGTCGAGCAGATCATCCGCGAGGAGATGGACGCCGCCGGCGGCCAGGAGCTGATCATGCCCGCCATCCTGCCCCTGGAGCTCTGGCAGGCCTCCGGTCGCGACCGCAGCATGGCCGACGTCCTCTTCCACGTTATCGACAAGCGAGACCGCCGCTTCGTCCTCGGCCCCACCCACGAGGAGGCAGTCGTCGAGCTGTTCAAGCGCCAGGTCCGCTCCTACCGCGACCTGCCCGTCATCGTCTATCAGATCCAGAACAAGTTCCGCGATGAGCCCCGCCCCCGCGGCGGCCTGGTACGCCTGCGCCAGTTCACCATGAAGGACGCCTACTCCTTCGACATCGATTTCGAGGGGCTGGACGTCTCCTACGAAAAGATGTTCCGCGCCTACTCCCGTGTGTTCGAGCGCTGCGGCGTGCCCACCGTCCCCGTCCTGGCCGATTCCGGCGCCATCGGTGGCAAGGACACCCACGAGTTCGTCTACCTGACGGAATCGGGCGAGGACTCCGCCCTCCTCTGCGACCGCTGCGGCTACGCCGCCAACGCCGAGTGCGCCGACTTCCAGAAGGTGCCGGTGAGTGCCGACAGCGAGCAGCCCCTGCCGGTGGAGGAGATCCCTACGCCCGGTATCTACACCATCGAGGCCTTGGCCGACCACCTGGGCATCCCGCAGGCCAAGACCTGCAAGGCCATCTTCTACTCCGCCGACGGCCGCCCCCTCTTCGTGGCCATCCGCGGCGACATGGAGGTCAACGAGACCAAGCTGCGCCGGGCGGCCGGCTGTGTCGACCTGCACTACATGACCGAGGTGGAGGTGATCGACGCCGGCTTCGTGCCCGGCTCCGCTTCCGCCGTGGGTCTGGCGAACGCCCGCATCGTGGCCGACGACCTGCTGCCCCGCGAAGTGAACCTGGTGGCCGGTGCCAACAAGCCGGATACTCACCTTCTGAACGTCAACTACGGCCGCGATTGGCAGGCCGACGTGGTGGCAGACATCGCCCTGGCCCGCGACGGCTATCTCTGCGCCCAGTGCGGCGCCTCCCTCCGTGTGCGGCGGGGCATCGAGATGGGCCAGATCTTCAAGCTGGGCACCGTCTACAGCGAGAAGCTGGGCGCCACCTTCCTCGACCGTGACGGCCAGCTCAAGCCAGTGGTCATGGGCTGCTACGGCATCGGCACCGAGCGCCTGCTGGCGGCCGTGGTGGAGGCCAACCACGACGAGCATGGCATCCTGTGGCCGCAGGAGCTGGCCCCCTATCAGGTCCACCTGGTGGCCCTGGGCGTGGACCGCCCCGACGTGGCCGAGACCGCAGACCGCTTGTGCGACGAACTGCAGACAGCCGGCATCACCGTCCTCTACGACGATCGAGAGGAATCGCCCGGCGTCAAGTTCAACGACGCCGACCTGCTGGGCATGCCCCTTCGCCTCACCGTCAGCGCCCGCACCCTGGCCCAAAACAGCGTTGAGCTGAAGCGCCGCGCGGAGTCCCAGAGCAAGCTGGTGCCGCTGGCGGACGCGCTCGGCGCCGTGCGAGAAGCCGGAACCCCTTAGGGAACCCTCGCTGAGCCCCTGAGCCCGTTCGAAAACAAGGGTGACACCCATGTTTTTGGACAAGTACAAGGCCTTGCACCCCCTTCGCAAACGTGCTATGGTTTCCATGCTAGAGTGGGTGAGTGGCCCCACTTTTTTGTTGGGGTTTGGACTGGGATGACCAGATGCAAAAGGGTGTTGAGCAGCGATGAAGAGCGACTTCTTGATCGCCATAACGCAGATAGCGGCCGAGAAGAACCTACCCAAGGAGGTAGTGCTCCAGGCCGTCGAGACGGCCCTTATCTCCGCTTACAAGAAGGACAGCGAGGCCACCGGTAACATCGTCGTACGCATCGACCGGAACACCGGCAACGTCCACGTCTTCGCCCAGAAGGCGGCGGTGGCGGAGGTCGAGGACGAGCGCGTGGACATCTCCCTGAAGGAAGCCCGCCGGATCAAGCCCGACGCTCAACTGGGCGATATCCTGGAGTTCGAAGTGACGCTGGCCAACGCCGGCCGCATCGCCGCCCAGACTGCCAAGCAGGTAGTGCTCCAGCGCCTCCGCGAGGCCGAACGGGAGATGGTCTACGAGGAGTTCTCCAACCGCGAGGGAGACATCGTCTCCGGTCTGATTCAACGCGTGGACGCCCGCCAGATCATCGTCGATCTGGGCAAGACCGAGGGCGTCCTGCCGCCCAACGAACAGGTGCGCACCGAGCACTATCGCCCGGGCACGCGTATGAAGTTCTACTTGGTAGAGGTGCACAAGTCCAACAGGGGCCCGCAGCTCGTCTTGTCCCGCACGCACAAGAACCTGCTGAAGCGCCTGTTTGAGCTGGAGGTCCCGGAGATCTACAAGGGCACGGTGGAAATCAAGTCCATCGCCCGCGAGCCCGGCTACCGCAGCAAGGTCGCCGTCTCTGCCCGTCAGGAAGGAGTCGACCCCGTTGGCTCGTGTGTGGGCTTGCGGGGCATCCGCATCCAGAACATCGTCAACGAACTGGGCGGCGAGCGCATCGATGTCATCCAGTGGGACACCAACCCGGCCCGCTTCGTAGCTAACGCCCTTAGCCCGGCCCAGGTGTCCAACGTGAGCGTGAGCCAGGAGGACAACACCGCCTCCGTCATCGTGCCCGACCGCCAGCTGTCCCTGGCCATCGGTAAGGAGGGGCAGAACGCCCGCCTGGCCGCCAAGCTCACCGGCTGGCGCATCGACATCAAGAGCGAATCGGCCGTGCACGAGGCCCCGACGGCGCTGGTGACGGAGGAGGCCCCCGCCGAGGTGGCGGAATCCCAGCCGGCGGAACAGCCCATCGAAGCCGCCACGGCTGCTTCCGAGGAGGCGGCGCCGGTGACGGAGGAGGTCGTGGCCGAAGCCGAAGAGGCGGCGGTCGCGGAATTCGCGCCGCTGGCCGAGGAGGCCGCCCCCGAACCCGTCGCAGCGGCCGTCGGCGGGCCGACAGCCCCGGCCAAGCCGCAGATCCGCTTCGCCGAGGAGGTCTTCCGCGAGGTCGCCAGCCCGCCCAAGGGCAAGAAGGCCAAGGCCCGCAAACCCGGCCGCGAGGAACCGGCGCCCGTCGCCAAGGTTAAGAAGACCAAGAAGCTGCGCCGACCTGAGCTGGAGGAAGAACTGATCGACGACTTGGAGGAGGAGGTCTAGGCCGGCGGCCCAGCACCATGAGCACAAGCGCCAAGGTCATCCCTAAGACTAGACCACGCCACATACCGCAGCGCACCTGCGTGGCCTGTCGCCGCACCACCGCCAAGCGGGAACTGGTGCGCGTCGTGCGCACGGCAGAAGGTGGGGTGGAGGTGGACCCGACCGGCAAACGATCGGGCCGTGGCGCTTATCTCTGCCCAACGCCGGACTGCTGGCGTCTCGCTGTCCAGAAGGGGCGCTTGGACCGCGCCCTGAAGACCAGCGTCAGCGCCCGTGACAAAGAAGCCCTTCTCCAGTACGCCCAGTCCCTGGAGCCAGAGACAGAGGTATAGCCATGCCCTACAGACCCAGGACTGGAGGCAGCAGGAGGAAAAGCGGCAGGCGCCGGCGGGTAGGCCCGAAGCTGGGGACCGCCCAGGCGGGTCCGACCCGTGGCGAGGGCATCCTGGTCATCCCCCGCACCCTCACCGTGAACCAGTTGGCAGGCCTCACCAAGGCGTCTTCCGTGGAGATCATCAAGGAGCTCATGAAGAACGGAGTGATGGCCTCCATCAATCAGGTCATCGACTTCGAGACCGCCTCGCTGGTGGCCCGCGACATGGGATTCGAGCCCCAGCAGGAGACCCGCCCCGAGGAGGCAGCAGGCCGCGCCGCCTACGAGGAGGAGGATCCCAGCCTCCTGGAGCCGCGACCGGCAGTGGTCACCATCATGGGCCACGTGGACCACGGCAAGACCAAGCTCCTGGACGCCATCCGCAAGACAAACGTGGTGGCCGAGGAGGTTGGGGGCATCACGCAGCACATCGGCGCCTACCAGGTGGAGGTGCACGGCCAGCGCATCACCTTCATCGACACGCCCGGCCACGAGGCCTTCACCGCCATGCGCGCCCGCGGCGCCAAGGCCACAGACATCGCCGTGCTGGTGGTGGCCGCCGACGACGGCGTCATGCCTCAGACGGTAGAGGCCATCGACCACGCCAAGGCGGCCCGGGTGCCAATCGTGGTGGCTGTCAACAAGATCGACCTGCCGGACGCCAATCCCGAGCGGGTCAAGCAGCAGCTCTCGGAACACTCGCTCCTCATCGAAGAGTGGGGCGGCGACGTTATCTGCGTGCCGGTGTCGGCCAAGACCCAGGAGGGGTTGCCGAACCTGCTGGAGAACATCCTGCTCCTGTCCGAGATCCAGGAGCTGAAAGCCAACCCGCACCGCCCGGCCGCCGGCGTCGTGATCGAGGCGGAGCTGGATAGCAGCCGCGGCCCCATGGCCACGGTGCTCGTGCAGACCGGCACCCTGCGGGTGGGCGACGTGGTCGTGGCCGGCGAGACCTGGGGCCGGGTAAAGGCCATGTTCGACGAGTGGGGCCACCGCCGCAAGACAGCGGGTCCGGCGACGCCGGCCAAAGTCATGGGCCTGACCTCCGTTCCCCAGGGCGGCGACCTGCTCGCAGTGCTCAAGGACGAACACCTGGCCCGCGAGATTGTGGAACAGCGCCAGCGCGAGCGAGAGGCGGCCGCCCTGCGGCCGACGCAGGTCGTCACCCTGGAGTCGTTCTACGGCGAGGTGCAAGCCGGTAAGACCCGCGAGCTAAACATCGTCCTCAAGACCGACGTGCAGGGTACCCTGGACGCCGGCCGCAACGCCCTGGAGCGCCTGAGCGAGGAGACGGTGAAGGTCAACATCATCCACGCCGCCACCGGCACCGTCATCGAATCCGACGTCATGCTGGCCCTGGCCTCCAAGGGCATCGTCGTCGGCTTCAACACGCGGCCCGAGCCCGGCGCCCGCCGCCTGGCCGAGGGCGAGGGCGTGGACATCCGCTATTACGAGATCATCTACGATCTGGTGGACGATGTGACTAAGGCCGTCAAGGGGCTGCTGGAGCCGGTCTACGTGGAGGTGGTGGAAGGGCACGCCGAGGTGCGGCAGGTGTTCCGCGTGCGCACCGGGAAGGTGGCCGGCTGCCACGTCCGCGACGGCCAGATTACACGTGCCGCCTCCGCGCGCCTCCTCCGCGGCGAAGAGGTGCTCCACGCCTCGCGGGTGAGCAGCCTGCGCCGCTTCCAGGAAGACGTGCGCGAGGTGCAGGCCGGCTACGAATGCGGCATCGGCATCGAAGGCTTCACCGACTACCAGGAAGGTGACGTCATCGAGACCTTCGGCCGCCAGCGCAAGAGCTAACCCCCGACCGCTGCACCTAGTCTGTAGGCCCCCGCTGGGCCAGGGGGGTGATGGCCATGACCCGACGCCTGGAACGCCTCAACGGCCTTTTCCGGGAGGAACTGAGCGACCTCCTTCTGCGGCAGGTGAAGGACCCCCGCCTCGCCCAGTTCGTCTCCATAACGCGCGTGGCGATCAGCCCCGACTTGAGTCACGCCCGCGTCTTCGTCAGCGTCATGGGGAGCGAGGAGGAGAAGACGTCGACCCTGCAGGGACTGACAGCGGCCGCCAACTACCTGCGGCGTCAGCTCAACAACCGCGTTAGCCTGCGACGCATGCCCGAACTCTCTTTCCGCCGCGACGACTCGCTGGAGAAGGGCGCCTACGTCCTCGACCTCTTGAACCAGATCTCCGAGGAGTCAGAGAAGCCCTAGACCTTGGACGCATCCGGCTTCCTCAACGTCGACAAGCCGGCCGGCTGGACTTCGTTTCGCGTCGCCGCTTTGGTGCGGCGCCGCTCGGGGGTGCGCCGCGTCGGCCACACCGGCACCCTCGACCCCACCGCCACCGGGGTACTGGTGGTCTGCCTGGGCGCCGCCACACGCCTCAGCGAGTACGTGATGGAGCTATCCAAGACCTATCGGGCGGAGGTGCGCCTGGGTGTGGCCACCGACACCTTCGACGCCGCCGGCGTTCCCGTGAGCGAGGCCGACCCCTCCGGCGTGAGCCGGGAGCAGGTCGAGCAGACACTAGCCGCCTTCCTGGGGGAGACCGATCAGGTGCCGCCCCTGTTCAGCGCCATCAAGCACGCCGGCGAGCCCCTCTACCGCTACGCCCGCTCCCAGCGGGAGGTGCAGCCCCTGCCGCGACGCGTCGTTATCCATCGCCTTCAGCTCCTGGACTTCCGGCCGCCGCTCCTCACCATCGAGCTGGAGTGCGGCAAGGGGACCTACGTGCGCTCCCTGGCCCACGATCTGGGCCAGCGTCTGGGCTGCGGCGCTCACCTGGCGTCCCTGGTGCGGCTGCGGGTGGGCCCCTTCGCCCTGGAGGACGCCTGCACGTTGCCCCACCTGGAGCAGGCCTTCGACGAGGAGCGCTGGCAGGAGTTCCTCCTGCCGCCCGACGCCGCGCTGGCCCACTGGCCGCGCATCGACCTGACGGAGGAACAGGCGACGGCCGTCCGCTTCGGGCAGGCGCTGGCCGCGGAGGGTCTGGCACCATCACCGCCCCAAGAGCCCGCCGATGGCGCCCTCGCCCGCGCCTACGGCCCCGAAGGCGGGCTGCTGGCCCTCCTCCGCTACGACGGCCCAGCCGGCGTGTGGCACCCGAGCAAGGTCCTTGCGGCAGCAGGAGGGGCGCGGGAAGAAGCGGTGCAGGGCTGAAGCTACTGTAGGGGTCGTTCGCGAACGACCCTTACGACCTGCTGACCGGATCGAGTGAACAAACCGCTTATCTGCGGTATTATGGGGCCAGCGTAACCGATTCCGGTAGGGGCAGCGCTCGCCCTGCCCCTGAGGGGAGCGCATCGAAGTATGGTCATCGAGACGACGCCCGGCAACGTCCGACCCATCCGCATCGAGGACGAGATGCGGGCCTCCTACCTGGAATACGCCATGAGCGTCATCGTCTCCCGCGCCCTGCCGGACGTGCGCGATGGCCTCAAGCCGGTGCAGCGGCGTATCCTCTATGCCATATCGGAGCTGGGCCTGCGGTCCGGCTCGGCCTACAAGAAGAGCGCCCGCATCGTGGGTGAGGTGCTGGGCAAGTACCACCCGCACGGCGATGCCCCGGTATACGAGGCGATGGTGCGGCTGGCCCAGGACTTCTCGATGCGCTACCCGCTGGTGGACGGGCAGGGCAACTTCGGCAGCGTGGACAACGACCCGCCGGCGGCCATGCGCTACACCGAGGCCCGCCTGGCGGCCATCGCCGAAGAGACCCTGGCCGACATCGATAAAGAGACGGTGAACTTCGTCCCCAACTTCGACGACTCGCTGCAGGAGCCCACCGTCCTCCCCTCGCGGCTGCCCAACCTGTTGGTGAACGGCGCCTCGGGCATTGCCGTGGGCATGGCCACCAACATCCCGCCCCACAACCTGAGGGAGGTGTGCGACGCCATCGCCCACCTCATCGAGGAGCCGGAGGCCACCACGGAGGAGCTGGCGGATATAGTCAAGGGGCCGGACTTCCCCACGGGCGGAACCATCTTCCGCTACGAGCGGGTGAAGCGGCAGCCCACCGACGGCGAGCAGGCCGAGGCCGAGCGCTACGAGCAACAGGACGCCATCAAGGCCGCCTACGCCGACGGGAAAGGGCGGGTCATCATGCAGGCCCGCACTTATGTCGAGGAGATGGCCAAGGGCGGGCGCTACCAGATCATAGTGAACGAGCTCCCCTACCAGACGAACAAGGCGGCCCTGGTGGAGCGCATCGCCGACCTGGCCAGGAACAAGCGCCTCGAGGGCATCGCCGACCTGCGGGACGAGTCGGACCGACATGGCATCCGCGTCGTCATTGAGCTGAAGCGCGAGGCACAGGCCCAGCAGGTGCTCAACTCCCTCTACAAGCACACGGCCATGCAATCGTCCTTCGCCGTGAACATGCTGGCCCTGGTGGATGGGCAGCCCCGCACCGTCAGCCTCAAGAAGATCCTGGAGAGCTTCATCAGCCACCGGCGCGAGGTCATCCGCCGTCGCTCCCAGTACGACCTGAACCGGGCGAAGGAGCGCGAGCACATCCTCCAGGGCTTGCTCAAGGCCCTGGATCACCTGGATGAAGTGATCCAGACCATCCGGCGCTCGGAGTCGGCGGAGAAGGCGAAGGAGGGCCTGATGCGCGCCCCCTTCCGCCTGAGCGACCGTCAGGCGCAGGCAGTGCTGGACATGCAGCTGCGCCGACTGGCCCGCCTGGAGCGCCAGAAGATCCAGGACGAATTCACCGAGATCATCAAGCAGATCGCCTACCTGGAGGACCTGCTAGCCAACCCGCGCAAGGTCGACTTCGTCATCAAGGAAGAGACGCTGGAGCTCAAGAAGAAGCACGGCGACGACCGCAGGACCCAGATCAGCGAGCGAGCGGTGGCGGACTTTCGGGAGGAGGACCTGATCCCCCACCAGGAGACGGTGATCACCATCTCGACCCGCGGCTACATTAAGCGAATACCCCTGGAAAACTACCGTGCGCAACGGCGGGGCGGCCGCGGCAAGATCGGCGCGCCCCACCGGGAGGGCGACGCCGTCCGCCACGTGAGGGTGGCGGACACCCACGACAACCTCCTCTTCTTCACCGACCGGGGCAAGGTCTACCAGATGAGGACCCACGAGCTGCCCGAGGAATCGCGCCAGGCGCGTGGCATCCCCATCATCAACCTCATCTACCTGGAGCAGAACGAGCAGGTTACGGCTATGGTCGTCGCCCGCGGCGGGGACCAGGAGTACCTGATCCTGGCCACCGAGAAGGGCGAGGTCAAGAAGACGGCCCTGGCAGAGTACGCCTCGGTGCGGCGCAACGGGCTCATCACCATGGACCTGGAGCCGGGCGACGCCTTGGTGGCTGCACGCTTGGCTCTCGACGAGGACCAGGCGATACTGGTCACCGCCAGCGGCCAGTCCCTGCGCTTCCCGGTGCGCCAGTTGCGAGCGGCCTCGCGCCAGAGCGGCGGAGTGCGGGGCATCCGTCTGGCCAAGGGCGACCGCGTGGTAGGGATGGACACTGCCTCCCCCAGTGGACAACTGCTGGTCGTGACGGCCAACGGCTTCGGTAAGCGCACGCCGGTGGAGGAGTATCCCACCCACAGTCGGGGCGGGCAAGGCGTCTACACGTTCAGACCCAACGACAAGACGGGGCCGCTGGTGGCTGCCCGCATGGTGGAGCCGCTCCAGGAACTGATGATCATATCGCGCAACGGGATAGTGCTGCGCACGCCGGTGGACAGCATCGCCAGCCAGGGACGGGCCACCATGGGCGTCACGCTCATGGACGTCGACCCTGGTGACAGCGTGGCCTCCATCACTACCATCGATCTGTCGAGCCCGCCGGGCGTCGAGCCGCCGGCAGGCGATGGCGCCAGACCCGCGGCGCCTGCTAGGGGGAGGGCGCCCGCCAGGGGCAAGGCCGCCGGCAAGCCGGCGAAGCGCCCATCCAAGGCGCCGCCGCCGAAGAAGCCGACCAGCGGCGGGCGAAGATCAGCAGTTGAGCAAACAGCCGCCAAGAAGGCGAGACCCAGCGCTGGCCCGAAGACCGGCGCCGCTAGAACGAGGAGGGCCCGACGATGAGGGCTTCCCTGGACGACATCTTTTCCGACTTCGAGCAGATACGCCAGCGCATGACGCACACCTGGCAGCAGGGGCTGGGCCCGCCGGGCGCGCCCCATTTCTGCCCACCCGTCATTGAGCCAGCCGCCGACGTCTACGAAACGGCGGAGAGCGTGGTGGTGCTGGTAGAGATTGCGGGAGTCAAGGCCGAGGAGATCGACATCGCGGTTGAGGGCAAGACCCTGACCGTCCGCGGCGAGCGTGAGGACCGCCAGCGCCACCTCACCCGGCTGTATCATCAGATGGAGATCTGCTGCGGCCTCTTTGAGCGGAGCGTGGTCCTTCCATCGGAGGTGGACCCCCAGCAGGCCAGCGCCACCTACAGCGACGGCATCCTGGCCATTGTGCTGCCCAAGGTGCAGCAGCAGCTCGCGCGCCGAGTGCGCGTCGTCATCGGTTAGCCTCAAGGCCGCCGTCGACCAGACGCGGCTGGGAGATGTCAGCATGACCCAAGCCGAGGAGACGGAGCTCAAGGGTGGCCCTGCCTCGCGTGTGCCCGAGGTCCTGCCGGTGCTGCCCAGCGGCGGCACTGTCGTCTATCCCTTCCAGCTGGTGCCCATCCTGGCCGTCCAGGAGCGGGACATCCGCGCTGTGGACGAGGCGGCAGCCAGTCCGGCCAAGATGGTGGGCATCTTTGCCCAAAAGCCATCGGAGGATGGCCACTACCACGGCGACCTGCACGAAGTAGGCACGGCGGCCACCGTCTCGCGCATGGTCAAAGCCCCTGATGGTTCCATCAACGCCATCCTCCAGGGGGTGGCCCGCATCCGCCTGCTGTCCATCGAACAGGCCGAGCCTTGGATGCGCGCGCGAGTGGAACGGCTGCCGGAGACGGTGGAGCGCGACCTGGAGCTCGAAGCCCTGGCCCGCAACGCCGTCGCCCTCTTCCAGCGCATCGCCGAACTGTCGGAGATGCCGCCGGAGCTGGCGATGACTGTCGTCAACGTGCCGGAGCCGGGGGCGCTGGCCGACTTCATCGCCTCCAACGTACGCCTCAAGCCCGAAGACCGTCAGGCCGTGCTGGATACGGCCGATGTCCGTCAGCGCCTGCGCATGGTCACCGAGCTTCTCCAGCGCGAGGCGGAGGTGGCGGAAGTGGAGAGGAAGATCCGCTCGCAGGTGCAGGGCGAGATGGACAAGCGGCAGCGCGAGTTCATCCTGCGGGAGCAGCTCAAGGCGATCCAGAAGGAACTGGGGGAACTGGAGCCCAGCCCGGAGGCGGCGGATCTGCGGCAGCGCCTGGCCGATGCCCACCTGCCCCCGGAGGCGCAGCGGGAGGCCGACCGCGAGCTGGAGCGCCTGGCCGCCACGCAGCCGGCTTCGGCCGAGTACCAGGTGATCCGCACCTACCTGGAGTGGCTGGCCGATCTGCCCTGGGACGTAAGCACCGAGGACAACCTGGACCTGGCTCGCGCCGAGGAGACCCTAAACGAAGACCACTACGGCCTGGAGAAAGTCAAACAGCGCATCCTGGACTTCCTGGCGGTGCGCAAGCTGCGGCCGGACGCCAAGGGGCCCATCCTCTGCTTTGTGGGGCCGCCGGGCACGGGCAAGACATCCCTGGGTCAGTCCATCGCTCGGGCGCTGGGGCGCAAGTTCTTGCGCCTGTCCCTGGGCGGCATCCGCGACGAAGCGGAGATCCGCGGCCATCGCCGCACGTATGTGGGCGCCCTCCCCGGCCGCTTCATCCAGGAGATCCGGCGGGCCGGCTCCAACAACCCCCTCATCATACTGGACGAGGTGGACAAGCTGGGCATGGACTTCCGCGGCGACCCGGCATCGGCGCTCCTGGAGGTGCTGGACCCGCAGCAGAACAGCACCTTCGTGGACCACTACCTGGACATCCCTTTCGACCTTTCGCGCGTGTTCTTCATTACCACCGCCAACCTGGCCGACCCCATCCCGGAGCCCCTGCGCGACCGTATGGAGGTCATCGAGCTGCCCGGCTACACCGAGCAGGAGAAACTTCAGATCGCGGTGCGCTATCTCCTGCCGCGACAGGTGCTCGAAAACGGCATCCCCGAGGACATGCTGGCGGTCAGCGAGGATGCCATCAGAGAGATCATCCGCAGCCACACCCACGAGGCGGGGGTGCGGAACCTGGAGCGGGAGCTGGGGGCCATCTGCCGCGGTGTTGCGCGCCGGGTGGCCAGGGGCGAGAGCGAGCCGGTGACGGTGACGCCCGAGAACCTATCGCAGTTCGTGGGGCCGGCCCGCTTCCACTGGGAGCTGGCCGAAGAGGCGGACGAGATCGGCGTGGCGCCGGGCATGGCCGCCACGAGCGCCGGCGGCGACATCCTCTTCGTGGAGGCCAGCGTCGTGCCGGGCAAGGGACGCCTGATCCTCACCGGCAAGCTGGGCGAGGTGAT
>Ga0315273_10007326_pt1 | contig 13810 bp, 10 predicted proteins | sample YL17G02_0_MG_FD_205753 | JGI IMG/M metagenome (GOLD analysis project Ga0315273, IMG submission 205753) | Sediment microbial communities from Yellowstone Lake, YNP, Wyoming, USA - YL17G02_0 | ecosystem: Environmental > Aquatic > Freshwater > Lake > Sediment | place: USA: Wyoming | collected... | reverse complement strand
GGGGCTGGAGAAACTTTAGCCTGACGGAGAAGTTTCTTGTTGTAGGTCTAACATCAGACCTGGTATGATGTTAGCGGAGTGGGAGGATGTCGTATGGGATTTCTGTCACTCTTGTGCCGGTTCTGTTAGGTGAATATCCTGAGCAAGAACGTCCAGTATCTCTTCCGTAACACGCCGGTCCAGATAGTAACCCTGGTGAAGGCGTGTCCTGATTTCATCAATTCGCCGTGCCTTCTCCGTTTCATACAGGGCCAGGGCATGATCCGACACCGCCAGACGATCCCGACCCTCACGCCCGCCCATGACCCCGCTCCTGTCAGCCATCGTGACCCGGTTCCCCTTTGACGGGTCAACCGGTCGCATAATGCTGAGTGGATCGTGAATTGTCATTACCGTCTACTCCTTTGTACACAACTTACCGCACCAACCCCTTAAGTCCTGCAGCAATATTCGTGTTAATGTTGATCAGGATGTCCAGTTTCTCAGTCGCCGGGTATGCAAGCACTTCGAAGACCCGCCGGTCAACAAACGCGCTCAGACGTAACACGTTTTCTTTGATCTGTTGCGGCAACGGATTGTTCTCATCAATCAAGGCGACCTGAAAGTAGGTCCACAACCGTTGATTGTACCGGAGGGCTTTCTCCAAATTCTGGTCCCGTTCCGATGACGACCAGTGTGTCTGCACATGCTTCATCATGGCTGCCGCCTTCATTAACACCGCCGCCTCCGCTTCACGATCTGTCAATGCCGCCACCTGTGCGCGACTGTACACTTCTGCTTGTGTCGAATGCATGGCCTGGTGCCTCTTGATGAATGTCTGCTGGTGTTCGTTTTTCTATGATCTCGGGAAGCCCTACGGGGGGAGAACTCTCTGTTCTCCCCCCGATGGATCAACCATTGCTTTTTAGAACAGGCGCAGGACCGACTGAGCGTTCTGGGCGGACAGGCTCAGTGCCGTCGTGCCCAGAGACTGCCGGGTCTGCAGCATGAGCATATTCGCGCCCTCTTCGTTCATGTCGGCGTCGGTCAGAGCACTTGCACCGGCACGCAACGTGGCGATCATCTGATCGGCCCAGTCCGCACGCGTCTGCACAATGCTCAGGCTTGACGACAGTGTCGACGCCTGCACACGGAGGGTGCTCGAGGCACCAGACAACTGCGTCAGAGCGACGTTGATCGCCACCGCACCGGCCGTGGCATCGGCATTGTTCCAGCCCGTTGCAGCACCGATAGTCAGGCCAGTAGCCGTGGCATTGAACCCGACGATGTCGAGTGAGCTTGAAGCATTCTCGCCGAACTTCACCGACAGGGTGTTCCCGGAGAGGAGGTTCGTCCCGCGATACCCGGAGTCGCCGGCCAGACTGTCAATCTGGTCGATCACCGCGTCGTACTGTGTGGCATACTGCGCACGCTGCAGGGCGTCGCTCGTTGAAAGAGCGGCCTGCGCAATACCTTTCGCTGACTCAATGAGGGTGCTGATAGAATCGATACCGCTGCTGGCACTCTTTACCGTCTGGATCGCTTCTCCCATGCTATCCTTGAGGGAGGCGATGTCGTTGGCCCGATTCTGATGGGCTTTCGCTGCGAAGTAGTTCGTCGGGTTGTCCAACGCACTGTTCACTTTCTTGCCCGTAGACAGCCGTTCCTGCGTCCTGTTGAGCAGGTTCACGGTGCTCTGAAGGCTCAGCAAATTGGCCCTCATCGCAGATGTCAACGAAATTTCCTGTGCCATGTTTCTACCCTTTCTGGGTGTGGTGGTTATTGGTGAGTTAAGTTTTAGTTGGCTTGCGTAACCGATTGAATCATATCAGCTTCTGGTAGTATTATCGGTCGATTGCGGGAAGAGTTTAGGAAGAAGAAGCGGGAAAATGCGAAGGGACGAAGCGGAGAGTGAAGAGAAGAAGAAAAGTCTAGCGCGACAGGAGGACGTGAGAGGACAAAGCCGAGCGAACGTCCGCCATGAGCCCGGACCAGTCTCCGGCTGTTTTCTGACGGAAGAGCCGCATTGTTGGATACCAGGGCGAATCTTCTCGCTCCAGCATCCAGCGCCAGTCTGCCATCCGGGGAAGCAGGAGCCACACCGTTTTGCCCATCGCCCCGCCCAGGTGAGCCACAGCCGTGTCAATGCTGATGATAAGATCGAGGTGAGAAATGATCGCGGCGGTGTCTGCCATGTCGACAATGCCTTGCGTAAGATCCACCGGCCGCAACGATCGAGGAATTGTCTGCAGTTCCGCAGCTGCGTTGCCTAGCTGCAGGCTGAAGAGCGTCACTCCGGAAACACCTTGCAGGCGCATTATCGCATCGAAGGGGCAGGATCGGTTCAGCAGGGCTTTCAGCTTTCGTGCGCCCGACCAGACAATTCCAACACGTACATCGCTGCCCGTGGTACCGAACTGTTTCGCCCACTCTGCCACGAGATCTGCCGGCGGCACCAGATACGGCACGTCGCGGGGAACCGTCTCAAGTGTCGTCTGCATCACCCTTGGTAGACTCATCATGGGGAGGTGGGCATCGCAATCCGGCAGTGGTTCACCATGCGGAACCACCATGGTGATCCCGGGAAGTGATCGGAAGAGCCGGACGAGTTCCCTGTGGCATTCAAGAACAACCTTTGCCCCGAGAGATTGAAGGACGCTGCAGTACCGTACACACTGGATGGCATCCCCTATTCGCTGCTCTGCGTGGATCAGAAGTGTGCGTCCCTGCATGTCACTACCATCCCAGAGAGGGATCGGGAAATCCCGTCGTGGACTCGTGAATCCCGGCCGTTTCCAGCGCCACTCATAATCGCTCCACCCTTCGGAAAACATCCCCAGGGCAAGAAGCCCTTGAGACAAATTCCAGTGCGCATCTGCGAAGTCCGGACGCAAAGCAATGGCCCGCCGGTAACACGCCACCGCTTCATGGACGTCTCCCTGTTCGCGGGCCACGTTACCGAGGTTGTTGTGTAACTCCGGAAGTGAAGGATCTAGCGTGACCCCCTTGCGCAGCCAACGCTCTGCCCTCTCAGGATCGCCGTGTTCGAGCAGGGCAAAGGCGAGATTATTGTGAATCGCTGCATTGTCCGGTGCCAGAACAACCGCACGGTCAAACGCACTGACCGCCTCGTTGAGCTTGCTGCTGCTCTGCAGACTCACTCCCAGGTTGTTCCAGGCTGCGGGATTGTTGGGGACTTTGGTGAGAATGCGCCTGTACGTCACGATGGCGTGTTCCAGCAAACCGGCTTGCTGCAAAGCATCCGCATAGTGCAGGGCAAGGTCCTGATCATCAGGCCATGAGACGAGCGCCGCGAACCCTGCCATCTACCCGCACGCCCCTATCGTCTGCAGCACCGGTCTCTCACTCGTGTAGTGTGACGGGCGATCTACCGCCTTTAATGCACGAATAGCGGCATCCAGCACAGCACCCCAGTCATCCGGCGCGGGTTGACGAAAAAGCCTCATGGACGGATACCAGAGGCTGTCTGTACGTTTCAGCATCCATCGCCAATCCGGTGCAAACGGGAGGAACAGCCACACCGGCTTGCCCATAGCACCCGCCAGATGAGCTAGTGCGCTGTCCACGGTGATAACAAGATCGAGCCGTTTGATGACCGCAGCTGTATCGGCGAAGTCCCTGAGGCCGACCCCAACATGCTGCACTGCAACACCGGTCCCTGCAGCAAGAGCGGGGCCATCCCTTTGCAGGTCATACCACATGACATCAGGGACCTGCAGCAACGGAAGAAATGCCTCCTGGCTACAAGATCTTTTGCGGTCGTTTCGATGCCGGGTGTTGCCGGTCCGAACGATGCCAACTTTGAGTTGATGCGGATGACTCTCCAGCCGTTTGCTCCATAGGGCCATCCGGAACGGATCGGCATGGAGATACGGAACATGGTCTGCCAGGGCATGTGATGGCACGCGAAGGTAATGTGGCAGGCTCATGAGTGGCGACCAGTAATCGCAGTGCGGCAACTCCCTACCCTGGGGTATCAGCAGATCCACTCCGGCGAGTCCGTTCAACAGCGGCGCGAGTTCTCGCTGGCATTCCAGAACCACGCGTGCACCGGTGTTCTGGATCAGCGGTACGAAGCGCACGAACTGCAGAGTATCGCCATACCCCTGCTCGGCAGTGAGCAAAAGAGTCTTTCCGGAGAGATCTTCCCCCTTCCACCGGGGTATATCATTTCTGAAAAATGGACTTCGGCGCTCACTGGTGAAGAGACGCCACTCGAATTCGTTCCACCCCTGCTCAAACATGCCGTCGAGCAGGAAGGCCAGCGACATGTTGTAGTGGGAATCGGCATGATCAGGATCAATCGCCAGTGCGGCGCGGTAGCAATCCCGGGCGTCTCCGGTCCGCCCGAGGGCCTGGAGGGCAACTCCACAATTGTTGTACGCCCGAATATCATCCGGATTGAGACGGAACGCTGTCCGATAGCACTCCTCAGCACGGTCGTGATCCTGCATGGTGCCATACGTTTTTCCGAGGGTGTACCATGCGTCACTATCGTCCGGGCACAAGTTGACGACGGACTTCAAAGAAAGCACCGTCTGATCCAGTTCGCCAAGTTCCCTTGATGCGCGCGCCAGATGGAAGTGGGCATCAGTGAAACCCGGATCGGTTTTAACAGCACGGCGAAAATGGTCGGCGGCGTCACGTATATCTCCCCGTTGAGCCGCACGCAAACCAAGAGCAAAGAAAGCCTCGGCTTTACGCCGGCTCACTGGCCAGTGAGATCCTTCCTCGACGGTATGTGTCAGGACGTCAGGTTTCATAGGGATCGAACAACACTCAACTCATGATCAAGCTGCAAAATTAATGCCAAAGTGCCGAAGAATTCCCAGAAGCTGCCGGCCCGGCCTGACATTCCGACAATGGGAATGTCAAGGTCCCGAATCGGGAGAGGCCTATTGGGGACGGCCAGACTTCAATCAACCATCTGTCTATCGTCGGGATCAAGGGGATCTTGTCGATTATCCAATTGCTTGTTCCCGGGGGAGCAGTGCGGCGCGGACGTCAGCAGCGTAACCATGCTGACCGGCCTTTTCAAGGTCGAACGCCAGAATTGAAAAGAAACCCGAGCTGGATATCTGCCCCGCGGCCAGCTGCATCAGAACCTGTTCGGCCTCCCCTGCTCTGCCCGTGCACAGCAGTGCGGCGGCCCGTGTGGCAAGTGTATACGGATACTCCGAAACAGACTGCGTCGGCGAGGCCAGAATCGTCAACGCAGCATCGGCGTTGCCAAGCTGCAGTTCAATCAGGGCACACTTGATCGACGCTTCCTGCGGCGAGGATTCCGCCTGCATCGCGATGCGGAGCGCGACACGTGCATCCTGCAGCCTGCCGAGCGCAGCGAGGCTGACACCGAGTGCAAGCTGCCCGCGGGGATCACCCGGTGCAATACGCACATACTCCTGCCAGAGATCGACCGCTTCGGCATGCCGTCCGAGTTCCTGTTCCTGTGCCGCCAGTTCAAAGAGCGCGCGCGAATCTTTGCCTCCCCGATCGGCCAGTTTTCGCCGGCCGATCGCCGCGTACAGTTCGGCCTTCTGACGGGTCCGTTGCACGTCCAAACGCCCATAGTGATGAACGGGAATATCCGACACACGGATAGGTATCCCGAGACGCGCCAGAGAAGGTTCGACAAGCTCGTGTACGGGGTTCTCGAACACGCATGACGAATCGCGGGGGAAGAACCGCACTTTTGGACTGGCAATCCAACCCGTCCCGTCTTCTTCTTCATATTCGCCGTCGTTCGGACACCAACCCTGGAGATCCATCTCCCGTACGTAGTTGCGTGCGGTCAGAACATATCCCGCTCTGGGGGCGGTCACCAGACGACGCAGGGCTTCACCATCGCGGTGCGAAAGAACTTCATCGGCGTCGAGTATCAGAATCCACTCCCCCCGGGCCTGTGCCAGCGCGGCGTTTCGCGCGGCAGCAAAGTCGTCCGTCCAGGTGTGCGTGTACACGCGCGCGCCAAACACCGCGGCAATCATTGGCGTCCGGTCGCCGGACCCCGTATCGACCACGACCATCTCGTCGACCAGAGACGCAACGCTGGCCAGGCAGCGCGTCAGATGCGCTTCTTCATTCCGGACGATCATGCAAAGAGAAACAGTCCCGTGTCCGCCGTCTGTTTCCCGCGGGCCTATCCGGGCACGAATCAAAAAGGCTTCGTCGAGAGCACTGTCTTCCAGACCGATCCGGACCAGCGTCTCCATCAACACCTCAAGTGCTTCAGAATCCCGCTCGAGTTTCCGGAGCAACCCGGCGTGAAGATACGCCAGCGTGCGATGAAATGGCATCAGCGCGCGCGCCTCTGCCACACGTTGTTCCGCACGTACTGAGTATCCATCACGCTGGGCCAGTGCTGCAAATGTGGCCAGAATTTCACGGTGCCCCGGTGCAAGGGTGAAGCCCCGCTCGATCAACCCCTCGGCTTCCGCCCGGTCCTCCCGGGTCCACAACAATGCTCCTAGATGCACGTACGGCTCACCAAAGGACGGATCAGTGATTATGGCTTCCCGGAAGGCCGATTCGGCACCATCGACATTCCCCTCGTCAACGGCGAGCATGCCCTTCAACAACAACGCCCGGACGTTGCGCGGATCGATACCAAGGGCTTTATCAACGCACTGCCGCGCAAGCGCACTCTCACCAAGTCCCCGCATACAGAAACCGGTGATATGCAGCCATTCGGGATGCCGTTTCACGACATTGGGTGTCACCGGGAGAAGCTGCGATACGTCTTCATACTTGCCGTCGTGAATCAGCATCCAGGCGCGCACGGCATGCAATGTCGGGCTTTCCGGAAAATGCGCAATGGCATCCGACAGAATGCTTACCCCCCCGGTACTGTTACCGGAAGACTCGAGGGCTTCTGCCTGTGCCAGGAAGTCAAGGACATGCAGGTTCAGCCGTTCTATGCTCGAGGGTGGATACAACGTGCGCATGTGCAGCAGACGGCGCCGGATCAGCGGGAGTGAATATCCCGTCACATCGGCAGGTATGGTCTTCCAGATCAGCGCAATGTCCCCTGCAACGATCACCTCCAGTCCGAGTATCGCCACCCGCACTGCAAGATCGGCCGGTCCGTCTTCGTCTGCACCAAACCCGCCTGCAGTATCCCAAACATCGCGTCGTAGGAGAAAGCACGCAGGCCCGAGGGACTGCGCCCTGATACGGCGAAAGCGGTTCCGCTCACGGAATCCGGCCGGGAACATACCGGGTTCTTCCCCGGCCGCGCCTGGAAGAATCACCGGCGCGACGATGCCGGCCCGCGGAGAGGTCGCCATCACTTCTTCAAGGCCTTCCAGTAAATACTCCGGTACAACCAACCCATCACGAACGAAACAGAAGAGGTCGCCCCCCGCATGCCGTGCTCCACTGCTCCAGGCTTCGATCGGACTGTTGTGTTCCTCGAGCAACAACCAGTTGGTTTGGCGCAGCGTTTCCGCACGGAGCCATGCCAGCGTCGCCGGAGTTACACCGCACGGAACCAGAATCATCTGACTGATCCACCGCGTTCCTCCGGTCAGGTCCCGGAGAAAACGCTGTGTCTGTTGCAGGTCAGTGGACTCCACGAGAACAATGACGGACACCATGGTCGGACACCCCGCTTCACGTTGGTTCATCGATCCCGGCACGCATGTCATCTGAGGATTTCTTCCGATAATTCCGGACAGCAACCGCTCCAATTCATTCCACTCGCGTTCCTGTTGAGAGATGTCTGTGGTTTCCCGTCTGCGCGGTATCAGGCGTTCATTGAGCTGATCTCGCACCATACGCGGCATGTGCGCGCTGTGCCATAAGCCTCTGGAACAATTCAAGATACCCGGCGCACATCCGTTCGGCGGTAAATGGATACGTCCGGATGCGATCGGTCCAGACGTGATAGGTGGCAACCATGGCCGCAACGACCTGCTCAAAATCCGGCCCGGTGAACCCGAGTCCGTAATCCGCACAATACTCCGGCAGAGCCCCGCTCTTCCGGAAAAGGAGCGGGAGACCGCAACATGCACCTTCGATGTGATGCATGCCGGCCGGTTCATACTGCGCTCCCGTGAGGTACACATGGTGACTGCGGATAGTGTCAGCCAGGTCCTGTCCGTGCATGGGTGGTAACGCGGTGGCATGCCGGAGCCTTACACCGTTCGGCAGGTTGCCAATGAACGTGAAGTCGAGCATACGGCTGTACCGGGGCTCGGCCAGCAATCGATCTACCTGGAGATAAGTATCGGCGCCCTTGTAGGGGCTTGCGTCCCAGTGATGCGTGACCAGACGCAGGGGTCCCTGGCCGCGCCACGGGAGGTATCCCCGCGAATGGAATGTCCAGGTATCGGCACCATCGTGGATCACGCTGTGGGATTCCGGCTTCATTCCCTGCGCAACGTGGAGATCACGCAACCACGCCGAGACAAAAACGGTATGATGGGCACAGGTGTTTGCATCCCGCAGCCGGGCATTTACGCCGGTGGTGCCTTTACGTTCGTCGCATTCATTCACGCGATGGACGACATTCGCGAAAGGGTTCACCGCACGACAATACCGGCGAATATCATCGTCCGTGAATGCGCAATTTCTTAATGCTCCCCGCGGTTCGGTCAGAAGAATGATGTCAATGTCCTTGCGCGTCAGATCATATTCAACGTGCACGTCGTGCGAGCGCAGGTAGGCCGTCAGGGAACGACCAAACTGGTTTCCGCCGCCCCAGGCGCCCGGTAAGATGTTCATGCCAATACTAACGATCATGCACGGAGGTTCTTTCTCTGTCTTGCCAGCCTCCCCACTTCAATCCCAGTGCCAAGTGCCGGCACCTCAGCCGGATTCACGCCAATACTGCCAGTCCGGATGGGCAAATCGCGGCTAAGAAATAGCCGCAAAACCCCAAGAGTGAATAACTCTCATCAAATCACGGCTCCGCGAATAACCACCAATTTCAATGGTGGCTAATATTCGCCATGTGCCCGTAAAACAGCAGCGCCACTCGATCATCATATGAACGAGTAGCGCCTGGGAACATGTGTCCGATCAGCCGACAGTCACGGGCATCTGCCGCGTCTCCGTATTCTCCGGAACGGTAGCTGACGACCGCCTGTAGAATTCGTTCGCGTCATCGGTCCTACCCAGGGACTCGCAGACTCTGCCGATACCCATCAAAGACTCCACGTCTCGCGGATTCTTGGAGAGGAGCTTGACGTACATCTGAAGAGCCTCTTCGGTTTTCCCCTGCACCACGAAGTAGAAGTCGGCCAGATTTTTCTGAAAAACATCGTTCTCCGGCTCGAGACGTACGGCTTCCTCATATTGAATTACCGCTTCATCTACCCGTCCGGATTGATAGTACAACACGCCAAGGTCGTTGCACGCGCCGGCATGGTCGGGAAAAGCACGTACGAATTGCTCACAGACCCGTATGGCATTTTCGATTTCACCCCGCGCCGCAAATTCCTGGATCTGCGCGTACTCTTCGGCCGTCGCAACCGGCAGTTCCGCGACGCGGAGTGCAGCCTGTTGATCGCGAGCCGACTGATTCCACGGTTCAATTTCCAGAATGGTGTGCAGGAAGAACAGTGCATCGTCATTCTTCCCGAGATCGGCACAGATGTTCGACAGTGCGCGCAGGACGTCTACATCCCGGGGGCGCGCTGTCAACATCTTTACGTACATGCGTAACGCCTCTTCCGTATTCCCCTGCACGACGTACACGTAGTCTGCAAGGTTTTGCTGGAAGATGATGTTCGTCGGATCGAGCTCAACTGCTGTGCGGTACTGCTCGAGTGATTGTTGGACGGAACCGGTGTTGTAGTACAGGACGCCCAGATCGTTGTGCGCAAGGGCATGCCGGGGATTACGCTTCAGAAACAGTTCCAGAGCGGAAATCGCTTCCTGCTGTTTCCCTTCACTGACAAGCTTCTGAATAGTCTCATAGAGTATCACCGGCCCCGCTGGAACGGGTGTGCTGTGTGTCACCGTTTCGCGTTTGAATGACACCAGACGGTCAAGCGCCGCCTGAATGGCTTCCTCTTCACCGCCATTCACGGAACACTGCGCTGTCGAAATCACGTTCCTAAAAACATCAGGTCCGGATGTAAAGGCCGCAGCCTGACCGGGAAGCGCATTGAGAGCATTTCTGACCGCGCTGTTCCATGGTTGATTCTTCAGCACCCGACCGTAGTAGTCCTGCGCCTCAGGAAACCGCTTCATCGATGTGCAGAGGTTTCCCAACATCTGCATAGCCTCGATGTTGTCGGGCTTCATTGCCAGCACGGCCTGATACGCACGAAAGGCCTCGTCGGTTTTACCGAGGCCTACATAATAGAAATCAGCCAGTGTCTTCTGCACTGCGGGATCCGTCGGAGCTTCTCGCACCGCGGCAAGGAAGTGCTCAAGGGCCTTTTCCTTATCTCCCCGCTGGTATTGCAGGGCCCCCTGCTGTTCCTGAGAAAGCGGGGTTACCTTGTTGTCTGTGTCTGGTGGCGCGACACTGGCCAACGGCTGAGGCGGTGGTTGACCGAACATTGCCATTGCTTCTTCTCCTGAGGTCCCGGACGACATGAGTTTCACTCAGGAATGATCGCACAAGGAGTATGCCACATGATCAGCTGAGCCTCACGTGCCACATGTGCCTCATGTGCCTCTGGAGGCTCACTTTCAGAAAAAGGCTGGATTTGCTACGAAATTCGGAGATAGAACACGGTAAGCGGTGGCGAATATCAGCCAGGTGGGGAAATAAGGTCAGGGAAGTCTGATCACCGCGCCTTCACCTTTTATTTGAATCACGGTCTTCGGACCTTTGACTGTCGACGGATCAAACGTGGTCCCCTGTTCCATTGCGTGTTCCTTCCCCTGCGCGATGAGATCCTCTTTGGAATACGTTTTTGCCGACACCACGCCTTCCGCCGTTGCGGTCTTCCCCTTCGCCTCCATCGGGAACACGATGACACCGTCTTCCACTTTGAACCGGATACTCTCAAATTCCTTGTCACTTGCAAGCTTGATCCAGCAGCCGCGTTTCTTGCAGACATCGACTACGGCACCCTCTACCAGAACCCTTTTGCCGTTATACTTCTCTGGATTCGCCACGATGTCTGATACGCGGGTCGGTTCTTTCAGGGTGATCTCCTTGCCATATTTTCTTGGACTGCCCGCAAGAACAGAACTTACCGCGAGTACAATAACGGTCAGCACTGCAATGGAATATTTCATTGCGTCCTCCAGGGAATAGTGATATATGGGTTGATACGTGCGCAATTCGAGGATACCGGCAGGTGTGTCGACAGGCCGGCAGGTCAGCATGTGCCGTCAGTGATGATCACCCGGCGGGTGTGACGCACGTGCCGGTCCGGCGGAATACGGCAGCGTTCCGGCCAGCTTTTCGGGATGATGGATCAGTACGGGGAGACATTGCGGGCAGATCCAGTACTGTTCACCCGAGAATCGGACGGAGAGCAGGGGTGCAGCCGACTCTGTCTTTTGACAATTCAGACAGGAGGAAGAATTCATGAGAAGCCCGTTATTGTAGGATTTGAGTGCGCACGTCTGTGGACGCTGCAGGGTTCGAACCTGCGACCTTCGCCTTGTAAGGGCGACGCTCTGAACCAGCTGAGCTAAGCGTCCGGTTAACACACTGACGACGACAGCGGGATCTCTTACTACACACTACACTTCCTAGACAAACAGTGCGCTGCTGAAGTTGCGACGATGTTTTTGGGTGGTCGGGCTATCTTCCCCCAGTACCTTAAAGACGGCAACAACCGCCTTTCGTGCGCCATCGTCATCATAGTCACGATCGGCGCGAATTACTTCGATGAACTTTTCCAGCGCCAGGTCATATTCTTTCCGTCCCAGTGCACGAAGCGCCTCCAGATATACCCCCCGCACCGGATGCGCCGGCAGCTCGTCAGGCTGCTCCAGTTTGCGTGTCATCGCCGCAAACGTCCGGATTGCATCTACAACCGGAAACTCCCTGGAATCCTCCTCGATGCCCCGGACCAATTCAAGCGCCTTTCCGGGGGCCGATTCGAGAAACGTGCCCGCCAATACAATCCGTGCATGTTCGTGATCGGGGGACTGTGCCAGCACTTGTGCCAGCGCGGTCTGAGCTTCAAGGATTCCGCCGGATTGGAGAAGTCCCTCCGCACGCGCGACTTCGTTGCGCAGCGGGTCTGGAAGCGCACGTTCAAGCCATTGTGCCACCGCAGATTCTGGAAGTGCTCCCGTGAACTCATTCGCAACGTCACCGTCGACGAACAGCTTCACGTTTGGAATGCTGCGGATACCATACTTCGCCGCAAGTTCCTGATTACGATCCGTGTCGATTTTCGCGAGCACCCACCGGCTGCCGGCTTTCCCGGCAAGGCGTTCGAGCACCGGCCCCAGTGTCCGGCAGGGACCACACCACTCCGCCCAAAAATCCACCAGAACCGGAACTGTTCGGCTCCGCTCAATGACGTCCTTTGTAAAATCCTCTACCTCGTACAGCATACTCCAGTACCACCGTTTGTGTTTTACCGGGGATATAGTATACGATACCTGCGGGTCAGGTTCAAGCGACTAGGTATGAAATCGCTGGGGGGGCCGGGTCTGCGTCCTTCCCCTTCACCACCACAAAATCCTCCACACGGCACGGAAAACACTCAGAAACAGATCTGGAGCGGGGACCTCCGGAGAAACGCCGCGGCTCTGAAGAACGCGCGAGACTCGCAGCCAGACGGGGAATCCAGGTTGATGGCGCCCCGACGGGGACTCTCCGAACAGGGTCAACCGAAACACAGAGCAGATCAGAACGATTGGTGTTCCGTGCGTTCAATGATCTCGTCCTGCAGCGCCTTTCCCAGGTCGCAGAAGTAGTCACTGTACCCGGCCACCCGAACGATCAGATCGCGGTGGAGATCCGGTTGTTGCTGCGCCGCACGGAGCGTCTCCGCATCGACAACATTAAACTGGATGTGATGGCCACCCATGGTGAAATAAGAACGCACCAGCCGCGTAAGGGTTTCCAGTCCCTTTTCCCCCTCCACAAGACCCGGTGTGAATTTCTGGTTCAGCAGCGTTCCACCGGTCCGTACATGATCCATCTTGGCCGCCGAACGCAGAACCGCAGTCGGGCCTGCCCGGTCGGCGCCCTGCACGGGTGAAATGCCCTCCGAGAGCGGTGTCCCTGATTTGCGCCCATCCGCTGAGGCCCCGGTCACCGAGCCGAAGTAGACGTGGCACGTTGTCGGCAGCATCTGGATACGATAGACGCCCCCCTTGGTATTGGGCCTTCCGTTGACGGCATCATAGAATATTTCAAAGCCCTCGCGCATGAGTGCGTCCGCCCGGTCGTCGTCATTGCCGTAGCGCGGAGTCTTGTGCAACAGCATCTGGCGGACGCGTTCGTTGCCTTCGAAGTTCGTACCGATAGCACTCAGCAGTTCCTCCATCGTGATGTTCTGCTCATCAAAGACATGATGCTTCACCACCGACAGGCAGTCGGTAAGCGTGCCGATCCCGACTCCCTGAATGTAATTGGTATTGTATCGCGCACCGCCATCGGCATAGTCCATCCCATTGGCAACGCAGTCATCGATAAGAAGAGAAAGAAACGGCGTCGGCATGAACTCCGCGTAGAGCTGTTCGATGACATTGTTGCCGCGGATCTTGATGTCGGCAAAGTGCTGTACCTGACGCCGGTAGGCGGCGAGCAGCTGCCCGACTGATGTGCATTCCCGCGGGTCGCCCGTGGCAACGCCGATGTTCTTCCCCGTGCGCGGATCCACGCCGTTGTGCAGGGTGATTTCCAGAATCTTGGGGAAATTGAAATACCCAGTCAGTA
>Ga0315273_10007325_pt1 | contig 13810 bp, 11 predicted proteins | sample YL17G02_0_MG_FD_205753 | JGI IMG/M metagenome (GOLD analysis project Ga0315273, IMG submission 205753) | Sediment microbial communities from Yellowstone Lake, YNP, Wyoming, USA - YL17G02_0 | ecosystem: Environmental > Aquatic > Freshwater > Lake > Sediment | place: USA: Wyoming | collected... | reverse complement strand
CTGCTAACAGTCAGATTCTTCTCGAATCGGAAAGAAATCTTCAAGCCGCCTTTTTCACGCAGCGCGGCAAGCCGCTTGGGTAAATCCGGCTTGAACCTCTCTTTGGTTGCGGCTGGCCGCGCTGCGTCCATCTGCGGTTACAGATCTTTTACCACTGGGAATGGATTTTCACATTAGCAGTACAGGACATACGGGCTCCCGAATACGGCCGCATGCGGCTTTTGGAGTGTACTCGCCGGATCGGTCATCCGATGATCAGCATCTTTATGCCGGTCAGGAACTGATAGCCTGCGAAGGAGGCCAGAGCGACTGCCGAGAGTCCAACCAGGCAACGACCCACGCTGTGACCGAGCTTTCCGGCTGCCGCGCAGAGGGCGATAATCCCCGCCAGACTGAAAATCATGGTGGCGTAAAAGCCGATCACCAGTGCAACACCGTTGGCGGGCGCCTTTTTCCATCCCTCGAGCAGCAGCGGACCCAGAACCAGGCTCCAGCCGAGGTAGGGGTTCGGATTCAACAGATTCACCAGGGCAGCTCTGAGCATGCTGCGGCGCATGGACGATCCATCCTCCGCCCGAGTTCCCGTGTAGCCCCTCCATTGCTTGAAAGCTACCGCCGCGAGGTAAAGGAGAAATACGCCGCCCGCGCAACGTAATGCCGGATTGAACCGCTCCGGCAGGCCGTTGAGTATAAAAAGAACCAGAACGATGATCGGGCCGTCGCTGATTACCGGCGTCAGCGCGGCCGGCAGGGTGCGTCGCCAGCCATTGCTCAAAGTCTGGGAGATCAGGTAGGTCTGGAGAGGACCGGGTTGCACAGCGGCCGCAAAGGCATAAGTCGCTCCGAGTACCAGATAGGGGATCATGCTATGCCTTACCTTCGGGCGGGCCGAACCCTTCGAATTCAAAAGCTTCCGCATACGCTCCGTTCCTGCCCAACTCTTCCGCAATCCGCCGATTCACACTCAGAATTCTCTCGTCAAAACCATGCCGGCGCGTGTTCAGATTGCGCTGATGCTGCGACTGATGAAAACGGAGCAATTCCCCCTTCCAGGCCGCAGCCTCGGCGTTGAACACCATGCAGAGATCGTGTCGCATCGCGATGGTCTTCGGGTCGCGATTCAAGAGCGCCAGTACTGCCAGTCCTTCCTCCCTCGCGACCCGCGCGAAGGTTGCGTAGGTGCGCTGGTGTCCCGGGTTGGAATCGTTCCCGTGAGGCATGAACACCAGTTCCGGCAGCTTCGCCAGCAGATACGATCCCACCCGCTCGATGTTCGCCGTGCTTTCCTCCGGGTGTCCCTCCTCATCCTCGGTCAAGCGCAGAAAAGTCAGCCAGTCTTCCGGCAAACCGAAGAAACGGCAACTCGCCCTTTGCTCGTCTTCCCGCACCAGCGCCTTTGCGGCCGGCGTTAAGGCGCCGCCGAATCCATTCTCCACGCCGCTCGCCCCTGATGTAAGAACCGCGACATCTATCCGATTCCCACGGTCGCGGAAGTAACGCAGGGTTATGCCGATGGCGTCGAAATCATCCGGATGGGGAGCCAGGACGGCGACGCGCAGGTCCCCCGGCAATTGAAGGTCGTTGAGATATTGCGGGCGGTTGCGGCTTAAAAGTTCCGTCAGGGTTTCAGACCGCATGTTTTCCTGTTCTCAGGCGGCGAGGATCCTGGCCGAAAACCCCCGACGGAGAATGGGCTTGCGAAATACTCCAGGCCGGGCAGAGACATCAAATAGCTTTTTTCTTCTTTTTAAACTGCAGGAATTCGACCGGCGCCCCAGCCTCCTCTATCAAGGCAACCAGGACCCCCGGAGAGGGTGAGTTCGGCTGGATGATCACCTTTCTCCCTCGGATAGCCTCCTGCAGATCGTCGACCTCGAATGCCACGTGAGCGACGTTGCGCACCAGCTCCGGTATCCTGCAGTCCTTTTCGTATTTCATCCACTGGATGCCGAACGGATTGGACTCATGGTCGGTGGCATGCACCCTGAGATGCTCGATATGAACCATGTCTTCCCTGCGCTTTTGCGTCGGGAGACCGACATGGTGATATTTATATTTCAAGCTCTTCTTCTTCATTTCACCGCCGTGAACATGATCTCGACCAGTCCGTCCGGGGCGACCAGACCGGTCTCCACGGTCGCGCGCGCGGGGAACTCGCCGGCAAAAGTCTCGCGGTAGGCTTCGTTCATGCCGTTGAAGTTGGGAACGCTGGTGAGATAGACGACTCCGTCTACCACATTCACCCATTCGAACCCGGCAGCCTTCAACGTCCGGCCGATGCGCGCCAGGGTCTCGCGCGTCTGCGCGCGGATGTCTCCGGCAGTGCCGGCGGTGTTTCCGAGCATACCCGAAAGGTAGAGCCGGTTTCCGACGCGAATGGCCGAACTCAGGTTCGGATTCGCCTGCCCCGGAGTGCCGTCGGCGTTCGGCGTCGTAAACGCCTCGCGCGCCGATCCCTTGACCGCCTGCATGGCGATCTCAACCATGTACTGCGGCGCCACGAGGCCGGCGATGACCGTGGCGCGCACCGGAGGATCCTGGGGGAAAAAGGCCCGATAGGCTGCGTTCATGTCCTGAAACATCGCGGTGTCCGTGATGAAAACTCTGGAACTGACGACATCCCCCAGGCTCATCCCCGCCGCTTTGAGGATTTCGCCGCCGTTCTCCATGACAACCCTGACCTGTTCTTTGATGTCGCCGGCGACGGGCTGGTTGTCCTTGATATTTCGCGCCACGAGACCGGCCATAAAAAGGGTGTCGCCGGAAAGAATGCCGTAGCTGTAAGGCAGCGGCGATTTAAGCCAGCCCGAGGGGTGGATCACTTTGCGCTCGCCGCCCTTGGGAATGACCACCATCGACATTTCCACCAGCGCGTCCGGGAGCACCAGCTTCCCCGAGATGGTCGTGCGCACCGGGGGATCCTTTGCCCAGTAGGTTTGATAGACTTCGTTCATCGCGGGAAAATCGGCGATGGTCCTGAGATAGACATTGACGGATGCCGCATCCTCGAGACTGCACCCGGCGCCCTGAAGAATCTTCGCGATGTTCTCCAGCACCTTCTTCGTCTGGGCCTTCGCATCTCCGGATACGATCTTGCCCGCGTCATCGGTTGCCAGTGTGCCCGAGACATAAATGAACTTTCCCGCCTTCACCGCCGGGCTGAAGGGCAGTTTGAAATCCGGGCCGGCACGAATGACCTGTTTCGATTGCGGAACTGATCGGCCCGTTCCCGAGGCCAGGATCATGATGGCGATCAGCATCATCGATCTGCGCATGACATTTCCCTCCGATGGCTTGACTGCAGCGGTCCATTGTAACTCTGTGTTAGGGTAGAAGCCATGGACTCTGCCCGGAAACAGTTCGCCATCGGTATGGACATTATTGAGGCCTGAAAGGCCGACAGTGCATAGGCCCGGCCGTGAGGCCGGGATATAGGCATCATCAATAGAGTGAGCGCCGAAGGTGCGATACCTGCAGGTCGACAAGGAAGGAAATGTATATAAGGTTCTGGGCATGACGACGCTTTCCAATTGCAGATTGCGAATTGCGAATTAAAAATCCCCGGCGCCATTGCGTGCCCTGCCGGGCACACTTCATGACAAGGCGCCAACCCACCTCTTGCCCGAGCACCCAATTTGCAATGTGCATTCTGCAATTTGCAATCCCGCGAAGCGGGACGCACTCCAAAAAACGCCGCCCCCGGCCTCTCCCTCTACTCGACGAGGCCCTTGCGCATGGCGAGCGCGATGCCGCCAAGCAGTCCCGCCTTGTCGCCCAGCAGGGAAAGCTTGATCTGAACATCGTCGGGAGGGAACATTCCGACCCGGGAGCGCATCGTCGCATCCACCGTGTCGATCAGCAGTGCGCCGATCTGCGCGACGCCGCCGCCAAGCACGATCAAGTCCGGATGAAGGATGGTCACGACGTTGGCCACGCCGATTCCCAGGAACTCGGCAGCACGAATGATTGCTTGGCGCACGGCTTCGTCCCCTGCCTCTGCGGCGGCCGCCATTTCCTTAGGTGTGACGAGGGTGATATCTCCGCCGGTAAGCTTGTGGAGCATCGGAGCCTGGCCCGCCTTGATCAAACGAATGCCTTCCGCGGTGATTGCCGGGCCGCTGGCCAGCACCTCCAGGCAACCCCGATTTCCGCAACCGCAGCGCGGCCCGTCGGGGCTGATGGTCTGGTGGCCAAGCTCTCCAGCGGCGCCCAGGGGTCCCAGCCGCAGTTTTCCGTCCACTGCGATGCCGCCCCCCACACCCGTTCCCAAGGCAAAGAATGCCATGGTAGAGGCTCCGCGCCCGTGCCCGAACACCAGTTCGCCCAGTGTCGCCATCCGCACGTCATTCAGCAGATAGACCGGGCACCCCAGTCGCGGCGACAGCATATCGCGCACCCGGACATTCCGCCAGTTGGTGGGCAGATTGGGGAAGAATCTGGTAACCCCGGCCCTCAGGTCCGCCAATCCGGGAACTCCCATACCCAGGGCCTCGGGCTTCGAGCCTGCCGCCGCACTCAAGTCCAGCACCATTGCCGCAATGCGCTCGAGGACGCCCGCCGGTCCTTCGTGCGAGTGGGTGGGAATGATCTTTTCGCAGATTACCTTTCCGTTGCCCTCGGCCATCGCGCCGGCGATGTTGGTGCCGCCCAGGTCGATGCTCGCGTAAACGCTCGCCATAAGATCAAGGCTCCTCTCGCGCAAGATTCTACTTCAAGAGGCCGGGTTTATTCGCGTCTTTTGGTGGATTGCAGCGCAGCCGGGGCTGTGATTTAATATTGGGACCCATTTAATAATCAAAGGAGAGGGATCATGCGTATAGGCTGGTTTGCGATCATGGTTGTAGTCCTGATTATGGTTTGCCCGCTTCTTTCGGCAGATTTGAAACTCGGAAAGCCGGTCGACATTAAAACCCCGACCGCGATCAAGGACATTCTTGCGAATCCTGATCAATATCTGGGCAGGGACGTAATGATCGAAGGCAACATTGCGAACGTCTGCCAGAATGCGGGCTGCTGGATCGACGTCAAGGATTCGAGCTCCCCGGAAACCCTGCAGGTGAAGGTCAACGACGGGGAAATCGTCTTCCCGAAAGACGGCGCAGGAAAGAAAGTGTCGGCGCAGGGAACGGTGGAAAAGCTCGTATTGACCAAAGAGCAGTATATCGAAAAGCTGAAACACGACGAGCAGGAGTCCGGCAAGAAGGCGGATCTCTCCAAAGTGACGGGAGGCGTGACCATCTACCGCATCAAGGGCAAGGGTGCTGTCATCAAGTAGGGATCGAATTACGGAAACGCCGGGTCATGGAACCATCCAGATTCGTTTAACGGCGATCGCCGTTGCCAGGCTTGCCGGGCGCCGCATCGGCCAAAAATGAATTGCTGGTTCTATGTCATCTATCATTGGTTCAGATACGGTCACATCCTGCCTTGATGGGAGGGGGTCATGAGGATAACAACCAGGAAATTGACCCCCGCTCTCCGGCCCGCGCCCGGAAATCCTGAGGGCGGCAAACAGCGTATAAGGAAAACTCTGGGAAAGGTTCGAAGGGATGAGAGGCGATCTGCCGGGGCATGAGCGGTCGCAGTCCGTCGGCGAGGAAATAGCAAACAGCGTCAGCCACGGTCTGGGGCTCGTTGCGGCTCTGGCTGCAATCCCATTGCTTCTCGTGACGGCCGAGCGCCGCAGCCACGCCGGGGCGATCATCGGGGCAGGGGTGTTTGCCGCCAGTGTGGTGTTTCTCTACCTGACCTCCACTCTTTACCACGCCCTGGCCAGGAATAGGGCAAAGCGGGTGTTTCAGATCATCGATCATTGCGCCATTTATTTGCTGATCGCAGGGACTTACACTCCCTTCACGCTGGGCGTATTGCGCGGAGCCTGGGGATGGACCCTGTTTGGCCTGGTTTGGGGACTGGCCATTCTGGGAGTGCTGCTCAAGGGAACACGGGGCACCAGACACCCGCGTCTTTCCATGGCTCTCTATCTTGGAATGGGGTGGCTTGCGATGATAGCGATCCGCCCGCTCTGGCTGCATCTTTCTCTGCCGGGCTTCCTGCTGATCGCTGCGGGGGGTCTCGCCTACACTGCCGGCGTCGCCTTTTATGCGGCGCATCACCGGCGCTATAGTCACTTCGTCTGGCACCTCTTCGTGATCTTGGGCACCTGCCTCCACTTCTTCGCCGTCCTCTGGTACTCCGGCATCTGACCAAAAACTAAAATTTCAGGGTCAGACCCCGATTTTTTACTAGTCAAGTCTGCCGGTGGCGCCTTTGCCGGCGCGCGGGCCCCGGTTGTCACGCGCGGGCGGATGATCGAGATTGCCGACACGCAGGCCGATCATGTAGGCCAGCTGCCCGATCCGGCCCATCTTCTCGTAATTGATTTTCTCCTCGCTGTCGGTGTTTGCGTGGTAATCCGGATGAAGGCCGGTGGTGAAGAAGACAACCGGGATGCCCTTTGTGGCGTAGCTGTAATGATCGCTGCGGTAATAAAACTGCTCGAGGTCGGACGGATCGTTCATCTCACAGTCGAGCTTGAGGGGTTTCGGCATGGCCTGGTTCGAATCGACGCTGAGATTGTGCAGTTCTGTGCTGATCCGGTCCGAACCGATCAGGTACAGCGTGTTCGCTTCCTCGGCCTTGTTGTCCCGGTTGCGCCCCACCATGTCCATGTTGATCTCGGCCACGATGCTGTCGATCGGCACCGTAGGGTAATCGGCAAAATAGCGCGACCCGTAAAGCCCGCGTTCTTCACCCGTGTGCCAGACGAAGATCAATGACCTGCGCGGCCTGGGTCCGAGCGCGAACGCCCTGGCGAGAGCCATGATGGTCACGGTCCCGGACCCGTCGTCATCTGCGCCATTCCAGAAGCGATCGTCGGTGGCGCCTTCCGTGACCCGCCCGCGCGTCTCCGCCCGCCGGGGTCCGAAGGAGGTCTGGACGATCTCGCCTTCGGAATAGCCGACGTGATCGTAGTGCGCGCCGAATGCCACGAAGGTTTTCTTGAGCTGAGGGTCAGATCCTTCCACAATGCCGACGACGTTGCGCGTCAGCTGTGTGCGCACCACCTGATAGTCGACATCGATATTGAAGGTGATCTTGACATTTTTGAGCGCGAAGATCGGGAGCGATTCTTTGTCCGCGGCCTTGGCTTTCAGCTGAGCGTACGGGACTTCCTGCCCGCTAAAGAGAAATTCGTAGAACTCGTCCTGGGCCGAAACGCTGGGAGGCAGTGGGGCGTCCAACCGCTGGACGGTGGTAAAGTCCGGCCGCTCGATCGCGGGCCCGCCGAATCCGCCGCCTCCGCCCGGCTGGCCCGCAGCCGGCGCCGCGCCTTGGTCAGCAGCCCGGGTTCCGCCGGGGGTTAAGGAAGGGCCGATGGTTGCGACTGCGCCCTTTTGGTCTATCGCGTAGCGTGCGCGCCCGAACAGCAGCCGGCGGTAATTCGCATCGAGCGCCTTCGGCCCGGCGGATCCTATGAAAACCACCACTCTGCCCTTCACGTCTTTGCCGGAAAAATCGCTGTGTTTTGCAGCAGGCGCGTCCAATCCGTACCCCATGAACTCGATCTTATCCGAGCTCAGCAAGCGTTTGCCGCCCGCGTTCAACGGAATGCTTATCCCCTCGCCGTTCTTGAAGGTTCGCGTCTGGCCGTTGGCTTCCACCGTCAAGGTCGAACGATTCTGTCCCTTGACACCCAGCACTCTGACCCGCTGGTAGTACGATCCGTTGTCGCCGGCGGGCTTCACGCCCCAGGACTTCAACTGGCACGCGATATAACCGGCCGCAAGTCCCAATCCTTCGGAGAATGTCGCGCGCCCCTCATACTCGTCCGAGGAAAGCGTTGTAAGGAAAGCCTTCATGTCTTCAACCTTCACAAGCTGGCTGCCGCTGTTTTTCTTCGCGGCAGTCAACGAGAATGGAAGGGTGGCTAGAATGGCGATTTGAAGCACGGCAACCAACCATTTACGGCGATGCATCATGCAAACTCCTTGCGTTATCGAGATCAGTTGATGGTGCGAACGACCTGAGCAATAATGGACTGCTTAAGATGTTAAAGATAAGGATACGCCCGAACTGAAAGGGTGTTTCCGGTTGAATCCCAAAACCCTACCGCAAAGGCTAGCGAGTCTCAAAGCAATTATGCATTCCGGGTTTTTCGGCAGCCGGGACCACCCACGGTTCGGCGCTTGCGCAGTCCCAGGTAATAACGGCATCACCTGCAACTTTCCACTGGAGCAACATGAGTCCTGAGACGAAGACCGTCGCCATCATCGGGGGAGGAATTGTCGGGCTGGGAACAGCCATGGCCCTGATAGAACGCTTCCCCCGCTGTTCCGTCACCATTCTGGAAAAGGAGGCGCAACTCGCCAGCCATCAGACGGGCCACAACAGCGGCGTGATCCACGCCGGCATTTACTACAAGCCGGGCAGTTACAAGGCGCGGCTCTGCGTCTCCGGCGTCCGGTTGCTGACGCGTTTTTGTGAAGAGAATGGAGTGCCCTACGAGCGGTGCGGCAAATTGATCGCCGCGGTCACCCCTGAAGAGCTTCCCCGCCTGGAAAACCTGTACCAGCGCGGCGCCGCCAACGGCATCGAAGGTCTGCAGATGATCCGCGCTGAACAGGCGCGGGAAATCGAACCCCACGTCGCCGCAGTAAAGGCGCTCTATTCACCCCGCACGGCGATCGTGGATTTCGGGGAAGTGTGCCAGGCGATGGCGGCGAAGCTGGCCTCGAGCGGCGTCGAAATCCTCACCAAGGCGCGCGCCGACTCCATCCGGAGAAGCGGCGGCCTGCTCCATATCGAAACCTCCCGCGGCACGGTCGCCGCGTGCAACCTGATCAGCTGCGGCGGACTCCAATCCGACCGCATCGCGCGTCTGATGGGGGTCGAACCCGAAGTGCGCGTCATTCCTTTTCGCGGCGAGTACTACAATCTCAGGGCAGGGCAGCACCTCGTGCGCGGCCTGATATACCCGGTACCCGACCCTGAGTTCCCGTTCCTCGGAGTCCACTTCACCAAGCGCATCAGGGAGGGCTACGAAGCCGGGCCCAACGCCGTCCTGGCCCTGGCCCGCCAGGGTTACCGGAAAACCGATGTCTGTCCCGTGGATCTTTGGGACATGGCGCGGTTCCCCGGCTTCTGGGCGATGGGCCGCCGCTACTGGCGCATGGCTGTCTTCGAGTACTACCGTTCGTTCAGCAGGCGCGCCTTTCTGCGCGCCCTGCAAAGACTGGTGCCTGATCTGAAGGATGAAGATCTGACCCCGGGCGGATCGGGAGTGCGCGCTCAATGCGTGAGACGCGACGGAACCATGGTGGACGATTTTCTGATCGTGGAGGCTCCCAACGCGATCCACGTGCTGAACGCGCCGTCCCCCGCGGCAACTGCTTCGCTCGCCATCGGGGGGCACATTGCGGATTTGGCCGGAAAATCTTTTGGGCTGGAATGCTGAACCGCCGGAGCGGCAGGAGCAACAAATGACGAATTGCAGGAGATTTCCATGTTTCATAGGATAGGTGGAATGCGCAGGCGCGTGGTATTGCTGCTGTGCACAGCCGGGCTGATTATATCAGCTCAGCCGAAGGTTTTCGCACAAAGCGGGATTTCAGCCGAGCTGAAGTCAGCTCTCGAACGTGTGGAGGGCATGACCACTGCCGAGTTGACAAGAGACAAGCTCGGGAGTGTCAGCGTCGGCATAGTCTTCGGGGCGGATCTCATCTGGGCTAAGAGCTTTGGCTTGGCCAACATTGAGAACAAAATCCCTGCGACGATCGAGTCGGTCTATCGAATCGGATCGATAACAAAGCAGTTCACAGGCCTGATGCTGCTGCAGCTGGTGGACGAACAGAAGGTGCATCTCGCGGATCCGGTGGAAAAGCATTTTCCCGAAATCAGCAGCGTCCCGGGACTTTCCGTGCGGATTCTCGAAGAAGTGGCGAGAGCAAAAACCGTGCGCCCGGCGCAACACTAAGAACACCATTTTATAAACACGGTGACGCATTTTTGGAGCGCGGCGGCATGACGCCGCACTCCAAAAAAACGCGGATGGAGGCGAGTTTTTCACCTTCATCCGCGCTGCTTCTCAATCGTCGATTAACAATGGTTACTGGGTCGCGGCCGGCTGTTCGGCTTCCTTCTCGCCGTTGCCATACTTCAGCGATGCGAGCTGCTGATAATACTGATAACGCGCCTGCGCGTCCTTCTGTGCGAGGTCGAGCAGTTTTTTCGCCTGCTCGGGCTGGCTCAGGGAAAGCATCTTGTAGCGCGTTTCCTGATAGGCATAGTCCTTGATCGGAATCGAAGGCGCCTTCGAATCCAGGAGCAGGGGATTCTTGCCCTGGCCGGCCAGGCGCGGATCGAAGCGTAACAGCGGCCAGTGACCGCTGTTCACCGCCGCCTTCTGGTTCTGCATACCCGTGGTCATATTGATGCCGTGGGCGATGCAGTGCGAGTAGGCAATGATGATCGACGGGCCGTCGTACGACTCGGCCTCGAGGAAAGCCTTCACCGTCTGCTGATCGTTCGCACCCATCGCGACCGTGGCGACGTATACGTTGCCGTAGTTGATCGCATGCAGGCCCAGATCCTTTTTCCCCAACGGCTTGCCGCCGGCGGCGAACTTGGCGACCGCCCCGCGCGGGGTGGCCTTGGACATCTGCCCGCCGGTGTTCGAGTAAACCTCGGTGTCGAGCACCAGGACGTTGACGTTGCTCCCCGAAGCCAGCACATGGTCGAGCCCGCCGTAGCCGATATCATAGGCCCAGCCGTCCCCACCGACGATCCAGACGCTCTTCTTCACCAGATAGTCGGCTACGCTCAGCAGATTGCGCGCATCTTCGGAATTCACGGATCCGAGCAGCGCCTTGAGCCTGGCGACGCGTTCGCGCTGATCGTAGATCCCGGTTTCATCCGACTGATCCGCCGCAAGCAGCGCATCGGCCAGATCCTCACCGATGACGGAACGAAGCCTGGCCACCATCTCCCGGGCGAGCTCGGTATGTTTATCGATGGTGAGCCGGAAGCCAAAACCAAACTCGGCGTTGTCCTCGAACAGCGAGTTACACCATGCCGGACCGCGGCCGTCCTTGTTCTGGGCATAGGGCGTGGTCGGCAGGTTGCCGCCGTAGATCGAGGAACAGCCGGTGGCGTTGGCCACGATGGCCCGGTCGCCGAACAGCTGCGTCATGAGCTTGATGTACGGCGTCTCGCCGCAACCGGAACAGGCCCCGGAGTACTCAAACAAGGGCTGGAGCAACTGGTTGGCCTTGATGCTGGCCATTCGGACCTTGCGGCGATCGTATTCCGGCAGGTTGAGGAAGAACTCGTAGTTCTGCCGCTCCTGATCGCGGATCGCCAGCTGAGGCACCATGTTGATCGCCTTGAGCCGGGTCTCCTTCTTGTTTTTCACCGGGCAGACATCGACGCAGAGACCGCAGCCCGTGCAGTCTTCGGGAGCGATCTGGATGGTGTAGGCGAAGTTGGGCTCGAATTCGGCCCCCTTGGCTTTCATCCACTTGAAAGTTGGAGGTGCGTTCTTGACCAACTCCTCCGGGTAGGCCTTGATGCGGATGGTGGCGTGCGGACAGACCATCGCGCATTTCCCGCACTGGATGCAGATCTCGTGATCCCACGCGGGAATCTCGAGCCCGATGTTGCGCTTCTCCCACTGGCAGGTCCCGGTGGGGAAGGTGCCGTCCACGGGGAAGGCGCTCACCGGCAGCGAGTCGCCCAATCCTGCCATGATGGCAGCGGTGACCTTCTGCACAAACTCGGGCGCGGCCGGCGATACCACCGGAGGCCTTTCCCAGGCGCTCGTGACCTTGCCGGGGACCTTGACCTCGAACAGGTTGGCAAGCGTCTGCTCGACAGCCATGAAGTTTTTCTTTACCACCTCCTCGCCCTTCGCGCCGTAGGTTTTCTTGATCGCCTGCTTGATCGAATCGATCGCCTCTTCGCGCGGCAGGACGCCGGAGATGGCGAAGAAGCAGGTCTGCATGATTGTGTTCACGCGGGCGCCCATCCCGGTGTCCTTGGCAACCTTGTACCCGTCGATGACATAGAAGCGGAGTTTCTTTTCGATGATCTGCTTCTGCGCGCTCTGCGGCAGCTTGTCCCAGACCTCATCGGGTCCGAACGGGCTGTTGAGCAGGAAGGTCGCGCCGGGAATGGCATCCTTGAGCATGTCGTACCGTTCCAGGAAGACAAACTGGTGGCAGGCGATGAACTTGGCCTTGTCGATCAGGTAGGTGGAGTGAATCGGCTTGGGACCGAAGCGCAGGTGCGAGACGGTCACCGCCCCCGCCTTCTTGGAGTCATAGACGAAATAACCCTGCGCGTTGTTCGGCGTGTCCTCCCCGATGATCTTGATCGAGTTTTTGTTGGCGCCCACCGTGCCGTCGGCGCCCAGACCATAGAACAGCGCCCGGAACACATCGTCGCCCTCGGTCGAGAAGTTGCGGTCATATTCGAGGGATGCGTGCGTGACGTCATCGACGATGCCGACGCTGAAGTGATTCCCGGGCTGCTCCTTCTTCAGTTCGTCAAACACCCCCTTGATCATGGCCGGAGTAAATTCCTTCGAGGACAGACCATACCTTCCGCCCACGATCTTGGGGAAGCTTTTGAACTGGCAGTCGCCCGATGACAACGATTCCGCAATCGAAGTCACCACATCCAGGTAGAGCGGCTCGCCGACGGCGCCGGGCTCCTTGGTTCTGTCCAGCACGCCGATGACGCGTACGGTGGGCGGCAGGGTTTTGACAAAATCCTTGGCCGAGAAGGGGCGGTAAAGGCGGACTTTCAGCGCTCCGATCTTCTCTCCGCGCTGTGCGAGGTATTCGACCGTTTCCTGGGCCGCTTCCGCGCCCGATCCCATGAGGACAATTACCCGCTCCGCATCCGGCGCGCCGACGTAATCGAAGAGGTGATACTGCCGCCCCACGATACCGGCGAACTTGTCCATGGCCTTCTGAACGATCCCCGGCACGGCCCGATAGTATTTGTTGCAGGCCTCGCGTGCCTGGAAGAAGACGTCGGGATTCTGCGCGGAACCGCGCAGAACCGGATTGTCAGGTGAAAGCCGGCGCATGCGGTGTGCGCGGACGAGCTCGTCGTCGATCATCGCCCGGATGTCTTCGTCGGCGAGCTGTTCGATCTTCATGACCTCGTGCGAACTGCGAAAGCCGTCGAAAAAGTGAATGAAGGGAACGCGCGCTTCAAGAGTCGCCGCCTGCATGATGAGGGCAAGGTCCATGATTTCCTGGACGGAATTCGAAGCCACCAGGCCGAAACCGGTGGAGCGCGTGGCCATGACGTCGCTGTGATCGCCGAAAATCGAAAGCGCGTGCGTCGCCACGGCGCGCGCGGAGACGTGAAAGACCGTCGAGGTCAGCTCGCCGGCGATTTTGAACATATTCGGGATCATCAGCAGCAGGCCCTGCGATGCGGTAAACGTGGTCGTCAGCGCACCGGTCTGCAGTGCCCCGTGCACGGCGCCGGAAGCTCCGCCTTCACTCTGCAACTCGCTCACAAAGGGTACGGTGCCCCAGATATTTCTCTTCCCCTCAGCCGACCAGGCGTCGGCCCACTCACCCATGTTGGAAGAGGGCGTAATGGGATAAATTGCGATGACTTCGTTGGTTTTATGGGCAACATAAGCCGCGGCTTCGTTGCCATCGAGTGTGACCATCTTTCTCTTCATTTTTCCACCTTATGGTAAAAGGAATAAAAAAAGCAGGCGTCCGGTAACCGGCGGCGACTCCGGACGCATGAAACGGGAGATCCGGTCCTGTGCAGGGAGTGTACC
>Ga0315273_10007324_pt1 | contig 13810 bp, 9 predicted proteins | sample YL17G02_0_MG_FD_205753 | JGI IMG/M metagenome (GOLD analysis project Ga0315273, IMG submission 205753) | Sediment microbial communities from Yellowstone Lake, YNP, Wyoming, USA - YL17G02_0 | ecosystem: Environmental > Aquatic > Freshwater > Lake > Sediment | place: USA: Wyoming | collected... | reverse complement strand
CGGAGACCTGACCCTTCGACTGGACGACGTCGAGACCCCGAAGCCCGGTGCCGGCGAGGTTCTCGTGCGGATCCACGCGGCCGGTGTCTGCGGCACGGATCTCCACATCCTCGACGGGATGATCAAGCCCGACCCGTACCCGATGATCCTCGGCCACGAGGCAGCCGGCGTCGTCGAGGCGGCGGGCGACGGGGTTTCGGTGCAGCCCGGGGACCGCGTCGCGATCTACAACAAGATCTTCTGCGGATACTGCGAGCAGTGCCTCAAGGGCCGTCAGAACATCTGCGACAACGAGGCCGACCAGCTCGGGTTCAACCGCGACGGCGGCGACGCGGAGTACGTGGTGGTGCCCGAGCGGAACGCGGTCGCGGTGCCCGATGGCGTCGACCTGGCAGCGGCCGCGGTGCTCACGTGCGCAGGCATGACCGCGATGCACGCCACGAAGCTGTCGAACCTGCGGATCGCCGACACCGCGGTGGTCGACGGCATCGGCGGCGTGGGGATCCTCGTGGTGCAGGCCGCGGCGCACGCGGGCGCCCGTGTGATCGCGGTGGCCGACTCCGAGGAGAAGCTGCAGCTCGCGCGGGACCACGGGGCCAGCGACGGCATCCTGGTGGCCACGCCCGAGGCCTACGACGATCTCGCCGGCGGGATCCGCGGGCTCACCGACGGCCGCGGCACCGACGTGTTCTTCGAGCTGGTGGGGACCACCCGGTCGATGACGGCCGGGATCCGCTCGCTCGCCAAGGGCGGGCGGTTCGTCTCCACCGGGTACACGGACCAATCCATCGAGATCCACCCGATCGAGTTCATCCTGCCGGAGTCCTCGTTCCTCTCGACCGTGGCCGCCACCCGTCTCGACCTGCAGGACGCGATGGCGCTGGCGGCCGCCGGGGCCATGACCGTCCCGATCGCCGGTACGTTCCCCCTGGCGGGCGTGTCGGAGGCCCTCGCGACCCTGCGGCAACGCGGGGTCCTGGGCCGGCAGGTGCTCGAGATCGCGTAGCCCGGGAGCCGCATCCACCCACGACGACAAGGAGCCGCCCGATGTCCACCGTGACCGAACCCACGATCGCGTTCCTCGAGAAGCCGATGCGCCTCTACATCGACGGCGCCTTCGTCGAGACCGAGGGCGCGCTGGCCTCGATCAACCCGGCCACCGGGCAGACGCTCGCGATGGCGCCGCTCGCCACCGAGCGCGAGGTGGATGCCGCGGCCGAGGCCGCCGCGCGTGCGTTCGAGACGTGGCGCTCGGTGCCACCGACGCAGCGCGCCCGACTCATGTGGTCGCTCGCCGACCTCCTCGAGGCCAACAAGGAAGAGTTCGCGACGATCGAGGTCCTCGATAACGGCAAGCCGATGTGGGAGGCGCAGGCCGTCGATGTCGCGCTCACGATCGAGCTCTTCCGGTACTACGCCGGGTGGACGACCAAGCTCACGGGAGACGTGCTCCCCAACTCGATCCCGGGCATGCTCACCCTCGGCAAGCGGGAGCCGGTGGGCGTGGTCGCCGCCATCACGCCGTGGAACTTCCCGTTGCTGGAGGTGGCCTACAAGCTCGGGCCCGCGCTCGCGGCCGGCTGCACGGTGGTGGTGAAGCCCTCCGAGCTCGCGCCGCTGTCCACGCTCCGCCTGATGGAGCTGATCGACGAGGCCGGGTTCCCGGCGGGCGTCGTCAACGTCGTGATCGGCGGCCCCGAGGTGGGCGCGAGCCTGGTGAGGCATCCGGCGGTCAATAAGATCGCGTTCACGGGGCAGACGGCCACCGGCAAGGAGATCATGCGAGCCTCGATCGACGGGCTGAAGCGCGTGACGCTGGAGCTGGGCGGCAAGAGCCCCAACATCGTCTTCGCCGACGCGAACCTGGATGCGGCCCTCAGCGGCGCGTTCGGGGGCGCCTTCTTCAACCAGGGGCAGGCCTGCGTAGCCGGGTCGCGCCTCTTCGTGGAGGCGCCGGTCGCCGACGAGCTGGTGGCGCGTCTCGCCGACCAGGCGAAGACGCTCCGGCTGGGGCACGGCCTGGACCCGGAGACGCAGATGGGGCCGCTGATCTCGGCGCCGCACCGCCGCCGGATCCTGGGGTATGTGGAGTCGGCCAACGAGCAGGGCGCCGACGTGGTGGCGGGTGGAGCCGAGGCCTCGGTCGAAGGACTGGAGAACGGGTTCTTCGTCCAGCCCACCGTGATCGCGGGCGTGCGCAACGACATGAAGGTGGCGCAAGAGGAGATCTTCGGACCTGTGCTCTCGGTGATCGCGTGGGAGGACGAGGACGAGCTGCGGCGGCTGGCGAACGACGTGGACTTCGGTCTGGCGGCCGGGATCTGGTCGAGCGACACGTCGAAGGCGCTGCGGCTCGCCGACGACCTCCAGGCCGGCACCGTCTGGATCAACACCTACGGCATGTTCGACGTGGCCGTCCCGTTCGGCGGCCGCAAACACTCGGGGTTCGGGCGCGAGCTCGGTGCCGAGGCGCTCGAGCCGTACCTGCAGTCGAAGTCGATCTGGCTCGACCTGACGTCGGCGGTACCGCAGTCCGGACAAGGCATCTCCCGCTGAGCGGGACCAACGGGAAGGGGAGTAGCTCGTGAGCGATCGCATCTTCATCAGGAACGGGACCGTCGTCACCATGAACGATGACGACGAGATGATCTTCGGGGGCAGCGTCGTGATCGAGGGCGATCGGATCGTGGACGTGGGTCCTGACGCCGAGGTGGCCGCACGTCAGAGCACCGAGGGCGCGACGGTGCTCGAGGCCGAGGGCAAGGCGGTGCTCCCAGGGCTCGTCGACCTCCACTTCCACACGGCGGTCGGCAAGGGCTGGAGCGATCACCTCCCCTTGTGGGAGTACCTCGAGACCTGCTGGTACCCCATCATCAGGGCGCTCAACCCGGAGGAGGCGTACTGGGCCGCGCTCGCCAGCTACAGCGAGTCGATCAAGTGCGGCGTCACCACCGTGAACGACATGTACCGCCAGCTGGGCGGGCTCGCGCGCGCCGCCGAGGAGATCGGGATCCGCGCGGTCCTCTCGAACGACGTCGCCGACGACGAGCACGAACTCGACACGCTGGAAGACAACAAGATCGCCTTCGAGACCTCGCACGGCGCGGCCAACGGCCGGATCGAGGTCTACGTCGGGATCGAGTGGCTCCCGCTCGCCTCCGAAGGCCTGCTGAAGGAAGCCCGCATGCTGGCGGACGACCTGGGTACCGGTATCCACATCCACCTGAACGAGTCGCTCACCGAGGTCGAGAACGCGAAGGAGCGTTTCGGACGGCGCCCGACAGAGGTCGCGTACGACTGCGGCATCCTGTTCGAGAAGTGCATCGCCGCACACTGCGTCTGGCTCTCCGACGTCGAGATGGCGCTGATACGCGAGACCGGCACGCAGATCTCCCACAACCCGTCCTCGAACGCCAAGCTCGGCAACGGGATCGCGCGCGTGCCCGAGATGCTGGCCGCCGGGATCAACGTGGGCCTGGGTCACGACGCGGCCGAGTGCAACAACAGCCGGGACCTGTTCGAGGTCATGAAGTTCGCATCGCTGATCCACCGCGCCAGCCGGGTGGACCCGAGCCTGCAGCAGGCGCCCGACGTGGTGCGGATGGCCACCCGTAACGGCTCGGCCGCGCTCGGCCACGAGACCGGCGAGCTGACGTCGGGCAAGAAGGCCGACGTGATCCTCGTCGACCTCCAGAACCAGATGTTCACGCCGCTGCACGCCGAGAGCAAGGCGCACCTGTATTCGCACCTCGTCTTCTCCGCGAACGGCAGTGCGGTGAACACCACGATCATCGACGGTCAGATCGTCTATCGGGAGCGCGAGTTCACGACGATCGACGAGCCCGAGGTGCTGCACCACGCGAACGAGGCGTTCCTGAGCGTCCTCGACCGCATGGTCGTGCCCACGTGATCCACCGGAGCTGACATGGCGCCCCCGCACGAGGCCGGCCGGACGCTGATCCTCGGCGACCCCGTCGTGGCGTTGGGCTCGCGCACGCTGATCCCCGACGGAGCCCTGATCGTCGAGGGCTCGACGATCGTGGACGCGGGGCCGAGGGCGGATCTCGAGCCGCGCGGGCCCTTCGACCGGGTGCTGGGCTCGGCGTCACACTTCGTGATGCCGGGGTTCATCAACTGCCACTACCACTCGGAGCTCGCGATCGGACCGGGCCTCTATCAGTTCGTCTTCGAGCGGGCCAACGTCTTCATGCAAGGAGCCGTCGGCGACGTCGATGAAGACGATCTGTACTCCGGCGTGTTGTGGGGCCTCATCAACGCGATCAAGGGCGGGCAGACCTCGACGGTGGACATGTACTACGGCCGTCCGGGGATGGCGGAGTTCGGCGCGCCCTCGGCCCTGCGGGCATACGAGGACGCCGGGATGCGGACGGCGTTCGGGCTCGTGAGCCGCGACGAGCATCTCTACGTGCATGAGCCGAACGAGCGATTCCTCGCGCGGCTGCCCGCCGAGATCGCCGAGGAGATCCGCCGCTCGCCGATGGGCTACGCCTGGCCCGTCGACGACGTGATGGCGACGTTCGGGCGGCTGCACGACGTGTGGCACGGGCGCGACGACCGGATCCGGATCGTCACGGCGCCCGACTGGACGCCCGCCTGCTCCGACGATCTCTACCGCCGCGCGCGCCGCGAGGCCGACGACCGCGACACCGGCATGATCACGCACGCACTCGAGACGCGCGCCGAGATGATGTTCAACCTCGAGCACCACGGGAAGCCGGCGCTGCGCCGTCTCGCCGACCTCGGGGTGCTGGGGCCGTCGACGGTGCTCGAGCACTTCGTCTGGGTCACCGACGAGGAGCTCGCGATCTTCGCGGATTCCGGCGCGGTCGCCGCGAACGACCCCGGCTCGAACCTGCGGCTCTCCTCGGGGGTCTGCCGCGTGCGCGACATCATGGATACGGGCGGGCGGATCGCGTTCGGGACCGACGGCATCTCGTTCTCCGACCGCGAAGACTTCTTCCAGGAGCTTCGGCTCGCGTGCTACCTCCAGCGCACGCCGACCGTGTTCGAACGCCAGCGCCTGGACAGCGGGGCCGTGCTGCGCGCCGCGGCCGAGAACGGCGCGCGGGCGCTCGGCATGGAGGACCGGCTGGGCAGCCTGGAGCCCGGGCGTTTCGCCGACCTGTTGATCGTGGAGAAGGGCCGGATCATGTTCCCCCCGGGCCGCTACGACGCCGAGCCGTTCCTCGACGTGGTGCTCGACCGAACCGACGCCGGCGACATCGACACTGTGATGGCACACGGCCGCGTGCTGATGGAAGGAGGCCGCGTGACGATCGTGGACGAGGACGCGGTGAAGGCGCGGTTCGCAGAGGCGGTGACGCGGCGGATGTACCGGTTCCCCGAGCACGTCCAGAGGTGGGGGGAGCTGGGCCGGCTGGTGGAACCGTACGTGATCGAGTTCTACCAGCGCTGGTACGACACGCCCGTGGAGCCCGCCTACCTCTACAACCCGCGGACGCCGCCGGTCTAGGTGTTCTAGGCCTCGATCAGCCCCAGCAGCCTCGCTACGTTGTCGCCCATGATGCCGTCGAGCTTCGCCCGGGGGATCGGCTCCATCCGCAGCGCCTCGGCCTCCTCGTTCACGGTCATCAGCTTCTCGCGCAGCGCCACCGGGTCGTAGAGGAACCCCGGGTAGTCGGTGCCGAAGAACAGCTTCTCCAGCGGCACGAACATCGGCTCGCACCGCGAGAGCAGCAGGAACAGGTCGCGGCGCGTGAGCGTGGCGATCAGGTAGGAGAGCTCGGTGAAGAAGTTCGGGTGCTTCGTGAGGAGGAAGAGCGCCTCGTCGACCCAGGGGAGCCCGCAGTGGGCGATGATCACTCGCAGGTCGCGGAACTCGCGGCCGATGTCATCGAGCATCGCGGGACGGCCCAGCTCCAGCTTCGCGTCGATCCGCGTCGAGCCCGCCTGGTGGATCATGACCGGGATGCCGAGCTCCTGCGCCTTCGCGTAGATCGGGAACGCGATCTCGGGATCGTTGACGGCCCAGTGCTGGTACATCGGGTAGAGCTTCACCCCCGCTAGACCGAGCTCTATGACCGCGCGCTCGAGCTCTTCGACGGCTGCCTCGACCCCGCGGTACGCGGGGTTCACGGAGGCGAAGCCGATGAAGTGGTCGGGATCCGAGGCCACGACGCCGGCGATCGTGTCGTTGCATCGATCTGGGTGCTTCGGCCCCTCGAGCCCCAGCAGGTCGGTGGGATCCACGGTGCCGATCAGGCGGCCTTCCATGATCTGCGGCGAGATCGCGAGCACGATCACCTTGTCGAACCCGGGGTGATCGCGGAGCGACTCCTCCGGCCCGATGACCGGCCATCCTTTGCGCGTGTAGCCGCTCGCCTCCCACTCCTGCTCAGTGGGTATGCGGTGCGAGGGGAGGAGCCCCATCGACCGGTAGATGCAGAGCGACCCCTCTCGCCCGTACTCCAGCGTGAACTCGGGATCCTCTGCGAGGCTGAGGATGTGGCTGTGTGCGTCGATGATCACGGCGACCTCCTGGATGCCCCTGGTCGTGACGTCGGAATCCTATCCCGATGGTCCCGTTGCGCTCCGCCGCTCCTGCGGCCGGGCGATCCCTGATACGGACGCCGGCCCGCCCGGAACGTGCCAGGCTGCGCGGTACCGCGGCGAGCCACGTGCCGGTCCGAGCCATGTGAGGAGGGACGATGACCGAACGACCCGACATCCCCGACGACCTGACCGTCGACGACCTCGGGTTCCTGCACTGGTGGGGACCGCCGACCCTGTACCGGTGCGCCCTGGAACCCGACCCGGCCAACGTCGACCTCGCGCTCGTCGGCGTGCCGCACAGCAGCGGCAACGGCACCACATGGCGCGACCAGCACCTGGGGCCGCGTTCGATCCGCGACGTCTCGATGGCGTACCGGCGGCTCCACCTGGGATGGCGGTTCGACCCGTGGGCCGCGTGCCGGATCCACGACATGGGCGACGTGCCGATCCTGAACTCGCTCGTGAACGACATCGCGGTCAGGGAGATCGAGCGCTTCTATCTGCCGCTGAACGCGGCCGGGGTTCGCCCGGTCTCGTTCGGCGGGGACCATTCGATCTCGCTCGCGATCCTCCGCGCGATCGCGGGGCCCGACTCGCGCTACGGCGGGCCGGCGGCCGTCGTGCACTTCGACGCGCACTACGACACCTACGACGACTTCCCGAACTGGTACGGCGCCTACGACTCCGCCGGACATTGGGCGTCGAGGTCGGTGCACGAGCAGCACGTGGACGCTAATCGGAGCGTGCAGATCGGGATCCGCGGGCACGACATCTGGATGGATCCGGGGAAGACGAGCCGCGAGCTCGGCTACCGGATCGTGACGAAGGACGAGTTCGACGACGAGCTCGGTATCGAGGGCACGATCGCGCTGATCCGCGAGCGCGTCGGCGACATGCCGGTCTACGTCTCGTTCGACCTGGACGCGCTCGACACCACGATCGCGCCCGCGGTCTCGAACCCCGAACCGGGCGAGGAGGGCCTCACGATGAAGGAGGCGATCCGGGTCCTGCAGGGCATGCGCGGGATGGACGTGATCGGTGCCGACGTCGTCGAGCTGATGCCCAGCGTCGATTCCCCGAACTCGATGACCGCGCAGAACGCGACCCGGATCGGCTTCGAGCTGATCTGCCTGATCGCCGATCGGCTCTCGACCCGGCGGGATGCCTGACGGCTGGCGTCCCTTCGGCGCGGCGAGCCGGGGCCGGCTCGTGGCTCTTCTGCCGGGTGCGGGCGCGCGCCCCTGAGAGGATGGATCGATGCACCGACCCCTGCCGAGGCGCGCGCACATCTCCTGGTGGATGGAAGAGGCACGTGCCGATCATGCGTTCGGCGCGTCGGAGCCCTGCCCCCCGCTCGCCGGCTCCGCCCGCGCCGACGTCGTCATCCTCGGCGGTGGCTACACCGGTATGTGGACCGCCTGGTTCCTGAAGGAACGGGATCCCTCGTGCGACGTGCTGCTCTTGGAGGCTGACGAGCTGTGCGGCAGCGGGCCCTCCGGCCGCAACGGCGGCTTCTGCTACGGCTTCTGGGAAGACCTCGAGACACTGGTGAGGTTCTTCGGCGACGCCGACGCCGTACGCCTCGCAGAGGTCGCCCACCGCAGCGTCGACGAGATCGAGGCATGGCTCACGAGCCAAGGCGTCGACGCCTGGTTCACGCGAGCGGGCCACCTCACGGCCGCGAGCTCGCCCGCGCAGGACGGCGCGTGGGGGTCGCTGGTCGAAGAGGCGTCACGGCTCGGCGTCGCGGACGGACGCTTCGTTGAGCTCGACCGGGCGGCCGTCCGTGCGCGATGCGATTCGCCCGTGTTCGGCGCGGGGTTGTTGCAGCCCGAGAACGCGACCCTACAGCCTGCTCGCCTGGCGCTCGGGCTCCGCACGGCGCTGCTGGAGCGCGGCGTCCGGATCCACGAGGCGTCGCCGGTCGCCCGCTTCGCCGAGGGTCCGCCGGTGACCGTCGAGACGCGCGACGGGGCGACGGTGACCGCCGATCGCGGCGTGATCGGCCTAGGCGCCTGGGCGTCGTCGCTGCCCGGATTCCGACGCGCGATCGTGCCGCGCGGCACCTACATCGTCGTGACCGAACCGGCGCCCGAACGTCTCGCCGACATCGGCTGGACCGGTGGGGAAGGGCTCGCCGACTGGCGCACCGCGCTGCGCTACCTGCGCACGACGCCCGACGGTCGCATCGCGTTCGGCGCGGCTTCCGCTGCGGCCGGCGTGGGCGTCGGGCTCGGTCCTCGCCTGCGTTATGACGAGCGGTCCGTGGGCAAGCTGCTGGACGACTTCCACCGGTTCTTCCCGTCGTGGGACGGTGTCGCGATCGAGGCCGCGTGGGGCGGACCGATGGACGTCACGGGGCGCCATCTGCCCTCGTTCGGCACGCTGCCGGGCGGGGGGATGCACTACGGACTCGGTTTCACGGGTGGCGGCGTCGGTCCGTGTCACCTGGGGGGCAAGATCCTGTCGGCGCTCGCGCTCGGTATCGAGGACGAGCACACGTCGCTGCCCCTGGTGGATCTCGACATGATGCGGTTCCCCCCGGAGCCGTTCCGCTCGGTGGGCGCGTCCCTGACGCAACACGCGATCGTTCGCAAGGACGAGGCGGAGGACCGAGGCGATCACACGGATCCTCTCACCACGTTCGTGGCCAAGCTCCCGCGGCGGATGGGCTACGAACTCGGGCCCTGAGGCCCGGTGTCCGACGACGCGCCCGCCATCACCGGTCGGCCGGGCGACCATGGGATGATGGGGAGAGACCGAGGAGGAGCGCGCCCTGGCCGGCCAGTCAGGCACCGAGGGAACCGACGATCGGCTCGAGCCTCATGGCGAGCCGCCTCCTCGACCCGCATGTCCTCGCTGCGGGTCGGCGCACACCCAGCCGTTCCCGCATGCCGGCCCCGGCGGGCGAGTCAACATGAAGTGCATCGACTGCGGTGAGCTGTTCCGCCACGTCGCCCGACGCGAGTAGCCCGGGTCACGCAAGGGGCGCCGGCACGACGGCCGGATGTCCGCATCCACGTGAGTGAGTGCCGCGGCGCACGGCGCCGCGGAACCTGACAGACTCCGGCGCCATGAGCGACGCCACGCCTGCGGCCGAGGAGAAACCCAGGTCCCTGGACGCCTTCCGCGAGGTCTTCCGCAATCCGAACCTCCGCCGTCTGCAGCTCGCCTGGGCCGGCTCGAACCTCGGCACATGGGGCTATGGCGTCGGTCTCGCGGTGTTCGCGTATAGCCACGGCGGTGCGGCCGCCGTGGGCATCGTGGCCCTCCTCCGGTGGATCCCGGCGGCGATAGCGGCACCCTTCATGGGAGTGCTGGGCGACCGGCACTCCCGTCGCCTGGTGATGGTGCTCTCGGACCTCGGACGTGTCGTCGTCGTGGGCCTCGCGGCGCTCGCCGTCTGGCTCGATCTCGCGCCGGCCATCGTGTACGTGCTGGCCGCGGCGGGCGTCGTGATCTCGACCGCGTTTCGCCCCGCCCAGGCCGCGATGATCCCGTCACTGGTGGCCACGCCGGAGGAGCTGACGGCGTCCAACGTCGTGTCGAGCTCGATCGAGAGCCTCGGCATGTTCCTCGGGCCCGCGATCGGCGGCATCGTGCTCGCCGTGAGCGGCATCGCGGCGGTGTTCGCGATCGCGGCGATCACGTTCCTGTGGTCGGCAGCGCTGATCTCGCGGATCAGCGAGCGGGCCGGGGCGGAGACGCAGGCGTCCGCCGACGAGGACGCCGCCGGCGGGCCGCCGACCTCGTTCCTGCGCCAGGCGACCGAAGGATTCGGGATGGTCTTCCGCGAGGCGAACCCGCGTCTGCTGGTCGGCGTGTTCGGAGCCCAGACCACGATCGCGGGCGCGCTGGTCGTGCTCCAGGTCGTGATCGCGCTCGAGTTGCTGGGCAAAGGCGACGCGTGGGTCGGCATCACGTCGGCGGCGTTCGGGATCGGCGGCATCGTGGGTGCCGTCGCCTCCGCGGCGCTCGTGGGCCGGACCCGCCTCGCCGCGAACTTCGCGTTCGGCGTCTTGCTATGGGGATTCCCGCTGATCGTGATCGGGATCTGGCCGAAACCCGCGGTCGCGCTGGTCGCGCTGGCGACCATGGGGCTCGGCAACACACTGGTCGACGTGGCGGGGCTCACCCTGTTGCAGCGTGCCGTTCCCGACGAGCTGCTCGCCCGTGTGTTCGGTGTGCTCGAAACGGTGTTCCTGCTGACCGTCGCCGTCGGCGCAGCGATCACCCCGGGGCTCATCCACGCGGTCGGCGCGAAGGCTTCCCTGGTGGGGCTCGGGTGCTTCCTGCCGGTCGTGATCGCCCTGACGTGGCGCAAGCTCGCCGCGGTCGACGCCGCATCCCGCGCGCCGGAGCGCGAGCTCGCGCTGCTCCGCGGGATCTCGTTCTTCGAGCCGCTGCCGGTACCCGTCCTCGAAGGGCTCGCGCGCAAGCTCCAGCCGCTTCGGGTACCGGCCGGCGCCAGCGTGATCCATCAGGGAGACGTCGGCGACCGCTTCTACGTTGTCGCCGACGGGCGGGTCGAGATCTCGATCGATGGCGAGGTCGTGAACGCGATCGAGCCGGGCGGCTACTTCGGAGAGATCGCCCTGCTCCGCGACGTGCCCCGGCAGGCGTCGGCCGTGGCCGAGACCGATGCCGAGCTCTTCGCCCTGGAGGGCGAGGATTTCGTCGCCGCGGTCACCGGGCACGGCGCCAGCAGCGAACAGGCTCTCGGAGTGATCCAGTCGTACGGCGTCGGGGCGCTCGGGGGGGGCTGACGCCAGAGACGGCGCTGCCGGAGACCGCGCTGCCCGGGCGCTAGGGAGACCTGACCGACCTCACGGTCTCGCTGGAGTCCGCCTGGCAGTCGGTGGTCTTGCCGGCGCGGGCATAGTATTTCCCGAACCGCCCTGTATTCCCGGTGCTCCACTCGTAGCGATCGCCGCTCAGAGACGCGAGGTCGCTCGCGATCCGATCGTCCGTGGCGGGGTTCTGCTCGGCACCCAGCTGGTGGAAGACCACGATCTTGCGTTCCCGCGCGCATCTCAGGGGCCTCGACGTGAAGACCGCCCCCCAGAAGTCGCCGTTCTGCGTCTTGATCGTGACCCTGGTGTCGGCCGGCGTGCCGGCGCTCGCCGTACCGGCGACCGACACCAGACCGAACACCGTGAGACCGATCGCGGCGATCAGCGGTTTCGCGCGCATGGACACCCTCCCTCTCTCGTCGTTTCGGGGCGAACCGGCTCGGGGAACCGGCGTGGGGAACCTGATCCCACGAGTCTGAACCCCGGGCGCCCGGGCGGTCAAACCCACACGCCGGACGTGGCCGTTCGGCCCGCGCGGGGTGCGACCTTCGACGCGAGATGACGGCACGCCGACGCGCCACCATCTGAGGTGGAGGTGCGCCCGTGTCCGAGCTCTCGTACGTGTCGGGGCCGTCGGATCGGCCGTTGTTGGGGCGCACGATCGGCGCGCAACTCGACCTGACCGCCTCGACGCACCCCGACGTCGAGGCGATCGTCGCGCTGCACCAGGGCCTCAGGCTCACCTACCAGGAGCTGCATGCCGAGGTCGAGCGCGCGGCCCGCGCACTGCTCGCCATGGGCGTCGCCAAGGGCGATCGCGTCGGTATCTGGAGCCCGAACCGCGTCGAGTGGGTGATCGTGCAGTACGCGACCGCGAAGGTCGGCGCGATCCTCGTGAACGTGAACCCCGCCTACCGCCGGCACGAGCTCCGGCACGCGATGTCGGCGGCGGGGGTCTCGGTCCTGATCGCCGCGCGGGGGTTCCACGCCGCCGACTACGTCGCGATGCTCGAGGACGAGCGTCCGGCGCTCCCGGGGCTCCGCATGATCGTGCTGCTCGGCGAGGGGGAGCTGCCCGCTTGGGCGATCTCGTGGGATGCGTTCGTCGACTCCGCGTCGGCGATCGCGACGCAGGCGCTCCGCGACCGCGAGGCGACCCTCGATCCCGACGACCCGATCAACATCCAGTTCACGTCGGGCACCACCGGCGCACCGAAGGGCGCGACGCTCACGCATCACAACGTGCTGAACAACGGGACGCTGGTGGGTGCTCGGCTACGCTACGTGGCCGGCGACCGCGTCTGCGTGCCGGTGCCCTTCTACCACTGCTTCGGGATGGTGCTGGGCAACCTCGCGTGCCTCGTGCACGGCGCGACCGTCGTGCTGCCGGGAGAGTCGTTCGTCGCGGCCGGGTGCCTCGCCACGATCGAGGCCGAGCGGTGCACGAGCGTGTACGGCGTCCCCACGATGTTCATCGCGATGCTCGAGGACCCGGGGTTCGACGGCTACCACCTGGCGAGCCTACGGAAGGGGATCATGGCCGGCGCGCCGTGCCCGGTCGAGGTGATGCGCCGGGTGATCGATCGGATGCACGCCCGCGAGATGACGATCTGCTACGGCATGACGGAGACCTCCCCGGTGTCGTTCCAGTCGATGCCCGACGACGAGCTCGAGCTGCGTGTCTCGACCGTCGGGCGCGTCCACCCCTGGGTCGAGGCGAAGGTCGTCGATCCCGTCGACGGCGCGGTGGTGCCGCGCGGACGCGAGGGTGAGCTGTGCATCCGCGGCTACCTGGTGATGCGCGGCTACTGGGAGCAGCCGGACGAGACCCGCCGTACGATCGATCCCGCAGGCTGGCTCCGCACGGGCGACCTGGCCGTGATGCGCGACGACGGCGCCGTGAGCATCGTCGGACGTCTGAAGGACATGATCATCCGCGGCGGCGAGAACGTGTATCCACGCGAGATCGAGGAGTTCCTGTTCACGAACCCGAAGGTCGCCGACGCGCAGGTGATCGGGGTGCCCGATCCGAAGTACGGGGAGGCGGTGTGCGCGTGGATCGAGCTCCACCCCGGCGAGGACGCGACCGAGGACGAGATCCGCGAGTTCTGCAAGGGGCAGATCGCCACGTTCAAGATCCCGCGGTACGTCAGGTTCACCGACGACTTCCCGATGACCGTCACGGGGAAGATCCAGAAGTACCGGATGCGCGAGATCTCGATCGAGGAGCTGGGGCTGGGCGAGGCCGCACCGACCTCGTGAGAGCATCGGGCCTGTGCGACCTCGCGTCACCACCGCCCTCTACCAGACGTCTGCGCGCGTCTGGCTCACCCTCGCAGCGCTCTCGTTCCTGCTGCCGGTCCGCTGGCGGCTCGGCCTGTGGTTGCCGCTGCACCTGACCCTTGCAGGCGCGGTCTCGACCGCGATCTCGGGCGCGATGCAGAACTTCATGCTGTCGCTGACCGCGTCGCCCGACCCGCCCG
>Ga0315273_10007323_pt1 | contig 13811 bp, 13 predicted proteins | sample YL17G02_0_MG_FD_205753 | JGI IMG/M metagenome (GOLD analysis project Ga0315273, IMG submission 205753) | Sediment microbial communities from Yellowstone Lake, YNP, Wyoming, USA - YL17G02_0 | ecosystem: Environmental > Aquatic > Freshwater > Lake > Sediment | place: USA: Wyoming | collected... | reverse complement strand
GTTCATCTCAGGACCACCGTGAGGTTCACCTCCGAGATCGGAACGAACGAGAAGCACAACTTCGCCATCGATCAGAAGGCTGCCGTCAGGGGAGAGGTCATCCCCGCCACGTTCACCCACGATGGCGTCGAGTCCTCGGTGATGATCCATCCCGGGATGGAACCCCAGGACCCGATGAGATTCTCCAAGAATCACCTGGATGCCAAGTGGAGATCGGAGAGGTTCAGGGAGAGACATCACATCAAGTCGATAGAGGACGGCATCCAATGAGGGCATCGTCGGCCGTCCACTACCGAGGTCGTGAGCTTCCTTGCCAAAAGGAATCATGATCCTCGTCACATGTCCTATAAGTGGAGATGAAGGAGGGCGATGCCGACATGAAAGAGGAAACCAACATGGAAGAAACCCCGGAGATCGAAGGGCAGAAGTTCACGAAGATCGAGCACATCGATGCACCCGAGAAGATGGACTGGGCGGATGACGAGGACGAGGACGGGGGCGTCATCGATGACGGTTCGCCACCGGGGCTGGACGGTGACGGTGCGCCGGAGCCAGGTCATCTCATCAGGGTGGGGAACTCGAGCAATCCGAACAAGCTGGCCTACCACATCGTGAAGTGCATTCAGATGTATGGGATAGCGGAGACACAATCCATCGGACCGGTCGCTCTCTCCAAGGCCATGATGGCGATCGTCAGAGCCGAGTCCATAGTCTCACAGTACACGACCTGCGAGAAGCTCTGCGTGCTGCCCTGCATCAGGAAGCCGACGATGAGGAATGGTGAGGAACGCACGGCCCTCAGGTTGAGGATCGTCCCGGTCCACATCCAGCACCTCAGGTGAAGGGGGTCGGAGGATGTCTCCTCCGGCCCTCTGCCGTGCCCGGCTCCGTCGTCAGCTCTCGTCGAGCAGGCTCACGAGCATCTCTCCGAGCTTCCTCATCTCGTCCTTGTAGATCGCCCTCGTCAGCCTGAAGTCTCCCCGTGGGCACTCATCGGTGTTCCTGGAGCTCCTGCACACCTTACACAACCCCTCGAATGATGGGAGCCTCGGGTTCTTCATATCCTCGTACAGGAAATGTTCGGCGATGGACACCTGACATGGAGAGAGGACGCCTCCCGCCATCAGCAGGGCGAGACCCTCACCGTCTCCGGGGATCGCTCCGATGGTGGATACCGAGACGGCATTCGTCTCGTCGATGAGGCTGTTCCTCTCGTCCGAGGAGTCGGATCCGGAACTCAGTGCCCCACAGGGCGGAGCCGGGTCGTTCAGTGCCGTGTCGTGACCCGGAAATCTCCTAAGGAACATGGAGAACACCTGGGAGCTGTGCCTCGACATCGTGTGTCTCTGCCTGTGCTCCTCATTCTTGAACGTGACCTTCCTGTGGTGCGATGGGCAGAGTGGGCATTCGATCACATCTGCGATCTTCTTGCCCATGCTCGTGAACAGATCATCGGTCAGCTCGAGATGCTTCCTCAGGAGGTGGGTGCTGAGTGGGGCCACCATCTCGTTGCACAGCGGGCACAACACCTGGATGTTCCTGAATCCGATCGCTCTCCTCTTGATGAGGTTCACCATCGTCTTCTTCAGCACGCCATAGAAGTAGGAGTTCAATTTGTGGCCGGGTGCCGTCCTGTACTTGTTGCAGGCCTTGACGAAGCAGGCCAGGAACTCCTGATGGAAGTCCTCACGATTGTAACCGAACAGGAACCCGTAATCCTCGAACCAGCTCTGCTCGTATTGCAGAGGCTTGTATATGTCGCAGATGATCTCGAAGTCATTCTCGGACCTCGTCTCCTGGTACATCCCGATCACTATGTCCAATACAATATCCCTGTAGTTCGGGACGAATCTCATCCTATCTATGTACTCGTACTTCTCGATGTCGATGGGCATCCGTCTCCTCCATCAGCTCCAGCATTTCGATGAGTAGTCGCACCATCCACACGGGAATTTGGTGCGTCCTCCGTACTCGTTCGGTATCGCAGGCTTCTCCCTATCCTGGATCTTCTGCAACATGACCTTTGCATTGCGCTTGATGCGCTCTATCAGCTCCTCGTCTCTCTCGACCTCCTGGACGTGGACGGCCTGACTGCTCTTGTTCTCGTGAACGAGGATCGATCTGTTGATGTTCAGCAACCACATGTAGATCTGGAGCTGTATCTTGTAGGTCCTGTCGACGTGCGTCCAATCGGGATGCTTGGACTCGAGGTGGGGGATGAAGACCTTCGACTCCTTCATCGTCTCCCCGCAAATGTGGCACGTGGCCAGGTGTTTATCCATCGCCCTCATCTGGTACGAGTTCCTCTCATCGTAATTGTACCATAGCCGGGCGAAGGTGAACTCCGACTTGCTCTTGAAATCTACTACGATCTCCTCCTCCCTGTCAAGACATATCAGGTCGGCGTGCCCTCCGAAGTGGTGCTCGGTGTCCATCAGCGGGATCTCGACGAGCCAGAACTCGTCTCCGACATGCATCTGATGGGCAGCGGTGTACTCGGGAAGAAGCATTTCCGCAACTTTCGGCCCGCACGGATCGACATCGGTGGCAGGCCACAGGAGTTCCTCCGCATCATATGGATACGTCCTGCCGGAGGCTCCGGTGATGACGAGCTTGTCGTGGATCTTTCCACCGAACTCGATCTTCTCCCTGGAATGGGAAACGATCTTGTCCTTCGCCAGGATGCCTGCGTTCCTCGTGTAAAGCTGGTATCGCAGGTGCAGGAAGTGACCCTCGTCGAACACCCTGGTGTCCTGTGGCTTCTGACTCACGACATCCGGTTTGATGCCGGATGTCTTCATCCATATCTCCACCGGGCATCCTCCGAACACCGATGGGTGAAGATAACTGTGATCCCTGTCGGAATCGTCGGCCTTCCTCCTCAGCTCGGAATCTATGTTCTTCATGAAATCGTTCATTTTGATTCTCCTTGGAACATCTGGATCCTCAACTATGCCAGAGACAACATTTCGAAATGTTTTGCTGACGAATCGCCGTTCAAGCCCACGGCTTCAGCCGTGGGAGCAGTCACATTATTGATTCTCCTTCAACAGCAACCTGATAGCGAGCCTCGTGCTGTCGTTTGACAGATCTATCATGCGACCCTCCCTGAGTGGAGATGGGGCATTCGATATTGCCCACCTCAGCATGGGAGCCTCCCTCGGATCGAGGATGGCCTCGTCAGGATCCATCTTCCCGTTCAGTCTGACGATCGTCGACATCATCGCCCCGCTTGCACGGGCGTTCTCCAGGACTTTCCTCGTGTTCTCAGATCCAGCCAGATCCGGATCGAAGCACAGGGCGAGGTGGTTCGTATACCTCCTCATCAGTGAGAGCTGAACATCGCTGACGGCCGTCCCGAGCGTCGAGATCACATTGTGGATGCCATTGGCATCGAGAACGATCGCATCCATACACCCCTCCACCACGACGGCGCTGCCTGCCCTCAGGATGTCCCTGCGGCGGCGATCGAGGTTGTAGACGTGATTGGACTTGACATAGCTCTCGTTCACCCACTTCCTCTTCGACCACTCTCGTGTCATGTCCATGCCCATTTCGTTCCCATACTGGGATCGCAGGCAGATCTCCAGCTCCTCCTCGCACGCATCCACCCTGCGACCGTTGAATCCCAAGATTCTACCCCACAGGTCACGGATCGTGACGATGAGCCTCCCCCTTATGTACCACAGGTGCCCATCGACATTCATCTTTCCCTGATGGGGATACTTCACCCACGGTGGACAGAATCCCACCTCATACGATCTCAACATCTCGGGATCGAGGTTCCTCTGCTCCTTCAGGTACTTGCGAGCGAGCACACCATCATCCTCGTCATGAAGCTCCTCCACGAATAAGGCTGAGATCTTCTCCAGGCGGATCTGATCGAAGGTCATCGGAAACCGCCATCTAGAAGAGTTTCTGGATCATGATTCCGTTTGGCAAGGAAGCCCACGACTTCAGTCGTGGGTAGCTGACCCATTTTCCCTGCCGAGTCCTCCTTCAAGCTGCTGACCTCGAGAACCTCATTTTCAAGCATATCTCTCCCGACCTCCTGGTCTTCTCGATGGCAGATGACAGGTCAATCTCCAGTATTCTATGGGGGAATGGTACGAAAATGAGAGGACCTGAACGACTGGCACCCTCGATGGGAAGGGCCCTCCCGTTGACCGAGAAGACCCTCCCGTTCCTGATCGCAGAGACGAACGCATCCACATCACCATCGAAGCGGTGATTCATCTCGATGACGAGTGATGACTCTTCAGTCCTCGTCACTTTCTTCTTCTTCCTCGTCATCCTCGATCTCCACCTGCTGAACCTGCTCCAACTTCTCCTCGCAGTGCTGCTTCAGGAGCAGAACCTGCTCATCGGGGATGTTCAGCTTGGAAGCGGCGATGTCGATGCCGACGCTAAGCATCAGCTCGAGGAACTCCTCGTTGTCCTTGGTCCTGATCACGGGGTCCTCTTCCGGATCGAGGTACATCTTGTGGTATCCCCGCGAGTAGTCGTACATCTTCTTGTCCTTGAGCATGGATCGGAAGTCGTCGAAGATGTCGTCTTTGGTCTCACCGACGGGGATCTTGATCATAATATCCGACATCCTGGTGGTGTATCGGCTCTTGATGATCCTCACCTTGCTGAGGTAGTGCGTCAACTCGTTGGTGACCGGATCGTGGACCTCGCTCTTCGGGACGAAGACGCCAGCCTTCTTCACGCTACCGGACACCGGCTCGATGTTGATCCTCGTGCCGGCGAAGAATAGGAGCGCCTGTCCTCCCGTCGTCTTCTTCTTCGCCCCTCCGTAGTTGCCGAAATCTGCGAAACGTGTCTGGTTCACAATGATGAAGACCGGGCCTGGATTGTCGTGCATCACCACGAGCCCGCCGTCCATCACCTCGACCACCTGTCCCGTGACGGATCTCTCGAACTGGACGATCTCCGGTGGGATCTCCCCGATCTCCTCCTGAACCTCCGGTTTGAAGAGATCGTACTTGTGGGGCGCTCTCCTCTTGGCCAGCCTCGTCAGTTCCTTGCGGACATCCTCGGGGATCGACGACTTGTCGAGCAGCAGCGTCTCGTTGTGGTAGCGAGTCGTGCTCATCTCCTCCAGCCAGGCTCCCGGGCTATGGCTGAAAGATGGCTGCATCTTCTTGAGTGTCTGGGACATCATGGTCGCCTTGCTTGCGACCCTCACCTTGGGCCCATCCTTCTCCACGCCCGCCAGGTCGGCCTCCATGTCGGTCCTCGTCGGAAGGACGGCGATGGAGTCCAGGATGATCACACTGTAGGGCTTTGGCTGGTTGTATGGCTTGTCCCACTTCGGATCATCTAACAGCTTGGAGATCATCTCCATGACCTGCTCTCCGTTGTCGAACCCATCCCAGTACGTGACCAGGTCGAGGTCGAGTCCGATGTCCTGGGCCCTGAACGGATTGAATGCGAGCTCCGCATCGATGAAGAAGCATCTTCCTCCCTCGTACGTCACACCCGCCGCTATCTTCTGGGCCAGCCACGACTTGCCACCACCGGATTCCCCATACAGCTCCACGATCGTCCTGGTAGGGACTCCTCCCTTCAGGGCCACATCCAGGTTCTGGATGCCTGTCGGGACCATCTCCAGCTTCTCCTCATCGGATGACAGGTCTCGAATGGAACCCGCCTGGATCCCGAGCTGGTTCATGAAATCGTTCATCATGTTGTTGACTTCTGGGGACTGTCTGTTGCTCACGAAGTTCGCACTGGCCTGCCCGAGCTTCCTGGCCATCTTGTGACCCCCTTTCTCGAATGACGATGAGGGGGCGCACGATCTCGTGCGCCCCCTCTCTGACGAATCGACTACCACTTCACCTCTGACTTGGCACTCTCGATGTCGAGGCCGTCATCATCGACGGGCTTCTTGACATCCTCTTTGTCTGCCTCGTCGGCGAGGACGGGGGACTTGTGAACGGTCGTCCCGAAGATCTTGTCAATGTCCTCATCGTCGTCATCCACCGCCGGGGCTGGCTTGACGGCCGGTGCATCGTCATCGTCGGTGGGCTGGGGTTTCGCCCGAGGCTTCTCCTCGGACTCATCCTGAGCCTCGGGATCATTTCTCGGCAGCTTGTCGATGAGCTCTCCGTTGAACTTGTCCCTCTGATGCTTGCTCGGCATGTATGTCGGCTGACAGAGCTTCTCCAGATCGTACAGTGCCATCGTCTGCTCGGGCGTCTGAGCATTGGGGTTGAGCTTCTTGATGGCACTGATGATGCCCTGAGATAGCATCTTCGGCTTTCCGGTGGCCGTGACGCTGTACTTCGTCGTGCCACCCTCTCCACCGGGCTTGCCGACCACCGTGAACACGAAGTCCAGAGCCTCTCCCTCCATATCCCCGGGCCCACCGGGATAATCCTCCTTGTTGCTGCGATACCACTCGGCGAGCTCCTGAGCGGCGATCTTCGGGATCTCGATGAACTTGATCTTCGGATCCCCGTCATCATCGGTGTCGGCATAATCGACCACGTTGAGCAGGAAGCGAGGGCGAGCGATATACCCGAGTCTGCACCAGGGGCAATGCGTCTGCCTGTTCTCGCTTGCTGCTTCCTCGTCCGTACAGACCCTCGTGAACCTGTTGGATTCCTCTGCGTCGGGGAATGCGGCCTTCTGGCGCTCGTTGGTCTTCGGATTCTTCTTCTCGGCGTAGTGCGCCATATAGCTGATGGCCTTCCCGAGAATGCGCACCCTGTAGCGGGCTCCCTCCGGAGCCGCAGTGAGCTTCAGACGTGCTTCCTTGAAGTCCTTCTCCCCATACCTGCCTCCGCCTCCCTGCTGAGTTCCCACGCCCATATCTTCCCATTCTTTGACTCTCGACATTGTCTTTCATCTCCTGTCGGGGCATCGCCCCTGTTAGTGTTGGCCCGCAGCCCTTCGGGAATCGACGCTTCGCAGAATCCATTTGGCATCCGTCTCATCGTCCATATCGCCCCACCCTGCGGGGAGTTCCACCGCACTCGTGTTGTCGATGGTCTGCGACCGGACGGCCGTGTCTGCGACCTTGATCTGTCTTCCGAGCTGCATTATCGCCATGTCCACGTTCTCCAACGCATCGTACATCATCGTCCTCAACATCTGCGCCCTGGCCACCAACTTCTGTAGGTGTATGAGCCAGGCCTCCGTCTCGCCCTCCTTCTCTGCTACCGTCTTGCCCTCCGACATCGCCACGAGGATCTTCTGCAGGCTCTTGACCGCCCTCTCCTTCATGATCGAGTGATCGTCCACGACCTCCTTGATCTCGAGCAGGTCCGATCTCATGTTCTGAAGCCTTGCGACGGCCTTCAGGAAAGATTCGTACGTGAGCAGCTCCTCCGGGATCTTGACCCTGAACTGGGACAGTCGCCTCTTGGTCTGATCGAAGTCGAGTGGCGGAAGATCACTGATGGCCTCTCGCCAGATCTCCATCGCCGCCTCTGGGGTCGTCGGTCTACCATCGGGCTTCTTCTGATCCTCTGACATCACCTTTGCCCTCCTTCCATCGGGAATGGGCACGGATGATACCAGGAGTGAAGACGACCTCTGCGAGGATGGGTCTCATCATGGTAGAAAGAGCTTGAGGGGGACCATCGTCGCATCCTCATTCATCTCCTTCGGGGGTCGGATTACCAGTTCGGAGAACTCAACCGACCCATACCCGTGCCTTGAATATCGATGCATCCATCTTATACTCGATCTCGGAGCATTTCTCCTGCCTTCCTCAATCCCACGAGGAAGCCTTCTTCTTGGACTTGGAGGCCTCCTTCTTCTTGGACTCCTCCTCCGCCGCTTTCCTGGCCACCCTCTCCGATCTCATCTTATCCACCTGTGATATCATCTTGATGCTCGACGATCCCTCGAAATCTCCGAACAGGTCACCGAGAACGATGCTGTCCACCGTCGTCCCCTTCTTCCTGACGATGGCACCTTCCGATCTCTTCCTCTCCTGCTTCCTCAGGATCGCCTCCTCCAGCCTTCCCATCATATCATCCTTCGAGTCCCCGTTGGAGATCGAGTCCATCGCACCGGCCTCGACGAGGACCTTGAGGGCGGCAGGAGAAGTCCCACCCCTGTTCACGAGATCGTCCAGGTTCCTGTATCTCATCCCCGATGCGTCCCTGTTGATGACGAGCGGCTCCGTGTTGCCACCGATGGTCGGGATCGTGCAGAGGGGAAGGATGACATCACCATGAGAATCGATGATGGCATCGGCGTGATGACTGGTGTTGATGTCGGGGTTCACGATGTGGACCTTGCCCTCGGTCCTGATCCTGCACATCTTCCTGTACCATTCCAACTTCGTCCCATAGCTCCTGAGATACCCGAACTTCTGTTCTTCGAGCATGTCCTTCTTCGAGCCGGAGAGCTCGGTCGAGAGCACGGCGGCATACCACTCGGATGGGAAGAACTCCCTGAGCCACGCATTCCAGAAGCCGAGGAGGGCATAGGCGACACTGTGAGACTTGTTGAACGAGTACTCCTGGAAGTCCTCGAACATCTTCCAGATGGCATTCGTCTGTCCTTCCGAGAGCCCGTTGCGGGCACAGCCATCGACGAACATCTTCTGGCATCTCTCGAACAGGCGCTCCGACTTCTTGCCGATGGCCTTGCGGAAGAGATCGGCATCGACCAGCGTGCTGCCACTGATCGTCTGGAAGATCCTCATCGCCTGCTCCTGATAGACCGGGATGCCGTACGTCTCTGCCAGGATGGGCGTGCACAGCGGATGCGGAGACTTGATGTTCGATGGGTTCTTCTTGTTTCCCTTGTAGGTTCCGATGGGGCTGTATTCCGGGTCCCTGTCCTTGTCACGTCCTCTCTCGTAGTACTTGTCCGAGATGAACTTCATCGAACCAGGCCGACCGAGAGCGACGATGCAGACGAGATCGCCGAAAGATGTGATGTCGAGTTCTGCGAGGATCTGAGAGAACAGCCCCGTCTCGAACTGGAAGAGGGTATCGACATCGGCATTGTTGAACCTCTTGATGATGACGCTCAGGCGCTGTCTCTCCCCATCGGTCCGGCACTCCGATTCCCACAGTGGGATCTTCGTGAGATCGATCCTCTTGCCGATCCTCTGCTCTATCAGGTCGAGACATCTCGACAGCTTGGTGATGTTGTCGAGGCCGAGGAAGTCGTACTTCACGAGTCCCATACCCTCGATGTCCCTCATGTCGATGGACGTGACGAGTCCCTTGTTCGTGGTGGAGATCGGGACTATCTCCGAGATGGGACTCGGGCCGATGACGATGCCGGAGGCGTGAACGCCGATGTTGCTGTAGGCACCGACGACCCCGAGGATCAGCTCCCCATCATCCGGATGCTGCTTCATGTAGACTGCGAAGTTCTCACTCTCCGTGCGGGCCTGATCGATGTCCGTCGTCTTGTATCCGACGCCCTTGGTGATCGTCTTGATGGTCAGGGGATCGATCCCGTGAGATCTGGCGACCGTCTGGGCTGCCGATTTGAGGCCGTACTGCCCATACGTCCCGATGTGGAACACGTTGTCAGTACCGAAGTGGTCGGAGACCATCTGGATGACCTCATCACGCCTATCCCGATCGTAGTCGGAATCGATGTCGGCGAGGCCAGGGACTCCCCTGAGCCTCATCGGGACGGATGGTTCATCCTCGCACAGCCCCATCCTGTGGGCGAGCAGGCTGTTCGCCTTGTTGGAGCATTTGGAACCATTGATGATGGCGTCGAGATACCTTCCGTCGAGATCCTGGCTCTCGAGCGATAGGATCTCCGTCCTGATGGCTGGCCAATCATCGAGGATTCCCCTCCTCTCGAAGTTGGAGAACACGTGTTGTCTCAGCGTCTCTCCCCTCTTCACGGGGATGTGATCCGAGTCCATCTCCGGCATGTCCATCCTGTGGTCGAACTGAGGTCCACGGCCGGGATTGAGGAAGCGTTCGAACAGTAGACCATGCCTGATGGGATCTATCTTCGTGATCCCGAGAGCGTAGAGGACGAGGCTGCCACTACCACTTCCTCTACCGGGCCCCATCATGATCTTGCGTTCCTCGCACATCCTCACGATCATCTCCTGGACGAGGAAGTATCGCTCGTATCCCAGATCGTAGATGGCATTCAGCTCGTGTTTCACCCGGGCGACATACTCGGGATTGGTGTGCAGACCGAGATCGACGAGGCCATCCAGCACCCTCCTGGACAGCAGGGATTGTTCCGGGGATTGCTCCGGGACATTCTCCCTCCTCCACCTCGTGATGGTGTCCTCGTCCTTCGCCTCGATGTCGAACCTCGGCCAGATGATGGGATGACTGAGCGAGAACTCGAACCCACACTTCTCGACGATCTCCCTCGTCCTATGAACGACCTCGGGACGTCTCGAGAAGACGGAGAGCATCTCCTTCTCCGACTTCAGGTAGAACTCGGGATCCTTGTATGCCGACTTGAGATCCCTCGAATCGCTGGACCCTCCCTCGTCCTCGTCACGGCTGAACTTCATGGAGACGATGAGATCGTGAACCCTCGAGTCGGATGCCCTCAGGTAGTGGACATCGTTGGTGGCCACGAGGCTGATGTTCATCTCATCGGCGATGCGCTCGATCTCGGAGTAGGTCGGACCCTCCTCTGCCAACCCGTGCGCCTGGACCTCGAGATAGAAGTCATCCCCGAACATCTGCCTGTACCTGTCGGTGATGTCGAGGGCCGCCTTGCGATCCCCATTCCTGATGGCCACCCCGATCTCCCCTCCGATGCAGGCCGACATGCAGATGAGGCCCTTGCTGTGCGGCTCGATCATCTTCCAGTCCATTCTGGGCTCGTAGTAGTAGCCCTCGGAACTGGCGATGTTGCACAGCCTCATCAGGTTGTCGTAGCCCTCATCATCCTTGGCGAGCAGGACCATGTGGTGGTGCTTGGGACGGCGCTTCTTCTTGTTGCCATCCGCATCGACGACCTCGATGCTCTGCTTGATGGAGATGTCATCGCAGATGTAGGCCTCGACACCGAAGATGGCTTTGATCGGAGGCCTGGGTTTCGGTTCGATCTTCTTGGGGATCTTCCTCTCCTCCGTCATCGTTGCGGCCGCAGCGTTGGCGAACTGATAGTGACCACCGATGTTCCCATGATCGGTGATGGCGAGAGCATCGAATCCCATCAGGGCCGCCCGATCGCACAGTTGCCTCGGGCTCTGAACGGCATCCCTGACGCTGAATCTGGAGTGGACGTGGAGGTGCGTGAAATCGTTCATGATTCCGTTTGGCAAGGAAACCCACGACTTCAGTCGTGGGAGGAATTGCCGTTCTCCTATTGTTTGGGACCCTCGGGGGATCTCTCCCCCGAGGGGGTACATCTCTCCCCTCAGGTCGCCCCTTGGGGGTGGTGAGACCCCTTCAGTGGTTATCCACCGAAGGGTTCTGCGGTTTGCCTCGACGATGTGAGTGGAGCTTGTCATGCTCAGAACATTGGTCCTGTACCCTTGGGGACTTCATTGTCCTGAACGACAGAGCCTGGGACTGGCGAGCATCCCAGGGTGTCCTGACTCCTCTCACGTAGCCCGATGGGTCTTTCGACCCCTGGCTGGGTCTGGTCAACCGAGATCACCGGGTGATCTCCCGATCTCTGTCGGGGCCTGTTGTGGTGGACAAGCCCACGACTTCAGTCGTGGGTGGTTGACGTTGTTCTCCTGTTGTTGTGGGATCATCAGACAGTTGAGGCTGCCGATTCCTCGGATTTCGAGGTGGAGAGTTCCTCAGTGAACGAAGATCCCAATGGTTTGGGCCCAGACGAGGCCCACATCTCAACTGGTCTTCCTTGTTTATTAACGAACACAGGTCCGTACATGTTGCGGGCCGAATCGAAATTTGTGTAGGCACCTTCCTTCCTTCCCCTGGAGTACAACCTCTCGTGAATCTCGATCTCCCTCAATCCCGACAACATCCTCAGCTTGTATCTTATCCGTTCGGAATCCATCCTCTGGAACCTGCTCAGGATCGTGTTCGGCAACCTCCTGCAGACGGCGAACCTGCCATCCCTCCACTCCATCACCTCGACCGGAACCCCCTCCCCGATGAGCTCGTGGCACCTCCTGGCTGCATCCCTGGCACTGGGCTCCATCGAGATCATCATGAGATTATGGCGCTTGAAGAAGTTCTTGCCCGGTCCCGTATTGGCCTCGATGTGGTAGTGAAGACTCCTCTCGGAGATCCCGAGCCTCTCGACGAGGTTGGCGATCGAGACCGGCACCCCGTCCCTCGCCGCCACGCAGCACACGATCAGGGACTTCACCTCCGCAGGCCGCCCGAAGAGGAGATTCGTCGGGATGTTGAACCATTTCGATCTTATGTGATCGACATCCATCATGCGGCAGATGTGCTTGATGCCGCAGAGGTACAGGGTGCCATTCTTTCCATCCCGCCAAAACAACCCCATCCCGTCAGCCATCATCCTCTGAACCGTGCGCTTGCTCGAGAGGTCCATCGTCTGCATCAGGAAGGCCTCTGCACACCTCTTCCCGATGCTGCCCGCTCCCCTGTTCAGGAATCGATCCAGGGTCCTCAGGATCGACCATGCCACGAACTGCTTGCAGATCTTCATCCTGATCGCCGCCTCGCACATCTCCGGAAGGATCCTCACCTGGATCAGATCGCTGCGCTCCAGGACCAGGCCTGCTGTCGTGACTCGCACGATATCCGCACTGAAGGGCGAAACACACGAGACCCTTCTTCTCGGGATGCCAGACCGCTGGTCCCCGACACTCGGGGCATTTCGTGGAGACATATCCGTCATTCCAGAACTCCTGAATCCTAGTGTAGTTGTCGGGCAACGGGTCCGTGGTCGGTGGCGCTGGTGATGCACTTATCTGCCTCTCGTCATCCTCCAGATCGATCCCAAGCTCGGCGGCGATGCCCTCCACGTTTCCAAGCTCGTACACCCTCCTCCTGAGCGCAGCGAGGTACTCCCAGTGGCGCTGGAGACTGGTGCAGATGAGGAACTTGAGGTACTCCTCGTGACCGAGACCGAACAGCCCCTCGAAGATGACCTTCTCGATCTTGTAGAAGTGACCGATGCTCTCGTCGAGATCGAACCTCATCTCCTCCCCGTCCACGGAGACCTCGAACGAGATCCTGGATGGGGAGTTCTTGAGCTCCGCCTTCAACTTGTCGTCGATCTCCCTCATCCTCTTGCGGGCTTCGGCCGGGTCTATCTCTCCTGGATTGAATTGATCCATCAATATCCCTCTTCCAATGATGCAGCCACGAAAACCTCATGACCGACTTCGATGGAGTTATGGATGAAATCGATGGAAATCTGGTATCCCGTGCTCAGGAACCTGCTCGGAATCTCCGAGCCAGACGGAATGGGAGTCACCTGGGCCCGGACCGTCTCTACCGTGTGGATTCCCATCTCGTCCATATCAACACCGTTGGTCCTCTCGGCCATCAGGGTCTGGATGGCAAGTAGGGTCTCCTTCACCCACACCTTTCCTGCCTCGGTCGGATCTTTCATCTCTTTCATTTCTATTCCTCCAGTTCGTCAAGTTCGTCCTTGATCGATGCGATGTGGGCTCTGAAGAGCTCCACCCTCTCCGGCGACGTCAATTTCATGACCGGATTGTCGTACCTGTCGTCCGGGCCTTTCATACAGAACGACGGATGCAGTGTCGGGAGGTACCGGACCGTCAGCTCGTCTGCCATGACCTCCCAGTCCTCCCAGCCCCCACACACCTTCGTGATTCCGACATCCGATCCCCTGACCCACCTGTGAGCCTGTCCACCGACGGCCACGATGATCCTCGGCCTCACGATGTCGATCTGAGTCAGGAGAGGATTGTCCATGCA
>Ga0315273_10007320_pt1 | contig 13814 bp, 16 predicted proteins | sample YL17G02_0_MG_FD_205753 | JGI IMG/M metagenome (GOLD analysis project Ga0315273, IMG submission 205753) | Sediment microbial communities from Yellowstone Lake, YNP, Wyoming, USA - YL17G02_0 | ecosystem: Environmental > Aquatic > Freshwater > Lake > Sediment | place: USA: Wyoming | collected... | reverse complement strand
CAGAACTGGCGGCGGATGAGCGCTACCGGACCAACGCCGGGCGGGTTGCGAATCGGGGCCTGCTCGTCCCGGAAATCGACCGCCTCTGCCGGCAGAAAACGACCCGGCAATGGCTCGATGCACTGGCCCCGGTCGGCGTGCCCTGCGGACCGATCAACAATCTGGCGGAAGTGTTCGACGAACCACAGGTCAAGCACCGGAAGATGCGTTTCGACCTGCCGCATCCCCAGGGCGGCCAGGTTCCGCAGGTGCGAAACCCGGTGCTCTACTCGCGCACGAATCTCGAGTACCGCGATGCGCCCCCGCTCCTAGGCCAGCACACGGCGGAAGTGCTCAAGCGGGAGCTCGGGCTTGCGGCCGGGGAGCTGCAATCGCTGAAGACCGACGGAACAATCGGCTGAGTGCGTGAATCCAGACGGATGCGTCACAATGCCGGGGGCTTGTTTCAGAACCCATGATTGCTGCACTCACAGGATTGATTGCCGGCGCCGTCCATGTCTGGTCCGGGCCGGACCACCTTGCGGCGATTGCGCCGCTGGCGGCTCGTCAATCGCGACGCCCATGGCTGACCGGCGTCCGTTGGGGGCTGGGGCACTCCGCGGGCGTGGCTCTCATGGGCCTGCTGTCGCTGGCGCTCCGCGACCTGCTGCCCCTGGAAAAATTTTCCGGCTGGGGCGAGCGGCTCGTCGGCCTCACGTTGATTGGCATCGGCTTGTGGGCGTTGCGCACCGCGCTGCAGCACGGCATCCACTCGCATGCGCACGAGCACGAGCACGACGGAGAACGCCATCTGCACATTCACGTTCACCGTCACGGGCATGATGAGGAGCCGGCCGCGCATCACCGGCATCTCCACGCTGCCTTTGGCATCGGCACGTTGCACGGGCTGGCTGGGAGTTCGCATTTTCTCGGTGTGCTGCCGGTGCTGGCGTTTCCGACCCGGCTTCAGGCGCTTTCGTACCTCCTCGCCTACGCCGCGGGAACCATCTTGTCCATGGTTGCATTTTCCAGCGCCATCGGCGCCGTGAATCAACGCTGGCGGGCGAATAGTGTCAACCTTTACCGCGCCATGCTTGGCATCACTGCCGTTGCCGCCCTCGCCATCGGTGTCGCGTGGTTGTTCGTCGGGGGATTCTGAGGATCCTGCGCACGCCGCTTCGTCACTTGAGGGAACATCCAGTTCCCCGCCCGGCCTAGCCCTTGGAAAGCTCCCTCAATGCAACCTTCAGCACCTTGCCGCCGGCATTGCGCGGTAGCGCCGCGATGAAACGGAACGCCTTGGGCACCTTGTAATCCGCGAGCGCCTCGCGGCAATGCGTCTCGAGTTCGCCCGGGCGGACATTCATTCCCGGCCGCAGGGTTACGTACGCCTGCAACGCTTCGCCCCAGAACTCGTCCGGCACGCCGATTACGCCTGCCTCGAGGACGGCTGGATGGCGGTGCAGCACTTCCTCGATTTCGCGCGGATACACGTTCAATCCGCCCGTAACGACCATGTCCTTCTTGCGATCGACGATGTACAGATAGCCGTCCTCGTCGCGACGCGCGAGATCCCCGGCGGTCAGGAACGCGCCTTGCATCACGGCGGCCGACTCTTCCGGCAGGTTGAAGTAACCGCTGAAAACATACGGCGACGAAGAGTACAACTCGCCCACCTCGCCCGGCGCGACATCGTCGCCGCGCTTATCGAGCAACCGCACGTGGTTGAGCGCGAACGGCTGGCCGACGCTTTGCTTGCGGACCAGCTGATGCTGCGGGCGGAGGTTGGTAACGATGCCTGCCTCCGTCGATCCGTAGGCCTCGTGCAAGAGCCCCGGGCCGAAATACGTAACGATTTTTTCCTTCGTGGCCTGGGGCAATGCAGCCGCGTTCGAAATGATGGCGCGCAAGACCCGGGCACTGCCGCGCCAGCGTTCCAGGACATTCGCTTCCAAGCCAAAGATCGCGTGGAAGTGGGTTGGAACCATGAATACGCCTGTGAACTCTTGCGAGCCGAGCTTCGACAGGACCAGAGCGGGATCGAACTTCGGCAGCACCTCGACTGTGCCGCCAAAGTACAGGCTCGCCATGATGAAAGCGAAACCCGCGCCGTGGGACATCGGCGCGATTCCGAGTTGCAGGTCGTCGGGTCCGTAGCAACCGTACTCCATCGCCATTCCGTGAAAGGTGAGCGCGCGGGAGCGATGTGAGATGACTATTCCCTTCGGCTTGCCGGTAGTGCCGGAACTGTAAACGAGCGTGAACGGATCGGTTTCCGCGATCTCCGGCCGTGGCGCTGCGGGGGGCGACGTCGCCAGCCAGGTCTCGTACTCCTCGCCCAGGACAATCACGCGATCCACGCTCGCAGGCCGCGCGGCCGAGACAGTATTCGCCACGCTGGGATGGGCGAACATCACGCGTGCCCCGCAATCGTCGCAGGCGGCGGCGATCTCGCGCGCCGTCAGGCGCGGGCTAAGCGTCGCAACGACCCCGCCGGCATCGGTCCCGCCGCACATGATTTCGGGGTACTCGAGGCAGTTCGGCGCGAGCAGCGCAATCCGGTCGCCCGGGGTGATGCCCAGCGCAGCGCAACCGCCTGCGACGCGACGCGCTCGGTCGGCAAGCGCACCGTAGGTAAGCATCCGCCCTTCACAGAGCAGCGCGATCTTGCCAGGCGTCCGCGCTGCAGCGGCATGCATGCCGCCCGACAGCAACAACGGTCGATGCATCGAAGACGCGGACGCGGGCGCCGTCACTGCCTGGCGGCTCGATTGCGCCGGGCGCGCGCGGCGCCGGGCAAGCGCGTGAATACGGCAAGCGCGTTGTCCCGCATCAGTCGCTTGTGCGCTTCCGGCCGCAGGCTGAGTGCGGCGACCTCCGCCACGGCGCGTTCCGGATCGATGACGGGCCAGTCCGTGCCGAACAAGACCTTGTGGCTGCCGTAGGTGTTGGCGTAGTGCACGAACTGCGCCGGCCAGTGTTTTGGTGCATAGGCGTCGCCGCCGAGGTAGACATTCTCGTGCTTCCAGGCCATCGAGATGGCCTCGTCGGTCCAGGGGACACCGACATGGATGCCGATGAGCTTCAGCTCAGGAAAGTCGATCGCAACCTGGTCGAGGCAGATCGGGCGTCCAACGCTTCGCAGCCGGCGCGAGCGGGAGTACACGAGGTTCTGCCCGATCTGCATCATGATCGGTATTTCAAGCTCGCAGCACTTGGCGTAGTAGGGGTAGTACTTCGCGTGGTCCGGCGCCAGACCGAACCAGTGCGGATACAGATGCGCACCGACGAAGCCGAGTTGATTTACCGCGTGCTCGAGGTCCCGGAGTCCCTGCATCCCGCGATATGGATCGACACCCGCGAGCCCCGAGAAGCGGTCTGGATGCCGCGCACAGACGCGGGCAACGCGCTCGTATGGCAACTCGAACGAGCCGGCCACGTTGAGATCGCCCGCGCGGACTGCAATGAGCAGCGAGCGCTCGATGCCCGCACGGTCCATCTTCCTCAGGTAGTCGCTCGTGCGGACGCCGCCCCAGAGCTTGCGCTCCATGCGGACCTGTTTCCTGAACTCATTATCTATGCCGGTCTGGCCTCTGCGCACAGCTTCCGGGTCGTACAGGTTGCAGACAATATCGATGTAGCCGCTCATGATCCTGTGCCCCCGTACGTGGTCTTGACGTGCGCCGCGGGATGATTCTTGACCGTGGATCCGCAGCCGGCCGTTCAATAGTAGGATTGTGATTGCGCAGCGACAACAGGCCTGATCGGGAAGCCCTGCCATGCCAATTTTCGAGTACCAATGCCAGGCTTGCGGCCACCGCTTCGACGTGCTCCAGAAAGCCGGCGAGGGTGCGCGGTGCAAGTGCCCTGAGTGTGGCAGATTGAAGCTGCAGAAAGCGCTGTCCGCGCCGAGTTTTCATCTGCGCGGCTCCGGCTGGCGCAATCCTGCCACCAAGGAAGCCAAAGGAGGCGCAGCCAAGGCCCGCAGAATCGGGCATACGCTCGACTCGGGGCCGCCCCACAGTCATGACGACGATCACAGCCGCGATCAGCGTGGGCACACCCACCGCCATGATGGTCTTACCCACAGCCACGGACCGGGTCACAAGCACACCCACAAGCACTGACCGAAACGGCAAGCTGGCTCAGCGGCTGTGGTCCCCCGGCGCAATGAACGGCCGGTCAGCGGCGCGCATCAACGCCGACTCGAGTAGCGGCACGCGATCATGGCCGAAGTACATGTCATCGCGCAGGAACATGGTGGGTGAGCCGAATCCCCCGCGCTTGACGAGTTCATCCGAGTTGCGCCGAATTGCAGCCAGGACGTCATCGGCCACCAGCCGGGCTTCAAAGGAAGCACCCGCCAGCCCGCAGCCCGCGGCAATATCGAGGACGACCTCGCGCGTCGCAATATTCCAGCCGGCGGCGAAGTGGGCGCGGAATATTGCCTCCGCGTAGGACCTGATGAGTCCGGCTTCGATGGCCGCCATGGCGCCGCGCTGTGCCCACTCGGGTCGAACGGGCCATGGCTGCGGCAGGGCAATCTCGACTCCGCAGAATCGCGCCCAATCCTCCAGGTCCTTGCTGGCATAGGCGGCCGCGGCAGGATTTGCCTGTGCGTGAGGGTCAGGATGGTTGGCGTCCTGGTGAATCCAGGTCGCCAGGACCGGCCGATATTCGATGACGGCGCCGGTGCGCAATGCCGCCTCATTCAGGCGAATGAAGGCGAGATACGTCCACGGGCACGAAAAGCAGTAGAAGAACTCAACCGTCGGGCGGCCAGTCAGCGGCAACGCACTTGCATCCAGGCCGGTATTTCTATTGCCCGTCCAGATCCCACGGTCCGGCCGATCTGGAGCGGACCGGAATTCCCGCGATCACCGGTGCCTGGCTCATCGGATCGTAGTTCAGCGCGTCGCCTTCGACGATGATCTTTTCGTTCACCGTGATCCAATTGATAAGGCTGCCGTCGAGCCGGAAGATGCCAGTCCAGCCCTTCTCCTCGCCGGCCATGAAGTGGCCGTGCTTGACCTTGGCCGGGCGAAAGAAATACGCGCCGGGGTTCAACGTGCCGAAGTTATAGACCATCTGGCCGTCCAGGCTGTAGGCCTCCTCGAACACGGGGTGATGCACCATGCGGTTGTCGGACCAGCCCGGTGGAGCCCAGCAGATGATTGACACGAAGCCCGTGTTGTTGTCGTCGGGCGCAGGGGGATCGAGGTAGAGCATCTTCAACTTCAGGAACCGCTGCGTGTCACCCTCGTACAGGTTGGGCATCCACTCCAGGCGATCGGTGCCGACGATGGTGAGTTCGCCGGGTTCGCCGGAGACGGTGTTGCCGCCGCGGGACACGAACTTCGTCCGGTTCTTCTCCGAGAGCGAGAAGCCCCAGTCGCCGTATTCCCGGAAGATCAGCACATCGGTACCGGCGGCGACCTGCATCGCCGGGACGCAAAGGCCCGCGGGCGCACGGAGATAGGTGCCTTTGCCGAGCAGGCGATCGCCGAGTTTTATCTGGCCTTCCTTGATGTACCACTCGACATCGGCGTGATGGTAGCCGGCGGGGCGGCTCCAAGCCTTTTCAAATACCACGCGCGTCGACGCCGCTCCATTCTCTTCGTCATAGGAAAGGTTGCGCTGGCGCGCGCGACCGTTGCCCTTGTGCAACTCGGCCTCGTGCCAAACCAGGTCCTTTTCCTCGATCAGTTCTACGTGGGGACGCACCTTGATTCTCCCGGATTGCGCAGATTGTCTACTTACGAGCCCGACTCTTGTTCTTGCCCCGACGTTTCGCAGTGCTCTCGCGCCGCTTCACAGGCTTGGTGTCCTTCAACAACAGGATATCGTCGGTCAGCGCCCGGGTCTGCCGGCACGCCTCGATGAATTCCTCCGTCAGCATGCTGTCCATCGGCACCCGCCCTGCGATGGGGGACTTCGCCTTCAGCGCCCTCCAGAGTTTCTGGGCCCGCTTGAGCGTCTGCTCCATTGCATTCGTCACGTAGCGGGCATGGGAATCCCAGTCGCCGCGAATGGCGCTTAGATCGACGCCGTGGTCTGACATGCGTGCAACTCCTGTACCGTGTATTCCCGGCATCGCCAGATGCTTGTCGAAAAAACAATCCTAGCACTCGCGTGCAGCTTTGGAACGCCCCCGCCTCACGACCGGTGCCGCGAACCTCGGTTCACCAGGGCTTCACGGCACCGAGGAATGTGATGACCACGACCAGGGCGTAGACCGCGAGCACCCACCAGACCGTGCGATTCACGGTCCGGCTGATCTGCGCCTCGATGTCCGGCGTCGATCCCTCGGCGGCGAGGCGGGCGAAGGCCGCGCCGAGTGGCCGAAATTCCACGTCGATCATGATGGAACATGGAAAGATCAGGCCGAACAGCAGCAACTTGAGGGCGAGCCACGGAATTGCGAGGGACCCATAGCCCAGCAGCGAGGCAAGCCCGGCAGCGATCACGACCGCTCCGAATACCGCCTGTCCGCCGAGATTGATCGTGGCCAGGCGCGCCTGCCGCGGTGTTCCCTCGGCCCGATAGATTGCGAGGATCAGCCAGAGCCAGGCCGCAGCGACGAGCCACGCGAGCACGAAGGCGGCGAACGGAGGATTGGCGAACCCGCTGGCAACCGCCAAATGCAGGCCCACCGGAAGCGTCAAGGCAAGACAGATGCGCGGAAGAAGGTCGATGATCATCGCATAGCGCAGGAGCAGAACGCGCTGATCAAAACTCAGATCAGCCCTTCTGGCCGCGCGCGCAAGTATGAAGACGCCGAGATCAGCGCCGAGCCAATAGACGAGCAGCAGAATGTGAGCGAATTTCCAGATGCCGTAAGTCACGAGGAGATCCTCGACAGCGGGCAAGCGACGCCCCGGACGGCCGGTTTCTCGTCGTCATCGACGTCCCTGCGCAGCAATGCTACGCAGGGACGTCCGCCAGTGGAATTGGCGTCGGGTTACTTGCTGCCCGCGAAGTTGTAGCGCAGGTTCAGGAACACCTGGCGCGGCGGGTTCGGGAAACGCGTCGCGAAGCCGAGCGCCCCGAAGTCGAGCGCCGAGTGGAAGCTCTCCTCGTCCGCGCAGTTCTTGCAGCTCACGGTCGCGCGCCAGGTCGCATCGCTCGACTCATAGCCGAACATGACATCGAACAGGCCGACTGGTGGCACGTGTGCCGATTCGGAGTTCGCCAGGTCCGCGAAATACTCATCTGTGTGCGTGTACCGGACGTTACTGATGAGCCGGCCGTTTCCGATCGGATAGTGAATGTCAGCGCCGAGTGCATACGACAATTCGGGCGTGCGCTTTACCTTGTCCGAAACCGAGACCGCCGGGCTCGTTGACTCGGTGTACTTGGCATCGTTGGTGCCAATGTTGGCGAACAGGCTTACCGAGTCGGAAGCGCTCCATGCAAACTCACCCTCAATGCCTTGGTTACGCATCTGGGCGGCGTTGACCGTGATGAAACTGCCGGTGGCTGGATTGATCGCCGTGATCTGGAAGTTGTCGTAATCGGCGCGGAACAAAGTCACGTTGGCACGCAGGCGATTGTCCAGCCACTGGCTCTTCAGGCCGAGCTCGTAGGAGTCCACGGTTTCGGGCTTATACAACACGAAATCCCTGGGATCCGTGACACGGGCATTCCAGCCGCCGCTCTTGAAGCCCTGGGTCCAGCTCACGAACAACATGGCCGAATCCGTGATCTTGTAGTCGACGCCCAGTTTCGGGTCGAACTCGCTGAAGGTCGGACTGGTGTCGGTCCCGGCTGCCTGCACGGCCGCCGTATCCCAGAACGGCAGCAGGTTATCGCTCCTCACGCCCGGATAATCGCTTGGCGCGTAGTTGGGGATGGTCAAGCCCGGGATCGGGTCGTCGGTAAACGGGCCAAACGGCAGCACCACGAACTGATCGACCGATACATCCTTCTTTTCCTCGGTGTAGCGCCCACCGGCAGTGAGGCCCAACCGGTCATTTACGTGCCAGGTTGCCTGAGCGAAGACCGCCGAGCTCTCCGTGCCGTTATGCAGGTCCTTCATGAAATTGGCGGCGACCGCGCCGCCGAACAGAAAGAGTTCGTCGCCGAGAAATACATGGTTCGTCTCGTCCATGTAGAACACGCCGGCGAGCCAGTCGACGGATGCGGCCTTGCCGCTCAGCGTGAACTCCTGGCTCCACTGGCGGTGAGTGCCGGCGTTCGGGATCTTATAAGCGGGGACGACCTGGTCGGAAAAATCCTCATAGAAGGTCTGGTCGAGGTCGCGATAACCAGTGATCGACTCAAGCTGGACATTGCCAAAGCTGAAAAGCCCGTTCACGTGGGCCGCGTTGGTCTCCGTCTTCTCGAACTGGTTCGGCAGGCCGCTGATCACCTTGAACAGCGTACCCTGATCGTCAAACAGGCGATCCTGGCCGATCACCTCCTGCCCCTCGTCCTTCAGGTACTCAACTGTCGCGGTGATGTCTGCCACTTCGCTGGGCACCCAGCGCAGCTGTCCGCGCACTCCGGTCGCCTCCGGCGCCCACGCATCCTGCCCCGTCGTGATGTTCTTGATGAATCCGTCCTGTTGCTTGGTGTTCACCACGCTCAGCTTGCCGTACAGCGTGTCCGTGAACGGTGCGTTCACCACGGCGTCAATCAAGTAGCGGTTGTATTCGAATTCGTAGTTTGTATCCACGTAGCCGCTAAAATTTGCCTCGGGCTTCCTGGTGATGAACTTGATGGCGCCGCCTGAGGTGTTGCGGCCATAGAGCGTGCCTTGCGGCCCGCGCAGGACCTCCACGCGGTCCAGGTCATAGAGGAGGACGTTGTTGGCGACCTGGCGCGAAATGTACACGCCATCGACATACACGCCGATCGCCGGGTCGGAGGTCGGGAGCGACTCGTCCTGGCCCACGCCGCGCAAGAAGAACGACGCCGCCGAGCCAAGGCCAACGTTGTTACTGGCGTAAAGGTTCGGAACCTGCCGCGCCAGGTCGAGGCCGGTCAGGACCTGCCGGTCCTGCAGTTCCACTGCACTCAACGCGGTCACCGACAGGGGCACATCCTGCAGCCGCTCGGAGACGCGCTGGGCCGTCACCGTCACTTCCGCGAGAGCACCGGCCTGCTCGGGCCCGCCGGAAGGCGCTTGTGCGAAGCTCGGAGCGCTTGCGAGCGCGATGGCTGCAGCTAATGGAAGGGCGCGGACTGCAAAAGGCACGTGATGCATAGAACTCTCCAATCCGGTGCTCGAATGGTGATGACGATCCCCCGGAATGCCCAGAGGTATCGCTAATTCTGCCATGACCGCGAGCCGCGGCCATACCTATTTGTCGGCGACTTCCAGACCGGAGCGAATGTTCGGCAGCGCCAGCGCAGCCACGGCAGATATCACCAGCATCGGCGCTATGAGGGCCGATAGGGCCCACTGCCAGCCGACAGCCCCAACGGCGAGCGGTACGATGCTCGGGAAGAGCGCAAACCCGACGCTCAACGGCGCCGAGCCACAGACCGCATAGCCTGTGGCGCGCATGCGCGTGGGGTAAAGATCAGTGAGCAAAGTGCCTACTACCGCGTTGCTGCCGTAGAAGAATGCTGCGGTCAACGCAAACAGCGCCAGATCCTGCCAGCGCTCGCGCGGTAACCACAGCAGCCCGAGGAGCGCAACGGCTCCGAGTGCGCACCAGATCGCGTACGTATTACGGCGGGTGATCAGGTATTCGCCGACGACTGCGGCCGTCAGGTAGCCGAGCACCGCGATACCGTTTGAAAGGCCCACAAGCTGCGCGGCTTGTGCCTGTGTATAGCCCCGCACAGTCATGAAGTACGTGGGGAAGAAGAACGCAGTTCCCGCGTAGGCACAGCCAAAAGCAAAGAACAGCACGATCGCGGCGAAGGTCCGCACCCGGTACGCGGGCGAAAACAATTCGCGCAACAACCGGAAGTCGAAACCCGCCGGCTGGTCATCGAGGCGAGCTGCTGCGACCGCCGTGTAGCGGCGGCTCTCGGGCAACCGCCAGGCAATGAGGAAAGCGACCGGAACGACCGCAAAGCCGATCAGAAAGATCTTGCGCCAGCCGCTGCTCTCGAGCAGCGGCGCTGCGATCAACGCGGCCAGGAACCAGCCAATCGGATAGCCACATTGCAGCACGCCCATGAGCACGCCGCGGTGACGCGCCGGTGCAGACTCTGCGACATAGGCAGCGGTAATCGGCGCGAGCCCTGCGGCGAGACCAAAGGCAAGCGCGCGCAGCAACGTAAGCTCTGGCACGCTTCTGACATAACCGTGCAGCCCGACAAAGAGTGCGGATGCAGCGAGCAGCGCGGCGAGCGTCCACCGCCGGCCGTAGCGGTCGGCTGCAAGACCCGCAAACACGACCATGACGGCTGCGACGATGAATCCAAGCGACAGAATCTGCCCAATCCGCTCCAATCCAATGTCGAACTCGCTCAGGATTCCGGGCACGGCGTAACCAAACAGGGATTGGTCCAGATTGCTCACCGTCCAGGCGAAAAGGCTGAACAGGAGAATGCCGGATCGGTCCCGCCAGCCCGGTACTTGCGATTCGAACATAGCCGACTGTGTCACACGCACCTCCGCTGCTTGTTGTTCATGCCGCGCTGGGATGCGCAGCCCTGAAGCCTCTTGCTGCGTTGCCATGCCCCTACCGCGAGCTTAACCCAGCTCCTATCTGTTGCCGAAAGGCGCGGCTCGCGGCGCTCTCCGCGGCCGGGGTTCCCAGCGGCCCGATCAACGATCTCGCGGAAGTCTTCGAGGAACCCCAGGTCTGGAATCCGGTGCTCTACTCCCGCAGCAAACTCGAGTACCGCGACCCGCCGCCACTCCTCGGCCAGCACACCGAAGCGGTGCTGCAACAGGAGCTCGGTGTTACCGCTTCGGAGTTGGGGACTTTGCGCGCGGACGGCGTGGTGAGCTGACCTGCCAGAGTTTGCGACGGCTCCCACGCAGAAGTTTTGCGGCCAGCCGTTCCTTGCGTCGCTCGCGTTCCCGTGGACGCACATTGGCGTGCGCCGATGATTCCAGTTTTTCTTTCAGCAGCTCCTCGGCGCGGGTGATCGCCTGGCGCGCGCGCACGTCCTGCAGCGTGCCGCCCTTCGGCAGGATCGCAAATGCCACCTGGCAACCCATCGCCAGCGCGAGCCGATCGAGACTCGCAAGCGTGATGCGACGACGCCCTTCCGCGCGCTCCATTTGCTGGACAGTTGCGCGCGAGATGCCCGCGCGCGCGGCGAGTTGCGACTGCGAAATGCCAAGCGCATCGCGGATCTCGCGCACCCATCCGGCCTTCGGAATCAAGTCTGGATTCATGCGCGGAAACGCGCGCGCGGCATTTGCAAGTTCGGCGCGCTTCACGCGCGGGCCGCGGCGCGGTGGTGGCGATTTTTTCTGTTTTCCAGTGGCCAAATTGGATAATGTTCCGGATGCGTATAAGCATCGTATATCAGCCTAAGCGGCTGAATGCAATAAGCCACGAAGATTCACGAGCGTACGAAGACCAGAAGCGGCGCGAAATCGCCGGCGTCGGCTCTACGAAGTGCTTCCAGATAGCGTTTCCGCACCTCGCCGGGATGCTGTAAATCGTTGGAGCCCCAACTGAATCCTGGAGCGCCCAGACTAGCGAGCAACAGGTTCGCCATCAAACGCGAATGCCGACCATTGCCGTTTGCGAATGCGTGTATGAAAACCAGTCGATGACTGAAGCGCGCGACGATTTCATCGAGTTCGTGGGCGCGGTGGACAAGCTGGGTTCGGGTGTCCTCGCAAAGCTGATGGACCGCCGTCGGGATTAACCCGGGGGCGATGCCGAGGTTTCTTTCGGTCGACCGATACTGCCCTGCCCAGATCCATGTCTCATCGAACATGCGTCGATGCAATGTGCGAATGAAATCTGGATTGAGCAGATCGTGGTGACGATGTGAGAACGCCCACTCCTCACCGCGGATGGTGTTGGCCAGCTCGACGGTGTCGAGTGGCGTTGCATCCGACCTTTCGCTCTCACTCATCGCCAGAGCTTGCGTGGGCTCCCGCTCAGCAACGATTCCACCAGGTCCTGCTTTACGCCCTGCTGATTTGCGGGAGACACGATCTGGTCCTCGAGATTCATGGAATGCACCGCCGACTTCAGCAACGCTTCTGCTTTGGCGTTCGCCGCTTGCTCCCGCAGACCTTCCAGTGAGCCGCCATGTGGAACCAGTGCAATCGCAACCTGACAGCCGAGGGCGGCCGCAAGACGGTCCAGGCTGTCGAGGGTAATGCGGCGGCGTCCTTCGGCCAGCTCGAGTTTCTGCACCGTTGCGCGTGAAATGCCGGCTCGAACTGCCAGCTGCGCCTGGGACATACCGAGCGCCTCGCGCATGGCGCGCACCCAGCCGCTGCGCGGGCTTGTGGCGCCGCGCGGGAAGCGGCGCGCAGACTCGTCGAGTTGGCGGCGCTTGAGTTTAGAGAGGCGGTCAGTCATTTTCAGTTCCAGCGGCAGTGCGTATTTGATGCTTATAAGCATCAATAACGAAGTAACCATATGAAATATATAGCGAAAGCGATTCAACCCATCGACCTGGAAGCAAATAGCCGCTCCGGCTACCCCGAGCCATTCCGATCCCAGGTCCTGCCGCGCGAGAAACGCGCGCTCGGGGACGCCGCGAGCCTGACGAAGATCGGCATCAACCACACAACGCTGTGGCCGGGCGCCGTCTCCTCGATGCGCCACTGGCACACGCAGGAAGACGAGCTCGTCTATGTGCTTTCGGGCGAACTGGTGCTGGTCACGGATGCGGGCGAGCAGGCCCTCAAGGCAGGCGAATGCGCCGGCTTCCCGGCGGGCCTTCAGAACGGCCATCAACTGGCCAACCGGGGCCCGGTGCCGGCGGTCTATCTGGAGATCAGCAACCGGGACAAATCGGACGCCGCCACCTACCCTGATGTCGACCTGCGCTGGAACGCCCCCGACGCCCCGGAGCGCTATTCGCACAAGGACGGGCGGCCGTACTGACCAGCGCGTGGTCTGGCAGCCGCTATTGCTTGGTCGCAGTGATGATCTGGAAGTTGCCGAAGAAATACGTGCTGCGTTCACACGACCAGCCGCCCATCTTCTCCAGGCAGTCGAGCGGGTCGTGGGTGTCCCAGAGGGCCAGGCCGAGCGGTTCGAATACCTTGAAGTAAGTCCAGCTCAGGGCCCGCAGCACCCACAATTCGGGGCGATGGAATTCCGCCAGATAGAGCTTGCCCCCGGGGGCAAGCATGCGCCCCGCCTCGCTCAGTGCCTGGGCCTTCAGGTCATGCGGCAGTTCATGCAAAAGGAAGAACATGACGTTGGCGGCCACGTCGCTCTCGGGCCGCTTCATTGCCGTGGCATCGTCCTCGATGAAGTCCACTTTCCCCGAAAAGTCGCCAAGCTTGCTCTTTGCGTGAACGAGCTCGTTGTGGATGAGATCCGCGATCACGACGCGCGCGGCGCCCCCCTGCACGGCCGCATCCACGACCCGCGGCAGCACGTTTCCAAACGCGCAAGAAGTGACCAGTACGTTCTTGCCTTTCAGGTCCGACTGGCCCAGTCCCTGGACGATCTTCAGGACCAGGCGGTTGTACTGAAACAACAGTATTGCGGAGATGACCGGCTGGAAATCCACCAGCTTGATGAGTCGCATGTTCGAGTAGATCGGGTACACGTGCGACTTTTCGCCGGCCTGGCCCGGCGACAGTCCGCGCACCAGCAACGCCCCCCGCGTCACCACGAAGAAGAACAGGCCGGTCGACGCTGCGAGGAACAGCGCGGTCAGCAACCCATTCACCATCCACGTACTCATCGCAGCAATCTACCGCACGAGCGACCAGGATG
>Ga0315273_10007319_pt1 | contig 13815 bp, 4 predicted proteins | sample YL17G02_0_MG_FD_205753 | JGI IMG/M metagenome (GOLD analysis project Ga0315273, IMG submission 205753) | Sediment microbial communities from Yellowstone Lake, YNP, Wyoming, USA - YL17G02_0 | ecosystem: Environmental > Aquatic > Freshwater > Lake > Sediment | place: USA: Wyoming | collected... | reverse complement strand
CGGCGCCGCCACGGACAAAACGCGAAATCGTCGCGCGAATTCCGAGCAGGTTGACCCGGCAGGCGGCCAGGATATAGACTGCCGGAGGGGTGCGGAAAAAATGAGAGATTCAGCTCGGACGTTGTTTGTCATCGCTCTATTGTCGGGCGGTGTGGTCAGCTATGGCCAGCCGCCGAATGATCGGCTGTTCGCCCACATTTACGGCGCGGTGGCCGGCGCGTACATCGGCAATGCGATGGGCGCTCCGGTTGAGGGGTGGACCTGGGAGAAGATCGAGAAAACCTACGGCTTCCTGGACAAGTTCGTGGCGGACCCCCGATCCAAGGGCGTCCCCAATCAGCCCGGCTGGACCGAGGACGGCATGGAGCGCTACAAACTGCTCGCTTCCGCCGTCATCAAGAAGGGCGGCAGGATCAGCATCGAGGAGTTGGGGCGGGAGTGGGTCGAGAAGATCGATCCGACCCGGATCGGCTTCCGCATTGGCCCCCAGGACCGGGTCATTTACGATCTGCTCAAGGCGGGCATCCCTCCCATGGAGGTCGGCCGGTATGCCCTGTGGCCGGGCTTCATGGGCACATCCAAGATGATGCAGCCTCTGGGCCTGATCAGCGCCTGCCGGCCGGACGTGGCTGCCAAGGACGCGCTCGACCTGGGCCGCATCAAGGACGCTCAGGGCCGGCCTCTTTGGCGCAATGACAAGCAAACCGAGGACGGCAGGTACAGGAGCACGCTGATATACAACAGCGCGCTGGAGAACTGCGCCGCCATAGCCGCGGCCACGGCCGAAGCGATACGGCCGAGCGCCACCGTGGACTCGGTCATCGCGGTCGCGCTGGCGCAACTGCCGCCCGGCTCGCGCAAGGAGGTCGAGACGGTGCTGGGTTTTGCCAAGAACGCGAAGGACTGGAAAGAGATCCGGCCCTTGTACCAGAAGTTTTACGAGGGCACACCCATATCCAATGCCATCGACATCCTGGCCGGCGGCCTGGCCTGTTTCAAACTGGCGAACGGGCAGCCGCGCGAAGCCACACTGTACGCGACCAACCTGGGCCGCGACACCGACTGCAAGGCCTATGTGGCGGGCGGCCTGGCGGGCGCGCTGCGGGGGATTGAGGCCTGGCCCCCCGAGTGGGTGGAACTGGTCGAGAAGGCCGTCCTGACGGATCCTTACACGGTTGACAAGCGCAACGCGCGCCAGATCGCCGAAGGTCTGTACTGGGCCGCGATCAACGAAATGCGCAAGGTGAAAGCGCAGACCGGCGAACTCGAATCGCTGCTCGGGAAGTAGGGAAACCCGGGTTTCCTAGAAGCGCACCACGGCGCCCACCTGCATGAAGCGCTGGCTCTGGGAAGGAGTAGTGTACTGCCCGAAGCCCGGGTTGCTGACGTTGCGGTTGACGTCGCGGAAAGCGTGGTGGTTGAAGACATTGTAGATTTCGCAGCGCACCTGGAAGAGGATGCGCTCGTTGATCCGGGTGGTCTTGTACACGTTCCAGTCGAAGTCCGCCTGGCCGTTGGCGCGGTGGGTATTGCGGCCGATGCCGCCGAAATTGCCGAGCAGCGGCTGGGAAAGCCCGATGCTCTGGGCGTAAGTGGCAATGCGGCGCCCGGCAACCGGATCGCTGTTCAGGCCCTGGGGGGCCTCGGCGCTTCCCGCCGGCAACGGAATGAACCGCACCGGGCCGGAGGCGTTCGGTCTCGAGATGCCGGCGGTGGTGAGCCCCGAGATGTTCGCCAGCCCGAGCCGCGCGCCGGCGTCAAAGGAAAGCGGGAATCCCGAGCGCCAACTGGTGATGCCCGAGAATCCCCATCCGGCCGCCATCCGCCGCGGCACGGGGTTGGCGAGCCGGCTGCCCCAAGGCAGCTCCCAGACATGCGTCACCACAACCCGGTGTGGGATGTCGAAGCCCGAGATGGCGCGATTGTTGCGGAAATTGGCGGGATCGAGAATCACCGCGCTGTCGTTGGGGATTGTCGAAAGGCCGTCGGAGACATCGTCAATCGACTTGGCCCAGGTGTAGGCCGCCTGGAGCGAGTAGCCGCCGCGGAACGACCGCGTCAGCAGCGTTTCCAGTGCGTGGTAGTTCGAGTTGGCCGAGTTGTCGTAATAGTTCACCGCGTTGAAGCGCGGATCCTGGCGGGTGCTGAACCGCTGCGTGGCGCCGGTCATCGAGTTGTAGGAGGCGACGAACTCCTGCGTACGGGCCGATTCGTCGGCCAGGCCGGTCGCCGGACGCGGGCGCTGCGCATTCAAATTCACCTGGCGGTGGCGCTGTAGGAAGTTGCCTTTGGTCCCGGCATAGGAGACCTTCAGAACCAGGCCGTCGGGAAGCTGCCGCTCGACGCCGATATTCCACTGGTGGACCTGAGGGTTCTTCAGTCCCGGATCGATGGTCGGATTGACGTCACCGTAGTTGAGCACGCCGGTTCGGAGCTTGCCGCTCAGACCCAGGCCCTCCTGCTGGATCGGAGCGCTCCCGGCGATGAGGCTGGCCCAGGAATTGCCGCCGGTGAAGCTGACCATGCCGGTGATGGTCTGGGTGATGACGAAGGGCGGCAGGAAGCGCTGGTTTGACACCGGGTTCATGAAGTTGAAGTCCGCCACCAGCCCGTAGCCGGCGCGGAAAACCGTCTTGCCCTGGCCGGGGTTCCAGGCCAGGCCCACACGGGGCTGCACGTAGCGGTTGAGGCCGATCGAGTCCCGGCCCAGTACCAGGCAGCCGTAGGGGCCCGTTCCCGCGCGCCCCATGCTCTCGCGGCAGTTGAAGTCCAGGTTCGAGGAGAGCTTGTTGATCTCCTTCACCGGCCCGTAGAGTTCCAGGCGCACGCCCAGGTTCAGGGTCAGCCGGGGCGTGAGCCGGTAATCGTCCTGGGCAAACAGGCTCTGGAGCCAGGTTCGGCCGCCGCGCTGCGTGGGGCCGAAGGCCTGCGCGAAGTTGTTCGGCCGGCCGGCGGCGAAATCGTCCCAGTTCAGGAAGGTGTACACGCCGCGACTCTGGGACTCGAGGAAGCTGTTCAACTGATAGCGGAAGAAATCGCCTCCGAACTTGACCGCGTGGGCGCCGCGGTTCCAGGTGAGGGTGTCGCTGTATTGGAAAGTGTTCTGCACCCGGCCCTGCGGCCCGCCTTCATAGGACCCGAAGCGGTCCACCTGCGCGTTGCTGAAGGCGATCCGCGCGCTGAGCGGCGCGGTCGAGTCGACAAAGAAGATCGGCGAGGTGCGGCCGAACCCGGCGCGAAACTCGTTCACCACCGGGGCGGAGAAGATGTGCGTCTCGTTCACGTTCATGCTGTAGACCGAGTTGTTCGACGCCAGGCCGAAGTTGGCGAGATTGGTCCCGATGAACGTGTTGTTCGAACTCCGGCTCTGGTTGGTGGAGAACCCGTAGCGCCCGTAGATGGAATCGCGGGACGAGATCTGGTGGTCCAGGCGGGCCGAATACTGATACAGGTCCACTTGGTTGGAGGCATTCTGCTGCACCGTTCCGAAGGCCTCGGCCTCGGTGGTCGCCGCCGGCAACTTGTTCATCTCCAGGACCTTCCTGGAAGTCGGGTCGGTCACCCGTGCCAGCATGGCCGCTGTCGGCACCTGGGCCACCCGGGCCGCGCCGGACCCGCGCGAGTAATACCGGCTGGCGGAACCGAAGAAGTGAGTCTTGTTGCGCAGCAGGGGGCCGCCCAGCACGCCGCCGAAATCGTTCACCCGCGTCACCGACGGCTGGCCGCCGCGGTCGAACCAGTCCCGCGCGTTCAAGATGTCGTTCTGCAGGTACTCGTAGGCCTCGCCGTGGAACTCGTTGGAGCCGGACTTGGTGATGTACTGCACCTGCGCTCCCGAGTTACGCCCGAATTCGGCGCTGAAGGCGTTGGTGATCACCTTGACTTCCCGGATCGAGGAGAAATTGAGCGGCGAGTTGTTGCTGGAACCCGTGCCGCCGGTGGAGATGCCGGTGGCCGTGATGTTGTCGATGGTGATGTTGTTGGCGCGCACGCGGTTGCCGTTGGCGACGAAGCTTCCCGAGTTGAATCCCCCGGGAGCCGGGATGATGCCGGGCAGCGTGGTGACCAGCGTGTTGGGGTTCCGGCCGACGGGGATTTCCTGGATTTCCTTGACCTCGAATGCCTCCTGCACCTGGGCATTCTGAGTGTCCAGCGGGCTGGCGGCGTCGGTCACCACCACCTGCCCGGTGACCTGCCCAACCTCGAGCCTCAGGTTCAGCGACGCCACCTCGGCGCTGCGCACGGACACCGCCGCCGTGGTCTGGCGGAAGCCGTCGGCCCGCACCGTCACGGTATAGTCGCCGATCTTCAACAGGGCGAACATGTAGCGTCCTTCGCCGTCGCTGGCCACGACCCGCGCCTCGCCCGTGTCGCGGTTCGTCAGGCCGACCTCGGCGCCGGGAATCGCGGCGCCCGACGGGTCGGTGATAATGCCTTTCAGGTCGCCGGTGATCTGTGCCGGAAGGGCCGGCGCCAGAAGACAGAGAACGAGTACAGCTAGAACCTGGATCCTCATACTCCGCCAGTTTATCCGCGGTTCTCCCGAGGTCCAAGCGCAAAGGCGCGCCGCCGGCCGAATGGCGAGGATTGGCGCGTTTTGGCCGAGGATCGGTGCATCAGGCGGCACACGGCGCCGCATCGGGGCGACGAGATTCCGCGGGCCGCAGAGGGCTCCCGGCGCATGCCGCGGGCCGCCCTTCTCTTCAGCCCCAGGATCTCCTATACTACGAAACAGCCACCGGGCTCACTGTTCCTCTATAGGAGCTTTCGCCATGACCATTGCACGAAGTGCATTTCTTGCGGTCGTCGTTTTGTTGTCCGCTCTCACCTGCGCCGCCCAGACCTCGACCTCGCAGATCTCCGGCACAGTGCGTGACGCCTCCGGCGCAGTGGTTCCCGGCGCCGCCGTCACGCTCACCAACGAAGCTACTGGCGTCGTACAGAAACAAACCGCGACGGACGCCGGGGTTTACGCATTTCCGGCGATTCCGGTCGGCGTCTACACGGTCCGGGTCGAGGCCAGCGGCTTCAAGTCCTTCGTGCGGACCGGCAATACCCTTCAGATCAACACTCCCGCTACCGTGGACGTAGGGCTGGAAGTCGGGACGGCGAGCGAAAGCGTCGAGATCAGCGCGGCGGCCGAGACGCTGCAAACCACGACCGCGACCATCGGCAACGTGGTCGAGCAGCGCGCCATCGTCTCTCTTCCGTTGAACGGGCGCAACCCGCTCAACCTGCTGATGTACGAGCCGGGCGTGGTGCAGCGCTCGGGCAACACGGTGAACGTGAATGGCGCGCGCTCGACCGCGGTCAACGTCACCATCGACGGCATCGAGGCGAACGAATCCACCTACTCCAACCCCACCAACAACATCTTCCGGCTCAATCCCGACAACGTGCAGGAGTTCAAGGTCACCACGCTGAACCCCTCGCCGGAAGAAGGGCGCAACTCGGGCGCCAACGTCTCCATCGCCACGCGTTCGGGGACCAATCAGTTCCACGGCTCGGTGTTCGAGTTCTTCCGCAACACGTCTCTCAATGCGCAGGAATTCTACGCCAACGCGCAGGGCACGCCCAAGCCGCTGATTCAGCTCAACCAGTATGGCTTCGAGATCGGCGGTCCCATCCGCAAGAACCGGACCTTCTTTTTCGGCAGTTGGCAGGGCCAGAAAGTGAACTTCGCCGATCCCATTGATAAAGTCTACGGCGCGGTGAACCTCTACACGCCGGCGGCGCTGGCGGGCCAGTTTCGCTACTGGGTCGCCGATCCGCGCAATCCGCTGGTCATCGGCGGGCAGCGCATCACGCAGAACAGCCAGTTGCTGGTGGATCCGCGCACCGGCCAGTATGCGCCGGGCGTGAGGAACTGCGCCGGGGCGGGGGACGTCAACTGTGTCGCTTCGTTCAACATCTTTGCCGCCGATCCGGCGCGGACCGGCCTGGATTCTGCCGTCAAGTCAGTCTTGGGCGGTTATCCGGGGCCGAACTCCTACAGCGCCGGCGACGGCCTGAACCGGGGGGCCTACCAGTGGAATACGCCGGTGCAAATTCGCGGTCCCCAGTACATGGTGCGCGTCGATCACACGATCAACTCGCGGCACACGGTGTTTTTCCGCTGGCTGGGCGCCAGACAGAGCAGCCTGAACGGCGATCCGCTGAACAGCCGCCCGGTGGTGATCCCCGGCTATCCGCCGCGCGGCGAGGTGTTCCGCCCCGCCACCAACATTGCCCTCGGCTTTCGCAGCGTGCTCTCTCCGCGCCTGGTCAATGAGCTGACGCTGGGCTTTTCGCGCTGGCAGTTCCTGTTCACGCAGGGCGAGGCGAACCCGGCGTTCCCCAACTCGCCGCGCTTCACCTTCAACAACTCGACCGTGGACTACACCTCGAACCCGCGCACCTACCGCGCCGTCAACACGCCGCAGTTCGTCGAAAACCTGAGCTACCTCACCGGCAGCCACGTCATGCGCTTCGGCGCCAACGTCCGCTTCTATCAACACAACGACCAGCGCGGCGACGTCGGCGGCACCAGCCTGACACCCGCCATCTCGCTCTCGCGCACCACCCGCCCGCCCGCCGGCTTTACTTTCCCGGCGCTGGCGACGGCCACCGCGGCCGGCATTGCGGCCACCGACCTGAACCTGCTGCAAGGCACGGTGAACGACCTGTTGGGCATCCCCGCCGGTTTGACGCAGGTCTTCATGGGCGATCTGAAGAACGACACTTTCCTGCCGTTCCGCTCAGGCGAAAAGATGGTCACGCTGTGGAACCAGGGCCAGCGCGCCAAGCAGTACAATTTCTTTGCGCAGGACGAGTGGAAGCTCCGCAAGAACATGACTGTCAGCTACGGCGTCCGCTGGGAGCTGAACCCTCCCGCGACGGAGGCGGGCGGCCGGGTCTACGTTCCCAACCGCGCCATCGATGGAAGCCAGGGCCCGGTCACGTTTGTCCACGCCGACCGCTGGTATCAAAACTCGAATCGGGGCGCACTCGCGCCGCGCCTGGGCGTCACGTGGTCGCCCGGCAGTTCCTCGAAGATGGTGGTGCGCGCCGGTTATGGCATGGCGTTCGATCCGCTCAACACCTTCCAGGTGACCTCGGTCGCCACGGCGGTGCCGGGCCAGACGTTCACCTGCAACTCTTCTTTCAGCGGCGCCAACGGCGCGCTGGTGACTACGCCGGGCTGCCAGCCGGTGAAAGATGTCCGTCTCGGCGCCGGGTTCCCGAACGAGATGACGGCGCCCACGGTCAAGCCCTCCAGTTTCCTGACTCCGCCCGCGCAAGTCCTCTCCAACTCTCCCCCCGCGCGCGTTTTCGACCAGAACCTGCGCCTGCCCACGGTCCACATGTGGAACCTGACGGTGCAGCGTGAACTGCCGGCCGGCTACGTCGTTTCGATCGGATATGTCGGACGCCGCGGCACGCGGCTGTATCGCGCCTGGGATGCGAACCAGATCGACGCGGCTCCCATTCTGCCCTCTTTCCTGGCCATGCAACAGAACTTCGGACTGGGCGGCGGATGCCGCCCCGACGGGACCCTGGCCAGCGGCGCGGCCTGCCCGGGCGCGGCCGCGGTGCCCATCGTCCAGCAGGGTATCATCAACTCGACGTTTGCCAATTCGTCGACCACGCAAACCGATCTGAGCCAGAACGCCGCCGGCAACTTCGCCGGACGCATCGAGCAGACCACGCTCGCCGCGCGCCTGCGGCCCAATCAGCAGTTCGCCCAGATCATGTACATCGATAACGGCGGCGACTCGAACTACCACGCCGCGCAGATGACCTTCCGCAAACGCTACGACCGCGCCGGCCTGCTGCTCAACGGCTCCTATACGCTGGGCAAGTCGATCGACGACCTGTCCCTCGATCCGGTGGCATCCACCGTTGGAGGCGGCCTTACCTCAGCCGCCGCGCGCACCCCGGCCGACGCGCGCAACTACCGTAACGAGCGCGCGCGCTCGGACTACGACCAGCGCCACGTGGTCAACGTCACGGGCCTTTTCGAGCTGCCCTTCGGCAAGGGAAAGAAATTGTTCGGCGGCGCCAGCCGGCTTATCGATACGATCGTCGGTGGCTGGGGTTTGAACGGCATCTACACCTACCAGTCGGGCGAGCCGTTCACCATGCGCGCGGGCGTGCTGACGGCCAACTTCAGCTCGCAATCCCGTGCGGCGCTGAAGTCCGGCGTCGCTCTGCCGCGGGCCCAATTGCAGAACAAGGCCGGAGTCACCGGGCCCGTGTTCTTCCAGAATGCCGATGCGTTCACCTTCCCGGCGCCCGGAAGCGTGGGGATGGGCCGCAACATTTTCCAGGGACCCAGCTACTGGAACCTGGATTCGGCCATCACCAAGGGCTTCCAAATCAGCGAGCGCATCCGCATGTTGTTGCGCACGGAGTTGTTCAACGCCCTGAACCATCCGAACTTCCGCAACCCGCGGGATGCCAGCGTCGGCAGCCCGGCGATCAACTCGGGCGTATTCGGGCAGGCCTGCTGTGTGACCCTGTCGACGGCCAGCTCCTCGACCACGAATCAGAACGGCGAGAGCTGGCGGGTGATCCAGTTCGCCCTGAAACTGACGTTCTGAATGTTAGGGGGGCGTGGTGACGCCCGCCGAATCAATCCGCACAAGCCGGGGACAGGCCGGGCCGGGGCGCCCTCTGGGCCGGGCGCCCCCCTGTCCCACCTCGAATTGGAGCTAGAAGACTATCTTCAAAGCGAATTGCAGGATCCGGGGATCCGCGGCCCCGGTGATTCTGCCGAATTGCGCCGAAGATGCGTTGGTGGTCGGCGGCCGGAGGTTGACCTTGTTGAGCACGTTGAAGAACTCGGAGCGGAACTGCACCGAAACCCGCTCGGTGATCTTAGTGTTCTTCACCACGCCCAGGTCGGTATTGAAGAACCTGGGCCCGCGCAGATTGTTCCTCCCGGAACTGCCGAAGGTGCCGATGGCGTTGGCCGTGAATTTCGACGTGTCGAAAAACCTGGCCACCATCTCGCCGTGAGACCGGCCGGAATCGAGGCTGGCTGTGCCTCCCAGGAAATCCGCACGCTGACTTCCAGTGCCGGTGAAAGCGTTGTCGAGGCCGCTGGTGACGCTGGTCGCGAAGCCGCTCTGCCAAGTTACCATCGAGTTGAGCATCCAGCCGTCCACCAGCTTGGCGGCCGCGCCCCGGAGCCCCAGCTTTGGCACTTCCCATACGTTGGAGAATTTGAAATTGCGCGGCAGGTCGGTCGCCGAAACCGCGCGATCGAAGCGCCGGTTGGACGGGTTGATCCAACCCAGATCGTCGATGGCCTTGGACCAGGTGTAGTTGGCCAGAACGGACAGACCGTGCCCGAAGCGCTTCTCGACGGTCAACTGCAAGGCGTTGTAGATGGAGTTGTTCCCCGACTCGATCCGGCCGATATTGGAGAAATCCTGGTATCGGCGCCGGGCCTGCGTGTTGGCGACCGTGGATTGCCCGGGAATGTAAATGGCCGGGTTGATCTCCCGGACGACGGACTGGGACAGGTAGGTGCCTTTGGTGGCCTGATAAGCGGCCTTGAGCACCCAGTCGGTTCCGACCTGGCGTTCCAGCATCAGGTTCCACGTCATGATCTGCGGGATGCGAAAGTCCTTCGCAAAGGTCCAGCGGATCGCGGCCGGCAACGTGAAGTCAACCTCCGGGCCGCGGACCGTCGGTCCATACTGCGCTGGAAACGGGTTCGGCACGCGTGCGCTCCCATACGGGTCTTCAAAAGCGACGTCGCTGAAGCGGAACGTCGGGGCGAACGGAGCGATGTTGGCGAATGCATTGAAATCGGTGGTTTGAATGGGTGTGTAGTAGAAGCCCGCACCGCCCCGGACGCTGGTCCTGCCATCTTTAGTAAGTCGATAGGCAAATCCAACTCGCGGAGCAATGTTACCCCAACTGTTGTCCATTCCGCTCAACGGACAGGTGGCGTCATGATTGTCGCCTCCGTAGATCAGTCCGAGGGGAGCTTTCGGATAGCGGCTCGATTTCACGCCCGGCTGGAAGCAGACCACCCGGCCCTCGCGGTCGTACGGGGCTGTGTATGGATCCCAGCGCAGACCGAGGTTGAGCGTGAGATTGCCGCTCACTCGCCAGTTGTCCTGAAGGAACAGGGTCCACTTGGTGCCTTTGAGATTCTTGAATTCCCCTCCGCCCTGCGAGAAGGCGGAGGCGCGGCCGAACATGAAGTCAGCCAACCCGTCTCCGGACAGTTGTCCGCTAAACGTGAAGGAGCTGTCCATCTGGTAGGTGTTGATAATGTGGTTCAAGACCCGCAGGGCTTCGCCTCCGAAGCGCAGCTCATGCGGCCCGCGGATCTTGGTGACGACCTCGCGCACGGTGTAGTCCCCGCGGTCAAAGGCTCCCAGGTGGTTCGTGCCGAGGCCGAAGGCGCCGGTGATGGACATGCTCAGTTCCGGAGGGGCCTTCAAGTCGGAGGAGGCGGCGCTGGAAATCTTGACGCCGGCATCGGGGTAGCCGAACGGCGCGCTGGAGAGCGAGCCGCCCCGCTGCCGGTTCAGCCCGAAGGTGCTGTTGACCAGGAGCGTCGGGGAGGCCGTGTAGTTGTGGATCACGGAAACGTTTTGAAGTCTGACGGCGTTTCCCGAGCTGTTTGCCGCCAGCACGTTGTCCTTTGGGACAACCGCCGGCTGTTCGTAATCGGTAAAGAAGTAGCGCCCGCTGATCTGGTGCTTGCGCAGGTTGTAGTCCACCTTGGTCATGAACTGGTTCTCGGTCTGCACCACCATGGAGCCGGGATAGGTCACTTGCCTGGCGGCAGCGTTGGGCAGGGGCACCCACTTGAGAAAGAACTTCGAGACGGGATTGATGCGGCTGGCGGGGATCCGATTGCTCGGGACGGGCGCCTTGGAGACCGGGTCGATGAGCTGCTTGGACAGAGACGAGAAGTCGCCGTCCCTTTCGGCCGGAGTGGGAACGAAGTTTATGATTCCCGCCGGCGCGATGCGAGTGCGCGTGCCCTGGTAAGTGCCGAAGAAGAACAGTTTGTCCTTCACGATCGGCCCCCCCACGGCCCCGCCGAACTGGTTGCGCTTGAGAGTATCCTGTTTCGGCGCGAAAAAGTTCCGCGCATTCAGGACCCCGTTGCGCAGGAAGTCGAACGCGCTGCCGTGCAGTGCGTTGGTTCCGGACTTAGTGATCACGTTCACCACGCCCCCGCCGGCGTTTCCGTACTCGGCGCTGAAGTTGCCCGACTGAAGATTGAATTCCTGAACCGAGTCCGGATTCGGGAACGGCAGGCTCGCGTTCAGATAGGTGTCGTTGTGGCTGACGGCATCCAACTGGTAATTCACCTGGTCCCGCTGGGCCCCGTTCACCGAGGCAGTCGCCTCCCCCGGGTAAACGCCGCCCTGGCCGCAGATGACGCAGCCGTTGCGCGCCAGATCGATGGTTCCGACAGCCAGGTTCAGCAGCGACTGGGCCAGTCTTCCGTTCAGCGGCAGTTCCGCCACCCGCTGCCGGTCAATGAGTTGGCTGGTGGTGGCGGTGCGAGTTACTACCAACTCCGTGTTGGCCTCGACCGTCACCCGCTCGCTGAGCTGCCCCAGTTTCAAGGTCACTCTCTGGCTGGCGTCCTGGTTTACCGCCAGGGTGATGCCGGCCTGTACGTAAGTGGAAAAGCCTTCCTTCTCCACCCGAAGCTCGTAGCGGCCTACGGGCAATCGGGAGAACAGGAACGCTCCGGACGCGTCCGACGACGTGGTTTGCGCAAAGCCGGTGTCCACATTCCGGACGGCTAGCCTGGCGTCCGGTACAAGCGCACCGCTCTCGTCCGACACGCTGCCCCCAAGACTGGCAGTGGTGTACTGGGCAAGCAACGGCAAGCTGCAACACAGAATGCAGGCGATCACGGCTAACGCTCTGGTTGGTTTCATGCGATCCCTCCTGTTGAGATCAGCCGGGATTTCCATTTGGGCCTCCCGGTTCCAGTCGGAGTTTCCCCTCTGGGTTTCCCGACGAAGACAGTATACGACACACGAGGCGGCCCGGTGCAAAGTTCCATGGTGGTGGCGCGGCCTTCAGGCTGTGAGAAGTTTAGTGACACAGCCTGAAGGCTGTGCTACCACTTTTAGCGGACGGCGAAGGAGCCGAAGCGCAGGCTGAGTTCCCGGACGTCGGGCGGGGCGCGGAAGGTGCGCTGGCTCTCGACGGCGACTTCCATGGACTCGACGCCGACCAGCTCCGCCGGCAGGTCGAAGGCAAGTTCGAAGGTCTGGCCTCCGCGCACCAGCGTGGCGACGCCGAGCGGGCGTCCGTTGGCGCTGGCGAAAACGTTCAACGGGCCTTCGGCGCACAGCTTCTCGGGCGCCCACCCGCTGAGGTAAAGCTTCTGGCCGGCCGACCGCGGCCCGGCCAGCCGAAGCGTGGCGCGTTTGGGCATGAACCGGCTGCCGCCTTCCGCCGCCCACCAGGTGGGGCCCAGCAGGCGCCCGAAAGCGGGATCGACGACGTCGACCCGGTACACGCGGCTCTGGGTGTCGAGCGCGCCCAGAATCCGCATGTAGTTGGTGGTGACGTTGCGGAGCCGGACCCCGCTGGCGTCGTAAACCACCGCGCGGTAGTTGCCCAGAAGGCTCCACGCCTGTCTGGTGGGGAACACCCAGTCCGTGACGCTGCCCAGCTCCGGGAACGCCCGGATGCGGTCCTCCGAGCCCGGGGCGAGGTAGACGTCCTTGATCTTGAACAGGCGGAACGGATTATCGATCATCGACGCCCAGAACAGATCGGTCTCGACGCCGGCCAGCAGGATGACCTCCCTGGGGTGAAGCTGGCGGGCGCGCACCACGCCCAGCACCAGATTGCGGACCGCGCGGCTGCGCTCGAAGTCCATGCGGGAGACCCGCCGGGCGGCGGGCAGCGCCGTGGCGAAATAGACCATCAGGCAGGCGGCGGCGGCGACCGGCTGCCACAGCTTTCCGGAGCGCCAGGCGCAGGCCGCCGCCCAGGCGCCCAGGGATGCCAAACCGATCATCGGGACCGCCAGGTAGTACTCGGAGATGTGGTCGCGCAGCGGCAGCACCGGCCCGAGCGTCAGGACGAACCAGCCCGCGAAGAACCCGGCCAGCCATTGCCGCCGCGCGAGCTGCCAGACGGTGAAGCCCCCGAGCGCAGCGCCCAGAATCCAGACCCCGGCCGCCACCGCCGGCGGCCATCCCGTCTCCGGCGGAATGATGCCGGCGTGCTCGGCTCCCAGCGCGATGTGACAGTAGCGCACGAAGGCGCCGAAGATCGAGGCGTCAAAATGCATCACGTAAGGGCCGCTGGCCACCGTCGGCGCCGCCAGGCGATGAATGAGCGCGAACAGCGCCGACGGCAGGAACAGCGGGAGCGTCCGCCGGAAGCGCTCGCGCGCGCACGCCAGCGTATAGAGCGCGGCCAGCGCCGGGTAGACCACGTTCAGTTCCAACGCGCCGAAGCCCATCAGAAACGTGGCCCACTGCCAGCGCCACCAGCGCCGCTCGCCGGTCTCGATCCAGCGCAGCAGGAACTGGAACGAGGCCAGCAGGAAGAAGGCGCAAAGCACCTGGTTGTAGGCCGAGGTCCACGACATCGGCCGGCCCAGCGCGCTGGAGGCGGTCCACAGCAGGGGCGCGAGGAATCCGGCCAGGCGCGACTTAGTAACTCGCCAGACGATCCAACTCAGCAGAGTAAGATTCGCGGTTTGCGTCAGGAACACCCAGATTCGGAAGGGCAGCGCCTCGACCCCGAAGATCGCTTCAAACAGCAGGAAAAACAGGCGCTCGCTCCACGGCCGGATGGTGCCCTGGGCCATGGGGGCGAACA
>Ga0315273_10007318_pt1 | contig 13815 bp, 12 predicted proteins | sample YL17G02_0_MG_FD_205753 | JGI IMG/M metagenome (GOLD analysis project Ga0315273, IMG submission 205753) | Sediment microbial communities from Yellowstone Lake, YNP, Wyoming, USA - YL17G02_0 | ecosystem: Environmental > Aquatic > Freshwater > Lake > Sediment | place: USA: Wyoming | collected... | reverse complement strand
CACGTTAGGGCCTTCAGCGGCTGCGCGAGGGCAGTTACAGTTCCAAAAGAACCGGGATAAATCGCTTCGGGAAATTGTCAAGCATCCATTCCATGCCATGGTCGAGGTGGAAGTGGAAACACATGCTGGGTATAAAATCCATCTTTGGTACGCGCACGAGAACACGACTCTCAACGCTCCGATATCCGGCGTTCGGATCCTCACTTGGTCGCACCCGGGGTTTCAGTTAGCACTGACGGAGCGGTTAAATGACTTCCATGATGTTTCAGACAGGAACTATACCATTACAGGAGTCAAGCCTTTCGCAAGGGCACGGTTTTACCAGGTTTACCCGGGCATTTCCGGGATGTATGAACCGGGGGGAAGCGTTGGCCCTGTTCTGAAGGAAGAACGGATTACCGGCCTGAAGGCAGTCAAGTTCGACATGACCACCGAACAAGTACATGCATTCATCAGCCAGATGTCGGGGACATTAATCGTAACGGGTGCGCCGGGAAGCGGAAAGACTACGGTTGCCTTCCAGCGAATTCGTTTTTTGTACGACCAGCAGGGCGAACGTACGGAAAGTTACGGGGATCTCTATTTCTCGGAAGAAGGCACCCGGGTATTTTTAGCAAATCCTAACCTTATCGAATACTCTCGTGCCCTTCTTGAGAAGTCCTTGGAGATAAGCAAGGATGTTGTCGAATTGGTCCCTGAATACATCTGGCGATATTTAGACGATGCGTGGAAATGGAAGGGGAATGCCCGACCGCTAACCAGGAAGATGCCGTACCTAGAATCAAGGGCAAGAGAGGCCTTTTTCTCCCTTTGCAACGTTTCAGACCTTTATGATTGTTGGGGAGCTTATGAGGATCAGATTCGTGAGCGCCTGGCGTCAGCTCCGAAAGCAGATTGGCTGTCGCTTACGGCTGCGGAAGGAAAGGAACCTAAGGAACACGGGAAACAACTGGCGAGGAAGCTTGCGGGAAAAGGAGAGGAAGCTCCCAAGGGGGGACGAAGAAAAGATCCGTCTTCGTCTCCCTTACGAATGGGGAATCTCTATCGGGAAGTATCCGTGGAGTATGCCTCACTGAGGGAACTCTTACCCGGGAAAAAAGCTCGAGAGAAATTCGACGACTTTTTTGCCCGATGGCTTTATTTCGTCTATGACCCGCTTGACGCATTGGTGCGTTATTTCCGGAAGAAGACCTATGAAGCAGGACTGCGAATTCGAAAAGGAACGGCGGGTCGTATCAATGAAGCCGAGGTCATAGCTCAGTTGCTGCGTGAAATGGAGGAGCGTCGTTACGGTTCGGAGCAGGAGGCGTGGCTAGCCTGGTTACTTCGGTTTGCCTTGCCGGAGGAATCCGCAGCAAAGGACCGCTTCGGTGAAATCCCGTCTGCCCTGGCACCAGCCCCCGAAAGCACATACGGCCCCTGGAGCCACGTCGTCATCGACGAGGCACAGGATCTCTCCGTTGCGGAAGCGTCCCTGCTATGCTCCTTTGTGCACTCAAAGGGAGCACTCACGGTCTCGGCTGATTTTCATCAGGTCGTCTCCCCTGTTCACGGGATGGTCAATGCGGAAGCGATCCATATTGGCTGCCCGGTTGGAAGAGATCACAAGCCGCTTCAGTTCCCGTTTACAAGGAATATGCGTCAGACCCGAGAGATTACGCATTTCTTGCGCGCGTTCTATCGTCATAATTTCGGAGAAGTTCCCAAGTTCGATGCTAACGAGAGCTATTCCGATATTAAACCAGAGTTACAAATCGCACCATTTTCCGAGTTCGCAAAGCGTATGAAGCAGCGCTGGTCTATTCTCCAACGCTCAGGCAAGAGGTGGAGCGTTGCAATGCTCCAGGTCAACGAAGACGAAGACCGCATGCATCGCCTGCGGGATTTACTAATAAAGGAAGCCGTTCCCCTGGCCCCAATTTGGAGTTCATCTTCTCCATTCGATAAATTGGTGACCACAAGCGTCGAGCGGATAAAAGGACTCGAGTATGATATATGTTTCATTGTCGGATTGGACGATGTCGAAGGGCACTCCTTGGAGTTTTTCCTGAATCGGGCATATGTCGCATTGTCGAGGGCGTCTCGCCGGCTTTCCATCTTCTGTGAGGATTATCCGGAAATGCTGAAGAAAATCGACCGGAACCTCTTCGACGTCATTAAGTAAACATGAGGATGAAAAGGACTGACCGTGGATAAATCGACAATCCAAACACTATTCCCTGAGTTCGAACGCTTTGTCCGGGAATCGGGGCTTCTTGCAACAGCCGAAGGAATCCTGAGCGCAAAACTTCCTCGCATCCTTGGGCAGGGGCAGACGCGAGCGACAGGATTAGACATGCCGCCTGCGCCAATTGAGCGAAAACAGGAACTGAGCCGGCTGGAGCTGCCCAAAGAAATATCTCTTTCTGCCCTCGCCCAAGAGGAGATCCGACACATCAGGGAGGAGGTGGACCGGACTATTCGGGAGCTGGGGACGGAGGACGGCCTCCGGAGGATCTTTGCGCAAATACTTCATTCCCTAAACGAACCTAAGGGATTAAAGGACAACCGATACTTTGCTGGCCGTTTGGTACTCCATTTCGAACGGAATACTTCTACGTTCGCATGGGGGCTTACAATACACCATCCAGTTATCTCGCGAATACCACCGGATGTTTCATACATAGTTCAGGCGCATGTAATTGCGGAACAAACATTAAATGCCCTGATGATTGATCCGGTGGATTTTCAGAAACGGCTTGGGCTTGCCTGGGAGATGTCCCGGCAGAATATTACGAGAGATGGTGTTCTGATTGGGGATGTGGCGCGGATGTACCTTGTGGCCGCCCAGGGGGAACGCTTCTGGAGGAAGCCATCGAAGAGAAACTTCACAGATCTGCCCCCGGCCGCTTTCGTGGCCAACTTGCAACATTGGAGAAGGAGCGATACCCCCGGAAAGGAGTTTTTCGAATTTGTACCGGCGACGCTTTCCCAGGAAAAATCTGCGTTTTATCTTCCGGTGAATCCGGAGGGTACACTAGCTAAACCGTACATTTACATCAAGAGGAGCAAATGATTATGAATGTGTCTATGGTTGGGCTTCCGGATCGGGCTGAAGCCAAAAGAATTTGTGACAGACTGTTGAGCACACCGGTCGCTCCTGGCGCATATTCTCACTTCATAAACGTTGGAACGACCAGCATCTTAGAGTCTCTGGACCGGAACTATTTCGAGTCGGCGTTAGCTGACGGGATCTCATGCTTTAAATACCTACAGGGGGATTACGGCGCCGGCAAGACACAGTTCATTCATTGCTTGGCATCCTACGCTTGGAAACACCAGATTGTTACCTCCATCGTGAACATCGGGCTGGAGTGCCCATTCAATTCCCCGCTGGCAATCTACAAGTCTGTTGTTTCCTCCTTCCTTCCTCCGGCAGAACGAGGGCAGGATCCTTTACCGAAAAAGGGGATCGAGATTCTGATGCAAAATTGGATTCGAAAACAGATGGAGAGCCGGGGATGGTCGGAAGGACAGGAAGTCGATTCAAGAATTCGATCCGACGTTGGGCGTGCCTTTAACGACATTCTTTTCGGCGCTCGGGATATGCAGGCAGAATCCGGTGTTCGTGCCTTAGGGAAGATGCTGTTAAACATGATGTGTGGAGCCGAGCCTTCCGTAACCGATACGGAATTGTTGGGGTGGGTACGTGGAGAAAGCATCCGCTCAACGGCATTGCGAAGGGGCTATGGACTGAACGAGCCAGTGAACGATCAGAACGCATTCAACCGGTTAAAAACCATCATCTCCGTGCTACGGGACCGCATGGGACACCGGGGATTTCTTATCGCATTTGATGAAGGGAGGCGGACGGCATCTTTCCGTCGCGGAAGCATAAAACAAAAACAGGCCATCGAGAACATGCTCACGATGATCAACGAGAATGCGGAAGGGGAATTCTCTGGAGTCATGTTCCTTTATGCTGCTACTCCAGATTTCCGTAGCGATGTCATCACAAAATATACCGCCTTGAACGATCGAATCGGAAGCGCGTCATTTGCTAAGGGGCGTCCCATGGTTCCCTTTATCGACCTAGATGAGGTCAATACCGACGATGTCATAACTCAGATCGGAGAGCGCTTCTTGGCTGTGTTCGCCACCGCATACGAGGTGGAATGGAACCGAGAAATTCAGGAAGCGAACCTGGAGGTACTGAAGAAAGCAGAGCACAAAGAGACTTACAAGGTCACTCCCCGTACATTTGTGTACCATCTCTGTATGCTTCTCAAGACCCAAATGGAGAAACAACGGCGAATAACAGACGAAGAGGCGGTTGATTTCGTGTTGAGCAATAAGCTTCCCGTAGAAGAGGATAGCAGTCGTTGATTCTTGGCAAGGGACAGAAGGTCGAGCATCCAGAATACGGTACGGGCACGGTCCTCGACATTCTCGGGGATATAGCTCGGGTGAATTATTATGGGGAGCAGTTGGACACTCCCGTGATTGAACTGACCTGGAGTAAGGACTACCACCCGGGGATAACGTTACCAATTGATTCTTCCCGTATAGCGACTCCCGAGGAGCGAAAACGGTTTCGTAGATCTTTCGAGGCCATCAATCTCGGCGTCGTCCCACCAGATCCCGAACACCTGATCGCATTGACTATCGGTAGAAAAACTTGGGTACCACAAATACGCTCATGGCTGCAAAACGCTTTCCAAGATGGCCTTTGCAAGGCGGTTTTTGGATATTACGGGGCAGGGAAGTCACACTATCTAAATCTAGTCCGGTGTGTTGCCCTGAAGGAAGGGTGGGTAGTCTCGTTCTTGGAGTTTGACCCAAAGTCTGCAGATCCAGCCAAACCGCACCTGATCTATCGAAATATTGCTTCCTCTCTCCAGTTTCCTGAGAAGGAAGACGGTTCCCGCACAGTTGGATTTCCTGGTTTCATCAAGGAGTTGCGGGAAAAATGGAATGTGCGATCAATCCGACAATCGTGCCGGTATCTTAATATAAATCCTTGGTTCTTGAACGCCATTGAGATTCTTTTGAAATATCCGCACTCGCAGGACGAAGACTACATATCCGGATGCGGATGGCTATGCGGGGAGAATCAGCCGATCCAGATCATGAATAATCTTGCGATTCGAAAAGGTTGCTCCAACCGAGTTCCGAGGATGCCTCGTGTCAGGGAAACGGCTGATATCTACGTTCTCCACTTGGTAACGCTCCATCACCTCTGCAAGGCCATGGGGTACAAAGGATTATTGATACTACTAGACGAAGCAGAACATGTTCGTGGTTACAACGTACGCCGGAAGGAAAGGGCCAATAACTTGTTTGATCTTTTGGCCCGCGCGGCTCATCCTCCCGTCTCAGGCGATGATCCGCCGGGTCCAAACGATCATGGTGTGGCGGTACCCACATTTTGGAAGGAAGGCCCTCACTTTGGTTTGCTTGTAGGATTGACTGATGGCACATCCATCTTGCCGGGACAGGAAATCCGGGATGAATGTGTCTTCCTGCATAATGAGTCGGATCGCATCCAGCTAACTCCTCCTTCAGCCATTGATTATGCGCGATGGTGCGAGATCTATTTCGAGATGGCCCATCAGCAATATCCCTCCCAAACTCGCGCTTTATCCGAACCGACGGATCGGAGGACACTGAGTGAACTTCTTCGGAATGCCTATGAAAAGACTGATGTTGAAAATAGGGTTCTCCGGAACTGGATCAAGCTGGCAAGCCTCGCCCCATGCATGGCATTGGCGGGGAATGCTGATAATGCAGGGGAGATCGCTGCATGTTTAGAGCATATCGCTCCCAGTTGTGGCAATGACCCGCTTCCCTGGGAATATTGACGCGTCCGACCGACTGGCTCGTTGGATGCCAGACGCCTGGTCGATCTTCTTTCATCGAAGACATCCCCGTCCCATCCAAATCGAAGCAATGCCCCGCATCCTGCGAGGAGAGAACGTCCTTTTGACCGGTCCAACTGCTTCAGGAAAAACAGAGGCGGCGATCGCACCGCTTTATCAACGTCAAGTATCCTTTCGACGCCGGACCCTTTCCGTCGTTTATGTGTCGCCGACCCGGGCGTTGGCAAACGATATCTATCACCGCCTTTCAGATTATTTTGGAGGATCCGAGGGAGCTGGAGGAATTCTCCGCTATACCGGTGATCACCATGGCTTCCGGTCTCCCGATAATGCATTTCTGCTCGTGACAACACCGGAAGCGCTCGACTCCCTGCAATTGGTTCGCCCAGAATCACTTTCCGGGGTGCGTGCTGTCGTAGTTGACGAAGTCCATTTTCTCCACGGGAATCCCCGCGGTCAGCAACTTCGTGCAGTGCTTAACCGCCTTGAACACGCCAGCGCTATGCCCACGCAACAGAAGGATCGCTTTCAGCGAGTTATCATGAGCGCCACCGTGGATAACATCGATGCGCTTCGCTGCTTATGGGCGGGCGAGGATTCTGAATCGGTGATAGTAGTGTCCCCTCGGCAAATCGAGCTAAGGACACTATGGATAGGAGGGGGAGATTCCTCGCGAGAGAAACTACAGGCGACTGCCGAAGGTATCCGGAAATACCTGGAAGCCGAGCGAATGGGAAAGGTGCTAATTTTCTCCAACACTCGTAACGAAGCCCACCGAATCGCCCTTGCCTTGCACGATGTACTCGCCGAAACACGATGGCCTGTCTATCTTCACTTTGGGATTCTCTCTGCTTCGGAAAGGGAGCGAATCGAAGAGTGCATGCAGAGGGACCCTTTTGGTGTGTGCATTGCCACATCAACGCTGGAAGTTGGTATCGACATCGGTGACATCGATTCCGTAGTCCTCCATTCCCCTCCATTTACTGTGAATGCGTTCTTGCAGCGCATCGGGCGCGGAAATCGGCGCTCCGGGACTTGTCGTGTCTTAGCGATATGCCGTAATGAAGGAGAAGCGAAAGCCTATGAGGCGTTGAAGACGTTGGCGGAAGAAGGACATCTGGATGAAGTCCATGAGTATACTCGCCCATCAGTGGCGTTCCAGCAGATCCTGAGCCTAGCATGGCGAGGGTTGCGAAATGGGAGACCGTTGCAACACGGAAGGTTACAGGACGATGGCTTGGAATGTGTGGATGAAGAAATTGCGAAGGATATGCTTCAGATGGGGCACCTAAGAATAATTGGAAATTCACTTGTCCCCTCTGACATGCTTCTCGATGAGGGGGATGCACGAAGGATACATTCCGTCATAGTCGGATCGGTTGCACAGCCGGTCACAGATACGAACACTGGCGATATTGTCGCTTCGTTCGAATACGATGCCGACAAAGGCGATTATTTCCTCGACGGCAGCGTCCGGGCCATGACGGGGTCAAAAGAGGAAGGATATTTTCTTGAGAAAAGAACGCAAAACATCGGGGAGGCAGGAAGGATACCCTCCGCTTCTCGTGGAAGCCCAGGCTTCTCAAGGCGTCTTGTGTGGCGCATCGCAGAACTTCAGGGGATAAATCCAGCCATATGGGTTCAGGGGGAACGACGAATCTCTACATGGGGAGGAAAAACTTACAACAGGGTTCTTTCACTACTCCTTGGGCGGCACGGCCTCTTGGAGCGTTCTTCCGTGGACGATTTCTCTGTTGGCACCTTGCGATCAAATGCAGTCATAAATCCTAAACAGATTCTGGACTGGGCATTGGAGGAACGAACCTGGTTAGGGATGGGGATGAAGGAATTAGAACCGTTCCGGCAGGCGAGCCGCTACTACAATCTTCTTGGCCAAGAAATGAGAAGGCAGGAAGCCATGTGTGCAATCCCTCGAACTGGTTTTATAGCATGGCTCAGGGAGTGCCGATGAATACAAGGTTACACAACCCCTCTGGTTGAACCACGAGTGACAGGGACCCACGTGAAAAGTGATTCGAAAATGCTCATGCCCCGCGAGCAGGCCGTTGCATTGGGCCGGGACACCGTGAAGATTCTTGATGCCGGTAGGTACCGGGCGCCATCCGGGCAGTGGGTGGATTTATCGGCGTCCCTGGCCAGGGCAGTTGAGGGAACGGTGTCGTATCCGCCGGATGTTAATGTGCCCCTTGTTTCTACGTCCCGCCATTCCACTACTATCACAATGGAGAACGCTACGACACTCGAGGTGGGTAGAAGACTGTCGAAGGCAACCGGCGTGCTGGCGCTCAACTTTGCCTCGGCTACCACACCGGGGGGAGGGTTTCTCTCTGGCGCCCGGGCGCAGGAAGAGTCCATCGCTCGATCTTCCGGTCTGTACCGGTGTCTTGCTAGGAACCCAATGTACTCGTTTCACAGGGAGCTTGGCGACCCAGCGTACACGGACTATGTCATCTACTCTCCTGACGTGCCGGTGTTCCGGACGGATGACGGAGTACTTCTCGCGGAGCCGTGGGTCCTGTCGATCGTCACATGCCCTGCAGTGAACGCCAGCGGACTTGCCCGGCAGGCTCCGGGGCGTCTGCCGACGATTCGCTCGATCATGTCCGCGAGAACCCGCAAAGTGCTCTCGGTTGCCTGCAGCCACGGTCACTCTCACATCGTTCTCGGCGCGTGGGGGTGCGGGGCATTCGGGATATCGGGCGAACTCATGGCCGAAGTATTCCAGGAGCAGCTCTTCGGGAACTTCGCCGGAGTGTTCGACACGGTCGTCTTTGCAATCACGGATTGGTCGCCGGAGCAACGGTTCCTTGGTCCTTTCCGGCAACGATTCCGTAAATCTTGAGTGATCTCCCCCCGGAAATCGATCAAGGCGTCGGCGGGAACATTGCCGGCGTACACGACGGGCAATTCTGCCTCGACGTCCGGAAGCTGGCGAAGCCCGTCGGGGCATACCAGGCGCCAGAGCCGGTCCGACCGGTGGAGCCTCCCGGTAAAAACGAACTCTTGTTGCTCGCCCGGGAGGCCCGGTTACCAGTTCTCGAAACGATCGCATTCCCGGTCCCTCGGTCGGTCTCTAAGTCCTTGTAGTAACCTGGAGACTCCAGGAGGGTTCTTACACTAAGATGCGGATGGATTGATCAAGTGGTGCAGGATAGAATGCTGATTAACTGATTTGAAGGAAGCAAAGGAATTGAAACATTTTGGGAAAGATGAGGGATGCACATGTACAGAATCTTGACCGGCAAATCAGAAATCAGAAAAGCTCAGAATATCCTCGAAAACAATCTGCGCTCCGGGAAGAGGATGATCCGAGTCGTCGGATATCAAGGTGGATCGGATGAAGAAAAAATCTTTTGGCATGATCGACTTGGGTATTGGTCGGTCTGTAGAGGGGGAAAAAATCGTTATTGGGTGGCCTTTGGCACACAGGACCCAAATACAAAAAAATCCCTAAGCATATCTGTCGAGATCAACCCTCCGATCAAGGGGACAGATAGAATGTGCCAGGGCGTGTTTTTACTTGATGATAGGGGGGGCTTACATTTAGGCCATCGCGGGCGTGTAAATAAAGTCAAGAAATCAAGTTTCCGTCGTCGATTTCGCGCAGGACAAAGGGGAGAATGGGTCCAGGCGATTGATGACAAAGGTGAATGTGAGGTGCTTCGACTCCACCCGCTGAAGGATTCGGATCTCCTCGATAATCTGGGGTCGTTCATATCGGAAATTAGCCGGATCAAGAAAACCAAGGGTAATGGAAAAAGCAAAACCGGTGACAAAGAAATTTACAGCCCCGAGAACGAGGAGGAAACCGAGTACTCCCCCTCTCAGGATCCCGTCGTAATGCGAAAACGCCACGCCAAGGTTGTCAATGCGCTGAAGTCGATTCTCAGTTCTCGATACCCCAAGGTTGCGATTTCAAATCGCCCCCATGACATTCTTCTTCCTGGTGTCGGGAAGGGCGATGGAATCCTTTTCGAAGTGAAGGCGGAGTCAGATACCCAGAGCATACACACGATGGTCGGACAATTATTCATTTACTCGGATTCCTTTGGAAAAAAGGTGAAGAAGGTGGCCGTTCTTCCAAGCCCGATCCCGAAAGAGACCGCGACCGTCTTGTCTCGTCTGGGTATCAGATTGATTACGTTCCGCCTAACGAAAGCAAGAACGCCGAAGTTTCAGGGGCTGGAGGTCGCATTAGGTCATTCCTGAGATGGTGATGATCTTTGTCCGACAACGCGCCAAGAAACCCAAGGATTACCGGTGGTTTGTGAATCAGAAAGGCCTTTATTATCAAGTAATTATCCAGTTTGTTACCGAAAAATATTCGTTGACTGACACCCGGTAAACGTGTAAAAAAGAGATAGGCATCCAGAGAGGCCCGGAAGGGTCCGCCAACCTGGCTCGGGAGAGCCAAGGTGGTCTGAGCGAAAGCTCGATGCGCGAGGGGGTTCCCCTTGAACCAAGTCTCCCGAAGACCCCGGTGCCGCGGCATTCGCCCGGCCCACAACCCCGCACATCGAAACCCATCTAGCGCGGACGGCACCTTTCCGCCCGTCTTTCGCATAGTCATTCTTTGCCCTCCCCTTGTTCCAGGGTCGGCCCCTCTTAACCCCTCCCTGATGCCCCCTGAAAAAAAAGTTTTGCGACACGAAATGACGCGACAGGGATTGTCGCATCGGTCCGATAGGCTGTTTGCAGGATGGGCGTGTTGAAGGAGTGAGGCAGCAAACGGCGAGAGCACCCGGGCAGGCCGGGAGGCGGAAAAGGGAGGGGGCCAAGATGGAGCAGATCGTCCTTACCGAACATGCCCGGATGCGGCTGGATGCCCGCAGGATCCCCGCCTCTGCCGTCGAGATGGCGCTTCTCTTCGGGCGGGAACGTCGCTTGAAAGGCGCTACGTTCTTCGCCATCGGTCGGAGGGAAGTCGAACGGTTCTCGGGGACCGGTATTGATCTGAGGCGCTACGAGGGGATCCACGTGGTCTGCGCGGAGGCCGATGTGGTGGTGACGGCCTACCGGAACCGGGATTTCCGCGGCCTCCGCCCGCAGAGTTACCGGAGGAGGTGAGGATAGCAATACTACGGGGAGAAGAAGGGGTAATACGGCGACGTAACGGAGATGAACAATCAGGACAGGAGGAATCATGAAGACGGAGAATCGCATGACCACGGTGGCGGACTTGGAGATCGGCAACCCGAAGACGGTTCTGAACCTCACGGCGGTACCCCTATCGGGGAATCCCGCCTCCGCGCTCGACTACCTGCTGATCGACGAGGCCCTCGAGACGAAGAAGGTGGTCATCGAGGAGGTGAGCGAGGGCGGCTCGGTCCCGGAACTGCGGATGACCAACTTCGCGAGCAAGTGCGTCCTGATCGTCGACGGAACGGAACTGGTCGGCGCCAAGCAGAACCGGATCGTCAACGCATCGTTCCTCATTCCACCGGAATCGGTCACAAGGATCCCCGTCTCCTGCGTGGAACAGGGGCGGTGGGGGTACAAGGGGCGGGAGTTCGGCGCGAGCAAGCACTTCTCGCCGCACAGGATCCGGCGGGGCAACGCCGAGTTCCACAAGACGACCCTGCGGCAGAACCGCGGGTACGCCACCGAGCAGGGGAAAGTCTGGGCGCACGTGGCGGACATGTCCCACCAGATGGCGGCGCCTACGATGACCGGCGCGATGAACGACGTCCTCGAGCAGCGGGAGGGGTCCATCGAGGAGTACCGGAAGGGGATCTCCCTGGACGGGGCCGGGACCGGGGCGGCGTTCTTCGTCAACGGGATCTTCCAGGGGATCGAGCTGTTCGACCGACCGGGCACGTTCGGGAAGATGTTCCCCAAGCTCCTCTCCGGGGTCGCCGTGGAGGCGATGATGGCGCAGGGGGAGAAGCTTTCCGCCCGGCGGGCGAAGACCCCTGATCAGGTGGCGGATTACGTGAGGAAGATCCTGGCCGAGGTGTCGAAGTCGCTCTTCGAGAAGTTCGAGCCGGTGGGGATGGGCGAAGACTGGCGGTACGACGGGAAAAGGTCGTTCGGGAAAGCGCTGCACTACGGCGCCGATCTGATCCACTTCTCCGCGTTCGGGAAGTGACGGAAAAGGGGGGAGGCAGATGGCTGGCAATGTCTCGATGGGATTCCTAGGGACTCAGGACCTGATTTATGGGTTTAGCCTGAAGAAGGTCGCGGAGCACCTAACGAGTGAGAACTGGCGGCGGAAGGCGGTCATGCGGCTGGGCCGGCAAGACCTGCTCTACATATATGTGAACAGAAGCAAGAAGGAGGAAGACGGAAAGAAACGCGTGGTGCACGTCGTGTCGGTACAGCGCCTTTTACCGGAGGGTGATAGACGCACTAATTACGGGAGGCACTTCGATGACCTCGAAGACGCGCTCCGTTACGCCAACGGAGAAGATCGTTCCGCCTTAAGCAGATATTCGGATGCTCTGGACGGGATGATCCTCAATGAGCTGGGGGTGGAGTACTTCGGGGACAAACCCGCCCCCACCACGTTCTCAGTGATGGGAATCGGGCACAAGGTCGAGATTCCCGAACCGGACGAAGAAGGAGAACTTATTAAACCAGATGGGTACGCCTGTTTCCTTACGGAGGTGCTCGATAGCATCCTGGCGGTCTCGCCTGCGATATCGAAATATGTTTATAAGCGCGGGATAACCCTACACCCGAACGTGGAAGGCAGGAAGAGTTACGGGCCGAAATCGCACCTCCCCAAGAGGATCACGGTCCGGTGCTACAAGTCCGAAAAAGAGGTTGTTGGGAGATTCCACGTGTTTCCGAAGGAGCGTGTCGCCGGTGGATCGATGCGGGTGGTGCGCATCGACAGTCCCAAGGGGCAAGTCGGGGGAAAGGGGCGGCCTGCCGTTAAGAGGGGGCCACGGAAGTCGGGACCGCAGTCGTGATCCCAGGCCGCATAACGGGGAACCGGATGCTCTTTTGGCATCGGCAAACCTATCCCGGGGGATAGCGCAGATGAGGCAAAAGAAAGATCCGGAACTCGTCACCCCAAAGAAGATGGCCGAAATGATGTCGGCCCTGTACCCGGTAAGAGCCAAGAAGAACGGGTTTGCCCGATTCCGATACGACTTCGTCATCTCCCCGGGCGACGCGGTCGGGATGTGCATCTATCCCAGCAAAGACGGGAAAGGAATGAAGCGAATGCTGGCGCTCTATGCGGAATTTTCCAACCGCCCATACCATAAAGTTCTAGAAGAAATTACGGAGCGTAACATAGCGATATTGATAGTAGATCCGATTGTATATGAGGGTGCCGACTGGAATAACTTTCTCCTGGTTGCCATCCACGAATATGCCCACTACCTCAGCAATACAGTGGGATCGGTTTACAAGTGGGATTTTCGCGCGAGCAACTTCGAGAGAACGCTTGGACTTCTGGAGCAGTTCAACCAACGGGTGTGCGGTAAGCGAAGCTACAGGAAGGTCGGCCCTCTGTTCGGGGATTGGTGTTTGTGGGATGTCAGTCACGATCCCTGGACACACGACCCGCTCTTTTTCTTTATTCTCTATTTCCTGGAGCGGAAGGCCCAGGCAATGGAATATTTCAACAGAAACGCAAAGCCTGTCTACGACGAGGAGCCATGAGGGGCCGGTGAATTCGGCCCACAAAGAAATTTTTATAGTTCGTACTTTGAAATGAAGGATGACGAATCCAGCGCGGGGGATATATCATGAAAAGCTCATCTATATTAGATATGTATAGGTTTATATTTATTTTGACGCTCACATTACTTCTCGAAGGCTGTGGTGATATGGGGGGAGATCCCTGCATCCAGCACGCGGGCATTGGTGGCTCAGAACCCTTCTATTACTACACTGGGGATTGCGGAGAGGGCGTTACCACAACGAGTACAAAACAACCAACGGTTCCATACAGTATTCATTTTGATAATTCTTTCTTGAACTA
>Ga0315273_10007317_pt1 | contig 13816 bp, 13 predicted proteins | sample YL17G02_0_MG_FD_205753 | JGI IMG/M metagenome (GOLD analysis project Ga0315273, IMG submission 205753) | Sediment microbial communities from Yellowstone Lake, YNP, Wyoming, USA - YL17G02_0 | ecosystem: Environmental > Aquatic > Freshwater > Lake > Sediment | place: USA: Wyoming | collected... | reverse complement strand
CAGGGCCTGCGTTGCCCGCGCGCCGCCCGGGCCGGGGTGCGACACGCCGAGCCGGATGCGGGAGAGTGCCGTCGCGGCCGCGGCGTCACCCGCGCGCCGCGCTGCCACCCGCCGCGCCAGCAGGCTCTCCGCCGCCGCCGCATCGAGCGCCACCAGGTGCAGATCGTCGCCGGCGCGAGCGCAGGCCTCGGCGAGCGTCTCCTCGGGCCGCAGGTGCCGCGCACTCACCAGGCGGCACAGGCTCGCGTACCCGTCGCGGCTGCGGGCCAGGGCCACGACGACGGGGCCGCCCGGCGCCGCGGCCGGCCGCGTCCCCGCCGCCGCCTTGCCCACCGCGCCCGCCGGCAGCTCGACGCCCACGATCGGCCGCACGCCGTGCGCGCGCGCGGCCTGTACGAAGGGGATGGTGGCGTAGAGGCCGTCGCGGTCGGTGAGCGCCAGCGCCTCATAGCCCAGCTCGGCGGCGCGCCGCGCCAGCGCCTCGGGCGGCGCCGTGCCGCGCAGCAGCGAACCCCTACTTCGTGAGCGAAGGGGTGCGAAGCACGAAGCCATGGTGGCTCTTCTCGAGGCGGCCCAGCAGGTGCAGCGAGCGCCCCGAGACCACGGCCGCGTCCCCGAAGCGTTGGCGCACGTCGTCGAGGCCGCCGACCAGCCGCTCGACGCGAGCCCCGTCGTCGCCGGCCAGCAGGTCGAGCTGGCGCGCGTCGGCCGCCACCAGTCCGCGTAGCACCACCCCGACGCGGTGCAGGCGCACGCGTCGCGTGTACAGCCGCGCGCACAGGCGCCCGGCGCGCTCGAAGACCTCGGGGTCGAGCGCGCTCGGCGGGCGCAGCGGCGCCTGGGCCCGCTCGTGCACCCCGTCGGCGTAGCCGACGCGCACCTCCACGGTGCGTGCCTTCACCCCCAGCTCGCGCAGCGTGCGGCAGGCGCGCCCGACGAGGTAGCACAGCGTGCCGGTGATCTCCTCGCGGTCGCAGGTGTCGGCGTGGAAGGCGGTCTCGCGGCTGACCGTCAGCGGCACCTCGTGGGCCTCCACCACCCGCGAATCGCGGCCGCGGGCCCGCTCGTAGAGCGCCTCGCCGAGCGCGCCGAAGAGCGCCGTCAGGGTCTCACGCGGCAGGCGCGCCAGATCGCCGACCGTGCGCACGTTCATCTCCTCGAGCGTGCGGCGGTGCGCCGGCCCGACGCCCAGGAGCTCGCCCACCGGGCGCGGCAGCAGGAACGCCTCCGCCCCCGCGGCCGCCACCCAGCCGAGCCCGTCGGGCTTGGCGCGCTTGCCCGCCATCTTGGCGAGCATGCGGTTAGGGCCGAGGCCCACGGTGACGGTGAGCCCGGTGTCGGCGCGGACGGCGTCTTTGAGCGCGCGGGCCCGGGCCACCGGGTCGCCGTGCAGCCGCTCGGTGCCGGCCAGGTCGCCGTAGCACTCGTCGAGGTAGGTGTCGAGGCTCGGCGTCATCGCCGCGGCGTGCGCGAAGACGCGCTCGGCGAAGGCGCGGTAGGTGGGCGCGTGGCCGTCGAGCACGGCGGCGGCCGGGCAGAGGCGCAGCGCCTCGGCCAGCGACATGCCGGCGCGCAGGCCGTGGCGCCGGGCCTCGTACGAGCACGAGGCGATCACCCCGCTGCCGACGATCACCGGCCGCCCCGCCAGGCGCGGGTCGCGCACCTGCTCGACCGAGGCGAAGAAGGCGTCGATGTCCACGTGCAGGATCCGGAAGTCCACGGCCGCTCCCGCTTTCAGCCTTCGAGCGTGACCGACGTGATCCGCCAGGTCAGCTCGTGCGCGTTGAGGCACAGCTCGTACACGTCCCCCGAGGGCACGGTGCACGCGAAGTAGTGCAGCCGCTCCTGGCCGCGCCGGTCCGTCCAGCGGGCGTTGACCCGCAGCACCCGCAGCGCCTCCGTGCCGCGCCGCAGCGCCAGGGGCGTGACCACCCCACCCGCGAAATCGGCCCGCACCCTGACCGGCTCGTTCAAGCGCTCCACCCGCACGGCGCCGCTCTCCTTGCCTGGGGATTCGCTCCGCCGGCTTCCGGACCCGGCGCCCTCCACCGAATGTGCAACCGACAGGATACTGCCCAAATGTGCAGTTGTCAAGAAATACCCCGCCCCACGCCGGCCCCTTCCCCGGCCATCCCGCCGGGGGGCTATACTGCCGGGTCGCGAGCACCGGCCGGGCCCCAGGTCCGGGCGCCTTCATGTCCTCAGCGGAGGAGGTAAATCGTGAAGCGAATGGTTCTTCTTGCCGTCGCCGCCCTGCTCTTGGTCAGCGCCCCCGCCGGCGCGCAGCTCAATGCGGTCGGGCCGCGTCTCGGCATCAGCAGCAAACCCGACCAGTTCGTCATGGGCGGCCAGCTCGAGTTCGGGCCCTTCAGCAAGAGCTTCACCATCACGCCCAACCTCGAGCTGGGCTTCGGCGACGACGTCACGACGGTGCAGATGAACGCCGACGGCAACTACCACTTCGACATCCAGGAGACCTGGAACCCGTACGTCGGCATGGGCCTCGGTCTCGCCTTCTACGACGGGGACGGCGGCTCGCAGACCGAGTTCGGCGCGAACATCATCGGCGGGCTGCGCTTCAAGCTGCGCGACGCCTCGGCGATCTTCACCGAGCTGCGCATCGGCATCGCCGACCTGCCCGACCTGAAGGTGGTCGCCGGCTGGAACTTCCCGCTGTAGCGGCAGGCGCCGCGCCGGCGAAGTGGAACGGGGGCAGCGGCACCGCGCCGCTGCCCCCGCAGTCCTTCCTGGCTTGCCCCGCCGACTCCATGGCGGGCGGCTTCCGTCACCGCCTATTTGAAATGCACTCCCGCCATGAGGGTCATGATGTCCAGGCCGGCCGTGCCTTCGGCCGTCGGCCAGGCGTCGAAGATCGCGTGCCAGCGCGCCTCGACGCCGAAAGACACCGACGACTCCGACAGCTTGAACTGGACACCGCCGCCCAGGTTCATCCCGAACTTGCCCTCGCTGTCCTCGTACTCGTAGTTGTTGGCGGGGATCGGCTCGCCGTCGGGGCCCAGCAGCAGGCCCGAAGCCGTCAACCGCAGCGAATAGAAACCGAGACCCAGGGTGCCGAACGGGCGGACCTTGCCACGCGTCCCGCGGGCGATCACCTGCGCCGTGAGATGGACGGAGCTGAAGCCCGCGTCCCCCTTTTCTCCCGGCTCTAACGACGTCCATGGGATCTCGTAGGCCTGCTCCCCGTAGTGCTGGTATCCCAGCTCGGCCCCCACACCGATGACCGGATCGAACATCCGGAAGACGTTGCCGTGCAACGCCAGCCCGCCGCCCGGGACGCCGTACACCGCCTTGTCTTCGCTCTCCATGATCTTCGAGTACCCGGCGTAGACCGTGCCCATCCACGGGCTCGTCGCCTGGGCCAGCGCCGGGACCGCGCCGAGCGCCAGCCCGAAGATCACCGCCAGCACCACCGCCGTGCGTCGCATCACCGCGCCTCCTTGGTCGATATCCGTGACCGTAGGCCTAGTTGAAGTTGATCCCCGCCATCACTGTCACGACGTCGAGCGCCGACTCCTCGAGGTCCTCGTTGATCCAGCCGTTGAAGATCGTGTGCCAGCGCGCCTCGAGGCCGAAGGAGATCGACGAGGCCGAGGGCTTGAACTGCACGCCGCCGCCCAGGTTCACGCCGAACTTGCTGTCCGTCTCCGAGTCGTCAAAGTCCGAGCCCGGGATCGGCACGTTGCCGGCGTCGAGTTCCACGCCCTTTTTCGAGCCCTTGAGCGAATACAGACCCAGACCCAATGTCCCGAAGGGACGCACAGATCCACGCGCGCCGCGGGCGATCGCTTGGGCCGTCGCCTGGAACGCACTGAAATTCAACTCGCCGCGCTCGATGGTGGGAATCTCGTAGTCTTCCGACCCGAAGCTGTAGTAGCCCAACTCCGCCCCGATGCCGAGCACCGGGTCGAGCATCGCGAAGACGTTGCCGCGCCCGCCGAACGAGCCGCCGGGCACCGGCAGGAGGTCGTCGTTCTCCATGATCTTCGCGTAGCCGCCGTAGAGCGAGCCCGCCCAGGTCATCCCGGACTCCTGCGCCGCCGCCGGGGCGACGCCGAACGCCGTGACGGCCAGACCGAGCACCACCAGTGTCCCCAGAACCCTCATCGCCGCGCCTCCTTGGTCGGTTCCTCGAATTCACAGTCCTCGAACATCGATGCGGGGGTCCGCGTACTCTAGGCCGGGCTGCGCCCCCGGCGCAACCTCCCCGGCGGCGCGGCCGCTCGGGCGCTATCTGCGCTCCCCGGCAGGTGCTAACCTGTTCCTCCTGCATCCCAATAGCGAGGCCGTGGCCTGCCGGCCCGAGCGGCGGGCTCCCGGCCTCGCGCCGTTCGCCAAGCGGGGGAAGACCGTGATCCGGTTGCCCATCTACATGGACCACCACGCCACTACGCCCTGCGACCCCCGGGTGGTGGAAGCCATGCTCCCCCACTTCACCGAGACCTTCGGCAACCCGGCCTCGAAGAACCACGTCTTCGGCTGGCGGGCCGAGGAGGCCGTGGAGCGGGCGCGGGCCCAGGTCGCCGCCCTCGTCGGGGCCACGCCCAGGGAGATCGTCTTCACCAGCGGCGCCACCGAGGGCGCCAACCTCATGCTCAAGGGCGCGGCGCGCTACCACCGCTCGCGCGGCGACCACATCGTCACCGTCGTCACCGAGCACCCGGCCGTGCTCGACGTCGCCGCCGCCCTCGAGCGCGAGGGCTTCCGCGTCACGCGCCTGCCGGTGGACGGCGAGGGCCTGCTCGACCTGGCCGACGTGGAGCGCGCCCTGACGGAGCGCACCACGGTGGTCTCGGTGATGTGGGTGAACAACGAGATCGGCGTCGTCCAGCCCATCGCGGAGATCGGCCGCCTGTGCCGTGCGCGCGGCATCCTCTTCGCCGTGGACGCCGCCCAGGCGGTGGGCAAGCTGCCGGTGGACGCGCGGGCCGCGTCCGTGGACCTGCTCGCCGTCTCCGGCCACAAGCTGTACGGGCCGAAAGGCGTGGGCGCCGTGTACGTGCGCTCCGGCCAACCGCGCGTCCGATTGACGCCGGAGATCGACGGCGGCGGCCACGAGCGCGGGCTGCGCTCGGGCACGCTCAACGTGCCCGGCATCGTCGGGCTGGGCGCGGCTTGCGAGATCGCCGGCCGCGAGCTGGCCGCGGAGAGCCGCCGCCTGCTCGAGCTGCGCGAGCGCCTGCGCCGGGGCCTCCTGGCGCGCGTCCCCGACCTGCGCGTCAACGGCAGCCTGGAGCGGCGGGTGCCGGGCAACCTCAACATCTCCTTCGCCCGGATCGACGGCGAGGCGCTGCTCATGGCGCTGCGCGAGGTGGCCCTCTCCTCGGGTTCGGCCTGCGCTTCGGCCGCGCCCGAGCCCTCACCCGTCATCCGGGCGCTGGGCGTGGGCGAGGATCTCGCGCACTCGTCGCTGCGCTTCGGCCTGGGGCGCGGGAACACCGAGGAAGAAGTAGATTACGTCGTGGACCTGGTCGCGGAGAACGTGCCCCGCCTGCGGGCGATGGCGAGCGGCGCGGCGCGGCGGGCGGCGGACTGAGCCGCCGGCACGGCATACGGTGGGCGGCCCGGCCGCCCGGCCAGCGGAGGAAAGCGAGCCCATGACCGACGAGAATCTCATCGCGTTCACCCCGCGCGCCGTGGAGCGCGCCAAGGCGCTACTGGCCCGCGAGGGCAAGCCCGACCACGGGGTGCGCGTCGGCGTGCGCGGCGGCGGCTGCTCGGGTCTCTCCTACTTCGTGGACCCCGAGCACGAGGCGAAGCGCGGCGACCTGGTCCTGGAGTTCGACGGCCTGCGCGTCTACCTCGACGTGAAGAGCCAGCTCTTCCTGGTCGGCACGCAGATCGACTGGGAGGACAGCCTCATGGAGAGCGGCTTCAAGTTCCGCAACCCGAACGCCAAGCGCGCCTGCTCCTGCGGCGAGTCGTTCACCGTATGAACGCTCGAGGGCCGCTCGCCGGGCGCACCATCTCCGTCTTCGGGTCCTCCACCTTGCTCCCCGAGGAGCCCGGGTGGGCCGTGGCGGAGACCCTCGGCCGGCGCCTGGCCGAGGCCGGGGCGCGGGTCGTCAACGGCGGCTACGGCGGCGCCATGGAAGCGGTGAGCCGCGGGGCGCGCGCCGCCGGCGGCCAGGTGGTCGGCGTCACGGTGGCGCTGTTCCCGCAGCGCGTGCCCAATCCGTATCTGAGTGAAGAGCGCCGCACGCGCACACTCATGGAGCGCCTCCAGCATCTCGTGCAGGCCGACGCTTTCGTGGCCCTCGACGGCAGCCTCGGCACCGTCACCGAGTTCTTCCTCGTCTGGAATCACATCTTCCTCGACCGCTCGCACGGGCCGCTGGTCTGCCTCGGCGAGAGCTGGCGCGAGCGGCTGCGGGTTCTGGGGGGGAGCGGCTTCGGGATCGGGAGCGACGTGCGCGCTCTGGTGCGGGTGGCGGCGGATCCGGCGGAGGCGGTGCGGATGCTCGAGGAGGCAATGGGCGCGGCGATTAAAGCAGAAGGGGCCGGAGGCTGACGAGTCTCACGACCGAGGTCCCTGGGGGCCGCGAGTTCCCGCCTGTCCCAACCCCTTTGCTGCTTCCGCCCGCGCGCGGGGCGCGCGGCAGAATCCGGTTCGAGAATCTTAGGGCAGCCCGACGCCCGTGCCAAGCGATCTCTTGCCCGGGCCGCGATATTCTGAGGACCGGCGCCCGGGCTGCTGTGCCGTTGCTTGATACCCCTACGGAACCGTCTGGTTTCCTCTCTACTTGAACGCCTTTGCGAGAGCGGCCGAGAGCCTGAAGTCCGCCTGGAAGAGCCGCTTCCGCCAGCCCGGGGTAGTCATGTCGAGGAGCACGCAGGAGTAGGCGCCGGTCTCCCCGATACTGCCCAGGTGGCCACCGGTGACCGAGCGGTCCGAAAGCCCGGCGGCACGCTCCCGCCACAACCGCTGGCGCGCCTCGGGGGCGGCACCTTCGCCCGGCAGCGCCTGGGCGGTGTCCCCCTGCACGAGCGCTGCCGCGTTTCCCTCGAGGAGAATGCGCATGTAGAGCGCCGAACCCTCGAAGCGGCGGGCCTCGCGCAGCCAGGCGAGGGTCTTCACCAGATCCGGCTTGCGGGCCGCGGCCTCGTCCGCCTTGGCCGCCGCGGCCAGCGCCTTGTGGACCCACTCGGCGCGCCGGGCCGGGTCGGCCTCGGCCACCGCCTGACGCAGAGAGACCCCCTCCTGATCCAGCCAGGCGAGCAGGTCCGGGTCGGACCTCAAGCGGCGCACCTGCTCCGTATCCGAGGGCGTCGCCCACACGGGCTTGCCCGCCGTCGTCTGATAGACGAGGAAGTCGCGGACGGCCAGCATCGCCGCCGTCTGCGCGCGCGTGCCCGGACGCCCCTTCTCGAAGCTGTAGGGCACGCACCAGAACCCACCGTGGCTCTCGATCCTCGTCCAGGACGCGTCGGGGTACGGGAGCCGGTGCAGCGACGTGTGGTACGTCCCCGGCCCGCCCGGCAGCGGCGCCGCGGCGGTGGTGGTCCCCGGCGGCGCCGGATGGTTCACGAAGTAGTCGAACGGGTCGCCCCGCAGCAGCAGCGGCGCCGGCCGCGTGGCGGCCCACTCCGGCCAGTAGGCCTGGCCGACACGGGCGCGCAGGGCCCAGGCCAGGCGCAGGTCCTGGGCGATCGAATCGGGCAAATCCACCGGCGCGAAGCCGGGCCGGTCCGTGCGCACCGGGCCGCCCTCGGGGTGGGCGGGGACCCCCGCGGCCTTCGGCTCGCCGGCGGGGGCTGCGAGCGCGCCGCTGCTGACGGCCAGAAGCGCCGCGCCGATGAGCGCCGCCAGCGCCGCCCGCCTCACGACGTCACCGCCGCCGGGCGAGCCGGCAGCTCCTCGAGCGCCGCGGTGAAGTGGCGCAGGTACGGGGCGGCGTGCGTGATGCGCAGCCCGCGCAGCGCCTCGCGCTGCCGGTGGATGGCGATGACGCTGTCGGCCACGTAGCGCAGGTGCGCGCTCGTGTACACGCGCCGCGGGACGGCCAGCCGCACCAGCTCGAGGGCCGGCCCGACCTCCCGGCCGCTGGCCGGGTCGCGGTGCGCGAACATCAGCGAGCCGATCTCGACGCCGCGAATGGCGTAGTCGCGGTACAGGCTCACCACGATCGCCTGGCCCGGGAACTCGGCGGGCGGGATGTGCGGCGCGAAGGCCTTGGCGTCGAGGTACACCGCGTGGCCGCCCGGCGGGCGCACGGTGGGCACGCCGGCGGCGTGCAGGGCCTCCGCCATGTCGCCCACCTGCCCGACGCGGAAGCTCAGGTAGTCCTCGTCGAGCACCTCCTCGAGGCCCTGGGCGACGGCTTCCAGATCGCGGCTGGCCAGCCCGCCGTAGGTCGGGAAGCCCTCGATGAGGATCAGCAGGTTGGTGATCTTCTCGGCCCACTCGCGGTTGTTGAGCGCCAGGAAGCCGCCGATGTTGACCAGCCCGTCCTTCTTGGCGCTCATCGTGCAGCCGTCGCCGTACGAGAACATCTCGCGCACGATCTCGACCACCGGCCGGTCGGCGTAGCCCGGCTCGCGCTGCTGGATGAAGTAGGCGTTCTCGGCGAAGCGGCAGGCGTCGAAGATGAGCGGCACGCCGTGCTTGCGGCAGACCTCGGCGGTGGCGCGGACGTTGGCCATCGACACCGGCTGCCCGCCCGCCGAGTTGTTGGTCACGGTGAGCATGACCAGCGGCACGCGCGCCTGGCCGGCGCGGGCGATGGTCTCATCCAGCCGCAGCGTGTCCATGTTGCCCTTGAACGGGTGCACGCGCGCCGGCTCGAGTCCCTCGGGGATCACCAGGTCGACGGCCTCGGCGTCCTGGTGCTCGACGTTGGCGCGCGTGGTGTCGAAATGCACGTTGTTGGGCACCACGTCGCCGGCCTTGACCACGGCGGTGAAGAGCAGGTTCTCGGCGACGCGGCCCTGGTGCGTGGGGATGACGTGCCGGAACCCGAAGATGCGCCGCACCGTCTCCTCGAAGCGGTAGAAGTTGCGCGAGCCCGCGTAAGCCTCGTCCCCCATCATCATCGCCGCCCACTGGCGGTCGCTCATCGCCGAGGTGCCGCTGTCGGTGAGCAGGTCGATGTAGATGGACTCGGACGGCAGCTTGAAGACGTTGAAGCCGGCTTCCACGAGCAGCCGCGCGCGCTCTTCGCGGGTCGAGCGGCGCAGCGGCTCGACGACCTTGATGCGGAAAGGTTCAGCCGGAAACGGCATGGGGAGCCTCCCGATGGCAGGGATGGGCGCCGCTCGGCGGCGGGTGAGAGGACGCCCTCGCCGGTGACTATCCGGCCCGCTTCGCCGGAGTGTCAAGGCGGTCGGGGCGCGCGGCGCCCTCAAATGGCCCCGACTTTGCCAGGGAAAGCGGTTGCAGCGGCGCGGCGTTAGGCTACACTGCGCCCGAAGCCCGTCTGGGGCCTGAACTCGTCACAGGGAGGTCGCTAGTGGCCACGAAGAACAGCAAACACGGCGGTACAGCCGCGCGGTCCGGCAAACCGGCCCCCAAGGCGGTCGCCGCGAAGCCGGCCGCGCGCCAGGCCGCCCCTAAGCCAGCCGCGCACCCGGCCAGCAAGGCCCCGCCGGCCAAGAAGCCCGCGGCCAAGCCCGCTGCGCCGGTGGTCGCCGCCCCGCCGCCGGTGCCCAATGCCATGGGTCTGATGAGCCTCCGTCTCGATTACACGACCCACAATTACGAAGAGGTGCGGCGCTTCTACACGCAGCAGCTGGGGTTCACCAAGTTCGAGCACAACCCGACGAGCAACTACCTCTGGATCCACGCGACCAACGGCTCGAGCCTGGGCTTCGCGCCCCCCTCGCCACGCACCGGACCGCCCATGATGCCGCGCGAGCCGGTGCTCTACTTCATCGTCAAGGACGTGGACGAGGCCTACCGCAAGCTGCAGACGCGCGGCGTGTCGTTCGAGGGCCCGCCGGAGAACAGCCCCTGGGGCCACCGCGTGGTGATCACGCGCGACCCGGAGGGGCGCAGCATCTGGATCGCTCAGCCGAAGGCCGGGACGAGCGGCTAGAGCGGCGCGGCCAGGCAGGAGACGGCGACGGGCGCCTCGCATGAGGCGCCCGTTGCGCTTGCGCGGGCCGCGTTTGCCGGCGCGCCTACTCGGCCGCCCCTCCCGCCGCGAGCGCCGGTCCCGGTGTGACGCGCTGCAGGGTGATGAGGTTGCCCGCCGACGTCTTCGACGGATCGTCGGAGGTCGCCCCGAAGCGCTCGGCGCACAGCACCGGCCCGACACCGGGGGCGTAGACGACCGTGCCGTAGGAGACCCCGCGCAGGTACCCGAGGACGTTCCCGCTGGCGTCGGTGGCCGCCGCGACGCCGTAGTCCAGCACGTACACGACCTGCACGTCGCGCGCGAAGCCCTTGAGCTTCCACTGCCGGTTCTTCGGCACCACGTAGCCGTACAGGAACACGTCGTCCGCCAGCGACGGGACCAGCTGGTGCGTGAAGCGCGAGCCCGGCGAGAGGTCGGCCTCCAGGAACTTCCAGGCGAGCTTCTGATCCACGTCCCCATAGGTTCCCACGTGAGCGGCGGTCTTCTCCCAGGCATAGCCGTGCAGGAACACCGGCAGGTGGAACCACACCTGCGCAGTCTCGCCGACGCCCTGCGCCGCGAGCTTCGCGCGCAGGTCGGGGCGGGCCTGGGCCAAGCCGGCCAGGAAGCGCTTCTGCCAAGAGTCCCGGGCGAGGCGGCCGCTCGCGGGGCCGACCATCGCCATGCTCTCTTTGAGGTTCTGCGCGGTCACTCCCGACGACGTGGTGATCATGCCGTCGAACCGCAGCGCGTAGGGCTCGGTGATCGCCTGGCAGCCGCCGTCGCCGATGAAGCTTACCGGCAGCGGGGAGGGTCCGTGCTCGCGCGAGCCGAGTAGCGCCAGCACGTCCTCCGGGTCCGGCGCCGGCAGCACCTCATCAGGAGTCGGGTGGAGCAGCGGCGGCCCGGGTTCGCAGGCGGAGGCGGCGTAGCGGTAGTCCCAGCGGCGGCCGTCCTCGTTGGGCCACAAGGCGTCGAGGTTCACTTTGCCGGCGGCCCCTGTGGCGTAGAGGCTGGCTTGCGCTCCGAGGTCAGTCGTGTCGCCCGGCTGCAGAGGGGTGCTGTCGCCGCCGCATCCCGCAATCACGGCGGCGGCGGAGAGCGACACAAACGCGAGGAGAAGGAAGGGTGCGCGAGGAGCTGTCATGGCTAGGCACCTCCGAGACATGGGGTCGCGGCGCGGCGAGCGGCGGGAAGGGCCGCGGGTACGGAGTCGAGTTCCCACCCGGTCACCCCCGCCAGACAGACGCTCCCTGCCGGCTCGCCGGTGAGGCCTCCTGCTAGTTTACCCCGCGCCATCGCTCCGGGTCCGCAGCAAACACCGGGCGGCCGCCGGTGACCGTGGCCCAGACCTGCGCCGCGAGGAGATTCGACGCCGGCCCCGTCCCCAAGTGCCGATCGAAGATCGTGAGATCGGCCAGGCGCCCCACCGCCAGGCTGCCGAGTTCGCTCTCGGCGAACGCCGCCAGCGCCGCGCCGGAGGTGAAGGCCCTCAGCGCCTCGGCCCGCGTCAGCCGCTCCTCGGGGAACCACCCGCCCTCCGGCGAGCCGGCGGCGTCCTGCCGCGTCACCGCGGCGTAGAGCCCGAGGCGCGGGTCGGGCGACTCCACCGGGAAGTCCGAGCCGAACGCCAGCGGCACACCGCGGCTGGCCAGCGCGCGCCAGGCGTAGGCGCCGGCGCAGCGCTCGCGGCCCAGGCGCATCTGCGCCCAACCCATGTCGGACGTGCAGTGGATGGGCTGCATGGAAGCGATCACACCGAGGCGAGCGAAGCGCTCGATGTCGTCCGGGTGCAGCACCTGGCAGTGCTCGACCCGCGGGCGCAGCACGTGCAACGGACCGCCGCCGCGCCGCGCCCCCAGCGCCTTCTCGAAGGCGTCGAGCACGACGCGGTTGCCGCGGTCGCCGATGGCGTGCACGCAGACCTGGTAGCCGGCGTCCGCGGCGCGCCGCACGCGCTCCTCGAGCGCTTCCGCCGAGAGCACCAGCAGGCCGCGGTTGCCCGGCTCGTCGGCATAGTCCTCGAGCAACGCGGCGCCGCGCGAGCCGAGCGCGCCGTCGGCGTAGAGTTTCACCGCGCGCACCGTGAGGCGCCCGCCCTCGCGCGCCGGCTGCGGCCCGCGGGCGAACTCGGCCGTCCACAATTCGGGGATGTCGTCGAGCAGGGCGTAGACGCGGATGCCCAGCTCGCCGGCGGCGTCCATGCGCCGCAGCCCGGCGAGCGTGGCCGCGCTCACCCCCATGTCGTGCACGCCGGTGAGCCCGGCGCGCGCGCAGGCGTCGCGCGCCTTGGCGTAGCGGCGCGCCAGCGTCTCGTCGCTGTCGGGCGGGCGCAGCTTGGCCACCGCGTCCATGGCGTTGTCCACGAGCACGCCGCTGGGGCGCCCCTGCCCGTCGCGCAGGATCTTGCCGCCGTCGGGATCGCGGGTGTCGCGCGTGATCCCGGCCATCGCCAGCGCGGCGCCGGAGACCCACGCGGCGTGCCCGTCCTTGCGCGTCAGATACGCGGGCCGCTCGCCGACCACGCCGTCGAGCGCCGCGAGCGTGGGCCACGCCGCCCCCGGCCAGTCGTTCTGGTTCCAGCCGCGGCCGGTGACCCAGGCGCCCTCGGGGAGGCGGGCGGCTGCCGCCGCGACGCGCCCCGCAGCCTCGTCGGCCGAGCGGGCGCCGTCGAGATTGACCTCCTCGAGACTCTTGCCGAGCCCCTGCAGGTGCGCGTGCGCGTCCACCAGGCCCGGATACACGTGCATCCCCGCCGCGCTCACCTCGGGCCCCTCGCCGCCCAGCCACGCACGGGCGCCGGCGTCGTCGCCGACGAAGGCGATCCTCCCGCCGCGCACCCCCAGCGCGGTGACCTCCGACGGATAGGCGCCATCGGCGTGCAGGGCCGCTCCGACCAGGATCCAAGCGGCGGCATCGGGTGACTCTCGGCTCGCGGCAGGGTTCATGCGAAACCCTCTTTCAAGGAATACCCAGGCCCAGGCTTACCACACTTGACGGGTCCGGCGGGATGGTCTTTGCTGCTGCTCATGTCCGCCCCCGCCCCTGCCTCGCCGCCCTCCGCCGGCCCTCCCGGTAAGCAGCGGGAAGCCGCGCGCAAGGCGACCTTCTTCCTGACCGAGTTCGAGAAGTGGTTCTTGCCCAGGGTCGCAGCCCGGCTGCCCGGCTGGGTCCTGCCCGACCACCTCACGGGTCTCGGAGTCGTGGCGGCCACCGCCATCGGCGCGTGTTACTGGCTCTCGGTGCGCGACCCCGCGTGGCTGTGGGGCGCCAACCTCGGCCTGGTCTTCCACTGGCTGGGCGACAGCCTCGACGGCACGCTGGCGCGCGTGCGCCGCATCCAGCGGCCGCGCTACGGCTTCTATCTCGACCACCTGACCGACGCCTACTCGACGGTGGCCATCGGCGTGGGGCTCGGCCTCTCGCCGTACATGCTGCTCTCGGTGTCGCTGGCAGTGGTGATCTGCTATCTGGTCCTGTCCATCAACGTCTACCTGGAAACCCACGTGATGGGCGAGTTCCGCTACGGCTACGGCTGGCTGGGGCCGACCGAAGCGCGCCTGGCGCTCGTCGCCCTCAACACGCTGGCCCTCACCGCCGGGCCCCTGCCCTTCCGCCTGCTGGGCGTCGGCGCGACGGTGTTCGACGTGCTGGGGCTGTTCGTGGCGCTGTCCATGCTGCTCATGCTGCTGCGCCGCGCGGCGCGCAACCTGAGAGCGTTGAGCCGCCTCGAGCCCGCCAAC
>Ga0315273_10007315_pt1 | contig 13817 bp, 16 predicted proteins | sample YL17G02_0_MG_FD_205753 | JGI IMG/M metagenome (GOLD analysis project Ga0315273, IMG submission 205753) | Sediment microbial communities from Yellowstone Lake, YNP, Wyoming, USA - YL17G02_0 | ecosystem: Environmental > Aquatic > Freshwater > Lake > Sediment | place: USA: Wyoming | collected... | reverse complement strand
ATCGGCGTCTGTTTCCCCCCCCGCCGCCCCCCCCGATCCCACGCAGCCTGTCCCCCCGACCACGACTAATTCGTCCGGTCCTCCGGACGACATGGACGCGTTGCTGGCTGAATTGGAGGGCAAGAAGTGAAGATACTGGCGCTCGACATGGCGACCAAGACGGGATGGTGGTGCAACGACCCCTCGGCGGGAGGGGTCGAGAACTTCAAGACCCGTCAGGGGGACAGTCGCGGGATGCTGTTCCTTCGGTTTCGGACCTGGGTCAACGAGATGCTGACCCGGGTGAAACCGGATCTCGTGGTGTACGAGGAGGCCCATCGTCACGGCAAAGCTTCGTCCGAGGTGGCGCTGGGTCTTCTTAGTCATCTTCAGGCCGCCTGCGAGGAGCACGGGGGCGTCCAGTATACCTATTGCCACACCAACACGTTAAAGAAATTCGCGACCGGCAGGGGCAACGCCGACAAGTCCGACATGATGGATGCCTACCGAAAACGGTGGGGCCAAGAACCTGTGGACGACAATGAGTCCGATGCCCGGTGGCTCTTGGCCTGGGCCGAGAAGGAACATGGAGGTGGTGCATGACGATTGATCCAAAGAAAGTTTCGGCGGGTTTGAAGTACCTGGAGAAGCAGTTCGGCAAGACCGCGATCATGGGGCTGCACGACGCCGTGGCCCCGACGCCCTCGATCTCGACGGGACATCCGTTGATTGATTCGATCACGGGGATCGGGGGATTCCCGCGCGGCAAGATCGTCGAGATCTTTGGGTGGGAGTCGTCGGGAAAGTCTACGTTGTCGCTCCAGGTCATGGCGAGCGAGCAGAAGGCCGGGGGGTCTGTGCTGTACGTGGACGCCGAGCATTCGTTCTCGCCCGCGTACGCCAAGCGGCTCGGCGTGGACCTGGAAAAAAACCGGTTTTTGGTCACGCAGCCCGGTTGCGCGGAAGAGGCCCTCGACATCACGTGTGCCGCGATTGACCTCGGGATGGTCAGCATGGTGGTGATCGACAGCACCGCCGCCCTGACGCCTCGTTCGGAGCTTGAAGGCGTACTCGACCGGGATGGGGACGGGAGGGACGGTGGTGGAGGAGGTGGATTGGGCGAGCAGGCCAGGATCATGAGCCGGGCGCTCCGCCACATCATGAGCAGGGGGGCCGACAACGATGTCTGCACCATCTTCATCAACCAGATCCGGGCCAACATCAAGTTGGGCGGTTACGGCAAAGGTGGCAACGAGAAGACCACGGGAGGCAATGCGCTCAAGTTCTACGCGTCGCTCCGGATCGAGTTGAAGAAGATCGGCAACATCAAGGGCAAGCTCCTGGACCCTGTGATGAAGAAGACCTACGAAGGTATCGTGGGCCACAAGGTTGCGGTCCAGGCGGTCAAGAACAAGTGCGCCCCCCCGTTTCGCAAGACCGAGGTGACGTTGCAGGAGGGCAGGGGATTCGACGTCGAGGGCAGCATCATCGACATCGCGGTGGCCCAGAAGGTCGTGGACCAGACGGGCGCGTGGTATTCGTACAACGGTGAGCGGCTGGGACAAGGCATCATGGCGGCCAAGACGTTTTTCCGCCAGAACCCCGACATCATGGCCGAGGTGGTCAAGAAGCTGGACCTCGGGGGAGGCGACGACATCCCGGAGGTCGTGTCGATGGACGAGGGGCACGACGAAGGGGAGCCGGTGGACGTGGACAAATTGCTGGGGATGCCGCCCAGTTCAACCGAACAGGAGGGATCGTGATGGCGAAAGACGCTCGAATACTGATTCAGGCTGGCCACTGGCACCGGACCCACGGGGCCACCGGGGCCTCGGGTCCTTGGGGCAACGAGATCGACTGGACCCCCGTGGTGGCGAAGGCTTGTCACAATACCCTGATCGCGGCAGGCATTACCACGATCCTGGAGGACGCGGACTTCACGATGAAGCCGGTCCAGCGGGTCTACGAGGTCGACATCGCGGTTGCGTGCCACTTCGACGGTGGAGGGGCGAGCGGAACATCCATCGGATTCCCAGACGCCAGTGACGCGCCCGTGGCGTTGGGGTGGAAAAAGTTCTACCACACCGTCTATCCCTCGTCCTTCCGCACGATGCCCGACAACTTCACACCTGGACTCAGAAACTACTACGGGTACCGCCGGTGGAAAACCACGATCGCGGAGTTCCTGATCGAGTTCTGCGACATCGCCAACAAGGATCAGGCCCAGTGGGCGAAGCCCCGGTTGGAGTACCTGGGCAAGATGCTGGCCTATTACTTGGCCGGGCAGTTGGGCGTCACGATTCCGATGCCGGTTGATCCCGTGATGGCAGCGTCTCTTGGTCCGGTTAAACTTCCGGACCTCAAGATCATGGACAAGATTGGGACGATACTTTCTCGGGTCATGGCTCCGGGTGAAAAGGTGACGTACGACCCGGTCGCCAACGTCGTCAAGATCACGTAGCCGTCGTGAGGGGCGGGCCATACGGCTGGCCAGGATAGTAGTTGGTCCCCTGCCGTGGGGATCGGATGAAGTAGGTTCAAGACCTGCCGCCCCTCAACCTGTTTTTATCCGAGGTGCCGGTTCTCCATTTTCGGCACTTCGGTCTTTAGGGTGGTCATGCGGCGGGGAGGTAGTACCTCCTCCTCCCCGCCGTGTGGCCTATATCGTGAAGGTGAGCGTATGGACAAGATCAAGAAGATCGAGATCAGGAATTTTCAGTCTCTCCGGTACGTCGAACTCGGGATTGGCGATATCACGACGATCGTGGGACCGTCGGATTCTGGGAAGTCGGGGTTCATCAGGGCCATCCGGGCGGCGGTGGAGAACCGGAGGGGAGACGACTTCGTGTCGCACGGCGAATCCGAGATGTCGGTGGAGTTGTGGGACCAGGGGGGCGACGGGATTCGGTGGGGCAAGCGGGGTGGGTCGGCCTACTACGTGGTGGAGCAGAACCATCACGCCGAGAAGTTCCAGAAGCTTCACGCGACGGTACCGGATGAGGTCCAACGGTTTCTCGGCATCACGCCGATCGGTCAGGATCGAGATGTCGTGACGCTGCAGTTCAGCACCCAGTACGACGCTCCCTTCTTAGTGGACAAGTCCGGGAGCCTGGGGGCTTCTCGGTTCGTCGTGGGGTTCAGCGGTTACGACGTCTTCATCACGGCAGCCGCCGCCGTGAAGCACGACATCGAGGAGGTTCGGCGCGGAATCGCGGCCAAGCAACAGGATATCGTGTCCCTGGAAGTTCAACAAAGCCGGTATCCCGAAGTCCTCGACATCAAGTCCAGGGTGTCGGACCTGAAACCACAGATGCGGGTGCTGGGTGAACTTCGGGTAAAGGCGGATTTGGTTCGCGTCATGGCGGCGCGCCACCAAGTCCTCTCCCTTTTAACCTCGGGGGTGAAGCCGGTCTTGGCCGGAGTCTCGGTCAATCTACCCAAGATCAAGCGCGACCTCGATCAGTATGAATCCGGTGCCGCCGCGCTCCAACGAGGCCGGGAGTTGGTGGAATTGGGCACGACGGGGCAAGAGGAGGTTGAGCGGTCGCGTCGCGGGATCGCGGCCTTGACGGTCGAGGACCAGGGGGTCGCGGACAAGGTTCGGGCTGCCTGGGCGGTGGCGTCGCAGCGCCGAGCCGTGGATGAGTTTCTTGCCCGTTACGCTCCGGTTCGCCGGGAGATGGACGATCTCGGAAAGCAGATTCGGTTGAACGAGTTCGAGTACGAGGACGTGCTGCGCGAGTTCGAGAAGCTTGGTCCCGAACGCTCTCGCTATTGTCCGTACTACGACCAGGATGTCCCGGAAGGAGTGGAGTATGAATGCCCCGTCGCGCGACGCTAAGTTCACGATCGTGCAGGTCAACGACGTCCACCTCGACGTCACGACCCCGGCGCGCCGTACCGACAATTACCACGACGCCGTCATGCAGAAGCTCCTAGACGTCCGGGATTATTGCAACGCCCACGAGGTCCACGCGGTGGCGTTTACCGGGGATCTTTTCAACAAGCCCGAGGGTTCGAGGGTCCCGCACCGCCTTGTATCCGAGTTGGTCGCGTACTTCGCTGGGTTCAGGCCCGGTCTCCCGGTCTTTATGGTGCCGGGCAACCACGATCTGCTGATGCGGCCCGTCCTGGACAATCAGCCCATCCGGTCCATCTACGAGGCCGGGAGGGTCGTGAATCCAGGGGACGGCATGGTGGTGGAGCGCAACGGCATTGCGGTCAACTTCGCGGGGGGCCTGTACTACGACGACATCGATGTTGATCGTCGGGGCTACCACATGAAACGGGACCCCGAGGCCCTGTGGAACGTCAAGCTGGCCCACGGGATGCTGTTGCCCGACGGTATGAAGTTTTTTGACCGCTGGACCAATCCGGTGGATTTGCTGGACTTCGAGGGCGACGTCATTCTGGTCGGCCACTACCATGACTTTCTCGGTATCTTTGGGAGCGTCCCGCGTCCCGGCAGGATGCCCATCTTGTGCGTGAACTACGGGTCCCTGTCCCGAGGTTCGATCTCGGGGTACCGGGATGATCGGATGCCGGTGTTCTGCACGATCGAGCTTGGACCATATCCTCAGATCAAGACCGAGGCCGTGATCCCGGCCAGTGCCCGAAACTTTGTCGAGGTCTTTGCCGTCGAGGACTACGAGGCCGAGAAGGTCGCGGCATCCAGGATGGAGGAGGTGGTCCAGTCTATTTCGACAATGGCACAGCAGGGGTTCGGACAGCGTAGTATTGACGCGATGGTGGACGACGCGGTCGCAGGGTGCTCCGACGCGGTCACGGTGCTGGTTCGGGGATTTGTCAAGAAAGCCCAGGGGGTGGCGTGATGGATGAGCAGGGCGCGGTCCAGGGGACGTACTTCTCTCACTGGTCCTACACGATGTACTGCCAGTGCCCTTATCGGTACAAGCTGTGGTTCATCGACAAGGTCGCGCGGGATCGGAGCCAAGAGGACCGAGGATACGACATCAAGGGGTCGGTTCCGCACCAGTTGGCCGAGAAATTTTTCCGAATCCCGATCGAGCAGCGAAAGGTAGAGATGATTCGAGAGTGGTTTGGACCAGAGTTCGATTCGTTCGTGGCGAACCACACGATTGACTACGAGCTTCACGGCCCGGTCGAGGGACTTCGACGCGAGACTGAACGCTGCACCGTCGCGCTCATGACGATCCTGTTGAGCACCGGACTCCACGAGGCCGATGTCGACACCGAGCTTCAATTTACCGAGCAGGTTGCGCCGGATCTGAAGATCGGGGGCAAGATTGACCTCGTAGTCCATCACGATCGTGCCAGCAAGATCGTGGACCTGTAGGACATTAAGGCGGCCCGGAGCGTTGACCTGCAGCAACTCTACTTCTATGGGGCGGCGTTAAAGAACCAGGGATTTTTCATTAGGAAGTCAGGATTCCTGTTGTTGCGCGAGGGACGCATCCGGAATTCCGTCCTGCTGGACGCCGGGTATAGCAAGGTGTTCTCGGCCCTTCGGGATTGTGGCCAGCGCATCAGGGCGGGAACGTTTCCCACGATATATAACCGGTTTTTCTGTTCACGCTGCGAGGTCAGGGGATTTTGTGATCAGTACCGTAATTACGGATCGGCGGGCAATTGTTCGCTTCCGTCGGGAAAGGTCCCGTTTTAATTTTTTTCTTGGGAGCGCGGCGACGTGGTAATGATATAGTCAGGGGGTGCAAGATGTCGAACGAAATTGTCGAGAAGGTCAAGAAGTTGCGGGAGCGGCAGGCCGCCGTTGAGTCGCGGCGGGTTCAGCTTCAAACCCGTCTGGACGTCAAGATCACGGAATTGGATCGGCTCAAGGACGAGAGCCGGGAGAAGTTCAGGGTCGAGATCGAGGATCTTCCCGCGTTGGTGGCGCGGCAGGAGGTCGAGATCAGCCAGGGGATCGCGGCATTAGACGCTGCCTTGGCGGACGTCGACGCCAAACTCCGGTCGGTGGAGATTTCGTGATGGAATTCTGTATCGAGCGAGACCGGCTGCTGTACCTACTGGACCGGGCGATCAAGACCGTGGCGGTCCGGGACGTCAAGGAACTGTTCAAGAACTTCGTGTTCCGGGTGGAGCAGGATGTCTTGACGGTCGTGTCGTTCGATTTGGAGATGGGGTGTTGCGTCCAGGCCAAGGTCAGGGGCGTAGGAGAACGCGAGATCCAGGGAGGATGCGTCGGAATTCCGGCGGAAAAGCTCATGGGGGTCGTGAAGTCGTCAAGTCGAGGTCAGGACTTCGAGTTCCGGGCCGACGATGCTGGTGTTTCGATCAAGTCCGGGGGTGCGTGTTGGACCTTGACTCCTCGGGACATCAAGCGCTACCCCAAGACCCCGGGGTTCAAAGATTCTTCTCGGTGGGTTGTGCCCAGCACCCTGCTGGTCGCGGGACTGCGCGCTACCTATCGGGCGTGTTCTGCCGACGATACCCGGAGAGGTCAGGTTTGCGTTCACTTGACAACCGAGGGATTCTTCGCGATTGACGGTAAACGGTCGTACTGGAAGATCGCGAAACTCCCGGTCGCGAACCCCGTGATGTTGCATCGGAATGCCGTCAAGTTCTTGGTGGACGTGCTGCCGATCGATGGGGATGTGGAAGTTTCGGAGGACGACTTCTTCGTGATGTTCCGCCACGATCAGGATCTGTTTTACTGCCTTAAAACCGAGGATAAGCCGATCGACATCTACGGGTCGGTTTTCGCCCCACTGCCCCCCGAGACCCCTGGCGACCTCGCGATGGAGGTTGGTCGGTCCAGCCTCATCGCGGGGTTGTCCAGGGTGTTTGTCTGTTCGGACTCCGGTACCGTGACGATCCAGATGGACGATGCCGATGTTCCTAAAGTAAGGTTGACCGCCCAAGATCGTAATGGCGACACCGCCGTGGACGTAGTCGATGGTTCGAGATCGTGGTCCGGAGAGTGCAAAGTCAATGGAGAAATCTTGCTGGAGGCGCTACAACTTCTTCGTGGAGATGCCGTCGTGATCGAGGCGATCAAGAGGCCGGGGAAGTCGGTATACCGGATCAAGGAGGGGGACTTTTGCGCCGTCTTGATTGCGCCGAGGGAGCGGGACGATGGAACTTGATAGGATTCGGGACCTGCGGGAGAGGGTCCGGGAGGCCGGGGTTCGGCATCATCGGGAGATTGACGATGGTGTTCGTGATGGGATCGGGAGGGAAGTCTTCGCTCTCATGAATGAACTCTGGACCACGGTGGCGTCGTGCGATGAGGCAAAGTTCAAGATGTCGGTAGGATCACACGATTTTCACCTTGTGGCTCGGTGGAATGGGGCACTTCGTCCTTTCGTCACGATGTCGGTTGTTGATAACTTCGACGGAACCTCGGCGGTGGTGGAAATCCCGGAGGGCCTGATTGACGAGTTGATCGTGGGCTTTACCAAGATGAAGAAGTTTTACGAGCTATTCGACGACCGACAGCTTCCATTGCCGCTGGATCAAGACGAGGAGGTAGGGACGTGAAGATACTGTTGATGGGGAGTAACAAGAAGGTGGCTAGGTTGGACGCTCGGCTCCGGAAAATTTCGGTTGGCAACATCGAGATTAACCACGTCGACAGGACCGGGGGGCTGAACGAATTTCACCGGTTCGTCGTGTCGGCTGATTTCATCATCCTGGCCGACTACAACCTTGGAACCGCTGAGATCTTCGAGCTAGGCTTCATGACGAGATCGTTCTTTTCCCACAAGGGCGCATCCGATCTGTACTGGGTGTTTGCCCCCGCGCCCCTGGCCCAAGGATTCGAGGCCGTGGGGATGTTCCTGGAACGAGGATGCCGCCTGTACCGGAAGATCGAGGAGATCGAACAGTACATCGAATCTTTGGACATTGGAGGACGGAATGCTGGAAAATCTGCGTCAACGGTTTGACGACGCCGCCAGTCGCGCCACGTTCATCGAGGGGGCTTACGCGTCGCGCGCCCAGTACCTAGGATCCCTTCGGTCAAAGGTCCAAGATGCCGAGGAGTCGTTGCGGGATCTCCAGGAGTGCGGAGCGATCCTGAATGCTCTGACGACGGCGTCGCAGCAGATGTTGAAGGACCGGTTGGAGGGGATCGTGACGTACGCGCTGTCCCGGGTGTTCGAGCGGGAGTTCAGGTTCGTTGTCGAATTTCGGCAGTCCCGGGCCAACGTGATCGTGGAGTTCAAGTTGGCCAGCGAGGAAACGGGGTGGGAACCGGTGGAGTTGCAGGACGCCAGGGGCGGGGGCGTGTGCGAGATCGTGGGGTTCATCATCAGGCTCGTGTTCCTGCTGTACCTGAAACAGGACCAGCGCCAGATCATGGTGCTGGACGAGCCATTCGGGTGGGTGTCGGCCCAGTACGTCGACAACCTCATGGAGTTGATCCGGGAGTTGGTGGCGAAGACCGGGATGCAGTTCGTTCTGGTCACCCACAACGACAGGATCGCGGAACTAGGGGATCGGCGTTATCGGTTCTCGTTGGACCACGGCAAGACCGTGGTGCAGGCGCTGGGCGGTCAAGATGCGTAAAAGTCCCGCTGGTGTCGCCACGACCGATTTGGTGCTGTCGGTCCACAGGGGCGGAAGTGCTGACGTGTTCCCCGAGGTGGCGAAGCTGTGGATCAAGCCGGGCGCGATCGTGGCGGACGTGACGGCGATGCAGTGTCGGTGGGTCCAGACGTTGATCAACACGAAGAAGGTGAAGTCATGAAGGGGGTGGGTGAGCCGATCGAGAGGTCCAGGTTCTACTCGTACTTCGGGAAGAATGAAATCCCAGGGGGGGAGCAGGGGAGCGGTAACTTTCCGTTTGTCGTCCGGCGCGAAACTCCCGACGGTATCAAGGACGGGGTGGACGTCGTGGTGGCGTTGCGGGAGTTCGGTCGCCTTTTGGATGAGTCGTTCGAGACCTGCACCGTCCAGAGATGCGATGAAGTTCATAAATTGATGGCGTTCTTGATGAACCGCGCCAACTTGGCCGCGTGCCCCGCGTCTACCAAGCACCACCTATGTTGCGAGGGGGGTCTGATGGCCCACAGCGTCGGCGTGACCAAGATGGCGCTGTACCTGGCGGAGTCGATGGACCTGCTGCACGCGATCCCACGCCATTCCATTATTCAAGTTGGGCTGTTCCACGACGTCGGGAAGGTCGGGACCATCGGGAGAGAACTTCATCGCCGGTACGTCCCCAACGTGTTGAAGTCCGGCAAGATTTCGGACGCCATCCCGTACCAGCACGGAAATTCCCTGGCCATGCCGATCGCGGCCCAGTCGCTCATGTTGGTGTCGAGATTCGTGGACCTCGAAGAGGCCGAGGCCCAGGCGATCTTGGCCCACGATGGTCAGTACATCCAGGAGAACAAGCAATTCGCCCAGCACGAGACCCCTTTGACGCTCCTGATCCACCATGCCGATATGTGGTGCTGTCGTGTCCTGGAGGACCGCACCCCGCTCAACTATGGGTTCGGGGGAGGGGCCGTGAGTGGCGAGTCAGCGCAGCAGCCGCCGAAAAATTCTTTATGACGAGCTTCTGGAGCGTCACGGCGCGATGGTCGAGCTAATCGTCAGTCAGGTGAGCCGTCGGTTCCCCCCGGGCCTGTTTGACTCCCGGGACTTGGTCCATGAGGGCGTCATCGCCCTGATGCTGGCGGCGGACCGATTTGACCCTGATCGCGGCGTTTTCGACGATTACGCCAACGTCGTGATCAGGGGATCGGTCCTGCGGGCCGTTATCAAGGGTCAGTGGGGATGGAGTGCCGACGTGGACCCCGACACCATCGAGGCCCCGCTGCACGATGTTCACGATTTTCTGATGGAACTGTCGATCCCCCAGCGTTACGTGGTGGTTCGATCATTTGGGCTTGACGGCGCTCGTGCGCTGGACGATGGGGAGATGGCGAATCACTTGGAGGTGAGGGCGGCCAGGATCGCGGTTATCCGGATGGAGGCCCTGGCGTTGATGCGGAGAATAGCGGACGAGGAGGTTGACGATGGCGGGTAGGAAATGGCGGGGCGTGACCCAGGACGATATGCCGGGACGGGGGGAGGAGCAACGGTACCGGCGCTTCGAGGTGCTGAAGGGTCTTTCGAGTCGACCCAGGACAACCCGGGAGATCACGACCGCGTGGCAGCGGAGAGTCCGGGGAGTCGGTTGGGGTGCTGGATCCCATCAAGACGCGCGAGACCTGTCTAGCGTGCGTTCCGATCTTTGCGCTCTTCGTCATTGGGGTTTGGCGAACAAGTTGCCGCGCAGTGGAGTTAATCGACAGGATAGGTGGACGGTGGCGTGAAGCCAGAGTTGATCAATAGTTGGTTGCGCCAGAACCTTGGAACGCTGGACTTGTCGGCCCATTACCTTGGCGATGAACCCAACACGTTTCACCGCGACATCAAAGACATGATGAGATCGGCGGGGTTCAAGGTGTTGCTGGCCTCGACGATGCCGTATGGTGCGTCTGACGGGAATCTCGCGATCCCGTTGCTGTACTCGATGCTGCACCATCGTTTTCCTAGTTGGGCGGTGGAGCGGGCGTACTTGCCCAATTCTCGCCGCGACATCAAGGCCATGCGGTCAGCGGGGATTCCGTTGTTCTCGGTCGAGTCGAAGCTCCAGTTTCGCGATTTCGACGTCGTGGGATTCTCGGTTTTGAATTACTTCGCGTACCTGCATGTCCCGTGGATGCTCCACGAAGCCGGTATCCCGTTGTACAGCCTAGATCGAGATCAAGGTGATTGGCCCATCATCATGATGGGGGGATCGGTCGCGGGTGGTTGCGAGGTGCTGGCGGGGGGCAGGGGCGGCGTGTACGACCTCGCGTTCCTTGGCGAAGCCGACGACGTCCTGGGCGATGTTTTGGACGCGATCCGTAGAGGTAGGGTGGCGGGGCAGTCGAGGCACGATATACTGCGATATTGTGCCGCCACATTCCCTGGGGTCTATGCTCCTCGGTTCTACGATGTTCACCACGATCCTGGCAGTAGTGCCGTGGTGTCAAGAACCAAGTCGGACCCGGAGGTCCCGGATCGCGTCAAGGTCGTGAAGGCCCGTAACCCGTGGGTCGCGGAAGCCCCGGTTGTCCCGTTCAGCGACGGGATCAACGCGGGCTGCATCGAGATATCGAGGGGCTGCACCAACAGTTGTAACTTTTGCTACGAGAGTTTTTGGTATCGTCCGTACCGTGAACGATCGGTGGACTCGCTGGTCTACGATCTTGCCAGGATCGTGCGGAACACCGGGGTCGCGCGCGTAACGCTCATGGGGTTCTCGACCACCGATTACCGTCACAAGCGTAAGCTTCTGAAGCGTATCCGCGAGCGCGTCAGCGCCGACGTCGGGTTGTTGGCCGTGCGGCCCGACACGTATCGTCAAGACCCGTTGTTCGCCAATGAAATTCACGACGCTGGGGTCTCGACCATCACGTTGGGCGTCGAGGGCGTGTCGGACCGGATCCGGCGTAAGTTCAACAAGTGCTGCACCCGGGACGACATCGTCGAGGCCGTGAAGCTCGCGATCGAGCAGGGGTGCCGCGAGGTCAAGTTGTTCTTTATCGCCAACGTCCCGGGTGTTGAGGACCGGGACTTCGCCGAGTTGATCGATCTTCTGACCAGGATCAACGAGGTCCGGGACGAAGTGGTGTCGCGGCATCCAGACCGGAACAAGAAGCGGTGCGACGTGGCCCTGACGTTCACGCCCCTCATCATCGCTCCGTTTACTCCGTTTCAGTGGCACGGCACCACGATCGACCAGCGCACCACGATGCCGTGGATACCGAAGATGCAGCAGTTGGGTTATAAGTTTCGACTGGGCCAGGGTGCCCGGTACGACGCCAGCTACGTGGATCAGTTGCTCCATCTTGGGGATCGTCGCGTTACGCCCGTGTTGGTTCGGGCGTCCCAGGACGACACCTTGTACTTTGGGCATATCGGCAAGGGCGTGAAGCGCCGGTGGGATAGGTATTTGGCTGACCAGGGGGTATCGTTCGACACGTATTTCAAGCCCAAGGCTCAGGACCACGTGTTCCCCTGGGACTTCATTGACAACGGCGTCGATCGGGATCGTCTGTGGGACCAGTACCGGCAGTCGTGTGCTGATGTTTCGTCTGGACGCAGGTGCGTTGAGGACTGCTATGGTTGCGGGGCTTGTCCTCCTGGTTTGCTTCGTGATCGTCAACAGGCGGAACCGGATCTCGACGATCAAGAATTCAGGGTCAAGCCGTTACGCCAACGTCTCAAAATTACCAAGGGGGTCAGGTGGCTGCGGTCCGAAGCCGAGATCGACGACCTTCATCGAACTATCCCGCGTGCCCACTGGGCCACCAGGATCAGGGGGGCCGCGTTTCGTAACGATTACGAGATCGACAAGGACCGGATATCGTTCGCCACCGACAGGATCGAGTTCTTCAACCATGCCAGCGGCGTGGACTACGTGGACGTGATGTTTTGTGGAGAAGTTCCGGAGTCCCGCCAGTACGTCGAGGCCATGAACCGGGAACTAGGCGCTGGCATTAGGTTCAAGAGTGCGGTAAAATTGGGGAGGAATCGCGAGACTCCTCGGTGGAGAACGATGGGTGTGGTGTCGATGTACGAGATTCGTTTTGCTCATTCGGTTCCTGATGCCGAAGCCAGGATCGCGGCCTTTATGGCGAGAGACGATATTCCGCCCGATGTCGTGATGCCGAATCGTGGCAATGGTCTGAACGTGACGGCTGCGATGCGGCAGGAGTTCGCCCGCCAGTATCCCACGGCCTTCAGGATCGCGCATAAGTCTCGCTGGGGGGTGGAGCAGATTTTCATTGACTTCCGCCCTCGTGTCATCTTGTTCGACATCAATCCAGTCGCGGGGGTCGCGCGCCTGATCGTGAAGGGCGGAATATCGCCGATGGATGCGTTCCGTCGAATCCTTCGGATCCCCCAGCGTGCCAGTATGGGCAATGAGGTCCGGAGGGTCATGATGTTGACGATCTCGGAACAGCAGGACCTCTTGGCGCAGGGGTGCCGCGAGTGCGGTCGCCCTATTGACTGTACCCCTGTGGGCGACCTGATTGATCCTGAGCGGTGTTACCGCCATGTTGTCTGGGGTTCGTGATGGCGATCATGACGCGTTGCGCTAATCCTTCGTGCCGCACGATGGTGCGTCGCTATCGCGCGGGGTCAAATCAGTCGGGGTTCAGGCAGTACTGTTCTCGCCGGTGCTGTGGCGCGTTTCCTCCATCGTGGATCAGGGTATGCCGACAGGCCGGAATCGAGGTATCGGAGGTGGCGTTGCGTGATTATATCCAGTACCTCATGGTGGTCCCGGGGTTCTCGGTGGGTGAATTCTGCCGGTCCTACGGGGTGTCGCGCAGTAATTTTCTGGTGATGCGCAAAAAACTGGGGCTTGAGCGATGAGTCGTGGTAATGATAGAGGTACGGGGGGCAAGAATTATCGGGATCTTCGCGAGCTTTCTGCCGAAACTGGACTTTTGCCCCAGGATTTGAAGAGGATATTCAGGTCGGTCCTGAAGGTGGCTTTTTGTCAAGGCAGCGTGACGATCCGGGAGTTTGGCAGATTCGAGGTCCGGATGTCGAAGCCGATGCGTCGTCGAGACATGCGGACGAAACGGTGGATCGAGGTTCCCGCGAGGATAAGGTTCGTTTTCCTCCCTAGCGAGAAATTGATGATGACGTTGAACGGAAAGTTCAGGAGTCGAGATCTACGAGACTTGAACGAGCAGGAGTTGCGCGAAATTCAATCTACGGTCAGGGCGTGGAACCCGAAGGGCGGAGTTCACAATCCCCGGCCCCAACGGTAAGGAGGACGTGCGGTGGAATCCATCAAGGTAACGGGGTTTGTCAATCGGTACCAGGGGACTGCCGGAATT
>Ga0315273_10007314_pt1 | contig 13817 bp, 9 predicted proteins | sample YL17G02_0_MG_FD_205753 | JGI IMG/M metagenome (GOLD analysis project Ga0315273, IMG submission 205753) | Sediment microbial communities from Yellowstone Lake, YNP, Wyoming, USA - YL17G02_0 | ecosystem: Environmental > Aquatic > Freshwater > Lake > Sediment | place: USA: Wyoming | collected... | reverse complement strand
GTTGGAAATGCTCTTCAGACGCAGATGCGATGCGGATTGTTGTAGCCGATTATTGCGAATAATTGTAAATAGTGTTAAAAAAAAGTAAAGGGAAAAAAGGTATAAAATACGACCCCTACAATCCAGTAAAAAACGGGCGCACCCATAGTATCCTTTTAAGGGGGTTTGGAATTAAAAGCGCGAAAAAGGGAAACTCGTATGGAAAACAATGATTGTATCCGTGACGTTTTTGAAAACCACCACACCATTGCGGTCTATGGAATGTCGAAAAATCCAGAGAAGGCTGCGCATCGAGTACCAGCCTTTCTTCTTTCCAAAGGATATGCCATCATCCCCGTTAATCCCAGCGCGGATATGATTCTCAACCGGAGATGCTATCACAGTTTAAAAGAAGTAGATGAGCACATTGACATAATGGAGGTGTTTCGTCCTTCCGAAGAGGCGCTCAGCATTGTCCAGGAAGCTATCGCAAGGAAAAAAGAGAAGGGTGATGTAGCGGTCATTTGGCTTCAGGAAGGGATTCGAAACGAAGAGGCCAAAATGCTGGCAGAAAAAAACGGTATCATATTTCTTCAGGACCGCTGCATGTTCAAAGAGTATAACCGCGCTTTTTCCGAATCATAAGCGAGGGAAAAGAGCGGCGGCCAAAAAAAACAATTACCTTATAAACTGGGTACCCAATCAATCGGTTGCAATGGAAGCATCATGGAAAATCTTTTCCGTTTTAACTCCCGGCGCATTTCTTTTTTGATCATTGTACTCGTCTGTCTTGGTCTTGCCTTGCGGTTAGTAGGGCTCACCAAGGGGATCTGGCTCGACGAATTTTATTCGATTGCAAAAATATCTCAGGGTGACTTGATCGCCAACTTGAGAGCATACGATCATCCGCCGCTCTATTTTGTTTTTCTGAAACTGTGGTATTTGGTTAACACCTCGGAGCCATTTTTACGATTATTCTCTGTCATCTGGGGAGTGGGCACCATTATTGTGGTTATAAAATGGATCGAGGGCTATACACCTCTTGCCGGAATCATTTCGGGAATATGTTGTGCGCTTATGCCGGCTCTTCTTCGTTTCTCTCAGGAAATTCGAGGATATTCACTCCTGCTTTTTGCCACTGCCTTGTCCTTTTATTTTGCTTCCCAGATTGCTAAGAATCCAAATAAGCGCTCTCACTATATCGGGTTAGCCGCTTCGCTCACTGCCGCGGTTGCTACCCATCTGGTCGGAATAATTCTGCTACCGAGCATTTTTCTTTTTCTTTTGCTCGGTATGCCACATCCTCAAAAACTTCTTTTCCGCAAAATCATCCTCTCGCTGGTTATTCCCAGCATTGTTTTTATTGTGGATTATTATTTCATTATGCCGGCATACGTTCGGAGCAGAACTGCGGCGACCTGGTGGATGCCACCGGTAACCGGTGACCTCATCGGGAAGGTTGGTGCTTATTTAGTTGGTTTTCCTTCGACTGAGTGGTCGTTTTCAGTTTTTGAGAAGTACGGTATGGTGGTTGCTTTTGCGGCTATGGCTTTGTTATGCCTGATGTTTGCGATTTTTGCCGGGAGTCTTTTGGCCGGAAATTGGCGTCGAAGTTATCCTTTGCTGGTTGCCGCACTATGTCATTGCTCGTTATTAGTCGGGTACTCTTTTTTCAAGGTTCCCATCTTTGGCGAACGAACCGCACTGCCGGCGCTTATCCCTTTGATTGGGTTCATGGGGTGCAGGCTGCCACAATCAAACTCCCCAAAATACAAATGGTTTCCAGTGTCGCGCTTCTTATCATCAGCATGAACACCATTGTTGCCTGGACAGCGCATAAAGCGTGGACGCCTTATGAACATACACGGGACATAGCTCAAACATTACAACAAAGAAGGCAACCTCATGATGTTGTAATATTTTATCCGTCTTATTTCTCTTGGCCAATCCGATATTATTACCATGAATTGCTGATGGAGGATCAAATATGTATTAAAGACGATGCGAGTTTTGGGGAAATTGAAGGAATAAAAAAGACGATACAGAAGACCGCGCCTTCGGCGGTGTTTTTGGTTGTGCGTAATGATTCAAATGTGAAAAAGGCTTTTACAACGTACAAGCATCTTCAGGAGGTTTTGGCTTCTGAAATAGGTTCGCCCGATGTAATAAAAGTTTTCGACACACTATCAATTACCCACTACAGAAGAGCAAAAAATGATAAGACTTCTTGAAAAAATTACCAACCGTGTGCGCACTGGTTCGCGGCAAGGATTTTTGCCCACGGGCTGAGTTATTGTGGCGACGATTCAAACAGGTTAGTAGTGAGGTGAGGAGCGCTGTTGGCGGCGCTCAATGCGAAGAGCGCTTGTCTCCCGTGACGATTTTCAGGAACAGACGGATAGTGGTTTTGTCCGGTCCTTGTGGGTCTATGACTCCCCTGATAAAATAAATGACTTACTCAGACGGATGGAAGAAGCAAAGTGCAGTTCCCGCTTTTGGATGTTACATCACGATAAAACCGGGGTCGCACTCCATAGCAGTTTACGACTTTATATTGACTGGTCTTCTGCCACAATAGCAATTGTCTATCATAACCCCACGATGACGCTTAAAAAACAAATCTGATGGACTTCATAAGGGGAATCTTAACACAAACCACGAGGTGGTTGCATCCGTCCGTGGATGGGGGCGGTTTGCTTTTGATTGCTGGCATAAGCTTTATATTCAAAAAGAAAAAGCTGATGATGTCTTCCACTTCTTCTATCACCATTACCCGAACGTGGAGCACAGAACCGCACGCCTCCAAAGAGAGATGATCGAGTTAAAAGAATTAGCCCAGTACGAAGAGCTCGAAGAAGGGATGCCGGAAGTCTATTAAATTGCTTACCCCTCCTCTCGGTAGGGAAAGTATACTCTTTTTAATCCCCCCTGTTTTTTCCCCGGTTATCTTGTGTCGGCGCTCCCGGCGTTTTTGTTTGTTTTGTTGTTACCAAGTCACTATTATGACGAATCGACTGATACGTGGCACGCTATACGCAGGCCAGCGTTGGTTAAACCTCCTCATATTTAGTTAACTATTTGAAATTAAAGATAGTTTGTTAATTGATCAACTCAGGCATAGCCTTTGTCCAATTTTTTTTGGTAAACCCTCAGTGCCTGAGGAGGGAAAATCATGCGTTTGATGATAACCGCAGGTATACGGTTATAAAATCTCATTGACAAATCTTCCTCGTTATGAAACAAAATCATAACAAAAATTGAGATCTTCGTTGCTGAGAGGGAATATTCTCGGGAAAAACGCTGACTTTTTTAAGAAAAAATTTTTCTAAGGTGTTTACCGCTCAGACTGTTGATATGCTTAACTGGCTGGAAGCCTGGTTATTACAAGGGCTTGATTATTACAGGAGATGACCATGGATCAAAACCGACGGGTTGTCCCTCGGAAAGGACTTTTAGTTCATGCGATGCTTTCCGCTGGGGCGATAGTCTTCATGGCAGGCACTGTCCTGATTGCCTACCAGGGGGGCACAGTGGCAAAGGCGCTTATTGCCGCTTTGTCCGGCGTGCTTGCCACCGCGATTCTTACCTATTCCTTTACCGGGCGGTTTCTCACTTTCCGGGAAGCGATCCAGGATTTTCTCGTCACGGGACTTCTGGTCTTTTCAGTGCGGGGTGCTTTGCGGATATGGCAAGCGCCGGCTTCGTGGAGTGAGATTTTTACGTTCACTGATTTTGCCGCCGCGCTGGTCATCGTCATCTATTTTGGGATGATCACTTTTTCTCTCGCTACGACCAGCAGCCGCAAAAAACCCCTTCATGCCGCTGGGGTGCTTGCCGCCCCGGTTCTTTTTAATTGGCTGCTTCTTTTACAGTCCCCGGTGCTGCTTCAACAAAGTGGCTCAGCCCTGATGTTCGGCATGAACGCTTCGCCGGAGTTTTTTCAGGCTTTGGGACGGGTGATTGTTTTGATAGTATTTAACGAGGGAGTTTCCGGCCTGGTGAGCATTCTTATTGCCGGACGCCTGGTGCGGGACGGTCGGGTGCATGCTTTATTAATTATCAGCGCTTTATGGTGCGGGCTGACTCCGGCTATCGCCAACGGGGGTTCTCTTGCCAGCGTTGCGTCTTCGCCGTTTATCTTTCGGATGGCTTTGGTGCTTGCGGCCACCATGGCTTCCCAAGCCGGCCTGTGGGGGCAGGTGTATCTATTGACCGGTATTCTTCTGGACGTTATGCACGGCAAGAAGCCGACGTGGTACTGGGGAACGGAACATTTCCGGAACGGGTGCGTAAAGGGAGCCGTGTATAGCGGGATTTTTATGGCGCTTGTCCACAGTAGTGCCCAGTTGCTTAAGGCCCACCAGGTTCACTTCCTTTTCACCCAACATCCATTGGTAACCTCTCTTTTGATTGGTGCTCTCCTGTTTCCGCTTTTAAAAACCATTATTGAAAGTTTTGACGTGAGTACGCCCTTTTTCGGAAGGCTTGCCAATAATTACCGGGCAATCACGCATTGTTTGCGGGGGGCGGTCGTCGGAGGCGTGCTCTGCTGCGCATTACGCGGTGGGTTGCTTATTGCCGAAAGCCTTGATCGATTTATGTGGGGGTTTGCCATCGGCGCTGTTGCCTATGGCGGGGTTGACCTGTTCCGAGACATGATTGAAAGCGCAAAAGGCACGCGGAAGAAATTGCAGACGTGGAAGGTATACGCTCTCGGTGCTTTTCTGGGGGGCACGATCGGTGGCATTCTCGCCTGGTATTTTGACGGGCCTCAGACCAGCGTGGTTGCTGAGAAGCTGCAACGCTATGGCGCGCTTTTTTATCCGGCCTCAGGAATCGAAGTAAAGGACTACGTTACCTATCCTCTGTTTAACAAATGGGGCGCCACGAATCTTGGCACGGTGGTGGGGGGTGTCCGGCTTTTGTATTGCGAAGCAGTTGCCGGCGTGGTCAACTGGGCGTTTGCCGCGCCGCTTTTTAGCATTAACCTGGTTCTGCTTACCGCACTTTTACGCCGCAGCACCGCCCCGCTCCGGGAACTGATGAGCATGGCGGGGTTTACCGGTGTTGTTGAACAGACCGTCCGCGTCTTGCGGTGGGGCTTGTGGATGGCACCCATTATTAATTCTTTTTTGAAAATGTCCCCGGACCCAACCTGGTACAACCAGGACGGCGCGATTCGCAGCACCCTGGCAACCGTGAAAACGTTTACGGTGGCTTCAGGTTCATTTCGCTCGTGGAGTCTGCAGGTGTTCACGAATCTTCTGGTCTATGATTGGTTCCGGGTCCTTATCTGGTTTGATCACATGGGGTTGCGGGTGGCAACCTTAGTGAATTTATCATTTGTGGGCGGGGACCTGGTTGATGAAAAGGCTGCCCGCGCTCTTGGCTACTCTGCCCGCACGCGCTGGATGCCGGAAGGAGTGAGGCGATTTGCGACCTGGGCGCCGCTGCTGATTCCTTTCTTCATTCCCCGGGGCAATGAGTGGGATATGGTCTGGACCCAGTATGAGGCCTTGAGTAAAATCCAGGGCTCGACCTTTTTGCCTCCCGGAGCCTCTCTGGCCGGGGCATGCATTCTTGGTGCGTTGACAATCGGGCTTTTTATGGTGATGCGAAACGCACGCGGCAGCGCGCACGACCTTTCCGCGCACAACAGCGGAAGAGAAGGAACGTCCAACTGCCCCGCCATCCTGCGGGAAGAAAAGACCCATGTGCTTACCAATGGCGTTTACACCGTTGAATTAAAAGCCGGCGGCCGAGGATACAGCCGGGTGTTTAGTTCCGTGCGGAAAGGTGAAGAGCTTGACCTGACCCGTTCACCTGCTGACCCGCAGTGGTTATGCGGCAAATTTTTCTATCTAAAAGACAAAGACCTGCCTGAAGAAAACCCTGGCAGTATCTGGTCTCTATCCTATAATCCGGTGCAGCGGGCTGGGTCTGATTACGCAGTCACACGGCTGAGACCGGATGCGGTCAAAATTTCCCATACCTATAACCGCATTCATTCTGAGACCGTGCTTTCGGTTGCCGGACAGGACACAGTGGAAATCTGGCAGGTGCGTTTGCAGAATCTTGAAAACAAACCCCGGATGCTTGAACTGACCAGCTACCGCGAGCTGGTCATGAATGTTCACGGCGCATTCTGGCGGCATCCGATTTTTAATAATCTTCATGTGGCTACCTGGTTTGTGAGGCCCCTAAATGCCATTTTTGCTCGCAACAACTTGCTTAAGGACGCGCGCCGTGATTCCACGAGGAGAAAACGGTCGCGGGAGACAACCTTCCACGCGGTCAAAGAAAATGCCGACGGAACCGTAACCTTGATTGGCTATGAAGACTATCGGCCTTACTTCCTCGGACAGGCAACCCTGCGTGTGCCCGAAGGATTGCGTAAGAACCTGCGAGATCCGCAAGACGAAGGCTTGCTGTACAGCTTTTCTCCTGCTGCCTGTCTGCGACTTCTCATCCAGCTTCCGCCTCACGGGAGCACGGAGGTGCTGTTTGTGGACGGTTACGCAGAAGATGAGCATCGGGCTGCTCAGGTGATTACGCGCTATCTGGGGATTCCCAACCCGAACGGACACACCTTCGAGGCGTCGTTTATCAAGATGCGGGGATTGTTGAACCATGAATCGTCGGGGAATCAGCAAGATACTCTTCGCCAACCCCACCAGGACAAAGTACTTTCCCCTGACACCGGAGTGTTTTCTTTTTCCGAAGACGGAACCGAGCTTCACATGGGTTGGAAAACCCCCCGGCCCTGGGCTCACATCATGGCCAACGAAAAAGGATATGGAGCGATCGCGGGCAATGACGGCGACATTTATTCTTTTATGGGAAACGCCCAGCAAAACGGTCTTACGCCGTTTAATTTTGGCTCGACCCTGGTGCAGACGCCGAGCCAGGTGCTCTACCTGTTCAACCAGGCCACGGGGAAAGCGGAAACACCTACCTATGCCCCATTACGGCAGAAAGATGCCCAGTATCGGATAACCTTTGGCCGGGGCTATGTAATTTACAAAAAGGTACGGGAAAGCGTGGATATGGAATATACCCTTGCGGTGCTTCCTGACCAGCCCGCTGAGGTCCGTCTGCTGACGATCCGCAACCGGGGGAACGAGATGATTTCCTACCGGGTCGTGCCCTATTTTCAGATGATGCTCGGCGAGGAGGCGTTTGATACCGAGGGGAAAATAATCGCCCGTTTCGACGACGCCCGGCAGGCATTCTGTTTCACGAACCCGGACAATGATTTTCACAAGGGGTGGGCCTTTATCGCCACCAGCCTTCAGGTGGAAGCTGTTGAGACCCTCAGAAAACGATTTATTGGGGGACCGGACCGGAGAATTTCCTGGCCATACATGGTGGAACACGGAACGCCTGATCCAAGCCAGACCGACGGCGGCTACCGCATCGCCAGTCTTGCCTCTACCGTAACCATTCCGCCCGGGGGGGAAGAAACCATCGCCATCGTGGTCGGCCAGACTGATGATTTTGAGACTGCTGACACAATCATCAGAACCCTGCGCGAGGTTCCGGCAGCACAGGAGGCTTTGGTAAAGACCAAACGCTGGTGGTCGGACAAACTTTCCCGCATGAGAATCGAGACCAATGAGCCGGCCTTTGACCGGATGGTAAACGACTGGCTGCCCTACCAGATTTACGTCTCCCACTTGTGGGGAAGAACCGGGCTATGCCAGCGGAGCGGCGCCTACGGGTTCCGTGATCAGATTCAGGATGTTCTGCCCCTTATGTTTATTGATCCGGAAACCTGCCGCAGCCAAATACTGCTCCACGCGAGCCAGCAGTTTGCTGAAGGCGATGTCCTGCAATGGTGGCATCAGTCCTGGGAAGGAAAAACCGGGCTCGGGCTTCGGGGCCGCGCCTCTGACCACCACCTCTGGCTGCCTTACATAGTCTTCCATTATGTGCACGCAACGGGCGACCACGGCATCCTTGATGAAAAGGTGCCGTTTCTTGAGCCACGCCCCATTCCGAAAGGCGCGAATGAAATTCTCTTCGCCCAGCGCAGTTCACGGGGGTTTGCTTCGCTTTACGAACATTGCCTGAAGGCGATTCGTTTTTCCCTCCGCAAACAAGGATCTCACGGGCTCCCGCTTATCGGCACGGGCGATTGGAATGACGGGTTGAATCAGGTGGGCCCCCGCGGTAAAGGTGAAAGCGTCTGGCTCGGGTTTTTTCTTTATGAGGTTCTTTGCCGGTTCGCCGAACTGATGGAAATAAAGCAAGATAAATTTACCAAAAAATATTTTTCTCAAAAAGCCCAAAACCTGAAACAGGCCCTTGACCGGATGTGGCGGGGTAATCATTACATCCGCGCGATCACTGATGATGGCCGGGAGCTTGATCTGGCCGATGCTCTTACCGCATCATGGCCGATTATTTCCGATGCGGCGGATTTTGAAAAAGGGGCAGTGGCAATGGAAACCGGCTTAAAGGAGCTGGAAAAGGACAATATGATTTTGCTTTGTTCCCCGCCTTTTACTGATGATTCAGACCCGTATCCGGGCAGGATCGCCGACTACCCGCCCGGGGTCCGGGAAAACGGCGGTCAGTACTCCCATGGCGCATCATGGATGGTGGACGCTTTGCTGCGTCTCGCTGATCTGGCGGAGGAAAGAGGAAAAGCTGATCAGGTGAGCACGTACCGGGCAAAAGCGGTTGAGGTGTGGCTTAAGATTTCCCCCCTGACGCACATGAATAACCGCTCCTATGGCCTTTCTCCCCACCAGCAGGCAGCGGATATCTACTACGGTCCGGGTTATGAGGGCCGCGGGGGCTGGAGCTGGTACACTGGTTCTGCCGGCCGTATGCTTTATACTGCCTATACCATCCTGGGCTTAAAGATGGCGCAAGGGAATCTGACGATAGCGAAAAACGCTTTTGAACCCAGGGGTTCATTGCGGCTGAAGCGGGTAGTATACCGTGGGAAAACGTATGAGCAAGGCAGTTTATAACCAGCTGATATAAAAAGATATTTATGTCCCGAGGGTTTTTGAAAGATTTTTCTTGCTTTTTTTCCTGCCAAAGGGGATAATTATTTTTTTCTGCCGGCATTCGTATCGGTCATAATGTTTTTCTCCTCCGCTCGTTAGTACTTCACGGATCAAGCGATTCATGGGAGCTTTACATTACATTATGCAGAAAACAAAGGTGAAGCGATCGGTTATGATTGCTGAAGCCTATCGGAAGGGATAACTGCAAATCGGTAATGACGTGCTGCGCAGGATAAAGTAATAAACACAATAATATTAACCAAATACTATCCCCGCAGGCATCGACGGGGCATTATATCTCAAAGAATAAAGTATGGACCAAAACACAATAAGAAATGTCGCCATTATCGCCCACGTTGACCACGGCAAAACAACCCTGGTTGACCAGTTGTTCAGGCAAAGCGGCATGTTCCACGAAAACCAGACCGTCGCCGAAAGGCTGATGGACAACATTGATCTCGAGCGGGAGCGGGGCATTACCATCGCGTCCAAAAACGGCTCGTTTCACTTCCGGGATTTTCGGATCAATATCATCGACACGCCCGGGCACGCGGATTTTGGCGGCCAGGTTGAACGGGTGCTGAAGATGGCGGACGGCGCTCTGCTGCTGGTTGACGCGCAGGAAGGCCCCATGCCCCAGACCTATTTTGTGCTGAAAAAAGCTCTGACTTTTCATCTGCCCATCATCGTTGTCATTAACAAGATCGATAAGCCCGCTGCCCGGCCAGAATGGGCGGTCAATCAGGTGTTTGATCTCTTTGTCAAACTGAACGCGCCTGGAGATATTTTGGATTTTCCGGTGATCTACGCGTCCGCGCGTGACGGCTATGCCCTGGATGATGTTGACGATCAACGCTCCTCCATGGAGCCGCTTTGTCGGCAGATCATCTCTCATATACCTCCGCCCAAGGGAGATGCGGATAAGCCCCTGCAAATGCTGGTCAGCTCGATTGATTACTCTCCTTATTTGGGGAGGCTGGGGATCGGGAAAATTACCTCCGGAACTCTCAGCATCAATAAAGACATTGTCGTAGCTCAGCGGGACGGCTCGTTGCTTCCCGCGCGGATCAGCAAGATCTATTGCTTTGAAGGAAACCATAAGGTTGCGGTTGACGCGGCCGGAATCGGCGAAATTGTTGCGGTTGCGGGAATAGATGAAATTACCGTCGGGGTAACCTTTACTGATCCTGAAAATCCGATTCCTCTGCCGCCCGTTGAAATCGATCCCCCCACGATTTCCATGAACTTCATTGCGAACGATTCTCCGTTTTCCGGAACAGAAGGTAAATATGTTACTTCACGCCACCTGGGAGATCGTTTGCAGCGTGAGATTCTTTCCGATGTTGCGCTGGTGGTTGAAGAGCTCGCGGAAAGGCCCGGTTACAAAGTATCAGGCAGAGGAGAGCTTCACCTGTCGATTCTTATCGAGCGGATGCGGCGCGAGGGATATGAGTTTCAGGTAACCCGGCCGGTGGTTATCATGCAGCGCGACGGGGAAAAGCTCCTGGAGCCTTACGAAGAGCTTACGGTGGATGTCGAGGAACAGCACATGGGATCAGTGATCGAACAGCTTGGCAGCCGCAAAGGGCACCTCTGCGAATTGCACCCGGCAAACGGCAACGGCATGGCGCGCCTGATTTACAAAATCCCGACCCGCGGACTTTTGGGTTTTCGGCCGGAGTTCATGAACATCACCAAAGGCATGGGGATCATGAACTATGTGTTCAGCGAATACGGGGCGCATGCCGGCGAGCTTAAAAATCGCAAGAACGGCGTCCTGGTGGTAAAAAATACTTGCACTACCGTTGCCTACGCTCTTTTCAACCTGCAGGACCGCGGGAAGCTTTTCTTCGGACCCGGTATCAACGTCTATGCCGGTCAGATCGTGGGAGAGAACTGTCATGAAAACGACCTGGTGGTAAACCCGGCCAAAGGTAAAAAACAGACCAACATGCGCGCGGCCGGCTCGGATGCGAATGTGGTGCTCAGCAGCCCCCTTGAAATGAGCCTGGAACAGTGCATGGCCTATATCAATGATGATGAGCTGGTAGAAATAACCCCTCAGGCAATACGCTTGCGCAAAGCCCCCGGACGTCGAAAAGGAAGCAGGTCTTGAGCGTTGAGAACATTCATTCTTCCTTTCCCCACATTTTAATTCACCCCTCATCTGAATTTTCTCCCATAGAGGGGAGAAAAAACTTTTGCTGAAAGCTTTTCGCCTGAAAGACGAAGTTTTTAACTTGACCCTTAAAGAACAAAACCCCGTTTGGAGAAATCTGACGGGGTTTTCCATTTCCTTGACAAATTCCCCTGATATGCTATTTTTCATAGACAATTTATAACCGGGGAACCTCGCCTTATACTACATCTACTGGATTTGTTTTATGGCAGGATACATGTTTTCCATAATAAACTAAACCTCATCAAGGTTACCTTATCACGCCGGTCTTTTTCTATAGATAAAATAAACGCACCTCGGTGCGTTTAAAACAATGTTAGGCGAAAGGGTGGCTTTTATGAATGGAAAAGGAGTGTTTACAAGTGAATAAGTGTTACATTTTAGGCGCCGGTGCTTCGTTTGGTTACGATGATAGTATTTCATTTGAATTGCGCCCTCCCCTGACAAATGAATTCTTTGTAAAAGGTCATCGGTTAGGTATTTTCACAGAGCAGTTTTTTCCTGATTTATTTCTTAGACTCAAAGAATTTCTTAAAATAGACGGGGATATTCAAAGACAACAGCAACTCGATTGTGATATTGAAAAGTTGTTAGATTGGCTTGCCAAGGAGTTTAATAAATCAACACCGTCGCCTAAAGTCGATTTTACGCGAGTTAATCAAGTGCAGCGAGCACTAAGCCAAGCATACTATTTCATATATGAATTATTCAGGCATTATTCACTATCTTACACCCCTATGTTTGATAATTATAGAAGGCTTGTTCTTCATTACCATACCTGTAAGTACGGAATTATTACATTGAATTATGATGTATTGCTTGAGTTAGCTGCACAAAGCGTCAACCTTAGTACTCATTATTTTTCTGGGCCACATTACCCCAAGAGTATTCCCATCGCAAAAATTCATGGTTCAATAAACTGGCTAAATCCTTGCAAAGGCGGAATTGCATTCCAGGGGTTAGGAAGTGATTCTTTTTTGGATATTATTACCCCTATTTTCTCAAACAGAATAAATATGGGATCCATGATGGTCTTACCCCTTGCTGCTATTCGTGACGTCAGTTACCGAGATTTTGTTAGATCAGGTATAGATTATGATGAACCTGCAATAATTCCACCTTTTGCTGGATACAAAGATTATGACAAAATTAAAGATTATTCGAATGTATGGATGTTTGCTGAATCAATGCTTCGAGAAACTAAAGAATTAGTCATAATTGGTTGTTCCATTCGACCAGAAGACATTAAGTTTAACGAGTTGCTTAAGAAAGCTGTTAGTGAAAAAGTTTCTATTACCGTGGTCGATAAATTTCCTGACAAAGTCATTTCCAATATGGAAAAGGTTGTTACCAAACCAATAATAGACAAATCTTTCACTTCATTTACAGATTATGCAAAATCCCTTTAAGTTAGACGCCCCATCGCCTAACAACGGCACAAACGGAGGACTCATAAATCTTGCTCTGCGGGACTTGGTCTGTACCGCCCACGTTACACGCAATCTGCTCCACCACAGTATGAGTTTATAAAGTGACATAGGTAAGTTGCGATGATGCACGTTGACATGGACAGAATTTATAAAAATATGCCTTTGGAAAAGATTCCCTGGAATAGTGAGACTCCGCCCGAGGCTTTAGTTGAGCTGGTTGAGAGCGGCAAAGTGAAGCCTTGCAAAACTATTGATTTGGGCTGTGGCGCCGGCAACTATGCTATTTATCTTGCAGGAAGAGGATTTGAGGTTACCGGCATTGATAATTCACCGGCAGCGATAAGGATTGCCCAGGAAAACGCAAACAAGAAAGAAGTTACGGGAACTTTTCTTGTTGCCGATGTTCTTGGGGATTTGGATGAGGTCAAGGAAACCTTTGACTTTGCGTATGACTGGGAATTGCTCCATCATATCTTCCCTGAAAAAAGGAAGAAGTATGTTGAAAATGTGCGGAGAATCCTCAACCCAGGCGGGAAGTATTTTTCTGTTTGTTTCCATGAGAAGGATCCTCAGTTTGGCGGCTCAGGAAAATACCGAAAAACATCTCTGGGTACTATTTTATATTTTTCTTCTGAAGATGAATTGAGAGACCTTTTTGAACCGTACTTCTCCATCGAAGCATTAAAAGTGATGGCAATCAGAGGTAAATTCGCGTCTCATCTGGTAAACTATGCATTTATGGAGAAGAAATGAACAGTTTCTCCCTCCGGGCGCTTATTAAAGGGTGAGAACAGAAGGTTTAATTTTTAACACCGTTCGTTTGAGTCCGGTTTGCCAAGACCAGGTTAAACTGGATAGTTACGGCTGAAGAGCGTAACTCCAGGTCTCGGTTAAGATTTTTTCACCGTCTTTGAGGAATGCCCGAAGTTCAATCGCCGGGTCAGACCCCTGAAGCACTTTTTGCAGCAACGCTTCATTTTCCAGGCTTATTTCAAAAACCAGCCGCCATCCATTCGTAATGATATTTTTCTGCAGTTGTTGTTCTACCAGCTTGGCGCGGGGATCAACGGAGACAATAGCGGTAAGCGGTTTATTCGCCGGAATTGATTCTAAAGTGCCACCGGAAAAATCAATGACGAATTTCTGGGCAAGTTTGGTTTTACCGTCTGCCGTCCGAGTGGCGACAACCTGGCCGGCAGGTGGGCGTGC
>Ga0315273_10007311_pt1 | contig 13819 bp, 10 predicted proteins | sample YL17G02_0_MG_FD_205753 | JGI IMG/M metagenome (GOLD analysis project Ga0315273, IMG submission 205753) | Sediment microbial communities from Yellowstone Lake, YNP, Wyoming, USA - YL17G02_0 | ecosystem: Environmental > Aquatic > Freshwater > Lake > Sediment | place: USA: Wyoming | collected... | reverse complement strand
GCCCGTGAACCGCGTGTCCGCGGCGGCGTTGTCCGTCTGCAGGGCCACCCGCTCCTCCACCGCTTTCCGGGCAATGGACTGCGGGACGCGGAGCCCCTCGGCGCCGCCGAGCCGACTGCGGGAGGCGGCGGGCACAAGATCGCCACTGGTCTGGTCACGCAACAGGATGGCCACGCGGTCCACGTTCAGCACCTGGAAGGTGGTGTCCGCCACCGTGGCCAGCAGGCGGTCGAGGTCGAGCTCGCCCGAGAGCCGATTGGAGAGCGCGAGCAGGAGGGCGAGCTTTTCCGCCTGGCGTTCGGGGCCGCCCGAGCCAACGCGGAGCAATCCGTCCGCGGCAACAGCGTCCACGCGCGCCGGTGTGTCCACATGCACCGCGAGCTGGCGGACAATCGTGCCGCCCTTGGGGCCAGCGGTCGGTGGGGCGGCAATCCGGTGCTCGGCGGTCACCTCGAGCACCCGGAGGTAATACGACATCTTGCCGAAGGCGATCGCGTCATTGGCGGCCAGAAAACCTTCGGTGATTCGAACGCCATTGATCGAGGTGCCGTTTGAGCTGCCGAGGTCGCGGACACGCACCCCGTCGCCATCCTCCTCGGCGGCAAGCTCGGCATGATGCCGGGACACGGTCGGGTCGAAGACGGGTACGTCGCATTCCACGGCGCGACCGACCAGGAGTGTGCGACCGGCCGGAAGCTCAAATCGCTGGTCGCCGCCGAAACTGATGAGGGAGTAGAGGGGCATGATGGTCCCGAATCTAGTGCGTCAGGCGCCGGCGCGGGCAAGCGACCGCCTCAACGTGGCGCCACGATCTGGTAGCGCCCCAGCGCCGAGACGACCGCCTGCAGGTTGTCACTGGCCGGTCGAGTCGACCGGAGCGTCTGCAACTGGACGCCATCGCCCTTGACGAGCGCGATCACCAATCCCTGCTCGAACAGCACATCGGTGGGGTATCGGGCGCGGCTGTCCGCGGGCGCCGCAAAATGCACCGGGTACTTGAAGGTGAGGCGTACGGGGGCGGCCAGGGTGGCGTCACTCTCCAGGGTGAGGCCATAAATGCCGGGAATTGGCCGAATCGTGACGGTGACGCTGTCCCGGCCACCCGGCGCGACCAGCGCGTTGGCCGGAAAAACCAGTTCGGCGAACACGGTGTTGTCCGGTGGGCCGTGCCGGAGCACGATCGATCGGGCGCGCGCCGCGGCGAAGGTAAGGACAGTGTCGGGCGCCTGCGCACCCCAGACTTCAACCGTGAACACCTGTTCGGCGGAGTAGGCCCGCGGCGCGGGCCCCTGGGCCGGGCCTGCAACGTCCGGGGCCGCGCGGTGGCATCCGCCAGCGCAGGCGACCGCCAGAAGCGTGCGCGCCAGGAAGGCGCCGCTTGCTCGATGGGTCCGGCCGCGGGATATTCTCAGCAGATGCGCCTCCGCCTCTCGGTTCTCGCCATTCTGGCCTCGATCGTCAGCTCACCGCTGGTCGCGCAGGCATGGAACACGCCGGAGGTGCTCGCGCTGGTCGAGCGCGGGGTTGCCCGCCGCCAGCTGGTCCAAGCCGACACGAGTCTGCGCTCCTACCAGGCGCGGGCCCATGGATTCGTCCTCTTCCTCGCGCAAGTCGGCTCGGGGCTGACCGAGCCTCCCCGCCTCGTCAAGGCGGACGAGCTGCAGCTGGAAGTGTATTGGCGAGCCCCGGGGCTCAGCAAGCAGAGGATTCTCGGGTGGCGCGACGGCACCTGGCTTCCCACCGATATCAATTACCACCGCGACCATCTCGGCGTCGTCACCAACAACTATGGAAACCTCATCCGGATCGGCGACGGGGACGAGGTCCGCGACGTTCTCCATCCCCTGTCGCCCGAGGGACTCGCAGCCTATGACTTCGCGCTGCGGGACTCCCTGACCCTGTCGGCCAACACGCGCACTGTCCAGGTGTACGAGGTGGCGGTGCGCCCCAGGTCGTTTACCCGGCCGCTGGTCATCGGCACCCTCTTCCTCGACGTCGCCACCGCCGAGGTCGTCCAGTTCCGCTTCAGCTTCACGCCGTCGGCCTACCTCGATCACGAGTTGGAAGACATCAGCATCGTGCTGGAAAACGCCCTGTTCGAGGGCCGCTACTGGCTGCCCGAACGGCAGGTCATCGAGATTCGCCGCCGGACCACCTGGCTCGACTTCCCGGCCCGGGGCATCATCCAGGGACGCTGGGAAGTCGGCGACTACACGCTGAACACCGAGTTGCCGCCCGTGGTGTTCACGGGACCGCCCATCGGCGGGCTGCGGGAGCCCGCCCCTGATTCGGCCAACTGGACCCAGCCGCTCGACGAGGCAGTCGCCGAGGTCGCAGGCCCGGTCAACCGACAGGACATGACGGTCCTCCGCACCCAGGTGGAGCGCATTGCGGGGGATCGCGCCCTCAGTGGGCTGCACGGGGCGCGCATCGCCACCAACTCCCTCAGCGACCTCATCCGCGTGAACCGGGTACAGGGGCTGACCCTGGGTTTCGGGCTCACCGTGCGGGCGGCGGAGCGGCGCCTCGCCTTTCGTCCGTACGCCGCGTATGGCACCAGCGACGGCCGGCTGGTCGGCCGACTGGTGGCCGACCTCGGCCTGGGGTTGACGACGCTCAGCATCGGCGTGGGGCGCCGTGTCCAGGACGTGAGCGATTTCCTCATCATCGCACCCGTGATCAACTCCATCACCTCCCAGGAGGCAGGGCAGGACTTCGGGGACTACGCCCTGGTCGACTGGGCGGAGGCCGGGCTCCGCCGCCCGATCGCCGATCGCACGACCCTGTCCCTCACGGCCGGGCTGGCCACCTCCCACAACATGCAAGTTGCCGCCACGCCCGCGCGGGGCACCTACCGCGCCAATCCGGCGCTCGGGGCGGGACAGTACACCCTGGCCACGCTTTCGCTCGCCAGGCAGGCCCTCGGGATCGCCGTCCGCCCTGACCTGAGCGGAGAGCTTCGGCTGGAGGCCGGCACCGGCCCCACGGACTTCCTGCGGGGGACGGCCGCGGTGCGGTGGCAGGCTCCGCTGGGGGTGGGAGCGCTCCTTGTTCGGGCGTACGCCGGAGTGGGGAGCGACGGCATGCCAGCCTACCGGAGCTTCGTCATGGGAGGTCGGGGAACACTGGTGGGATATCCCTTCCGTGCATTTGGGGGGAGGAGCCTGGCGGTCGCCCACGCTGAGTGGCGATTCGACCTGCCGGCCCCCGCGCTTGGGCTCGGCACCTACGCCAGCACGGGGCGCACCTTCGTCCTGGCCCCGTTCGTGGGCGCCGGCTGGAGCGAGCGGGCGGTGAGCGGAACACCCTGGGCGTCCAGCGCAGGGGTCCGGGGCACGGCGGGAGTGGCGACGGAGTGGTTCATGGGACTTATCCGCCTGGAGGGCGGCGTGGGCCTCCGCGACGGCCGGTTCGAGCTCACGGTGGACATCTCCCGGGATTGGTGGAACATCCTGTAGAGTCCGGCCCCTACCCATTGCTCGTCGAGCGCCCTTTATTTCGGTTCCCCGCCCGCTGAGGTACGTCGCCCCGATGCCGTTTCTTGACGAGTGGCTGGTTCCCACATTGGAAACCGTGGTGCCCGCGGAGGCCATGACGGCCATCCGCGAGGCGGCCGAGGCCACGCCCATATCCCTGTGGGAGCAGGTGGTCCAGCGCCGGGTCATGACCGACGACCAGGTGCTGGCGGCCATCTCCGCGCGGTTCCGGCTGCCGCTGGCCGACCTCACCGTGATGGATCTGAAAGTGCGGGAATCGGTGCCGGAGCAGGTGGCGCGCAAGCACAACGTCCTGCCGCTCCGGATCACAGACTCGACGCTCGACGCCGCCACCGCCAATCCCTTTGACATCGACGCGGAAAAGATGCTCGCCTTCGCGACCGGGAGGGAAGTGCGCCTGCTCCTTTCCTCGCCGGGCCGCATCCGCGACCGGCTGGACGAGTTGTATCGCGGCGAAAATCTGGTCTCGAAGCTGCTTGGTGGATTGGATACGGGCGCCGAAGTCCACCAGGTCGAGGACGCCCAGGACGACGCGGGGGCGTCGGCCGACGAGGCCAGCCAGAAGCCAATCGTCCGGCTGGTGGACATGATGCTGGCCGACGGGGTGACCAGCCGGGCGAGCGACATCCACGTGGAGCCGGTCGAGGCCGGCGTCACGGTGCGCTACCGCATCGACGGCGTTCTCCGGCAGGTCATGACCGTGCCCCGCGCCGCGGGCATTCCGCTCATTTCCCGCATCAAGATCATGTCCGGGCTGGACATTGCCGACCGGCTGCGGCCGCAGGACGGTCGGGCCCGCATCTCGATCAACAACGACAAAGTGGACCTCCGCGTCTCGACCCTGCCGGCCACCTTTGGCGAAAAGGTGGTCATCCGGATCCTGAACCAGAAATCCACCGTGCTCTCCCTCCAGACGCTCGGGCTCTTTCCCGAGGAGCGCGCCCAGATCGAACGCCTGCTCGGCTCCAAGGAAGGAATCATCCTGGTCACCGGGCCGACCGGCTCCGGCAAGACGACCACGCTCTATTCTGCGCTCCGCATGATCCAGAGCGAGGGCGTGAACATCGTGACCATCGAGGATCCGGTCGAGTTCCGCCTCGGCAAGCATATCGTCCAGGTGCAGATCAACGAGAAGGCGGGCCTCACCTTCAGCACGGCCCTCCGGTCCATTCTGCGGCAGGATCCCGACGTCGTCCTCGTCGGCGAGATCCGCGACGGCGAAACCGCGCAGATCGCCGTTCAGGCCTCGCTGACCGGCCACCTCGTCCTGTCCACGCTGCACACCAACGACGCCCCCAACTCGGTGACGCGCCTGGTGGACATGGGCATGCAGGCGTACAAGATTGGCGCCGCACTCCGCGGCGTGATCGCCCAGCGGCTGATGCGGCGCCTTTGCCTGTCCTGCCGCGTCGCCCAGAAGGATCCGGTCCCGGAGCGGGTCACGTCCTACTTCCCGGCCGGGAGCAAGCTCTACCAGGCCCAGGGGTGTCCGGACTGTGCCATGACCGGGTATCGAGGCCGGTTCTCGATCGTCGAGATCCTGACGATGAGCCCGGAGCTCGAGCGTCTCATCGGGCAGGGCGCCACGGTGGACCTGATCGCCACGGCGGCGCGCCACAACGGCATGATGTCCCTCTTCGAGAGCGGACTCCGGCATGTCCTCGAGGGTGACAGCTCCGTCGACGAACTGCTTCGTGTCACCGACATCCCCATGGAGGGGCGCTACGGCGCGGCCGGCGCACGGCCGGGCATGCTGGGCATCCCGTCGCTCTATCCGACGGGGGTGTTCCCGACCGTGGGCCCGCCCCCCGCCGCACCGGCGGCTCCGGCAGTTCCTCCAGTGGACCTGACCACCGCCTTCGAGCTGCTCGACGAGGCTCCGCCGGCAGCTGCAAGCGTGGATCGCTCGCGCGGAGTCTCGGTCCTCCTGGTGGACGACGAGGACCAGCTCCGGCGGGTCATGAAGGACCTCCTGGAACGGGATGGCTACCTCGTGCACGAGGCCCGAGACGGTATTCAGGCCCTGGACCAGGTGGACCGTTTGGCGCCGGACATCATCGTGCTCGATCTCAACCTTCCCGGTCTTGACGGGTACGCGGTGCTGGCCCAGCTGCGGTCGCGGCCCACGACCCTGGGCATCCCGGTCATCGTGCTCACCGCCAAGGGCGACGAGGACAACGAAGTGCGCGTCTTCGAGCTGGGCGCCGACGATTTCCTCACCAAGCCCTTCCGGGCGCGCGCGCTCTCCGCCCGGCTCGACGCCGTGCTCAGCCGGCGCCGGGCCGGGTGAGCCGGCCGACTGGCGGAGATCGCGCATGACGGGCGTCCGGGTGTCGATGATCGACCTGTACGTGGCCCGCCCCGCCGGGGCGGGCTTCGAGTTTCTGGTGCTCCGCCGGAGCGCCCGGGGGCGGTCGCCGGGCGCGTGGGAGGCGGTGCACGGGCACCTCGAGGAGGGGGAACGGCCGGAAAACGGGGCCCGGCGCGAGCTGCTCGAGGAAACCGGCCTGGCGCCCGCCGCGATGTACAACCTGAGCCGTGTCGAGGCGTTCTACCTGCACCGGTCCGATGAAGTGGCCATCATCCCTGTGTTCGTCGCGCTGGTGCCCCCGGCGGCCACAGTCACGCTCTCCGACGAGCACGACGCCGCGGAGTGGCTGCCTGGGGACGCGGCCAGGGAGCGCCTGGCCTGGCCCCGATCGCGCCGCGCACTGGACGACATCCACATCCTGCTTGCCCACGGCCATGCGGGCCCACTGGAGGACTTGCTTCGCCTATGCTGACCCGACCCCTCTTCCTCTGTGCGTCCGTTGGGCTGCTCGTCGCCCCTTCCTCCCGCTCTGCGCCGTGCCTTCGTCCGGCGCGCGCCGGTACCCAGATCCAGGGCGATGTGACGGTCTGTCCCGGGCGGTACCGGATCGCCGACCCCGGTGAAATCGGTGTGCTGGTCATCGCGGGGTCGGGCACTCGCCTCAACCTCACGGGCGTCACCCTGGAGAGCGGTGACGTCGAGCCGGCCCGGTATGTGGGGACCGGGGTGGCGAGCCGCGGACTCGACAACGTCGAGATCTACGGCGGAATGATCCGCGGCTTCCGTCATGGCATCCGGATCGAGGGTGGGCGGGGGCACCGCATTGCGCGGGTCGACGTGTCGGGATCGCGCAGCCAGGCGCTCCGCTCCACCCCGGAACAGTACAACGAGGCGGATTGGCTCGACATCTTTCATGCCGACACGGCGGAGCGTTACGGGGGCGGCGTCCTGCTGAAGGGCACCAACGGCGCCACCATCATCGGCGTCTCGGCGCGGCACGCGCAGAATGGCATCGGACTGATCGACGCGCGATCAACCTACGTGGCGGACAACGACGTGTCGGAAAACAGCGGATGGGGCATCCACCTCTGGGCGTCGTCGCAGAACGTCATCGTGCGGAACCAGGCCCACCACAATGTGCGCTGCGAGTCCCCGGTCTATCGGCGCGGCTGCGATTCGGCCGGCATCCTGCTCCGGGAGCTGAGTGACTCGAACCTGGTGGCCGACAACGATGTGTCGTGGTCCGGCGACGGCTTCTTCCTGAGCGGGCAGCCGGAGTATGTCCGGCCCTCGCGGGGCAACGTTGTGCTCCGGAACGACGGATCCTCCTCCTACCACAACGCCTTCGAGTCGACGTTCAGCCCCGGCAACGTCTTCCTGGAAAACCGCGCCGATAGTGCAGACTACGGATTCTGGCTGGGATACTCCACGGGCACAACGGTGCAGGGCAACATTGTGCTCGGGTCACGATCGGCGGGCATCGCCATCGAGCATGGCAGCGCCAATCGCCTGCAATCCAACATGGTGATGGGGGGAGCGACCGGCATCAAGTTGTTCACCCGGGACTCGGCAGGCCCGGCCAGCCGCGACTATGTCGTCGACGACAACGTCATCGCGGGGGTCACTCGGGGCCTGGTTCTGGAGCGGACGGTGCAGGCGCGGGTGCGCGGCAACACCTTCGACAACGTGGACGTGGCGCTCGTGGCGGATTCGGCGGCGCGCGATGCACAAGTGACGGGGAACGTGTTCCTGCGGGTGCAGCGCTGGTTCATCCTTGCACCGGCACTCACGGCGGGCAGCAATTACTGGGCGACGGCTACTGAAGCGGAAGCGGTCGCGCGCGTCCGCGGGGCGGTGGTCGTCTCACCATGGTTTCCGGCGTCGGCCGCGGGCTACTAGGCTCTTCAGCGGCCCAGCAGCGAGCGCATCAGGGCTCGCGCCTTCCGCGGGTTGACCGGTTTGGGCAGGGTCGGAATCCCGGCCAGCCCCGGGTCGGTCGGGGAGGAGTCGCTGCTCAGCAGGACGAGCCGGGTGGCGAGCGCCGGCTGCAGGCTCACTATGGCGGGGAGCAGCGGCGCCGCGGACCCTGAAAGCGCGGGATCCAGGACAAGCAGCGCGTAGGATTGCCCCCTGAGCTTCGCGAGAGCTTCCTCCCATGTTTGTGCGGAGTGGACAACGACCGCCTCCTGGCTCAGCAGTGCGTTCACGGCCCGGTGGACCGACAGGTCGGCGTCCGCCACGAGAACGCGTGCCCGCGCGGCCCGCCCGGGGTCGCCGTTCGCGGGCAGGGGCAGCAGAATGGTGAAGACCGACCCCCCGCCCTCGGCTGGTGCGTGAGAAAGCCGGCCTCCGTGAGACTCCACTATACCGTAGCTGATCGACAGGCCGAGCCCGGTGCCCTGGCCCGGCTGTTTTGTCGTGAAAAACGGCGTAAAAATCTGGCTGTGGAGAGCCGGCGGGATGCCGGGCCCCGTGTCGGCAACCCGGACGTAGGCGCGCTCGCCGTCGTGTCCCGTTTCCACGCGGATGCGCCGGGGCGCGCCAGGCGGCAGGTCCGACAGGGCGTGGACCGCATTGGTCAGCAGGTTGAGGAGGACCTGCTGGAGCTCGTAGCGGTCGCCGCGCACGATGACCGGATCGCCGCTCGCACGTTCCAGGGCGATGTCGCGCAACTTGAGTTCCGCCTGGATCAGCAACGTGGTCCGCTCCGCCACGTCATCCAGGTCAACCGCCGCCTGCTCCGGCGCTCCCTTCCGTGCAAAGGTGAGCAGGTTGGCCACAATCCGTCCGGCCCGGTCGGCCTGCTCGTGAATGACTTGCAGGTGTTCTCGAGCGGCTTCGGGCACTCGCTCCTGCTCCAGCAGCAGTTCCGACAGGCCGGCGATTGAGGTCAGCGGGTTGTTCAATTCGTGGGCCACACCCGAGACCAACTGCCCAACCGCGGCCATCTTGTCGTTTTGGATGAGTTGCGCTTCGAGGGCCCGCTGGTCGGTGACGTCTTCCACCATCACCACGACGGAAGCGGCCCCTGCGTGTGCGGGCAGCGGCGCCGCCGCCAGGCGGAGCGTCCGGTTGAGTCGGGCCGAGGGCAGCAGTGTCGGAAGGCGTGATTGTCCCAGCCGGGCCTCGGCGATCAGTGCCACCGCGGCGTCCGACTCCGTGAACAGCGAGGAGACGAACGCCCGGCCCACCAGGGAAGCGAGCGGCACGCCGGCCAGCAGGGCCAGGGCCCGGTTGGCCCGCGTGATGCGCCCGGCACCGTCCACCAGCGCGATGCCCTCTGAGAGGGCGTCGAAGGTCGTTTCCCATTCCTCTTTGCCCTGGCGCAGCAACCCGAAAAACCGGCTGTTGGTCAGCACGACAGCCGCCTGCATGGCCACGGTCGAGATCAGCCACAGATCCTGTGTGGAGAAGGGACGGTCGTGCCGGGCCGCCACCGCCATGGCTCCGAGGGTCATGCCGTGCGCACGGAGCGGCGCCACGGCGGCCCTCTCCACCATGACGCCGGCAAGGAGCTCCACTCCGGGCGGAGGCCCGTCGGCCAGCTCGATCCGCTCCTGGCCGATCACCTGGGTCAGCAGGCCGCCTTGGTCCGGCGGGACCGAGCGCCCGAGCAGGGACGACAGCGTGCCCGCCGCGGCCGCGATCCGAAGCTCCGGCCTGTCCTCGGAAGCCAGCACAACCAGCGTGCCGTCCGCCTTGAGAAACCGCGCGGTGAACCGGGCAACCTGTTCGACGATCCGCTCCGTCTGGAGCGATTCGGACAGGATGTAGCTCAGTTCCTGGAGGGAGAAGATCTCGTCGATCCGCTGGTCGAGGCGCCGGGCGAAGTCGTCTCGTTCGGCCTGGACCTCGGCGAGCTGCGCCTCGCGGGCGGCGACTTCCACGGCCAATCGGCGGCGCGCGCGCCAGGACCAGACCAGCGCAATCCCGCCGGCCACGAGGGTGGCAATGACGAGCCCGTTCAGAGGGACTCCGACTCGCCCTCGCGGCGCGTCAGGAAGTCAGTGGGAGCCGCCTCCGCGGGGGCGTTCGGCTTGACCCGGACCGACTTGGCGGGGATGCCGACGTTCACGTGGTAGGGACGGACGTTTTTCGTGGCCACCGCGCTCGCACCCACCATCCCGTGACGGCCCACGCGCACGCCGGCCAGCACCGTTGCGTGATACGTGATGCGGGTATCGTCCTCGAGGATGGTCCGTGCGTTCGTCACCTCGCGCTGATCCACGATGCTGTGGGTATGACTGTAGATGTTGGCGTAGTCGGACACGCTGACCCGGTTGCCGAGCGTGAGTCCACCGCGGTCGTCGAGGAGGACATGGCGATGAATGACCACGTCGTCGCCCACCTCCATGTTGTAGCCGAAGGAGAATTCGACGTGTTGAAAGCACTTGAAGTTGCGGCCGCACCGGGCAAAGATCCGTGGGGCCAGGCGCCGGCGGAGTGCCACACCCAGCGCCACGTTCTGGCCGGCGAGCGGGGCCCGGTCAAAACTGTACCAGAGCCACAGCAGCGGCTTGACGCGGGCAAACCGCTCCGGATCCACGTCGGCGTAGTATTCGGGCTCAAGGGTAATATTCCGGGGGTCGAGTGCCAGCAGGGCGGCCCGGGCGGCGTGGGAGCACCGCGGGTCTGCGACCGCAGCAGCCCAGTCCTGGATGCCGGGGTAGTACAGGCCCAGGAGGAGGTCGCGGACGACGACCGGCCATTCGGCCCCGGGCGCGTCCAATCGGGAGTCCAGGTCGTCGAGCCACGCCTCGTAGCACTTGTCGGCCGGCTCGGGCAGGTGCAGCGACCGCAGGGGAAGAAATGCCATCGGGTCTCCACAGTTGCCCGGAGTTTACCGGGGTCGGCGGCGCGGCGCCACGGGCACATGGACAGGCCCAGTCTCGACGGCGCCGTCCCGGAACGTGTCACCTCCATGGAGCGAGGCGGTCGATGATGCGCGGTGCGGGGGCGCTGGTCCTTTTGCTGTTGGTTGGTTGCGGTCCCGGCGATACCCGGGCGGGGCCCGTCTGGATTGATCGGGAGGCCGAGGCCATGGGCTCCACGCTGATGATGAAGCTGGAGGCGCCCGACCTCCGGGCCGCGGTGAGCGCCTCGGAGGCGGTGCTCAGCGCCGTTGGAGCGGCCGACGCGCTCCTCTCTCCACGGCGGCCGGACAGCCGGGTCAGCGAGCTGAATGGCATTCCGGTCGGAGCCACGGCGCCGATCGATGCGGAACTCTGCCGCACCCTGCGGGAGGTCGACCTCATCGCCGAGTTGGCGCCCGGGGCGTTCGACCCTGTCATTGGCGCGCTTGTCCAGGCGTGGGATCTCGATGGCGACGGCCGCGTGCCCTCCGTCGTCGAATTGGCTGCCGCGCGGCGCGCCGTCGGGAGCGGGGGCATGACCCTCGACCTGGTCCGGTGCTCGGCCCAACGGCTGGCCGCCGCAGCGGCCTACGAGCCTTGGGGATTCGTGAAGGGGTATACGTTGCGCGCCGCTCGCGACAGCCTCCTCGCGCACGGTGTCCATTCCGCCCGGCTCACGTTCGGCGATCAGGTGCTGGTGCTTGGCCCTTCGGTGCAGGGCGGCCCGTGGCAAGTCCCGATTGCGAGTCCGGAGGACGACGAGGGAGACGTCTTCACTCTGTGGCTCGCCAACGGATCGGTGTCCACATCCAGCCAGTCTGCCAGGTTTGTGCGGGCGGCCGGGCAGACGATCGGCGACATCCTTGACCCAAGAAGTGGGACCCCGACGCCGGCGTGGGGAAGCCTGACCGTGGTCGCCCAGGATCCCCTGCGGGCGGATGTGCTCTCGACGGCCCTGTTCGTCCTTGGCCCTGACAGCGCGCTGGCCTGGGCCGGCCGGCATCAGGAGGTCGGCGTCCTGGTTCTCGACCGGCGGGACGGAGCGATTCGCCCGCGCTGGAATGATGGACTCCGGCCAGTCCTCGACTCCGCCACGGCAACCCCGATCCGCTAGGCGGCGCCGGCGCTCACCACACTACGGCTTGACGCTGGAGTCCGGCGCTTGCTGGGTCGCCTGGGAGCGCGCCCGAGCCGACACGCGCGCCAACTCCCGATCAAAAGTCTGGATCTTCTGCGCCCATCCCTCCGCCGCCACGGTCCCGTATGTGAATACCAGGGGATAGTAGACCGGCAGTTCCTCGGAAAACACGAACAACCCGGTGCCCACCGCGCGGAGCGCCAGCTGTTGTCGGCTGAAGTTCGCGTCCAGCGGAATGATGCCGACGGGCTCGATCCGTCGCGTGTTGACGGTGACCCCGACCAGAGTGGGGTCGAACCGCACGTCAGGCACGTTGCCAAACACCGTGACCAGCATCAGTCCGGGCTGCGATGCACCGCTGGATCGGCTCACGGAATCGATCGCGTCCCGACGACTGGCAATGAGCCCCGACAGCGCCCGGTACGCGTCCGGTGCCAGCAGGCGCAAGAGCCGTTCGTTCAGCGGCTGGAACCGCAGTGTCAGCTGGCTGTTGGCAATGGTGAGCGAGATCTGCTCCTGGGTGAGCGACCCCAGTCCCATCGGCGGCATCGTGCCCCTTGGGTCGGGCGCCCCCTGGGAGTGGGCCGTGCCCGAGGTTGTACAGGCCGAGAGGGCCACCACGAGAGCCAGTCGGAGAATGCGGGTCATTGCGGGTTCCCTTGCGCGGCGGCCGCCAGGATACTCTCACCGAGGTCGGCAAGGCCCTCGCCGGTCACGGCACTGGTTGGCTGCAGTTGGTCGTCCGGGAGGTCCAGCGCGCCGGCCAGCGCCGCCGTGCGCTCACGGATGGCCACGCGGCCCAGCTTGTCGATCTTGGTCAGCACGGCAAGCACCGGGCACCCCGAAGCCACCAGGAGGTTTCCGACATCCAGGTCTTCGGCGGACAACTCCCGCCGGATGTCGAGCAACCAGACGACCCCCGCCAGTGGCTCCCTGAGCCGGAGGTAGCCGTCCAGCAGCGTTCGGTAGCCAGTCCGGGCCGACTTGCTTGCACGGGCAAATCCGTAGCCCGGAAGGTCGACCAGGTAAAAGGTCGGCAGGCGAAACACGTTCAGGAGTGTGGTCTTCCCCGGGGTGCCGCTGACGCGTGCGAGCCCCTTCTTGCCCACAAGGGCGTTGAGCAGGCTCGACTTTCCGACGTTGGAGCGCCCAACGAACGCCACTTCCGGCAGCACCGGGTCGAGCCGAACGCGCGGGTCGGGATAAGACCCGACGAATTCAATCGGGAGGTTGGCCAGCGGGACCGCGGAAATGTGGGGCCTACGCTTCCTTCTTCTGCTTGGCTCGTTCGGTCACAATGAGCGGCGGAGTGCCGTCGGTGACGCACTCGGCGGTGATGACCACCTCGCGCACATCCTCGCGATCCGGCAGCTCGAACATGATGTCCGTCATCATCGTCTCGAGAATGGCCCGGAGGCCCCGGGCGCCGGTGCCCCGCTTGAGCGCCTTCCGCGCCACCGCCTGAAGGGCGTCGGCGTTGAAGGTCAGTCGGGCGTCTTCGAGCTCGAACAGCTTGCGGTACTGCTTGGTCAACGCGTTTTTCGGCTCGAGCAGGATCTGCACGAGCGCCGACTCGTCGAGCGACTCGAGCGAAACCGTGACGGGCAGCCGGCCCACCAGCTCCGGTATGAGCCCGAAGCGGAGGAGGTCGTCCGGCTCCACGTCCGTAAACGGGTTGTGGGTGGCGTCGGCCGGTCGCTCGGCGCGCGGGCCGGACGTGAAGCCGATCTTCTGACGGCCCACACGGGACTCGATGATCTTTTCGAGGCCGTCGAACGCTCCGCCGCAGATGAACAGGATGTCCTTCGTGTTGATCTGGATGTATTCCTGCTGCGGGTGCTTCCGGCCACCCTGTGGCGGCACCGAGGCGACCGTCCCCTCGAGGATCTTCAGCAGCGCCTGCTGGACCCCCTCGCCCGACACGTCGCGCGTGATGCTCGGGTTTTCCGACTTCCGCGCAATCTTGTCGATCTCGTCGATGTACACGATCCCGCGCTCACACTCCGCCACGTTGAACTCG